>Ga0187892_10008410_pt1 | contig 14146 bp, 13 predicted proteins | sample MA1701073metaG_FD_139345 | JGI IMG/M metagenome (GOLD analysis project Ga0187892, IMG submission 139345) | Bio-ooze microbial communities from a basaltic lava cave in the Kipuka Kanohina Cave System on the Island of Hawaii, USA - MA170107-3 metaG ...
ACGGACATCCCAATTCTCGGGCACATGGGCTGATCTCTGATTATGTCGTTACGGCAATCCTCGATGCGAATCGGGACGGGAAGAGGGCGGAGCGTGGGAAGGTTCCCTAGCCACAGGCCGGAGCGGGACCGACTGACCCGAGCCCCTTTGACAAAGCACCCCAGCAGAGGTTGTGTGGGCCGGCGAGAGGAGGACGTACCGTGCTAACCGCAGAGCAGATTGACGCCCACGCTCTCCGCATCGAGCGCGACGGCTATACGATCGTCGAGAACGCCATGACGGTCGAGATGGCCGAGGCGCTTGGGGAGGATCTCTTGCGACTCGAGCGGGAGCTCGATATCCGGCCTGCCCCCAATCCGTTCGAGGGGGAGCACACGTTTCGCATCTACAATCTGCTGGTCCACGGCCCACTCTACGAAGCCATTCCGTTGGACGAAAATGTTTTGCCGATCGTCGAGCGCGTGCTCGATCCGGGCTGTTTAGTGTCGTCGTTGTCGTCTGTCAGCATCTGTCCGGGTGAAAAGGCGCAACCGATTCACGCCGACGACCAGCTCATCCCCATCCCCAAGCCGCACCCGGCAGTGGTCTGCAACACCATGTGGGCGATTACCGATTTCACCGAAGTAAACGGGGCGACGCGCATCATTCCCAAATCGCACAAGGCTGATCACTCTCCGCAATTCATGAAGCACTACGACTCGATTCCAGCGGAGATGCCGAAGGGCAGTGTGCTCATCTACCACGGGAGCCTGTGGCATGGCGGCGGTACCAATCGCGCCACCGAGCGGCGGGTCGGCATCGCGATGAACTATTGTGCCGGCTACGTGCGGCAGCAGGAGAATCAACAGCTGGGAATTCCGCAAGACCTGGTGGCACGCTTCTCCACGCGCTTGCAGGAGCTGGTCGGCTACGGCCTCTACAACGGGCTGATTGGGCACATCAACAAGACGAGCCCGGTCGAGCTGCTCGGCCGGAAGCCCGAAGGGCGAATGATTTGGGAAGTAGCGTGATGGCAATCACTCCGACGGGTCGACTGTTGACTGTCGACTCGACTATTTCCGATCAGCCCTGAACAAGGAACGAACTTTACTCGAAGGAGACGGTCATGGCGTATGAGTTCATCAAGTATGAAAAGAAGGACCGCATCGCGCGGATTACCATCAACCGCCCCGAGGTCATGAATGCGTTGCATCCCCCGGCAAACGCCGAGCTGTCGGCGGCCTGGGACGATTTCGCTGAGGATGCGGATTGCTGGGTGGCGATCGTCACTGGCGCCGGTGAGAAGGCATTCTCGGCCGGCAATGATCTCAAGTACTCGGCCCAGCACGGGATGGGCGGCGGTTTCGGCAAGGGCGGTTTCGGCGGGATCACGGCGCGTTTCGATCTGTTCAAGCCCGTGATCGCCGCGGTCAATGGATTGGCGCTGGGTGGCGGCTTCGAGATTGCGCTGGCGAGCGACATCATCGTCGCGGCGGACACGGCGCGGTTCGGCTTGCCGGAGCCGCGCGTTGGATTGGCGGCGCTCGCCGGTGGCATGCAGCGGTTGCCGCGGCACCTGCCGCTCAAGGTCGCGATGGGCATGATGCTGACGGGCAAGCCGATCAGCAGCGAGGAGGCGCTCCGTCTGGGCATTATCAATGAAGTCGTTCCGGCCAAGGACGTGACCGCAACTGCGGATCGCTGGGCCGCAGAGATCCTGGAATGCTCGCCGACCTCGGTGCGGGCTACGAAGCAAGTTGCCATGCTAAGCCAAGGGGCGCCGCTCGAAGAGGCGATGAGCATGTCCCGGTACCCGCTGGTGAGCAATCTTTTCGGCTCCGAAGACATGATGGAAGGTGTGATGGCGTTCGCGCAGAAGCGCAAGCCGCAGTGGAAAGGAAAGTAGCGACCTGCTCGACGCGTTCCGATGAAGCTCTACGCGAACCTCGCTGGCATCGACGTTGGCGATGGCTTCCCGGTACGCGTCATGGGTGTCCTGAACGCCAGCCCCGAATCGTTCTACAAGGACTCGGTCGCAACGACGACGCGGGCGCTGCAAACGCACGCGCGGCGCATGGTTGCCGAGGGTGCGGATCTCCTCGACGTCGGCGCCATGTCCACCGCGCCCTATGTGAACGGGACGATTGGCGAGGCGGCCGAGATCCGACGCATGCGCCGCGCAGTCGCCGCGGTACGCCGTGTGGTGTCGGTACCAATCTCGGCGGATACGCAACGCAGCCGAGTTGCGGCCGCGGCACTGGAGGCCGGCGCGACGGTGATCAACGACGTCAGCGGCCTGAGCCACGACGCCAACATGGCTGGCGTCGCGCGCGCTGCGACGGGAGTGATTCTGATGGCCTCCGAGGCCCGTCCCACCAAGACAGCACCTCTCCAAGTGATCGCGAACCGTCTGCGTGCGTGCCTGGCGCGCACCCGACAAGCGGGCATTCCAGCTACGCGAGTGGTGCTGGATCCCGGCATCGGGTTTTTCCGGCGCGCCAGCCTGCCCTGGTACGAGCTTGACTGCGTGCTACTTCGCGATCTTGCAGTTCTGCGCCGGCTCGGCCGGCCGCTCCTCGTGGGTCTCTCACGCAAGTCCTTCATCGGCCGCATCGCGCGCCACCGCGACGCGGAGGATCGTCTCTACGGATCGCTCGCGGGTGCGGCGATCGCTGTCTTCAACGGCGCGGCGCTCATCCGTACCCACGACGTCGCGGCCACACGCGATGCCGTGCGCATCGCGGAAGCGATCCGCGGGGCTCGCTAAGCGCGCAGACACCTCTTTCCCCATCACACCTACGGCGCGCTTCCGTGACCACACGCCACGCCGCCCCTGGTCCAATTGGAGAATGCTCCTCGGCGAGTGCCGAGAGGATCCATGCTATCCTCCGTCGCGCGACGCGCGTGATGCCCTGCTGAGCGGAACGGTTTCCAAAGATGAGGGACGGAGCACTCCCGAACCTGATCATCATCGGTGCGATGAAGTGCGCCACGACCAGTTTGCACTACTACCTGGGATTGCACCCGCAGGTGGGCATGTCGCGACGCAAGGAGTTGAACTTCTTCGTCGAGGAGCGGAACTGGCAACTGGGCGAGGCGTGGTACCGGTCCTGGTTCTCCTCCCGTGACGTGGTGCGGGGCGAGGCGTCGCCGGCATACACCGCGCACCCGCAGTTCAGCGGTGTGCCCGAGCGAATGCACCGTCTGATCCCAGATTCGAAGCTCATCTACGTCGTCCGCGATCCGATCGCGCGACTCCTTTCACAGTACGCTCACCGTGTCGCCGCAGGCCGCGAGACCCGGAGCCTAGCCGAGGTGCTGGACGACCCGGCCAATCCGTATCTGAGTCGAAGCCGATATTGGGCGCAGCTCGAACGGTACTTGCGGCTCTACCCCGCGGATCACATTCTCGTGCTGCAGCTGGAGGCGCTGCGAGCGGATCGGTTCGGCACGATGCAGCGTGTTTTCCGCTTCGCTGGTGTTGACCCGGCCTTCCGTGCTGCGCGGTTCCGCTGGGAGCGGCATCGTTCCATGCGCAAGCGGCGGAAGACAGTGCTGGGGCAAAGGCTCAGCCGTACCTGGGCGATGCGACTGCTGGATCGAATGCCCATGGAGCGCCGCTGGCTCATCGAGCAGGTGCTGTACTACCCGTTCTCTCGGCCGTTGGCGCCTGTGGTGCTCGATGGGGCGCTACGCGAGCGGGTGGCGGAGAAACTCCAACCCGACATTATGCGGCTGCGCGAATGGACCGGGGAGCGCTTCGGGGAGTGGTCGATATGAGCAATGCGCCCGAATCGTCAGCGGCGTCGGAAGTTCCCCGGGGACGGCCAGCTCCGGCGCCGCGGAGCCTATTGCTGAAGGTGCCCCTGGAGCGGAGACCCTTCGCATCACGTCAGTCGAACGCCGCGATTGCCCTTTGCAGAGGATGCTGAAGCACTCCGTCAATGCTGCACGCTGCCATGAGCGGCCGCCTCTGGACCGCCACCAATGGCGCGTTCAATCGTGTAGCCAACAAAGATTGCTACGAGAGCCAGCAACACCCCACAGACACCGCCGAGAAATCCTGATGCGTAGCCGCCCGAACCACTTGCTTCCATTACCTTCTCCTTCACACCGCGCCCCATCGGGCGCGCCGCAGATAGGGGCGTACCCTAGCGAGAAGGCGTTCGGCTGTACAGAGCGACAAGCGCGTTGACATCGCGGAGCTTAGGACTCTATATTTCCTCCTCATGCAGGCGGTGCTCGACGTGCGCGATCTGTTGCTCTACGCGCTGCGGGGTGAGAAGGCGTCGTTTGCAACCTGTTCCGCCGCCGCCGCGCGGGCGGTTCTACAAGCCATGATGCGACGGGAGCGCCGGCACGTCGGCCTTCTCGAAGCGCGATTGCGCGATACTAACTCCGCAATCGTCGGGGTGCCGGGCGAGCGTCGTGCGCACTAGAGCTGCCTCGGTACCGACAGGTCACCCGCGTCTCGCGCGGCGCGCAGCCCCCCCGCGTGGCGCAGCCCGTAGCTCGATCATGAACGTGGGTCGCCGGGTCGACTATGCGATCCGGGCGCTCTGCTATCTGGCGGCCCAGCCGCCAGAGCGACTGGTGCGGCGCGCCGAGATCCAAGAGCAGCAAGGCATTCCGCCGCACTTTCTCTCGAAGATCTTACGCAGCCTCGTGGGTGCCGGCTTTCTCACCTCGGTACCGGGCGCCCGTGGTGGATTCCGGCTCGGGCGGTCGCCGCGGGAGATCTCGGTACGGGCGGTCTACGAGAGCATCGAAGGGCCGCTATCCTTGATCGACTGCGTTGACCGGCGCGAGGACTTCTGCTGTTTTGCTTCCGTGTGCACGCAAATTCATGTCTGGAGCGGGGCCCAGCAAGTGCTTGGCGCATACTTGGACACCGTCCTGATCGGTGATATCGCCGATCGGCGCGGCATGGTGCCGCGGCTGCGCGAGCAAACGGCTCCAACGGCGGGGCGATCTCCCCGGACAAGCTAGGGCGTCTGTAAGGAGGAGGACATGGCTTACATCATCACGCGCTTGTGTAGGGATTGTCTCGATACCGCGTGCGTTGCGGTGTGTCCGGTGGACTGCATCTATCGCTACACGGGCCAGGATCCGGCGACGTTTCCCAATCAATTGTATATCCATCCTGATGAATGCATCGATTGCGGCGCTTGTGAGCCCGAATGTCCCTGGCAGACGATCTTCGAAGAGGCAGCAGTCCCGGAAATCTTTCAGGAGGATACGCCCCTCAACTACAAGATGATGGAACTCTCTGGCGACTTCGAAGTGTGTAAGCACGAACAGAAGCCCAAGCCGACCGCCGAAGAAATCGACGCCAACAAACGCAAGTGGGGCTGGGTATCGTGAACCCGCCGACGGAGAATCGACCATTATTCTAAAGGCACCGCCGTCAAACCCAGAGACCACAGCGTGAGGTAGACGCCGACCACGCTGAGTGCCGTCAGCAGTGCGGCAACGTCTCCGGACTGAAATGCGTACCGTTCATAGGTCGTCCGGGTACGCTTGGCTTGGAAGCCACGCGCCTCGAGCGCCATTGCCATGCCATCGGCACGCCGCAAGGCGCCGATGAAGACCGGGACAATCACGGGCACGTAGCGCCGCACCCGTTCGAAAATGTTGCCCTTGTCGAAGTTGAAGCCGCGGCACCGCTGGGCCTGTACGACGGTGATTCCGGAATCGAGAAAGACGGGTACCAATCGAAACGCCAGGGTCATCGTGAAGCCGAGCTTGTAAGGCATTCCAAGGCGGGTCAGTGCCCAGGCGAACTCTTCGATCTTCGTGGTCGAGAGGAAGACCACACCGATCCCGAGAAAGGTCACCAGCTTGAGCGCCATGCCCAGCGCAAACTCGATGCCCGCCGCACTGATGGAGATCGGTCCAAAGGTGAGCAGTGGCGTACCGCCGCGGAAGAACAGCGTCCACACGATGAGCGTCGTAATGAAGACCATGGCCAGCAGAATGCGCAAGCGACGGATGTTCGGCCATGCATGAACGATGCCGATCAGAATGACCACGGCGAGCGTCACGGGTAGTGCGACGGTTGGTCGATCGCTCACGAACGTGGCGAAGAACAAGCTCAGCATGCCCAGGAGCTTGACGATTGGATGCAGTCGGTGCACGGCAGAGGGACGGTCGACATAGAGAAATAAGGGCATGGTGTCGGCTCCGAAGTCAGGTGTCGGGCGTCAGGGCGTCGATGCGCGGCGCCGACATCTCTTCCGTGACGGCTGCGACAAACTCCGCCACGGAGAGTGGTGTGAAGCCGAAACGGCGCCCTAAGCGGGTGACGTCAGGGGGACGAAAATGGGCACGCTGCATCTGTGCCTCGTCGGCGAACAGGTCGCGCAAGGGCCCATCAAACAAGATCTGTCCGCGATGCATGAGCACACCGCGACTGGCGTACTCGGTCACGACCCACGGACTATGCGTGATCATGACGACGGTCATCCCACGTCGATGCAGCTCGGCGATCAGATCCATCATGTGCCGTTGCTCGGGATAGTCGAGACCGGTCGTCGGTTCGTCGAGAACCAAGAGAGAGGGTTGCATTGCCAGAATCGACGCGACGGCGAGCCGTTGACGTTGTCCTTTGCCGAGCAAGAACGGATCGTCCTGCTCCGAGCCAGTCAGCCCGACCGCGTCCAACGCCTGGCGGACGCGCTCTTCGAGTGTCGATCGTGGCACGCCGAGGTTCCGCGGCCCAAAGGCGACCTCGTCATAGACGTTGGCGGCGAAAATCTGATGGTCGGGATTCTGGAACACGAAACCGCATTCGCTGGCGATCTGATCGAGCGGGAGGGTGTGCACATCGCGGCCCCGCAACAAGACCCGGCCGTGGCGCGGGGTCAACAGCCCATTGAGCATCTTGGCGAGCGTCGTCTTGCCAGAACCGTTGTGCCCGATCAGTGCGAGGAAGTCGCCCTGGGTGATGATGAGTGATACGTCACTGAGGGCGCGCGACTCTGGTTCGTAGCCAAACTCAATGCGCTCGACCTGTACGAGCGGAGTGCGTGCCGGCCCTGCGTGAGAGTTCGGGTCGGTCCCCACCGGGCGAATTTTCAACTCCGAGGGCCCCGACGATTTCAGCTGGCTTCGCAGTGTCGCCTCGGCTTCGTCGAGGGAGTTGGGTGGGGGTTCGAGATGGAGCGCCGCAGCCAATTGATACAGGTCGGGTGCGCGCACCCCGTGTCGCACCAGGAACTCAACGCGGCTGAGGACGGCCTGCGGTGCGTCGTCGGCGACAATCCGACCCTCATGCAAGAGCAGGACGCGATCGGCATGCTCAGCGGCCGAGGTTTCGTGCTCGATGACGATCAAGGTGTAGCCCTGGTGGCGCATCGCGGCGAGCACCGAGAAAACCTCGAGCTTCCCGGCGGGGTCGAGATCCGTCGTGGGCTCGTCGAACACGAGGATCCGCGGCTCCAGCGCGATCGTCGCCGCGATTGCGAGGCGCTGTTTCTCACCGCCCGAGAGCGTCGTCGGATCGCGCCCTTCGAACCCGTTGAGGCCTACCAGATCGAGGGCGCGTGGCAGGCGCCCTCGCATCTCGGCGGCCGACACGCCGATTTGTTCCAACCCAAATGCGACCTCCTGGAGAACATTGGTGGCGAAGAGCTGCGCTTCGAAGTCCTGCGACACCAGGCCGACGACGCCGGCGAAGTCGGCAACGCCTCGTTGGCCAAGTGGTTCGCCGAAGAGAGACACGCTCCCAGTGAGTACTCCAGAGTGGAACTCCGGTACGATGCGGTTCAGGCACTTGACCAGCGTGCTCTTGCCAGCGCCGGTCGCACCCATGATCACCACCATCTCGCCCCGCCCGATCCGCACACTCACGTCCTGCAGCGCCGGGGTCGTTTGGCCAGCATAGGTGAAGGACAGGTGATCGAGGCGAATGGCCTCGTCGTCGGCCGGGGGCGCCACGTCAGAGGAGCAGCAAGCCGAGTCCGAGCACGGCCAGAACTGGCAGGAGGCCCACGCCGACTTCCAGGGCGCGCGTCGTTCCTCCACCACCGAGATCGGCGAGGAACGGCGGCTGGACCGTGCCGAGTGAGAGCGCGTTACCGAGCACCATCCCCGCGACCGCCGCGACCACCACCAGGGCCAACCCCACGCGTCGGACGGCACGGGAATGTGCATGCGGCCGTGCCAGAATGTCGCGGTACAGCAAGTGCCCGCGTTTCACGCGCGGGTAGATCACGGCCAGCAGAAACGGCGTCAGCACAACGGCCACGAGAAAGTTGTTGACCAGAACGATGTTGCCGAGCAGTGAGAACGGCACGAAGCCGAGCAGGTTGAGTCCCCAGCCGACCGTTAGCGCGCAGACGGCAGCGGCCAAGAGCACGACCGCCACGAACGCGATCCAGGACGATGCGTTACGCGGCACCGGATCTGCATCGGTCAGCGCTTCCCACGCTTTGTACGGGATCAGGCCGTACAGAAAGTTGGCAAAGAATCCGAAGAAGTCTCCAGGGCCCATCCCGCCGAAGAAGTCGCCGATGACATTCCCGATGGCCGCTCCCCAGGCGCCAGCCGGTCCAAAGAGGAACGAGCAGACGACGGGCACGGCGTTGGCGGGTCGGAACTCGGTCACACCCGGAATGATCGGCAGGACTTTGAACGGAATCAGAATCGCTGCATACAACGACGCGCTCATGGCGGTGAGCACCACCATGCGCGTGTTGCCCCACATGTCGATCAGCTCACGCATACGTCACAGCCGTCGCCGCGGTGATGGCATGCCGTCGCGTTCACCCCGCGGCTCGGCTTCATGGGTCCCGGAGTCGGAAACTAGTGTCGCATCGCAGAGCCGACACGTTCCCTCAGGAGGTTTGACCGCGTACGTCTCACCACATTTCGGGCAGAGATAACGCATCGCCTGAACACTCACCTCGTGGCGTTGGAGAAGGGTTGCCGCTGCCAAGGGGCGAATTCGGGGGTCATCGACGGCTCACTCTCGGCCCTCAAGTCTCACCTGTCAACTGCTGACAGCCGCCCGCAGCTCCGCGCGAAAGTCAGGATGCGCAATCTCCAGTAATGCACCTATGCGCTGTGCATCGGTAAGCATCCCCAGATCTGCGGCCCCGTGCTCCGTGACCACGTAGTGCACGTGGTGCCGGGGAGTCGAGACTCGGGTGCCGAGCGGCAGTGTGGGCACGATCGTGGAGACCAATCGGCCTGCTACCGTCGCTGCCGAATGCAAGCACACGATGCTCTTGCCGCCGTGGCTATTGCGTGCCCCCATGACGAACAGCTCGTGTCCGCCCACGCCCGAGTACTGCCGCGCTCCGATGGTATCGGCCATGATCTGCCCGGCCAGATCGACAGCGAGCGCGCCGTTGATGCTGACCATGCGGCGATTCTGACCGATAATGCCCGGATCATTGACCTGCGCGACGGGCAGCATTCTGACCTCGGGATTGCCATCCATCCATTGATAGAGCTGCTTGCTGCCGGCGGCGAATGTGCCGATCGAGAAACCGTCGTAAACGCCTTTGTGGTTGGTGACCTTGCCCGCTTCGTGCAATCGCCGGATGCCGTCGACGATCATCTCGGTGTGAATGCCGAAATCTCCTTTCGTACCGGTGGCCAGCAGCTCGGCGACGATGTTTGGAACCCCACCGATGCCGATCTGCAGAGTAGCTCCGTCCTCTATCAACGATTCCACGTGATGGGCGATGGCGCGATCCACATCGGTGATCGCGATTTGGGGCAGGACAAACGTGGAACGGTCCGACTCGATGATATAGTCGATTTCGGAAACATGAATACGGTTACCTTCGTATCGACCGAGACCGCCGACGCGCGGCATGTCGGCGACAATCTCGCCGATTGCCAAGCGCGTCGGATCCCTCGCCGCATCGAGAAACGCGTTGAAGGTTGCCCCCGCGTGCAATCCGAAGCTGAGGAAGCCGTCATCGTCCATGGGGGCCAAAGCGGAGATGACGATTTGCGGACCGGCAAGACGGGCGAAGCGCTCCCAGCCGAGGAAGTCCGCGGGGAGGTAGTCGATGCGCGAGCCGGCCGCCTTCATCATCCGCTCGATGGGGCCATAGAAGCCGCTGATCAGACGCACTCCGGGCTGTTGCAAGACGCTATACGGCTCGATGAGCAGACCCGAAAAAATGGTCAGGTCGCGCCAGTCCGTGCGCTCCGCCAGACCGCTCAGGAGCGCACTCGGCTGTCCCGTGGCGATGGGGGCGGCGATTACGTCGCTGACGCCGATCAGGTCCACCACTTCCCGTACGCTGCGCAGCTTGCTGCGGTACAGGTCGCGCGGATCGCTCATGGGAACGGAGTCTACAGGCTCTGAGCCGCCGGCTTCAAGGCACGGGCCAGAACTGAGCTCCCCTTTGGCTTGCAGCTTGCCGCGTGCAGCTTGTAGCTTACCTCATGGCTTCGATCCGTTTCAGCATTCAAACCCCACTCGAGGGCGCCAGTTTCGCTGCGCTGGCGCACCACTGGCAGCTGGCCGAAGCCCTCGGCTACGACTCCATGTGGTTGGACGATCATTTCTACGGCGTTGTGACGCCGCCGTGGGACGATGCGCTGGAGTGCTGGACGCTCATGGCGGCCCTGGCACGCGAGACGTCTCGTATCCGGTTCGGGACGCTCGTGGCGTGCAATGGCTATCGACCTCCGCAGCTCGTCGCGAAGATGGCGGCAAGTGTGGATCACATCAGCAACGGCCGTCTCGAATTTGGTTTGGGTGCCGGATGGTACGAGCAGGAGTTCAACGCCTACGGGTACACCTTCCCGACCATGGGGACGCGCCTGCGACAGTTGGACGAGGCGCTGCGCATTTGCAAGCTGATGTGGACCGAGGAGAAGACGACCTTCGCCGGGAAGCATTACAGGGTCACGGACGCGTGGTGTAATCCCAAGCCCATTCAAAAGCCGCACCCTCCAATCATGGTGGGTGGGGGCGGTGAAAAGGTCCTCTTGCGAATTGTGGCGGAACACGCTGACCGGTGGAACTTCGGTGGAGGCCTCGACGACTTTCGCGCCAAACTACCGGTGCTCGAGTCGCATTGTCGTGCAATCGGTCGTGACTCTGCGAGCATCGAAAAGAGCTGGTTTGGCTACCTCGTCATCGAACCTGACGACGAACACTTACAGCGGCGGCTCGCGAAACGCGCCGCGCGCATGGGTGGGTCGGCCGACGTCTCGGACGGCGAACGTGCCATCATCGGGACCCCGCAACGGGTGATCACGCGCATCCGCGAGTTCGTCGCGCTGGGTGTGACGCACTTCATTGCGATGTTCGGGCGTGTCGACCGCCATGAGTCCACCGAGCTCTTCGCCCGCGAGGTGATGCCGGCGTTCAAGTGAAGTGGCAAGGTTCAAGTGGCAAGGTTCAAGGTCCCAGCTAGGGTCTGTCTGGCTTGCACCTTGCCACTTGTGACTTGTAACTTGGATTCATGACTCACCTGGAAGCCGTGGCGCTGTTTGACCAGCGCCGGGATGCTTGGTTGCGAGAAGATTTCGCTGGCTACATGGCACTGTGGGCGGAGGACATGACATTTCAGTCTCCGGTGCACACCGAGCCGCTGCAGCGGGCCGCGTTTGGCGAGCTAGTGCGACAATCCTTCGCGATGTCCCGGCCCCTGCGATTCGAATTTCGTCACATCGCGGTTCATGGGAGCATGGTCCTGGCCGAATGGAGCATCGCCATCGAACGGCGCGACAGCGGCAAGGTACTGGAGTGGGACGGCATGAGCATCGCGCAGATTCGCAACGGTCTGATCCATACCTGGCGTGAGTACTGGAATCCCATGGCCCTCACGGGGGCAGCATAAGTTACAAGGGGCAAGGAACAAGGCGCAAGAACTTTCGCTACGTCTTGCTCCTTGTCCCTTGCACCTTGCTGATGTGCCTTGAAGGTCCATGGAGGCTGTGGTAGCGAACCAGGATCACCGTTGCGGTGCACGCACGCGACCCTGATACCCAAACCTGGTCCCCGGTAGCTCAGTCGGTAGAGCAATCGGCTGTTAACCGATTTGTCGCCTGTTCGAGCCAGGCCCGGGGAGCTTGACGCAAAGGGGTGAGCTGACGGAGTCAGCCCACCCCTTTGGCGCTTATGCGAGAGATCTCATTCCGGTAAACCGCTGTATTTTCATGGCGCATTAGGGCGGGAAGGGCTTCTCGAGGGCGCGTGGGTTGAGCGCCCTGGGGGGTCGACTGGCACTTTCCATTTGAGTCGATTTTCCGCGCCGTGCTAAGGTGCCGCGCTAAAGTCCGAATCGGGAGGGTTTCATGGGGATGGAGCAGACGCTCTCGCGAGAGCTCTTGCGCGTCGTGGAGGAGGCGGCGGTTGCGGCGGCCCGCACCATGGGGGAGGGAGACCGCCACAACTCGGATGACGTCGCCGTCGAGGCGATGCGCAAGGCGATGGATACCCTGCCAATGCGTGGGACCGTCGTCATCGGGGAGGGCGAGCGCGATGAAGCCCCGATGCTGTTCATCGGTGAGAAGGTGGGGCGCGGTCAACCCGATGACCCCGAGGTGTCGATCGCGGTCGATCCGCTCGAGGGCACCAATCTATGCGCCACTGGAGCGCCCGGCGCCATAGCGGTGTTGGCGGCGTCCAACAAGGGCGGTTTGCTGAATGCGCCTGACTGTTACATGGAAAAGATCATCGTTGGACCGGCAGCGAAGGGGGCGGTGCATCTCGATGCCACCGTCGAGGAGAATCTGAAGGCCATTGCGTCTCGCTTGCGGCGCACGGTCAAAGATCTCGTGGTCATCGTCCTCGATCGCGAGCGCCACAAAAAGCTCGTCGAAGACATCCGCGGGGCCGGAGCGCGCATCCGTCTGATCTCGGACGGTGATCTCTCCGCCGGAATCTCGGCCGCGGTCCGAGGGACCAACGTGCATGCGGTCATGGGAATCGGCGGTGCGCCGGAAGGCGTGCTGACGGCTGCAGCGCTGCGCTGCCTCAATGGTGGCATGGAGGGACGTCTGGTTCAGGCGAAATCTGGGACGGAGGAGCGTAAGAAGTTCGAGGAACGTCTGGAGAAGATGGGCATCACGAATCCCGATCGGATCTATACCGAAGGCGATCTCGCACCGGGCAGCGAGATCATTTTTGCGGCGTCGGGGGTCACGGACGGCAACATGCTCAAGGGGGTCCGGTTCTTCGGGCACGGGTGCCGAACCAACTCGCTGGTCATTTCCCTGCGCGATCGCATGGTGCGCTTCGTCGACACCATAAATCTCACAGATGCGCCGGACGCTGTGGTGGAGTTCTGAAGGTACATGGTGCGCCGTCGACGGCGGAGTCCTGCCAATTTTCGCCAGCCGCCGATGCATTCCGTTTCGACCACCGGCGCGTTGATGAGCCAGGGCGATAGTTGATAATCTATTCTCGATGAATCTGTCGCTCAGTGTGCTCAAGCAACGCATCTGCGCTCACGTCGATGCGCAACGTGACCAGTTGATCGGTCTGAGCCGGCGCATTCACGATGCACCTGAATTGAAGTTCGACGAACACCGGGCCGCCACCTGGCTTGTCGAGTATCTCACGTCCCAAGGGCTGACCGTGGAACGTGGCGTATATGGGCTGCCGACGGCGTTCGTCGCACGCGTCGGGAGTGGAACCCCGCGGGTGGCCATTCTCTGCGAGTACGATGCGCTTCCAGGAATTGGTCATGCCTGTGGGCATAACATCATCGCTGCCGCCGGAGCGGGTGCCGGAGTCGCTTTGGCGGCGGGGATCGCCGACATCGGCGGCAGCGTCGTGATCTTGGGTACGCCGGGCGAAGAAGGCGGTGGCGGCAAGATCATAATGGCGCGCCAAGGGGCCTTCGACGGGATCGATGCCGCCATGATGGTGCATCCCGCATCGGCGGACCTGGTGGGTATGCATGTCCTGGCCGTCAGTCAGATCGAAGTGGAGTATGTTGGCCGGGCGGCGCACGCCTCGGCTTTCCCACACCGCGGCGTCAACGCACTCGATGCGCTGGTCACTGCCTATTCGGCAATCGCGCAGTTGCGGCAGCACATCCGTGCGACGGAGCGGATTCACGGCATCATTACGGACGGCGGACAGGCGCCCAACATCGTGCCGGAGCGCGCGGCTGGATTATTCTATGTTCGCGCCTCCACGGAGTCGCACCTCCAACGCCTCAAGGAACGTGTCATCGCCTGTTTC
>Ga0187892_10008411_pt1 | contig 14142 bp, 12 predicted proteins | sample MA1701073metaG_FD_139345 | JGI IMG/M metagenome (GOLD analysis project Ga0187892, IMG submission 139345) | Bio-ooze microbial communities from a basaltic lava cave in the Kipuka Kanohina Cave System on the Island of Hawaii, USA - MA170107-3 metaG ...
AGCTATACCGACGTTGTCTGAAGCACTGGCGGAAACTGCCACATTAGCCCCGGAAACAGTGGCGTTATTACCTGGGGCGGCCATAGAGACCGTTGGCGGTTGGGTGTCAGGCGGCGGAGGCGGTGGCGGTGGGGGTTGGGTACCGCTGCCGAATTCATCAGAGCCGGCGTCGCGGGGAGCACTGCGGGATTGGCCGTCGATGTCGGTGGCCAGTGAAGCATCAGAACTGGTGGCGGTGACTAGATTATTAGCGATATTGCTGTTGTCTTTAAGGTGGTAGTCCATTGCGGCCAGGTCAGATGTGTTCACATAGGGCAGCGGTGAGATGTTTCTATCGCTGCTGGAGCAGGTGCCGCTGGCCCAGACGTTGAATGAATACTGGATTCCAGATATACAAACGGCTGAAGTACCAAAAATATTACCGATTGCCCGGATGTTGGTAAAAGAACCGTTGTTCTCATCAACCAGCCTCTGGCCCGGCGCGAAGGAGTTATAACGGACCAGTATGTTACTCAAGCTATTCGAGCCAAATGTAAGAGCCGTATCCCTTGCGACGCTGTCACTATTTTGGGCCCGGCCAAACCAGTTGTTCTCGATAACCAGATTCGATAAAAGCGTATTGGGCTGAACGAAGATATCGTATATTTCGTTGCGCCAGAACTTGGAGTTTCGAACTGTAAGATTTGTTCCGCCTCCGGCAATAAATAAGGCTTCGCCATGGCAGTCGTAGGTGCCTCCCCTTTGGAAGCACTGCGGACCAAACACATAGTCGTGCATAGTGACTCCATCAATTGTTATGTTGGCGTTCGTTGTATTACCATCGATCTTAGAGTTGGGAATGGCCGGTGCAGTGGCATTGCCCCAATCGCCGCCTTTGATTGTCAGGTTCTGGGCACCATTGACATAAAAGCCGCAATCCGAGTAGTTCTCTAGAGTTATGTCGTTGGCATCGTTGCCGCCAATGAAGACAGATGTGCAGCCGCTGCTGGTGACGCCTTTAATCGTTATGTGGTCGGGGCCATCATTATTCTCTACTCCCGACCCCAGCCTTAGCCCGGCGAACTTTACAGTTGCTCCGGGAGCCGGCTGAAAGACAACATCAGGAGCATCGCCGGCGGTATCTTTGCTTGGCGCGTCAGTTATCAGCTGTGAGGGGTAGTTACCGCCAGCAATTTGGACTGTATCGCCTAGCCCAGCCAGATTGTAGGCCCTGTCCAAACTGGCGCACGGCGCACTTTGGGTACAAACGTTAGAATCGTTGCCGCTGGCCGATACATAATAGGTATTAGCCGCGAAGGCCTGCCACAGAAAATAAGCTCCAACGGCTGTGAATACAACCGCGAATACAACCATGGTGCTAGCTGAAAAGCTAACTGCTGATTTTAGGCCCCCGTTTTGTGTACTTTTCTGGGACATATGTTTTGTGTTTGGGTTTACTCCCTTGCGACTTGTGTTTTTATGATGGCTGTTTGCCATGTTCTATGTACACCTAAGGCTAATGAATACCATACTTAGGGGCTAAAAAGCTATAGCATTTTGGCAAAAGCTGTGGAAAAGTTTTTTAGCTACAACCCGTGGTACTTCCACAGGAGGTGCAGACGTAGCAGCTGCCAGCTCGTTGGGTCTGATTGCCACAGTTAAAGCATAGCGGTGCGTCCAGATCAATCGCTGGTTTTTTCGAAACTTTTTGGCCAACAGTTGGCTCGGGCACCGATTCAGGCTGGGCGGTGCTAGCCGCAATGGTGGCAACCGCCTCTGTTATAGCCGCTTCAGCTTCAGCTACTGCGCCCATCGCCTGCTCTACCACAGCGGCTTCCGGCTCAGTTGGCTCGTTAAGAAGGCTGGTTTGGCCCTCGGGTATATCTTCTATGGTTGCCAGGCCGACTTCCAGCTGGTCGTCGAAACTAAGATACGTTTTGCCCAGGCGACGGAATATGTAGTCGATTATTGAGCTTGCGGTGCGGATTTCCGGATCTTCAGTAATGCCCGCCGGCGCGAAGCTGGTGCTGGTAAAGGCTCTGACATACTGCTTCAGCGGCACGCCGTACTGCAAGCCGTAACTGATGGAAACACCGAAGGCATCCATAACCCCGCGCAGCGTCGAACCCATTTTGGCGCTACTTACAAAAAGCTCGCCGGGCGAACCGTCTGAGTATTCACCAACAATCATGTAGCCTTTGGTACCGGCGACCGAGAATTTGAAAGTTTTAGAGTTTCTAATTTTGGGTAGTTCGTTTCTAACTGCGCCGGGGGCTGTTTGCAGCTCGGTGACAGCCTCCGCCACGGCTGCTGGCCCATCTGCATGTGGTGAGCTTGTCGAACCATCTTTTTTAGCCATGGCTAGCGGCTGGGCCACCTTGGCATTATCGCGGTAAATAGCTATGGCTTTGATGCCCAGTTTCCAGGCATCGATATGCAGCTGCTCGACATCCTCGACGCTCACCGATTCCGGCATGTTGACAGTTTTTGATATAGCGCCGGAGATGAACGGCTGGACGGCGCCCATCATTCTTATGTGGCCCGAGTAGTGAATGGAATTATCACCCATGCTGCAGGCAAAAACGGCTAGATGATTTTCTTTGAGATGCGGTGCGCCGACGATGGTCTTTTCCACGTCGATGTAGTTGATGATGTCTTCAACTTCGCCGCGGTTATAGCCCAGCGCCTTTAAGGCTCTAGGCACCGTTTGGTTGACGATGCTCATGGTGCCGCCGCCGACAAGTTTTTTGACCTTGACCAGTCCGAGATCTGGCTCGATGCCAGTGGTGTCACAGTCCATAAAGAAAGCGATGGTGCCGGTTGGTGCTAGGACCGTGGCTTGAGAGTTTCTAACACCGTGTTTTTTAGCTAGTTCCACAGCTTCGTCCCAGGCAGCTGCGGCTGCTGATAGCAGGTCCTCGGATACCAGGCTGGGGTTGATTTTATCAACTTCCTCGCGGTGCATGCCAAGGACCTTGTTCATGGCTTTTTGATCCTTGCCGTAGCCCGCAAATGGCCCGACTACGCTGGCTATTTTAGCGCTCGTAGCATAAGCATGGCCGGTCATTAGCGCGGTAATAGCCGCCGCTTGGGCCCGTCCTTCATCGGAGTCATAAGGCAGACCTTGGGCCATCAAAAGCGCACCCAGGTTGGCGTAACCCAGTCCTAGCTCCCGGTAAGCCCGGGCGTTTTTGGTTATAGATTTAGTTGGGTAAGAGCTGTAACCCACCAATATTTCCTGGGCCGTAAAGACCAGTTCCACAGTGTGCTTGAAGGCCTCGACGTCGTAGCTGCCATCGGATTTTAGGAACTTCAGCAGATTTATGGAAGCTAAGTTACAGGCTGAATTATCGAGGTGCATGTACTCGCTGCAGGGGTTGCTGGCATTAATGCGACCAGCATTGGGCGCGGTGTGCCAACGATTGATGGTGGTATCAAACTGCATGCCCGGATCGGCGCACTCCCACGCTGCCTCGGCGATTTGGCGAAACAGGTCGCGAGCCGGGAGGGTTTGCACAGTCTCACCATTCTTGACGGCTTTAAGGTCCCAATCTGCGCCGCTTTCCACGGCTTGCATAAATTCGTCTGTTACCCGGACCGAGTTATTGGCGTTTTGGTATTGGACACTAAAGGCGTCCTTGCCGTCTAGGTCCATATCGTAGCCAGCTTCGGCTAGCACCCGAGCTTTTCGCTCTTCAACGGCCTTACACCAAATAAAGTCTTCAATATCCGGGTGATCGGCGTTTAGTATGACCATTTTAGCCGCTCGGCGGGTTTTGCCACCGCTTTTGATAGTTCCAGCAGAAGAGTCGGCGCCGCGCATAAAGCTGACCGGGCCGGAACTGGTGCCGCCCGAGCCACCTAGCTTTTCTTTAGAAGAACGCAGCCCGCTCAAGTTAATGCCAGAGCCCGAGCCACCTTTAAAAATCGCCCCTTCCTCGACGTACCAATTAAGGATCGATTCCATAGTGTCTTCGATGCCCAAAATAAAGCAGGCGCTAGCCTGCTGAGCCCGCTGCGGCGCACCGATATTAAACCAAACCGGTGAGTTGAAAGCTGCCCGTTGCGTAGCCAGTACGTATTTAAGCTCTTCCCTAAAATCCTCAGCTTCTACCTCGGTATTGAAATAGCCTTCAGATAAACCAGTCCGGGTTATGGTGTCTGCTACCCGATCAACTAGCTGTCTTAGAGAACCTTCACGGTCGTCTAGGCCTGGCGTGCCCACAAAATATTTTTGAGACACAATATTAACAGCGTTTTGGGACCAGCCCCTGGGGAACTCTACATCTTTTTGCTCGAATACCACTTGTCCTGTGGCCGGATTAGAGATAATAGCATCGGTTTTGATCCACTCTAGCGCCTCGTAAGCCTTGGTTTTAGGCTTGGTGAAAAGCCTCTCCTTTGCGTTTTTTGATGCCAGCTTGGCCATGGTCGTTGTCCCCCTTTTTCTTAATATTTTTTAGTTTTAAACTTTTTATTATCCCGAGCTAGCTGGGCGGGCTAAAACGTAGCGCCACCCTTTGCTCCCCTAGATATTGCTCATGATATACCACGACCAATCCCCAAAGCAACACACAAACATTTCGCCATGTTGTCCTGCCACTTCCTTGCAATTCAACTGGACGCGAAACTTGTGAAGCTAAACTTTATTTCTTGGCTTGTTTTTTGGGTGTCGGTTCTTTGGCTTTTCGCATGCGTGTTAGCTCGCGCTCAAAGCCGCCGATGTCGCGGAATTTTCTATATACGCTTGCGAAACGTACATACGCTACTTCGTTAAGCTTAGGCAGCTCAGCCATGACCAGTTCGCCGATATCGGTACTGGATACTTCCGGCTCACCGCGCCCATAAAGTTCGCGCTCAATCCGGTCTACAAAACTTTCCAGCTGAAGGGCTGTGACGGTAGTTTTTTCAGTCGCTTGTTGCAAGCCCGCCATGAGTTTAGCTCTCGAAAACAACTGCCGAGTGCTATCACGTTTGATGACTGCCAGACTGGGTCTCTCCAGTCTCTCGTAAGTCGTGAAGCGGTAGCCGCATTTTAAGCATTCGCGGCGCCGGCGGATAGCTTCGCCATCGGCCACATCTCTGGACTCGATGACTTTTATATCGGCGCTACTGCAATTAGAACATTTCATCGTTTACCCCTGTTAAACAAGTGTTTATTTAAGGTACAGTCACTACATGTAGTGTGCGTGAAACTTATGTTAGCTCTAGCCATGGTGCAGTTGCAAGTTTTTTTTGGTGTATTAATTACATAACCGAATACGGCTACGGCTTTTTGCCCTTCTTGGGCTTGCTGTCCTTACCCTTGTCAGCGGAATCATCTTTTTCAGCAGCTTCTGCTTCTTCCTCTTCGACTATTTCGCCATAGCCCTCGTCGGCAATCTCCGTTTCCTCAGCTGGTTCGTCTTTCACTTTTGGTTCGTCCTTGCCCCGTCGGGCCGTCAAGCGCCGCAAGAACGAGGGCTTATCCAGATCCTTATCCTCGTCGCCTGACGCTTCAGCCTCGGCCGAGTCCCCGTCACCGATCGCCCAAATATTCGGAGTATCTTCCTTATGAAAGTCGTCTGCGCCAGTTTCGGCTGCCCCGCCTTCTTTGAGTTCCATGTCCAGATCCTTCATTGAGGCCTCATCAACAGCGGGAGCGCTACTTCGCAATTCTTCCTCGGCGGCTTGGCGCAGCAGTTGGGCGTTCTTAGTACTACGGTTGGCATAGTATGAATCGTCGAAGCCAGTAGCTACCACCGTCACTATGATCTCGCCCTCAAGCTCAGGGTTAATGGTTGCCCCGAAGATAATATTGGCATCATCGTCGACAGCGGTGGTGATAGTCTCAGCCACGGTGTTGATTTCGTGCATGGTCATATCCAGCCCACCGATGACGTTAAACAGTACACCGCGGGCACCATCGATGGAAACTTCCAAAAGCGGCGAGGAAATAGCTTGCTGGGCAGCCTCGACATCCCGGCTTTCCCCGGAGGCCCGGCCAATACCCATCAAGGCATTGCCGGCAGCAGACATCACAGTCTTGATGTCAGCAAAGTCTAGGTTAATAAGGCCGTGAACAGTAATCAGATCCGATATTCCCTGCACGCCTTGGCGCAAAACATCATCGGCTACTTTAAAAGCCTCTGTTAGAGGTGTTCGACGATCAATGGTGGTCAGCAGTTTATCATTGGGTATGGTTATCAGCGTATCTACGTGCTTGGACAACTTTTCTATGGCTACCTCGGCGTTTCGGCGGCGTTTTTCACCCTCAAAAGCAAAGGGCCGAGTAGCAAAACCAACCGTCAGTGCCCCGGCATCCTGGGCCAGCCGAGCGACTATATGGCCAGCACCTGAGCCCGTACCACCACCGGCGCCCAGAGTTACAAAGACCATGTCAGCGCCCCTTAGGGCATCAGTTATTTCACTAGATGATTCTTCGGCTGCTCGCTGGCCAACAGCTGGGTCGGTTCCAGCTCCTAGTCCTCTAGTTTCCTCTTTGCCGATGTGGACTTTGGTTTTGGCTTTACTGTGATGCAGAGCCTGTCCGTCAGTATTAATAGCTACGAAATCAACGCCTGTGACGCCAGCCTCAACCATCCGGTTAATAGCAGCGCCACCCGCGCCGCCCACTCCCACTACTTTGATTCGGACGAAGGTTTCAACGGCAGGTTCAACTTGTGGCATTGGCTTTTAAATCTCCACTTAAAAAATCTAGTTCTAATTATATGCAAGAACAACTATTGAATGCAATTGCTGTTCAATGCCAACATGGCTTAAGCTAGTTGAACAATATAATGTTACAGCGGGCTGGTTAGCGCCGGCGCAAGCGGGCCAAAATGCCGCCAACCGACAGATTAACGGATTGAAGTATACCCGGTTGGTTGTCGCTAAATGTGTGCCGCTCGGCCGGGCCAAGCAACATATCCATGAGCATCAAGCCCACGGCTGGTGCCATGGCAAGCTCGTCCAGGCCATCAACAACCTTATTTATATGCCCCCATTTGCCGGTTCGTGCCGGCAGCTCCAGGACGTCTTTGGCGAACTCAACTAGGCCTGGCAAGTGAGCTGTGCCGCCCACAAAGACTACCCCGCCGGGCAGTTTTTTAGAGCGATGGATTCGTTTCAGCTCTTTATCCACGTATTCCAGCAGTTCCTCTACCCGCGCACTAACGATTATGCGCATCATTTCCTTGTCAAAGCGCAAGGTGTCGCCGTCACGCACGAAGCTAATGTCACCCCTGGAACTATGGTTTAAGGTGGCATGCTTGACCTTAATAAGTTCGGCTACGTCTAGATCGGATCTGAGGCCGATAGCTAAGTCGTTGGTGATGTGGGTACCGCCCATCGGTATGACCGCGATGTGCTCGACTTCGCCATCCTCAATTACTACCAAGTTGGTGGTGGCTGCACCAATATCTATAACCGCCACCCCTGAATCTTTCTGCTTTCTATCTAGCACTGCTTCAGCAGCAGCGAGCGACGTTACCGTCCGATGATTAGGATGCATTTCAGAGCGCTCAAAGACCTGCTCCAAGCTCTTTAGGGCTGGCGTGGAGGCCACCACAATATGCGTATCAACCTCTAGGCGGACGCCGTGCATACCAATCGGGTCTTTGATATTTTCCTGGCCGTCCAGGCGATAGTTTTTAGCGAAAACCTGAATAATTTGCTTGTTGGCTGGCAATTGGACGATGGTGGCAGCCTCGTCGACCCGTTGGCGGTCATCATCGGTTATTACCCGGTTAGGTGAGCTAATAGCAATGACGCCCTTGCTGTTCATGCCCTGCACATGGCTACCATTGACATTAATGGTAGCTGCTTTTATCTGTTGGCCAGACATCCGCTCGGCCTCACTTACCGCATTGATTATTGCGCCCGAGACCTCGTCGACATGGGCCACATTGCCCTTTCGCATGCCAGAATTGGGGGAATTAGAAAATCCGATAATCGTCGGTGTAGCAGCATCGCCGGCCAGTTCACCGACCACGCATCGGACACCGCTAGTGCCAATATCCAAGCCGACATAGTAACTTAGTTTTTCTTCAGCTGGCATTTTTTAGTTTTTGCTTGTTAGCACCTGCAGTATAACTTCAGAAGGTGCGCTTTTGCAATAAGCTTAAGCCTGGGTCAATATCTCGGCGTTAGCATACGCGTTAGCTGACAGAGCTGAGCTACGCCATACCGTACCATAAATTAAAAAGCAAACAGCAACTCTATAGATGCTGGTTAGCTAATTCTTCTAAGGTGTTTTCTTTGCTCTCTCTGTTCGGCTTCGGCTAGATAGTAATCCTCCACAAGCCTTACGGCAAAATCACCCAGTTTTCCTGAAGCACGAATAATTCTATTCATGCCTACATATACACCGCCGACAAGCTCATCCAATTGGTAAACACCTCTGTCGGCATAGAGAGTTTTGATACGAGCAACTTCTATAGGTTCGGTACTGTCGGTAAACCCAAAATTCTCAGCCTGGTGACGGCTGTACATACTGGTGGTTTCAAGCTCATTTATGGCAACCTCGAGGCTGCCGGTAACTACAATGTCATCCTTCCATGGTATAAAACGGCCTCCCTCATCAAGACTAAAACGATAAGGTTGAAATTCTTCTTCATTAAAACTGCCGACCTGGCCAATGCGTAAGCTCCGCCTTACTGCGTTCACCTCCTCAACTAAGATAGGGGAGTGTGGTGGCCACAGTTTATTTATTATTTTTTCTGTTTTCTTGCGGGTTTTTAGGCCGGGGGTTTCTTGTGGGATTAAACCATAAAGCGGCGACCAAAAGTGGTTTTCATTAACAAATGGTCCACTGGCAGCTTCAATAACTGATCGCGCCAGTTTTAAAGACTGTTCTGAGCGTTGTTTGTTGGCCTGCTCAAGACCATCCAAAGGCATTTCAAAAGTCATACTTGAGAACCCTGTATCAGTATGTCTCATAACGATATAATGCTCGGTATTTCAACTAAATGCAACCGCTAGCAGAACGCATGTATTTTCAAATAAATTATGCGATAGCATAATTTATTTGAAATTCGTGGTTGGATACTTTTTACTGAATCTTTTGATCAACTCTTCTTGGTTGTCGATGTGGCTGGTTTTTATATAGCTCACGTAGCTGTCGATACGGTGGTATAACGTTATTTTTTCGATTACCCTCCGACACGGGAATGGATGCAGCCAGGCACTGCGTTGGAGCTGATATAACCCCAGTTCATTAAGCTTGTGCGTTAGGGCATTGCGCCCCTGCTTATGGCTTTCGGGCACATCGTAAATTATCAGCCGCCACTGCCTATCCCATTGTTTTTGACGCTTAACCCTAATGTTGGCAAGTTCAAACTTCTTTAGCCGCTCTCGGCCTTTTTTGGTAATTTGGAGTCCATGTTTGTAGCTTCCGCTAAGTAACTGGGTAGATTTCATATAGCTGACAACGCGTTTTAGCTCGCGCTCCCGCTGGCGTTTATCCATATGTTTCCAAAACATCTCTAGGGGTTTTTCTAAACCTATAAGAAGGTTGGGAATCAATATACCGGCGCTCAGGGCGCTACCCGTTACAGATATCTTTAGGATCCGATCAATGACAGCCGAGGTTGTATCGCTCTTAGGCATATTTCTAATATTATATGCTATCGCATAATTTATTTGAAATTACAGATACAGTGAGGGGTGGGTAGCTTGAAATATGGAATGATAAGCGCCTAAGCTTGGGTCAAAATCTCGGCGCCATTACTCGTGATAAGTACGGTGTGTTCAAAGTGAGCACCAAGCGAACCATCCCGCATAGCTACCGTACCGTCTTTTTGGATATCGACTGGCCAGTCGCCCAAGCTGGCCATTGGTTCGATACAGATGGTCATGCCGGCCTGCAGAACCGGGCCAGTGCCGGCTACGCCGTAGTTTGGGATATTGGGATCCTCGTGGATTTTATAGCCGATACCGTGGCCAACCAGGTCCCTAATGGTCGCCAAGTGGTGTTTATCTAGAACATTCTGCACCGCCGCCGAGATATCACCTACTCTCGTACCGCCACCCTTTATCGCTGAAATCCCAGCCTCTAAGGCTTTTTTAGTGCCCCCAACCAGCCGCTGGGTGTCTTTGGATTTATTTTCACCTACAATCAAAGTCCGGGCTGAGTCAACAATTAGAGACTTATAGCCAAGCGTTAGATCCAGCTTTACGACATCAGCGCCAGACAATGGTTTTGAGGATGGAACGCCGTGCACAATCACATCATTAACAGATACACACATGACATCCGGAAAGCCTTCGTAACCCAGGACCACTGGCTGCATCCCGGCTTTTCGTATGGCTTCACGGGCGGCAGCGGAGATATCCGTTGGCTTGGCTCCCGGTTTTACCATTTGCTCCAGTTTGTCTAAAATAACGGCCAGCTTTCGCCCAGCCTCACGCATGATAGCGATTTCTTCTTCGGACTTAGGGCTAGTGCTCATTCTATATTCCCAGAGCCTTCTCTATAGCTGCGGCGTCCTGTTCAATCGTTTCTTCTCCGTCGATCTCATGAATCTTGTAGGCCTTATTGCGAAGATAACCTAATACTGGCTCTACTCTATTACGGTACTCGTTAAAGCGCATTTCTATAGACTCTTGGTTATCGTCATCACGACCGCGCTCAATTAGGCGCTTTTGGACAACTTCTTTTGAGGCTTTGAGGTGAATGAAGGCGGTGAATTTAAACTCGCCGTTTTTGAATTTCCTATCCAACCACTCGGCTTGCTCAATTGAACGGGGACTGCCATCTAAAACAACTTCCTTCCTGCTGACATCGAGCCTCACTAACTCCTTCTCAAGAAGAGGAATTGTTACTTTATCATTAATCACTTTGCCGGCGAGCACTTCCTTGGCGACTTCTCCGGTAAGGCTACTCTTTAATACTTTGCCTGTTGAAACCACCGGGCAACCGAGTCGCTTGGCTAAAATTTCGGCCTGGGTGGACTTACCAGAACCGGTTATGCCGATGAAGGCTATCATCGCAGCTTTTCTTTAGTGAGTCTGGCTACAGTTGAACCATCTGCGGCCGCTCCAGCTTCAGCTTTGACTGCCCCAATGACCTTGCCCATATCAGCCATGCCGGATGCGCCCAGCGTCTGGATGTGTTTATCGATCAAGCTGGCAAGCTCTTCTTCGCTCATCTGCTCGGGAAGATAGGCTTCGATAACTTGCTTTTCGGCTAGTTCCTTCTCGGCTCGCTCGGTTTCTCCAGCATTCTTATATAGTTCGGCGGCTTCAGCCCTTTTCTTGGCTTCGGATGACAGGACTCTTTGGATCTGCTCATCACTTAGCCCAGTATCTTGGGCTTTTTGATTAATGGCTTCGTTTTGCAAGGCGCTTTTAAGAATCCGAAGGGTTTCGGTTTTTGCCTTATCGCCTGATAGCATGGCCTCTTTCAAGTCCTGCTCGATCCTACCGCGCATGGTTTGCCTAACGTCCCAGTTTAAGCTTTTTGATTTTGGCGGCTTTTCGCTCGCGGCGGACTATCGCCCGGCGGCGGCGTTCACGCTTAGAAATCGGCTTATCAAAATACTGCCCCTGCTTGGTGGAAGCCAGCGAGCCGGATTGCTGGACTTTACGGGAAAAGCGCCGCAGCAGATTCTCTACCGATTCTTTAGAGTCTTTTCTGGTGACTTGAATCATGTCCGTAAAAGTCTACCTTAACAGATGAGAAATTGCAACCAGACCATATAGCTCGGGTCAGCCTGCTTCCCGGCAGAGCCGGAAACTCTGCTGTCCCTTTGGCGGATTGCTTCGTTATCAGTTTCGTTGCTCGCTCACTGTATCTCTATATACGGCTCGCTCCGCTACTCGCTGCTGCCTTGCACTCCACTCAAGCTATAAGGTTCTGGACTAGGTATTAATAGCAGGCTAATGCGTGCTAGAGACCCTGAGCGTGTTGGCGTTTTTGCTGGGCTGCTCTTTGGGATTTTAAGACGATGCTCTGCAGCTCTTTAAATATCGGAAAGTTCTTATTAGTGTAGTAAATTTTGGTGTTACCCTGGCGCTCCGAGATAAGAAAACCGATCTTTTCCATGCGCTTCAGCTCGCGCTGGATGTTGCCGGCGTCTTCCTTGATGAGCTTAGCTAAACCCCTGACGTGAGTCTTAAAGTCAGGATATTTAGCGTAGACCACAATAATCTTGCGCCGCACCCGGCTGGTTATGAACGTATCTAGCATAAGGTGACGCTCGCTTTCGCTCGCTCTATAAGAGGGGGACGCCCCCTCTCATCGCGCGGGGCACGCCATGAATCCGATGCTCCGGCTGCACTCCCCCAAAAACTCGCTTCAAATAATGCCTTACCAGCGATAAACATAAGCACCTCTATTGTTATTCGAACAACGCTATTGAATAGTATAGCCTAGTCGCGCGCCGGCCTGCAAGTATTTCGCCGCAGGTTTGGGCTAAAATATAGGATATGCCCTACTATGAGGTGTTGGTAGCAAGTAAAAGCTACCGAGGCGAAGCCCTAACTTACGACTCGGCTGAGAAGCTAGAGCCACTGAGTGTGGTGTCGGTGCCGCTTAGGGCAAGTACAGTTACCGGTTTTATCAGTAGAGCTGTTGGCAAGCCGAAGTTCGCTGCCAAAGACGTTAAGACCGTCTTAAGCTCCTCACTTTTGCCTGCTCACTGCCTAGAGCTAGCTCGTTGGATGGCCGATTATTATGCCTGCAGCCTGGGCGAAGCGCTGCGCCAATTTGCCCCGACTCGGCCGATTAGCCGGCTGGGGGCCGTGGTACCTGAGCTTTCGTCAGCCAGCGATCTCAAGCTAGACCTCGACGCTCCGCTAACGGTTGATCAATCCAAGGCAATCACTAAAATTAGTGCCGCCGCCGGCACTACTTACCTACTCCACGGCGACACCGCAACCGGTAAAACCCGGGTCTATATGGAACTGGCCCGCGAGACGCTACAAAATGGACGCTCGGTGATTTTGCTGACGCCCGAGATATCACTGACCACTCAACTAGAAAAAGCTGCAACAGAGCTGGACAAGCCGGTTTTTGTTTTTCACTCCCAACTATCCGCGGCAACCCGTAAGAAAATCTGGCTGAAAGTACTGGAATCCAGTGAACCTGTAGTAGTAATTGGTGCCCGCTCAGCACTTTTCGCACCCGTTCGCAATATCGGTCTGATCGTGCTAGATGAAGCCCACGAGCCAGCCTACAAGCAAGACCAGGCCCCTCGCTATCTAACCAGTCGAGTGGCTAGCCAACTTGGCAAGCTATCAAACTCAAAGGTCGTGCTCGGTACGGCTACGCCGAGTGTCTCAGACTACTTTATAGGTAGCCAATATGACGCTATCGTCACTATGAAAGAGCCAGCCATTGCTAGAAAAACTAAACCAACAAAGGCTCAGATAATCGACCTGAAGGACCGCACCAAATTTTCTCGGAGCCCCTACCTTTCCAATTTATTGATTGACGAGATTAACGAAGCATTGTCAGCCAAAAAACAAGCCATGGTTTATCTAAACCGACGTGGTTCGGCACGGCTGATCTTATGCAAGAACTGCGGCTGGCAACTGCTGTGCCCCAACTGTGACTTGCCCTTGGTCTATCACGGCGATGAGCATAGCGCCCGCTGCCATACTTGCGGGCATAAAGCTTCGCCGCCTACTCAGTGTCCGTCCTGCAAAAACCCAGAGGTTATATATAGGAGCGTTGGAACAAAGGCCTTAGCAGAAGAACTAGGGCGCTTATTCCCTCAAGCTAAAATCAAACGCTTTGACAGCGATAACGCGGCCGGCGAGCGGCTTAACGAGCAGTACGAGAATTTGCGGGCTGGCCGGGTTGACATAATGGTAGGTACCCAGCTACTGGCTAAGGGATTGGATCTTCCTGGGCTAGGGGTTGTAGGTGTTATATCCGCCGATAGCTCACTAGCTCTACCCGATTTTTCGTCAGAAGAACGCTCTTTCCAGCTGCTTTACCAAGTGATTGGCCGCGTGGACCGCGGGCATGGCACGGGCAAAGTAATCATCCAGACTTATCACCCGGACAGCCCGGCGGTCAAAGCTGCAGCAGGCAAAGACTACCAGCTTTTTTACAAACACAGCCTAGCTGAGCGCCAAGCCTTTAAGTTCCCGCCATTTGCTCATCTTTTGAAGGTAACCTCAAAGCGAGTAACTGATTCTGGCGCCGAAAAAGCCGCGTTACGGCTTAAAAAACAG
>Ga0187892_10008412_pt1 | contig 14139 bp, 14 predicted proteins | sample MA1701073metaG_FD_139345 | JGI IMG/M metagenome (GOLD analysis project Ga0187892, IMG submission 139345) | Bio-ooze microbial communities from a basaltic lava cave in the Kipuka Kanohina Cave System on the Island of Hawaii, USA - MA170107-3 metaG ...
TATGCAGTCTTTGTTATTTACTTTCATATTATAGATCTTATTTTGAAATTTTAATTTGAAAATCTGATCTTTTTCTGGAAACTCTTCTCTAATTTTTTTATTTAGTCCCATATACTTGTATTTAGCTTCACTAGGTGATAGTCGTTTTACAAACTCCATAGTCTACCTCGCTAGAATTGTATTATAACCTATCCTTTAGTATATTCATTTTTTAATATGTAAGTACTGAAAATGAGTGAAGTGAGTACAAAGCTAGTACGTGCAAAGGAAGATTGGACCTTTTTAGATATTAGTACCCATGATTACACTCATGGTTTTCACCTATATCCAGCAAGAATGCATCCTGAAATTGCCAAAAGACTGATTGCTAAATATGCAACTGATACAAAAAAGGTGGTTTTTGATCCCTTCATGGGTTCGGGCGGAGTACTGGTAGAAGGATTACTCCATGGAAACAATTCAATAGGAATAGACGTAAACCCAATGGCTGTTCTGCTTTCTAAGGTGAAAACCACTCCTCTCAATCCCGCATCTCTTCAGGCAGAATATGAAAGGATAATGACAAAAGCAAAGCTGGATTATGAAAATGGGAAATCATATGATAACGCACCAAAATCGATTAACCTAAAATTTTGGTACAAGGCAGATGTACTAACAAAACTTACAATACTAAAACACCATATTTTTGATAGTCAAACAGAAAATAAAATCATAGATTTCTTTAAGGTTTGTTTCTCTCTCTCTTCAAGAAAAGCAAGCAACCAAAGAAATAGTATTTACAAAATCTATAGGATTGACAAAAATGATCTTGATAATTTCAAGCCTGATGCCTTTGATTATTTTGAGAAGATCTGTCAAAAAAATATTCAAAAAATGCGACAGTTTTTTACTGAACTCAAAGGAAATAACTCTAAAGCATTTCCACTATTAGGTGATTCACGGAACATTCCAGAATACTTTGCTAAAGTCAATCAAAATATTCTAGACGAAGGTAGAGCTCATCTTGTAGTTACCTCTCCCCCATACGGAGATCATCAAACAACTGTTGCCTATGGACAGTTCTCTAAACATCCGGGTCTATGGTTAGAATTGCCAGAAGAACAGCTCCACGAAGTTGATAAAGTAGGATTAGGTGGAAGAAAGAAAAAAGATTCTAAAGAGTTTCAGTCACCTTTACTAGAACAAATAATTAAAAAGATAAAAGAAAAGGATCCAAACAGAGCCGCTGATGTTCATGCTTATTTCTATGATCTTGATACCTGTTTGGAGAAGATTTCAACAGCTCTAAAGCAAGGTGAAAGTCACTGTTGCTTTGTTGTAGCAAACAGAACCGTGAGACGTGTAAAAATACCTACAGATGAAATAATAGTGGAGTTAGGCAAGAAGCATGGATTTAGGCATAAAGAAACAATCTATAGAACAATAGCAAACAAAGCAATGTCGGTCAAAAATGCACCTGAAAACATATCCAATTTTGCAGGTGATACAATGACTAAAGAAAGCATAGTCATCTGGGAATACTGAACTATACCTTAGATCATGTTTAAAACGGAATTCTGTTACGCAGATCCGTGGAGTATAATACTCTAGTAAAGAGATTAAGAGAAATTAAAAAAAGTGGATTTATAAAAACTCACAGAACAGGACCAACAGGAATTGGGAAAACACTTGAGGATCTTTTAGGAATAAAAGAAAATAATTTTCCAACTCCAGATGGTGGCGTTGCAGAATTGAAATCTGCAAGGAAGAATGCTCAAAGCATGCTTACACTATTTACAAAATCTCCAATGCCACCGAAGGCTAATTCTATACTTCTTCAACGATACGGATATCCGTCAAAACGTAATAATAAGAAAAAAGAGTTGCATACTACAGTTAATGCTGTTTCTTATAATACACTAAAAGGTAAAATGGGTTTTAAGATTGAGATTCAAAAAGATCGCATTGAACTTGTAGCTTGTACTTCACAAACAAAAGAGGTTGTTGGCTATTGGACAAAAGATATTTTGAATAAGTCATTTAAAAGAAAACTACCCAAGTTATTGTATGTAAAGGCTGATTCTAAAGGGTTAGGTTCTAGTGAAGAATTTCATTTTAATGAAGCATGGTTGCTAAGTGGTTTTGATTTTGATAATCTCCTAAAATTGCTAAAAGAAGGCACTGTGTTAGTAGATATACGGATTGGTCAGTATCCTGACGGAAGGCCACATGATCATGGTACAGGTTTCAGAGTTATGCCAGATAAACTAGATTTGTGCTTTTCAGACAGACAACGTGTTCTTTGATGGCAACTAGCATGGTGAAGACAACTATCGTTGTTGTAATCGTTTACATTATTGGTTCAATAGTTTCATACTTCTGGGTCCTACCACCTGAGCCATTTCACGATCATCGTATCTATTATCCACCAATAGTGGCAATAATAGGACTTGGAATAGCTAGCGGGTGGGTTTTAACTACTAAATTTCCTACAATATATCGTTATGATGTAATTTTTATTCTAAGTTGCACTAGTGGCGTTGTGTTTTTTGTTGTTCTAATAATAGCACCTGTAACAATTCCTTACTCCTTTCAAACGGTAACAAAGGTTTCAGGATATGATGAACCAATTTATTTAACGTTCCACTGGCAGACAGAAGACGAGCTCATGGTTGGCAAACTCATTAAGGTGTGGGTAGAGGCACGAGGTTTGCCATATGAGGTAAGAGACAACATGCAAACAAACATGACGATTCAATTTAATCAGCTTAATTACTTTAGTAATGTCTATGATGTTGAACATAATAAGATCTCAGAGGTTGACACAGTCTTATTTGAGGCCGACGCAGCAAACAATGTATTAAAAACTTCTCCAATTTTTATCAGATACATCGTTCCAGTAGATGTATCAGTTACACTATGTGATAGAAACCAACAAAAAGGATGTGCGGAAATTTCTCAAATAATTCATCCAGCCCCTCATGACACATTTGTTCAAATAGATACAACTAGAACTAATGCTGGTGTTTCTATAATAGTAGCAATCTTTACCGTCGTTACTATCTGGTTTAACACGCGAAACAGAAACAAAAACACTAGTTGTAGACCACTATCAAGCAAAGAAAGCAAGATCGTTTTCCTTCTATTAGTAGTAATGCCAATAATAGGTTATCTTGTTAGTTATGGTTATTTGATGAGCATAGGTGATGCAAGTTAGAGGATTATACACGGTATCTTTTATTTCAGCAACTCAAAAGAATTCAATGACTATTAAAAAAGCAGTTAAAATGTTGGATGCCTTCATCAAGTACAAGAAAAAAGGCTTCGAGGGATACTTGAATCAATAAACCCTCATCTTCCTGCTGAAGTATACGACAAAGCAATAGCCCAGCTAAAAACCATATCCTCACCAGATATTATTGAAAATAATAGACGTTTTCATGATCTATTACTTTCAGGAAGTAAGGTCAAACTTTCAGACAATAAAGGAAAGACTGAAACGAAACTTGTAAAATATATTGATTGGGAAAATCCTGAAAAGATTGATCTGAACAAGGACTATCTTGATAAGCTCAAAAAGATGAAACAGAAAAATCTCAAAGTAGAGCTTGCTTACAAGCTTCTTGATGATGCAATAACGACCAAATTTAGAAGAAACGCAGTAGCAAGACATAACTTTCAAGAGAGAATTGAAAAGGCTCTTTCAAAATATCATGGACGATTTGAGGGCTATGAAACTATAATGCCAAAGATGATTGATGTAGCTCAGGATATAACAAATCAGAAAAAGCGGGAAGAAGAGCTTGGATTGACCGAAGAAGAATATGTATTCTATGAGGCAGTGGCTCAGGGCAAAGAATATGTGAAATCTGACGAGGTTTTGCATTCAGTTGCGGTAAAGCTTACTGATTTTATGAAGCGAAATACCACTATTGATTGGTTGAGTCAGGAAAGCATCAAAGCAAAAATTAGATCTGGTGTAAAACGAATCTTGCTTGAATCTGGTTTTTCTCCTGAAAGCTTTGAGAAATTACTACCAGTAATAATGCTACAGGCTGAAAATAATTACAGGGAAATTATTGATCATGGTTAGGAAGTTTCTGCTATTGAAGTGAAAAAATGTCTGTCACACTAAATACATCCTATAACATAATTAAACTTCGGCACAACAATAGCTGACAGGCAGATCTATGAAATATGCTGACTCATGACACCCAAGGGGTTCAGAATGAAGATAGCGATACTTATTAACCAGCTTTGTGAATGGAAAAAACTAGTGCAAAATATTCACATCATTAATATGGAAATTTTGCGTAATGCAAGTATGAATGAGAGTCTCGATAATAAAGCATTATTCTCCCATAAATTAGAGTTTATGGAGGCACATGGCAACTATAGACATAATCCAGATGTGTTGTAAGTCGATAGAATATGACATTGGGATTTAACAATTCTGAAAATAATAGAACAATTTATATGTTAAAAAATTGTATCGCAAATTTCGAGGGTATTTCAGTATGACACAATTAATTGAAAGAGCATTTGGTATTACATGTTCAAACAAAAAACATGATAACTGTGCTCCAGTAAGAAAGGCAACACTAGCGTTAGATGAAATAACGGAAGCATACACTACTCCATTCAAGTCAAAGATCGGTGGAGGCTTTTGTGTACTTGCTACTGCTGTAGGTACACCTGCTGAAGTAAAGGAAGTAAAGAAAAAAATTGAAGACATTTGGATAAGGAACCATAAGCTGAGGGTTGAAAACGTTACAACGCTCTAAAAAACACTAATAATTTTCTTAACAACAATCTTGCCTTAATCTTTATCACTAAGATGTTTTGTAGGAAAATGCGTGATTATTAGAATAATTACAAAGAAAAATGCCATTGATAATGTAGCTAATCAGATAAAGAAAATAAAAGTTGCAAAAATTATTTCGATAAACAGACAAGAAAACACCATTCCAATTTCATACCCTGATGCTTATGTAAATGAAACTAAAAAATTAAAACGAATACAAAGAATCTTCTCAAAGATACGAGGCATAGTAAAGATACAGATCTTTCCTATCAAAACAGAAATCACTCAAAAACTCTCTGTCAAGAAAAAAGAAAAGAAAAAACAACCAAAACCAACGAGAAAATCTAAGGAAAATCACAAGATCTACAGTTTTTTCCTTGACATAGATAAAACAATTACAGAAGAATCATCTTCATTAGTAGATACAAGAGCGAGATTTATGTTTAAAATCATGAGAGAGTTGGGTCATAACATTTTCTTGGCTTCTGGTAGAAGCGGAGACAGAGTAAGTAAGTTGATAAAAGATCTGGAGACAACCGAGGCTGGAATAGGCGAAAATGGGAGTGTTATCATGGGGCTAGACAATGCGGTCCTAAATCGACTCGGAGACAAAAGAGTGTGCGACGCCGTGGTGGAAAAATTAAGAAATATTAAGAAATACGAGAAGAAAATTAGAGTCGAACCAAGTTTAAAGCTGGCAGAAGCTGTGATTTTCAAAGATAATCATCATATTGATCAATTAGAAAAATGTATCAATAGTAAGAGAGTGCATCTTACTGCTACTGAGAATTATATCCACATAGATTCAGCAAGAGTGGACAAGGGAGAGGCAGTTGAGAAACTAAGAGAGAGATATCCTATTCCAAGAAATAGGGTTATTTCAATGGGAGATAGCGATTTGGATATACCACTCTTTAAAGCATCCAAGATAAGTGTAGCAGTAGGAGATGCGTCTGAGGAGGTAAGAGCAGCAGCAAAATTTAAGGAAAGACTAAGACTATTTGATGCAGTAATAAAATATTTCTCTAGGTATGAACGACGGTTTAAGGAAGAACTTAAAGCTGAACGTTTTGACGAAATTCTAGTTCAAGAAAAGGCAACATAAAATATCGAAATCTGCCTTATGTACTTCCTTATTTAAGAATCCGAGAATAGGTCTAAATTATAACTTTTCAATTAACTATTTAATGAAAGTCTATACTGATACTTTGGCTCCAAAAGTATCTGATGTCTGGCATGCAGATGAGATGGTGTTAAATGTCAAAGGAGAAAAACCTACAGGCAAAGGTAGACACATGTGGCAATGGAACCTGTTAGACCATGAAACAAAATTCTGGATTGCCACACAAATAATATAGGAATAGAACCTCAAAGTGGATTTAAGTAAAATTGGATATTATCCAGAATAAATTATAATTTCCTTTTAGCAATACTATAATTGTTTATAGCCAATGGGGAATTTGCAGAAACCCTTCGATACTTTCATTGTTTAAGAGCTTGAGAAGCGCATTTGCTTGTGGTGTGGAAAGGACTGGCTTGTGAAAATGGTTGTCTGTAGATATTCTAGGACACGCAACCTGAATGAAGGCATCAACTCCTTTTAGATTACCAAGTCTATCATCAGTTATGTCAGTAAGAGCAAAGAGCTGAACTTTTTTGCCTACCTTTTCAAGCTCTTTTTTGAATTTCAAGGCAGTAGTTTTTGAAAACTGACCCTCTTTGAGACCAACTATGATTCCAAAGGTTTCTGCCTCCATCGCTTTGTATACTGCAAGAATTGATTTTTTCTGTAGTTTTTGAGCAAATTCAGTCACCTCTCTTATCTCATCAAAATATGGATCAAGGATGTATGTTGGCTTGCCTGTAGAAAGTGCTATTCCAGCAGCATGAAAAGTACTTTGGCCCAAAAACACATTCGCATCTACAACATCTTTTGTTTGTGATGTAGGATAGAATTCACATCCAAAGACCTGGCCATCATTTAGCTGCCCTTTTCCATCACCAATTTTAACCGTAATTCCACCTTCCTCTAAGATTTTTTTTACCTTTTCCATCTGTGGAAGATGCTGACTATCAGTTACAAGCGAGACAGTCTTTCCTGCAAGCTCATCTACACACTTTCTTGCAACACCATCAAATGAAATATCATCAAAAGCATCCACAAGAACAACATTTTCACCAAAAGTAGGTGTGTTTATGGTATGGCCTATGTGAAAGAGTATCTCTGCTCCAAGTACTTTGGCACCATTGGTATTCATATCACAAGTACCAAAACATGTATCAGCAAGTACATAGGCTGGGATACCAAACTTTTCCATTATTTTTGACGCCGTTTCTTGAACTTTAGGTAGTATGCCATCTGGTCCATTCAATGCTACCGAAATTGGTTTTCTCTTTAGGATCTCATCAAAAATCCTTTTCTCATCTATTACTATCATTTATGTTCTAAAACGCGATCGTTTTTAATTTAAACCAAGCGAAGCTACACAATATTTAATATCGTTTGACCTAACACCATGGCATGGCAATTGCGTTTGTTCTAATAAATGCAGAACTTGGTGCAGAAAGCGAACTAGTAAACCAATTAAAAGCCATTGAGAATGTCAAGTACGTGTATGTTCTTTATGGCGCATATGACTTGGTAGTAAAAATAGAAGCCCCAGATAGTGCTACACTTAAAAAAACCATCTCAAACAACATAAGACAACTCAAAAATGTGCGTTCTACACTCACAATGACGGTTATTGATGAAACCTAGCTCTGTTCTTCACATAGGTTTTGATGATACAGATTCAAGAAACGGCATGTGCACTACATTTCTTGCTTACAAGATTGTAGAATATCTGAAAAAAGAACGTACCAAGTTTTTGGATTATCCATATTTGATTAGATTCAACCCGAACATACCTTGGAAAACACGAGGAAACGGTGCAGTAGCGATAAAAATTAAAACTGACAGACCAGACACTATCAAGAAAAAAGTAGTTGAGTTTATCAAAAAATATTCTACAATAAAAGAAGGAGCAAATCCAGGTCTTGTGTTTTACCAGCAGGAAAAAATCCCAAAACATTTCTCTGAATTTGGACAACTTGCGTTGTGCCAATTGATAAGCAGAAATATAGCAAAAAAATTTGCCTCACAAAATGGATTGGAATCTGTTTACCTTGGTAATGGTCAAGGTTTGGTAGGTGCTATAGGAGCAATTGGATACTCTTTTGATGATCACACTTTTGAGCTAATCAGCTACAGAAACGAATCTAACTTTGGAAAGAAAAGGAAAGTTTTCAAAGAAAGTGTAAAGAAAATGCAGGATATTACATACCCACGAACGTTTAACAGCTATGATAGGAAAAAAAACCGAGTTTTGATTGCACCCCATGGTCCAGATCCAGTATTTTTTGGTGTCCGTGGGGAGGATGTTGGTGCTGTAATTAAAGGCGCATCACTTGTCCAAGCTTCAGAAAAAGTTGATGGCTATATGGTGTTCAGATCAAATCAAGGCACGGGGGCTCATCTAAAAAATGAACTTGATGTACTTAATTTGAAACCATTTTCATCAGGAACTGTTACTGGAAGGATTGTTGATGAACCAAAAATCCAGTTGGGTGGACACGTTATTTTTTCTATAACTAAAAATGGTCAAAAAGTTAAATGTGCAGTATACAAGCCTACAGGCATAACCCAAATTGCCTCAAAGCTAATCTGGGGAGATTTGATAAAGGTAGGAGGTGGTGTGAGAAAAGCCTCGCTAAACCATCAACGAATTTTAAACGTGGAATTCCTCCAAGTTTTGGAACTGCAAAAAAACCTAAAGATGGTAAATCCAATTTGTCAACGTTGCAACAAAAAGATGAAATCAAAGGGCAAAAATCAAGGCTTTGAATGTGTAAAATGTAAAAAAACTCTTTCACACAAAACATTGCAGGAAATTCCACGAGAAATTGAAAAACGTCTCTATATGCCAGTTCTTTCTGCACATAGACATTTGACTCGACCCATACAAAGAATTGGAAAATTAAACAAAAAAATTGAATTTAATGATTCGAGAAAATGGTTTCATGTCTACTCAAACAGAAATAGCGGGGAGTAGATTTGAACTACTGATTTGCGGGTATCTCATCAGTGTTGATTATGAGCCCGCCGGGATGACTTTGCCCAAGTAGTCTGGCTTCCCCACCCCGCTAACTGAAAAGAAGTTTGGGGGTGATATATACGCTTTATCTGATTTTGGAAATAATTAATAAGATTTGCAAAGTGTTTCAGATGTGGATAAAAAAATAAGGACAATGGGAATTATAGCTGCAATTGCCGCTTCTATTGTAATTATAAACTTACCTTCAAATCCAATTGTAATCCCAGAACCAACCACCAATGCAACAAAAACAAAATCTGTAGAGATTATTGCAACAAATCTCCAGAAACCTTGGGCTATGGATTTTGCGGATACAAGAATTTTTTTCACAGAAAAAGTTGGTAGAATAAGAGTAATTGAGTCTGGTACTCTGCTTGAAGAGCCACTTGCAAACTTACGAGTAGCCGATGTGACTGAGGGGGGATTGCTTGGACTTGCCTTGCATCCAGACTTTGCAAATAACCACTATCTGTATGTATTTTATACGTATGCTGGGGACGGCAGGCTATGGAACAAAGTTATTAGAATAACCGAATCAGAAAACAAGATTGTGGATGCACTAGTAATTTTGGACAAAATTCCAGGCGCCGAGTTTGATAACGGTGGAGTGATAAAATTTGGTCCTGATAACAAACTGTACGTTACAACTGGAGATGCCACAGATCAACACTCTGCACAAGATTTACAGTCACTATCAGGTAAAATTCTGAGATTAAATGATGATGGTACAATACCCGCCGATAATCCATTTCAAGATTTGGCCGTATTTTCATATGGACACAGAAATCCTCAAGGCATGGCTTGGGATAAACTAGGAAACCTGTATGTTACAGAGCATGGCCCCACAAAAAATGATGAACTTAATCTTGTAAGAGTAGGACAAAACTTTGGATGGCCTGAACAAGAGTGTTCAGGTAATGAGGAATTTGTAGACGCATTGGTATGCTATAATCCAAGTTTAGAACCAGCTGGGATCGTGTTTTATTCTTCTAACAAACTTGATCTTGGAAATGATCTAATCGTTGCTTCTTTACGTGGAACCAATCTGTATCAGCTAACAATAGAAGACCAAACCATAATCTCGCAAAAAAGCATATTGGGTGGAGTTGGAAGGATAAGAGATGCTAATGAAGGACCAGACGGTTATCTTTACATTCTTACGGGAAATACAGACGGTAAAGGATTTCCAGACAAGACTGATGATAAGCTCATTAGGATAGTAAAGTAAATTGGCAAACTTATCAATTTCGAATTTCTACGAAAAGAGCAGAAAAGAAAGAATAAAGGCATTGGCATCGTTTTGTGGTCTCTCAAGACAGGACATTAAGATTCTAGAAAATCAAGGTGGTATCTCATTTGATGATGCAGACAGAATGATTGAAAATGCAATAGGAACCATATCTTTTCCACTTGGAATAGCAACAAGCTTTCAGATAAATGGCAAAGACTACCTGGTTCCAATGGCAATTGAGGAACCATCGGTGATTGCAGCCGCCTCAAAAGCTGCAAAGATAGCAAGAAAACATGCTGGTTTTATCATGAAGGCAGATGAATCCTACAGTATTGGGCAAATCCAAGTTGTGGATTTTGATGTAAAATCAGCCATCTCAAAAATCACGAAATCTTCTAAACAAATTCTAAAACTTGCTAATTCAAAGAGCCAGACACTTTCTAAAATGGAGAAAGGAGCAAAACAAGTCTTTTGTAAAAAGATCAAAACTGATTCAGGACCAATGTTGATTGTAGAACTCTTAATAGATGTGGGAGATGCGATGGGAGCAAATGTAACAAACACAATGTGTGAGGGAGTTGCACCACTGATTGAAAGACTGACTGGTGGTAGAGTAATTCTACGAATACTTTCAAATTATTCTACAAAAAGATTGGTAAGAGGAACTGCAATTTTTGATAAAGCACAAGTTGGAGGTCAGAAAATTGTTGACAACATTATATTGGCATACCAGTTTGCAGCAAATGATCCCTACAGGGCGGTTACTCATAACAAGGGTATAATGAACGGCATAATTGCAGTCGCAAATGCAACTGGGCAGGACACAAGGGCAATAGAAGCGGGGGCTCATGCATATGCATCGAGGACAGGAAGATACAATTCACTTACAGAATGGAAAAAAGACAAGAAAGGAAACTTGGTTGGCAAAATCGAATTACCAATGGCAGTGGGAATTGTGGGTGGTATTGTAAATGTACACCCCATGATTAAAATCTGCACAAAAATTCTTGGAGTAAAATCTGCAAAAGAGCTTGCGTGTGTAATAGCAGCTGTAGGTCTTGCACAAAATTTCAGCGCAATACGAGCTCTTGCCTCTGAAGGAATACAAAAAGGACACATGAAGCTACATGCAAGAAATATTGCTACAAGTGCTGGTGTCAAGAGAGATAAAATAGATGAGGTAACCAGAAGAATGATAAAAGAAGGAAACATCTCAGTGCACCGAGCTAAAGAAATACTCAAAGAACTTTAGTGCCCAAGATATATATCTAAAAACCCTTGCTAGGACTACGTTGACTCTAGTCAAGTTTGCAATTCCAAAAGGTAGTATTGAGGAAGCTACCTTCAAGGTTTTAGAAAAGTCTTGGACAAAAGTAAGACGTAGAGACCGCACATATCGTGTAACACTTGACGATCCGCAAATTGCAGTAAAGATGTTAAGACCACAAGAGATTCCAAATCTTGTTTTTGACGGATTGTATGATGTAGGTATAACTGGAAATGATTGGGTTAAAGAGACAAGAGCTGGTGTGCAAAATCTTTTGGATCTGGAATATGGAAAAATAAAACTTGTAGTTGCAATTCCTGATTCATATAATTTCAAGTCACTTGATGAAATGATTTTATCATATGGAAAAAAGAAAAAGATTCTACGAATTTCCTCTGAATATCTTACGACCGCTTCAAAATTCATAAAACAATCTACAAGCTACAAAAAACTTTATGGTTCAAAGGATCCACTCATCATAACTCCATGGCTACGTATTGGAACAAACAAAAATGTGCAGATCCACCTCTCTTTTGGGGCAACAGAAGCCAAGCCTCCTGATGATGTGGATGCTATAATTGACGTGACAGAGACAGGAACAACTCTTGAACAAAATCAACTAAAGATAGTTGATACCATAATGGAATCTAGCGCTATTTTGATCGCAAACAAGTCATCCCTAAAAGACAAGGCAAAGCGAGAAAAGATCTATGATATTGTTACTCTGCTTAGGGGTGCAGTAGAAGGAAGAAAGCACTTGCACATATACGTAAACGTGCAGGAAAAGAATCTAACCAGATTACTTAGGGAACTTCCCTCTCTTAAACGCCCCACCGTCAGCCCACTAAGCCAGAAAGGGTGGTATGGAATAAACACAATAATTCCCAAGTCGGAATTTTACAAACTTGTTCCTAAACTACGAAAGATCGCGCAAGGTCTGGTCGTGCACGAACCAAAGCAGATACTAGCACTTGAGGAGATAAAACGAGATGAGGAAAATTGATGAAAGCCATCATAGTGCGAAACATCGATGCTACGGTAGCAGCTGTACGGCCCAAACCTAAAGGACAATACAGGAAAAAAGTTGAATCAATAATTTTAGATGTACAAAAAAGAAAAGACAAGGCATTAAAAGAGTACGAAAAAAAATTCAGTGGCGCAAAGCTACGATCATTTAGAGTCTCTAAATCTGAAATAAAATATGCATACTCAAAGGTAACTAAAGAGCAGATTGCAGCAATAATGCTTGCAAAAAAAAGAGTGACACGGACAGAATCTGCACTCAAGAACCAACTCCAAAATATTATTATTAAAATTGATGGAATAAAAATAACCAAAGCCTTTGTACCCATTGAAAGTGTAGGGTGTTACATACCAGGTGGCAGTGCTAGATATCCAAGTACTGCGATGATGTGTATAGTACCAGCCAAAGTAGCTGGAGTTAAAAAAATTATTGCAGTCTCTCCCCCAAACAAAAATGGGCAAATAGATCCTCTTACTCTTGTTACTGCAGATATTTGTGGCGTAGATGAATTCTATAAACTGGGTGGTGCACAAGCAATTGCTGCACTAGCATATGGTACGGAATCAGTGCCAAAAGTAGACAAGATTGTGGGACCAGGGGGTTTGTTTGTTACCTTAGCTAAATCGATTGTTAATGATACAGTCTCAATTGATATGATTGCAGGACCAACAGAACTTGCAGTCATAGCTGATTCTACAGCACAAGCCGATGTCGTTGCTTCTGACCTAATATCGCAGGCAGAACACAGTCCTGAAACAATGTGTTGCCTTATAACAACTTCAACAAAATTAAAAGATCTAGTAATCAAGTCACTAGAACAAAAAATCCGTAAAATACAAAGGCGTAAAATTGTCAAGGAAAGTTTGCGCACCAATGGATTTGTCGCAATCTGCAACACAGAATCAGACGTTATAGAGTTTGCAAATAAACTTGCACCAGAACACTTGGAAATAATCACAAAGAATCCACAAAAGATGGCGCGTAAAATCACATCAGCTGGACTTGTACTTGTTGGGAAAAACACTCCCTCTTCAGCAAGTGATTATCTTCTTGGCTCAAACCACATACTTCCAACGAGTGGTTTTGGTAGGGCCCGAGGTTCGCTTGGTGTACTAGATTATATGAAAATACAAAGCAAGATAGAATCTTCCAAAATGGCACTACAAAAAATCGCAAAACACATGAAATCTATCACATCTGCAGAAGGACTTCCAAACCACTACGAAGCAGTAAGGACAAGGCTAAAATGAAATCAGACTGGTTCCAAAAGAAAGTAGATGAGCTTTCAAGGCTCAAAGGGTATCAGAAACCTGACAAGTACTCAAATGTACTCAAGCTTGATTCTAACGAAAACTTTGCAATACGAAAAGAATTTTCATCAGATTTGATCAACCAAACCCAAGAGAGGCTTGATGTACGAGAGTATCCACTTGGAGGTATTGAGAGACTAGCAGAAGCGCTTTCTGGCTATCTACAAATACCATCAGAAATGATTGGTGTAGGAAACGGCTCTGACCAGATAATTGATTTGATTCTTGCAAACTTTGCATCAAAAGAAATGACGGTACTTACTTCGGATCCGACCTTTGGTTTTTTTGAAGAACGATGTAAGCTGTACTCTATTCCAACAACCAAAATTCCTTTTACAGACAACATGACTCTTGATTTGGATAAATTTCTCTTAAATGCAAAAAAGGCTGA
>Ga0187892_10008414_pt1 | contig 14138 bp, 14 predicted proteins | sample MA1701073metaG_FD_139345 | JGI IMG/M metagenome (GOLD analysis project Ga0187892, IMG submission 139345) | Bio-ooze microbial communities from a basaltic lava cave in the Kipuka Kanohina Cave System on the Island of Hawaii, USA - MA170107-3 metaG ...
ATCGTGGGATGCTGGGTCAGCCCAGGCTGGGGAGAAGGACTCGACGCGCCGGCTGACTGGCCGGGCACCGATGTCCCCAACGGGATCGGCCATGGGCTCGTCAGCGTGCTCGTCGGACGCGAGCATCGTCGTGGCAAGGTCTCCGTCACCGGCTACCTCGTCGACGTCTACTGCCTGGGCGTAAAGGACGTGCTCGGGCCGAAGGTGATTGACGACTTTGACCTCCGTGCCTATGTGCGGATGTACTTCCTCATGTACGAGGCGCCCGCGATCGCTGCCCCGATCGAGATGGCCCGTGAGCTTGTATGGGGCGCGATCGCGTACGCCAGAGACCTGGGCTTCGAGCCGCACCCCGACTTCGAACGGGTTGCCGGTCACCTCGGAACGTGGGAGCCGACGGGCGTCGTCCGCTTCGGCCGGGACGGCATGCCCTGCTTCGTCCAAGGCGCCAGGGACAACGCGGTACGCGTCTTGGCCACCTTGGAACGCTCCGTCGGCGTGGGAAACTTCCAGTTTCTCGTGGCCGTGTAGCCGCGATCGTCTCGTCCCTCAATGGGGGCCGGCTCCTTCAAGGCCCGTACGCCGCCCGGCCCGTACTTGAATCGCGGTCGTACACGAACGCCCGTCAATATGTCGTGCGGGTGCCGTCCTGGGCGATGGTGCCCTCGACGGGGTAGACGAGGGGCTTGGCGTCGAGGCCGGCCTGGGCGGTGGCGGGGCCGATGACCTCGCCGAAGGCGGCGAACGAGGCCTCGTCGGCCCAGACGTCGACAACGGTGAAGCCGCCCTCGTTGAGGTAACACACGTGGCTGAGGCGCTGCGGCTGCTCGAGGATGGGCGGGCCACCGACCTCGAACACCTTGTGGTACTTGGCGATGTCTTCGCCCGGGAACTCGAACACGGCGACGATGGGCATGGTCCCTCTCCTTGCTCCGGAGCCGCCCGACTGACGGCTACCGGACAACAATGGGCCGTTCCGCCTCCCGGCGCATGGGTGCTACGCCCCCATCCTGGGCGGCACGAGGGCCGCCGCGGCCCGGATGAGCGCCTGGCGGTCGGGCGCATCGAGCTTCAGGAGCAGGCTCGCCACATGCTTCTCGACGGTGCGGGGGGACAGGTAGAGGCGGGACGCGATCTCCTTGTTGGGAAGCCGGTCGGCGATCAGGGCCAGCACCTCGGCTTCGCGGGCCGTCACGCCAGTACGGAGCAGCGTGTCGGGAAGGTCCCGGTCCGTGCCCCTACGACGGGTTACCGACGCGCCGCCCCGCTTGAGCAGTCCCCGGCAGGCGGCGGCGATGCGCGACTGTCCGCCGGCGACGAAGACGCCCTCGGCCTCCCGCAGCCACGCCACCGGGTCGCCCCAGCCGTCGTCCAGCGCGGCCTCGGCCACGAACCGCAGGCCGATGGCACGGAACAGCGGGTGGCGCCGCGCGGCGGCATCGCTGCGCGCGAACGCCTCGCCCGCGCCCGCACCCCCATCCCCAGTGCCTCGCCGCCCGGCGGCGACGGCTCCGGCATAGCCGAGCCACAGGTCGGACCAGCCCGCTCCAGGCGTTGCCGTGGCGTGCGCAGCCGACCGGTCCTCCGCCGACGCGTCGCCAGACAGTTCCTTGAGCAGCAGGAGCGGCGCGCGAGCGGTGTCGAGTGATCCGACAGGCACGTCGTCCTGCACCGCCCGGGTGAACGCGTCGATGGCGTCGTCCCGCTCCTCCCGCACCAAGGCGCAGATTCCCCGGCCCGCGCCCCAGGCGAACGCGTCGAGGTCGCGATCGTGGGGCGAGAGGTCGGACGCCCGCCGGAGCCGCCGCTCCAGGCCGTCCCGGTCGCCCCGGAACCCGTAGCTGAGCGCCTCCATGACGAGGACCGCGGCCGCCAACGGGAGCAGCCCGAGGGCGAGGGCCTCCTCATACGTCGCCTCGGCCCGGCGACGGGTCTCGTCGAGTTCCCCGCGCATTGCGTGCAGGGCAGCAAGGTTGACGGCGGCGGCGGCGGCCACGTCGAGGGCGCCGGCGTGTAGGGCCGCCACCCGGGCACGTTCCAATCGGTCACCGTCGGCGGCACGGAGCATCTCGACTGTGCCCAACTCGGTGAGGAGGCGGAGCCGCCAGAGGGCCAACTCGGATGCGTTGGCTGTGTCCAGCGCCCGCTGCAGCAGGACGGCGGCGTCGTCGAGCGACCGGCTGCGGGCACAGCGGGCGGCAAGCTCCAACGCCTCGCACACCGTCGGCCCCGAAGCGCCCGCCGCCGAGATTGCCTGATGGGCCAGATGCTCGGCGACCACCCGGCGATTCCCGGCACCCGACTGGAGCGCGATACGGGCCCGGAGGAGCAGCCGGACCGGGTCGTCATGCGTGGCCTCGCGAGCGACGGCGCCGAGGAGGGCTTCGGCCTGCTCGGGACGGCCGGCGTCGAGGTTGGCCCGCGCCACCAGGAGCCGCACGGCCGGCTCGTCACCCGCTCGCACCTCATCGAGGAGGACCCGGCCGAGGGCGTCGACCTCCTCGGCCCGTCCCAGGGCGGCGAGCACGTCCAACCGGGCGCGATCGACGCGTACGCGCACGGGCAGACGCCCGCGCTGGTTCCGGGCCAGTTCCCTGGCCCGATCGAGGTAGGCCAGGGCCGCGGCCGGCGTGCCGTCGTCGACGGCGAGGGCGGCGGCGCCCTCGAACAGCTCGACGGCCGCCGCAGGCTCGCCGGCCTCGGCTCGCAGTTGAGCCGCCCGGGCCATGTCCTGTGCCAGACCGGTGCTGGCCAGCGCGTTTGCGACCGGCCCGGTCACGGCTGCCCGTTCGGCGGGGGCCGATACCAGGACGGCCTCGTGGGTCAGGGCATGGCGAAAACGGAGGACGCCACCGTCGGACACCACCAACCCCACCGACACGGCCTGGCGCATGGCGTCCGCCACCCCGTCGGGGCACGCCGCCGCCAGCAGCGGGTCCTCGAACCGCTCTCCGAGCAGCGCGGCGGCCACGACAACCGGGACGACTCCCGCCGGCAGCCGGCGCATCCGCTCCGCAACCAGCGCCGTGAAGCGGCTGGTGGCCGCGGAGCCGTCGTCGAGCAGGTCCTCGACGAGCAACGGCAGCCCGTCGGACGCCTCGCGCAACCGGTCCAACGTCGCCGCCTCCGGACGTGCACCGAGGCAACCCGCGGCGACCGCCTCGATCTCGTCGTCCGAGAGCGGCGAAAGCCGCAGCATTCCCCGGCGCGAAATGGCGGGCAGACCGGTTGCCGATGCCATGTCGTCCGGCCGCCAGGTGGCGACCACCGTGACCGCGGTTCCGCCGAGGTGGTCGGCCACGTACTCGCAGACGGCCAGCGTGGCGGCGTCGGCCCAGTGGAGGTCTTCGAGGACCAGCACGGCGGACCCGCCGCCCCAAGCCAGGACCCGCAGCAGCGACGCCCCCAGCACCGCCGGCGACTCGCTGGCGACGACCGTACCGTCGCGCCACGCGGGCACGAACCGGGCCAGCACGGCGGCGTACGGCGCCAGTTCATCGGATACCGGCACCGGGATCGTCGCGGCGACGTCCAGCGCCGCCTCGGCCACCGGCCGGTAGGCGGAGCGGTCGACCGCCGAACACCGGCCGGTGACGATGCGCACGCCGGCCGCCGCGCACGAGGAGGCGAACTCGGCCACCAGGCGGCTCTTGCCGATACCTGCCTCACCGACGACGTTGACCCAACCCGGCGCCCCCGCCTGCGCCGCCGCCACGGCGCGGTGGAGCATGTCGAGCTCCTGCGTCCGGCCGACCAGGACCGGGCAGCGCACGGCTTCAGCCGCCCATGCCTGGCGGGGCCATCGCTAGACGAGCAACGGGTCGGCCACCACCTCGACGAGGGCGGGGCCGTCGTGGGCCAGGGCGGCGTGTAGCGCCTCGGCCAGCCCGGCCGCCGACGTCACCCGCGCCCCGTGGGCCCCGCACAGCTGGGCGAACAAGGAGAAGTCGGGGTTGTGCAGCGACGTCTGCCACACGCTCCACTCGCCGGCGCGCTGCTCCTTGCTGATCTTGCCCAGCTCGCCGTTGTTGAGGAGCACGTGGGTGATGTTCATCCCGTACTTGACCGCCGTCGTCAGCTCCATGGCGTACTGGCCGAACCCGCCGTCGCCCGACACGCTCACCACCGGCCTGGTGTCGCCCACGGCCGCCCACGCGCCCATGGCCGCCGGCAGGGCGAACCCGATCGAGCCCAGGTAGCCCGACATCAGCACGTCCTGGCTCCCCGACACCTCGAAGTAGCGCCCGAACGAGTAGGCGTTGTTGCCCACGTCGATGCACAGGACGGCGTCCGCCGGCACGACCCGGCTCATGGCGTCGAAGATGGCGGCCGAGTTCACGCCCCGGCCGAGGTCGTCGGCCATGCGGCCCGCCTTCTCCTCCCGCCAGATCGCCCACCGCTCGGCCACCTCGGGCCGGTGGTCGAGGCACGGGGGGTCGGCGGGCAGGGCCTCGGCCAGCAGGCGGGCCACGACGCCGACGTCGCCGAGCACCGGCACCTCGACGGCGTGGAACCGTCCGAGCGCCATCGGGTCGAAGTCGATCTGGACGATCGGCTTGTACGACGCGATGCCGGTGTGGTTCGAGAACGAGGCGCCGAAGGCCACCACGACGTCGCACTCGTTCATGAACCAGGAGGCGATGGGCGTGCCGCTGCGCCCCAGCACCCCGCAACCGAGGGGGTGGTGGTCGGAGATCTGGCCCTTGGCCTTGAACGTCGTGGCGACCGGCGCGCCGATCTGCTCGGCCAGGGCGATGATCGGCGCCATGTGCTGGCGGGCGCCGTTGCCGACGATGAAGAGCGGACGGCGGGCCCCACCGATCCGTGCCACCGCCGCCCCCAGCGCGTCGGGCGGCGGTGCGATCTCCCGGCTTGCGACCCGTCCGGCGGGCCCGCCGGCGCTCCGCCCGTCCGCCGGCACGTTCTGCACCTCATCGGGAAACACGAGGTGGGCGACATCGCGTTCGAGCAGTGCGGTCTTGCAGGCCAGGTTCACCAGCTCGGCGTGGTCGGAGTCGGCCAGCACCGTGTGGGTGAACCGGGCCACCGCCCCGAAGGCGGCATTGAGGTCGACATCCTGGAACGCACCCCGGCCGAGCACCTTCGAGGGCACCTGCCCGGACAGCGCCAGCACCGGCGCCCGGTCGACCTTGGCGTCGTAGAGGCCGGTCAGGAGGTTGGTCGAACCGGGGCCGGCGATGCCGAAGCACGCCGCCAGCCGGCCCGTCAGCTTCCCAAACGCGCTGGCCGCGAACGAGGCGGCGCCCTCGTGGCGGATGCCCACGAATGTGAGGTCGCCCCGCTCCTCGGCGGCCCGGAAGGCGTCGGCCAGGCCGAGGTTCGAGTGGCCCACCATGCCGAACACGTGGCTGACCCCCCAGTTCACCATCGTGTCGACCATCACGTCCGACACGGTGCGCACCCGCTCGATCTCGGGCGGTAGCGCCACGTACACGCCGTCGGGCCGCACCTCGGTGCGGAAGCTGGGCGGGGCGTCCTTGAAGCCGGGCGGCGGCTGGCCGTTGCAGGGCGAGTAGTCGTAGCCGTGCCAGGGGCAGCGCAGCCAGCCCTTCTCGATCGACCCCTCGCCCAGGGGCCCGCCCTGATGCGGGCAGCGGTTGTCGAGGGCGCCGTAGCCGCCCCGGTAGTGGGTCATGGCCAGCGAACGGTGGCCCACGGTGACGGTCTTCACCCGCCCTTCAGGTAGCTCGCCGGGCTCGAGGGCCTTGTGCCAGGCGAAGCCGTCGTCGGGCAGCGCGGGCGCGGCCAGCGAGGGTTCGGGGACGGCCTTGAGGTCGGTCACGAGCAGGCGACCTGCACGTCGCGGGACGACCAGCCGTAGCCGGCCTGGGGGCTCTTGACCGCGTCCCACGCCCAGGTACGCAGCCAGTGGCCGCACACGCTGCGGTAGGGGAATGTCAGCGTGCGGGTGTAGCGGATCTTGCCGTAGTTGTTGCACTCCAGCCCGCACGGGCCGGTGCCGGCCGTCGTCCACTCGCCGTGGAGGGCGGGCGTGCCGGCGGTCAGGTCCTGGAACGTGACGTAGACGCTACCGCCGGGCGTGAAGTTGTACCCGCCCACCGGTACGGTGACGGCCGTGTACCAGGTGTCGGGCGAGACGCCGCCACCGTCACGGACGGCGAGGCGGGCGACGGTCACGACCGGCCGGTCGGCGGTACCGGCCATGGCCGGCTCGGCCACGGCCAGGAGTGCGATCACGGTGAGGGCGAGGGTGGCTGTCCGGCGCATCGTGGGCCTTTCGTTCGGGGACGAGATGCCGAGTCCGTGTCGCCGCGCCGGCGTGCCGTTACAGGCCGAGCGGCGCTGTAACGCCTGCCGAGTCACCGGGGACCAACCTCCGATGCTCCCCGAACTGAGCCCCTCCTTCGCCGCCACCCGTGAGGCGCTGCGGGCCCTCGCCTGCTACGCCGTGTCCCCCGCCCGCAAGGCCCGAACCGGGCGTATCGGCCTCCGTGCCTTCGAGGGGGGCATCGCCACGCCGCCGTTCGAAGACGGCGCCCGCATCGTCGTGCACGGCGACGAGTTGCGTTCGGGGACGGGCAAGGTGGCGCGTCTCACGACGGTGGCGGACGCGGCCCGCATGCTGGGCGTCAACCTGTCCCCGGACCCGGGCGTCGGCCACGACCTGCCCCCGTTCGCTCCGGACGCCGATCTCAACATCGACCGGGACGCGTCGCTCGCCCTCGGTGCGTGGTACGGGTTCGCCCAAGGCTCCCTCGACCGCCTGGGCGACGTCGTGCCGGGAGGAGCCGAGGTGAGCGAGGCCCAGCTGTGGCCGGAACATTTCGACCTGGCCGTCACGGTGACCCTCGGCGGCGGCGCCAAGGTGAACGTGGGCTTCTCGCCCGGCGACACGTTCTCCGGCGACCCCTATGTGTACGTGGGTCCCTACGACACCTCCGGCCTCGACCGCACCGACGGGTACTGGAACGCCCCGTTCGGCGCGTTCCTCGGCTACGCCGAGCTGACTGCCGCAACCGACCCGGAGGCCGCCGCCCTGGCGCTCGTGGTCGACGGGCTGAGCCGGCTCAGCCCGGGCTGACCTGACTCTCCGCCGAGCCGTCGTCGGGAATCGCCATGGCCAGGATCTGGTCGCGTGTCGCCTCCATGTTGTGGAGCCGCCGGCCGTGATCCTGGGTGGCCGCCACCACGGCCGCCTCGTCGCCCGACGACTCCCACCCGCACACACAGCGAACCCGCACGGTCACCACCTCACCCCAAGTTGCGGAACGGTTCCGGAAGATACGCCGCCAACGCCGCCTTCCATTCGGCGGACAGCTCGGCCTGCACCACCGGGTCGTCCTTCGCCAGCCAGGCCAGGTGGCGAACGGCGTGCTCGAGGACCTGCACGCTGGCAATCGCCGGTGGTGCGGCGGCGGCTTCCGATCGGGCCAGTTCCGTGCGCCCCACCGGCACCGCGTCCTTGCCTAAGGCCAGGGCCGGCTCGATGACAACGAAAAAGGTCAGGACGACGCCCTCCTCGCCCTGGCGCCACGACGTCGAATGGACGAGGTCGGGCGGACCCATCGCCTCGGCAACCAGCCGGTTCACGACGTCCACCGGGTGCTCGCCCGCCGACTTCTCGATGGACCACGGGGCCGCGCCGCACGGGCCGGTCAGGTTGATGGTCCCGTCCTCGAGAAAGAGCACGAACACCTCGACGGTCACCGCACCTTCGACGTCGATGCCGTCCCACGCGTCCTTCACCACGGCGAACCCTAGGTGTCAGGACGTCCCTTCGAGGATGGCCTTGAGCGAACGGAGGTCCTTGCGGTTGGCGCTGCGCATGGCCCGTTCCATGATCGGGGCGGCGACCTTGGAGAACCCGGCCGGCTCGCCCCGGTTGCGAAGCGTCATGTGAGTGGCGCCCGAGGCCGCAGGCGACCACGAGTAGGTGGTTTCCATGGGGAACGGGCCCTCGGCTGTCCGCATCGTGAACCGCTCCCCCGGGACGGATTCCGCGACCTCGTAGGTGTACTCCAGCCGCCGGCCGAGGAACCGGGCGACGAACGCCAGCCGCGAGCCCACGACCAGCGGCGGAGGGGTCACCCATGTCACCGACTCGATGTTGGCGTACCACGTCGGTGCGTTCGACGGGTCGGCGACGTAGGCGGCGACGACCTCGACGGGCCGTGCGATCTCGATCTCTGTGAGCACGTCCACGCTCATCCTCGCCCGCACCTCCCCGTCCGTGTGTAAGACTCAGCTTACACAGAGCTGAGAGGACGCACGGGCGGGCCTGCTAAACCGGCTGGCCCGGTCGTAGGCTGGTCGGCGTGAGGGTCCGGGCCGGTTCGCTCGAGAAGCTTCAAGCCGACGGCAAGCTCGTCACCAAGGCGGGCAACCATCCGGTGTGCGTGTTCTGGTCCGACGGGAAGGCGTGTGCGGTCGACGACCGCTGCCCACACATGGGGTTCCCGCTCCATCGCGGCACGGTCGAGGAGGGCCTGCTCACCTGCCACTGGCACCACGCCCGGTTCGACCTGGCGACGGGCGGCACGCTCGACCCGTTCGCCGACGACGTGCGGGCCTTCCCCGTGGAGGTCGAGGGCGACGACGTGTACGTGGTCGTCGACCCCCCCGACGGCCAGGTCGAGCACCTGCGCCAGCGGCTGGCCGAGGGGCTCGAGCAGGGCCTTACCCTCGTCATGAGCAAAGCGGTGATGGGCCTGCTCGACGCCGGGGCCACGCCCGCCGACATCGTGCGGGTGGGCGTCGAGTTCGGGACGGCCAACCGCCAGCAGGGGTGGGGCTCGGGCCTCACCGTGCTGACGGCCATGGCCAACCTGCTGCCGTGGCTCGACGCCGAGGACCGGCCGCTGGCCCTCGTGCATGGGTTGGCGTCGTGGCCCGGGACACCCGCAACCGGCCGCCACGGTTCCCGCTGACCCCCCTGGGGCGGTCGTCCGGTCTCGATGGGGACCGTCTCCTGTCGTGGTACCGCCGGTTCATCGAGACCCGGTCTGGTGACGCCGCCGAACGGGTCCTGGTCACCGCCCTGGAGAACGGTGAGGACGTTGCGCCCATGATGTTCGCGGCAGCCACCGACCACGTCTTCCTCGACGGCGGCCACACCCTCGACTTCACCAACAAGGCCTTTGAAGCGGTCGAGCAGTTGGGCGGCAACGGGGCGGCGGCGGCCTTGGTGCTGCCCACGCTGGTGGACCAGACGGCGGGCGCCTCCCGCTCGGAGGAGGGCGGGCGGTGGCGCCATCCCCACGACCTGGCGTCCCTCGTGGCTCGGACCAGCGAGCGGCTGGCGGCGGTCCGGCCCGCCGGGCAGCTGCGCGATCCGGAGGACGTCGCCGGGCTCGCCTGGCGCCTGCTCGAGGACGACCCGGTGGCGGTGGCCGGCTCGATCGTCGAGGCGGCAGAGGCGGGCGCCACGGCGGAACAGCTGGGGCGGGCGCTCGCCCTGGGCGCCGCCCTGCGCATCACGAGGTTCCACACCCAGAACGACTTCGGGGACTGGGACGTTGTCCACCACGGCTTCACCGCCGCCAACGGGTTGCATCAGGCTCTCGTGCGGCGCCCAACGCCCGAACTGCTGCGGGGTGTCATCCACGGGGCGTTGCGCGTGTACCTCGACCGGTTCCTGAACGTGCCCGCCGCCCGCCTGCCCCAGGTGCCCGACGGGGACCTCGATCTCGCCGCCCTCAAGCCGTGCTGGGACGAACAGGGGGGCGTCGACCGGGCCGGTGCGATCGCGTACGGCTGGGTCCGGAGCGGGCGGGACTCCCGACCCCTGGTGGCCGCCCTGGCCCACGCCCTGTTGGCCGAGGACGCCGAGTTCCACTGGTACCAGACGGTCGAAGCCGCGGTCCGACAGTTCGCCGCCTGGCCGGCGGGCTCGGAGGAGGCGGCCCTCATCCTGGCCGGCGCCGCCCGGTTCCTCGCCGCCCACACGCCGACGCGCCGGGAGTTGCCCCACGTCGTGCGCATCGCCGCTCGCCTCCGGCGGGGCGAGGAGCTGTTCGCAGAAACCTGATCAGGCCGTGTCGGTCGGGGGAAGCGTCTGCATGCGGGCCCGCCAGGCGCCCTCGGCCCGGGACAGGACCTCACGCAGCGGCAGGCCGGTGCGGCGGGCGGCCCGGGCGGCGTCATCGTGCTCGACCTTGACCCGCCCGGCGCTCACCTTCACCCGTACCGGGATGCCCTCGATCTCGACCTCGCCGGCGGTGCGCGACGCCGGCCACCGGTCCATCCGCCGGCCGCGGATCCCCAGTGAGCCCGTCTCGGCCGCCAGCACCCGGCCCACCTGGTCGACCAGGGCGGGGTCGGCCAGGGCGCTCACCGTGTAGGCGGGACGGCCCTTCTTCATCACGATGGGCGTGATCCACGCGTCATGGGCGCCGGCGTCGAGCAGGGCCGCCACCGCGTGGGCCAGCACCTCGCCGGTGGCGTCGTCGACGTTGACCTCGAGCACCGTCACCGGCTGGCCCGGCTCCTCACCGGCGGCGGCGACGGCACCGGCGTCGCCCAGCACGACCTGGGTCACGTTGGGAAGGTCGTCGAGATCACGCTCCCCGGCCCCGAACCCGGTGGCGGCCACCGTCATGAGGGGCAGCGGCCCGTAGGACGTGGCCATGGCGGCCAGGAGCGACGCGCCCGTGGGCGTGGTCAGCTCGAGCCTCACGTCCCGGCCGTAGGTGGGCACACCCCGCAACAGTTCGACGACGGCGGGGGCGGGATTGGGGAGGATGCCGTGGGCGGTCCGGATCATGCCCGTGCCCGTCGCCACCGGACTGGCACGCACCTCGTCCACCCCGAGCACCTCGAGGGCGGCGCAGACGCCCACGATGTCGACGATGGCGTCCACCCCGCCGACCTCGTGAAAGTGGACCTGTTCGAGCGGACGGCGGTGGAGCCGCCCCTCGGCCTGGGCCAGGGCCCCGAACGCGGCCTGGGCCCGATCCCGCACCCGGTCGGGCAGCCGGGCCTCGTCGATCAGTCCCGAGATGTGGGCGTAGGTACGGACCACGCCGTCGTCGGGCGCCTTGACCACCACGCGCGACGCCGCGATACCCGACCGCAGCACGGGCAGCACCTCGAGCTGCCAACCGGGCACCGGCAGGCGCTCGATCAACGCGCACACCTCGTCGATGTCCGCCCCGGCGTCGAGGAGGCTGCCGAGGGCCATGTCGCCGGCGATCCCGGCGAAGCAGTGGAACCAGGCGATCGCGGTCACGGCGCCCTCCTCACCGCAGCAGCCGCAGGACGGCGCTCGCCGCGCCGTACCCGTTGTCGATGCCCACCACCGTGATGCCTGACGCGCACGACGCGAGCATGGCGAGCAGGGCGGTCACCCCCTCCAGTCCGGCGCCGTAGCCGACGCTCGTGGGGACGGCCACCACGGGGGCGGGCGTCATCCCCCCAACCAGGCTGGCCAGGGCCCCCTCCATGCCCGCCACCACGACTACGGCATCCGCCTCGGCCAGGTCGTCGGCGGTGACCAGCAGGCGGTGGACGCCGGCCACGCCCACATCGGCCACCAGGAGCGGACGCAGCCCGAACGCCGACAGCACGGCCACGCACTCCTCGGCCACGGGCAGGTCGGCCGTGCCCGCCGTCAGCACCAGCACCCGCGCCGGCTTCCGATCGGAGGCGGCTGCGACCCGCCAGGCCAGCGTGCGGCCCGTGCGCACCGCGCCCGGGTTCAGCGCCTCGGAGGCGGCGATCTGCTCGTCGGAGGCACGGGTCAGCAGCACCGGGCCGTCCCCCGGCTCGGCCAGCAGTTCGGCGACGATGGCGGCACACTGCTCGGGCGACTTGCCCGGCCCGTAGACCGCCTCGGGCATCCCCTGGCGCAGCGCCCGGTGGTGGTCGACCCGGGCGAAACCGAGGTCGGCGAAGGGAAGGCGCCGCAAACGGGCCACCGCGTCGTCGGCCGAGAGCGCGCCGGAGCGCACGTCGTCGAGGAGGCGGCGGAGGGACGGCTCGTCCATTGAGAGTGCCATTATCGCCGTGGCCGCGGCAGGGGTGCCCTATCGTCGGGCGCCGTGAGCGGGACGGACCAGCCGGAGGGGCAAACTCGGGTCGGCTTCCTGGGCCCGCCCGGCACCTTCACCGAGGAGGCCCTGCTGGGCCAGGCCGACCTGGCCGCCGGCGAACTGGTGCCGCTGCGGTCCATGCCCGACGTGCTGGCGGCCACGAGCGTCGGCGAGGTCGACATCGGGTTCGTCGCCCTGGAGAACTCGATCGAGGGCACCGTCCGCCAGGTCCTCGACGCCCTGATCTTCGAGCACGACCTGCTCATCCAGCGCGAGGTCGTCATCAACGTGCGCCAGAGCCTGCTGGCGCCGGCGGGCACGGCCCTGGCCGATGTGAAGCGGGTGGCCTCGTTCCCCGACGCCGCCGCCCAGTGCCAGCGGTTCCTGTCCGAGCACCTGCCGGGCGTGGCGGTCGTGGCGGCCACGTCGACGGCCGAGGCCGCACGCGAGGTGGGCGAGAAGCCGTTCGACGGCACGGCCGCCATCGGCACGTCTCTGGCGGCCAAGCTCTACGACCTCGACGTGCTGGCCGAGGCAATCGAGGACAATGCCGACAACCGCACCCGGTTCGTCGTCGTGGCCCCTCCGTCGGCCGGGATCCCCGAGATCACCGGTCATGACAAGACGACGATCGTGTGCTTCCAGAAGCACGACCAGCCCGGCTCGCTCCACGCCATCCTCGGCCAGTTCACGGCTCGCAACATCAACCTCACCAAGCTGGAGTCGCGGCCGACCAAGCACACCCTGGGTGACTACTGCTTCATCATTGACCTCGAAGGCCACGTCGACGACGAGGTCGTCTACGACACCCTGCGGGACCTGCACGCTCAGCTGCGCCACATCAAGTTCCTGGGCTCCTACCCGGCCGCCGGCGAGCACGGCCCGGCCCGGAGGCGCGACGCGGCCAAGTCGTGGCGGGCCGCCGACCGGTGGGTCGGCGACCTGCGCTCACGAGTCGTCCGTCCCTCAGGCCGGTAGCCTCACCCTTGCAGGAGGGATGGCAGAGAGGCCGAATGCGAGGCTCTTGAAAAGCCTTGGGCGACGAGCCCCGTGGGTTCGAATCCCACTCCCTCCGCTGCTGGGGCGGGATCAGGGGGTGAGGCAGTCTCCGAGGAACGATGACGTCCCCACCAGGATGGATCGCAGCTCCGCGGCGGTGAGGTGACCGTCGCGGTACTCGTGCAGCGCCTCGGTGATGATCGCCTGAGCGGCTACGAAGCACAGGACCGGGTCAGTTGTCCCGTTGCTGCCGTTGGCGGACGCAGTTCCCACGAACGGGGACGCTCCCACCAGCATGGTCCCGCACAACACCAGACCAGCCAGCTTCTTCTTCACTGTGCATCCTCCCGCGCTCAAGCTCCGCTGCGAACTGTAGCGGCTCGGCTTCGGCCGTTTCCGGACGGACCAGCCAGTTCAGAGGGAACGGCAGTCGCCGCGCAGGGCCGCCCCGGGTGACTCGGCCAGGGCCCGCCATCCGTAGACGACCTGAGGCTCCGAGACGCTCCACACCCGGTGGGGGTCGGCGTTGATGTCCTCGGGCACGACGTTCCAGCAGTTGGACGCCTTGATGTAGGCACCCTGGGCGTTCACCAGGACGCTCCAGGCCAACGTGGCGGCCGCCGCCACACGCGGCATGCGCCGGCGTCCCGACGTGGCCGCGAGCGCGTCGACGGCGGGGATGGCGAGGTAGGCAAGCAACGGCAGCACGTCGCTCATGAACCGGGGCCCGAAGCTGTGCCCCCCCCACGCCTCCCTCGACGCCGAGACGATCAGCAGTTTGGCGACGACCGACCCGACGGCCAGGCCGTCGAGCAGGTCGGCCTGGCGGCGGCGGAAGCGGACGGCCAGGCCGACCGCCGCCAGCAGCACGATGACCGGGCGAACACCAGCAGGCCTCGCGCCGGGCTGACCAGGTTGGCGGCAACCGCCTCCGCCGAAGCTCCCGTGCCAGAACAGGCGCTCGCCGGGGCTGCTGTAGTACGGCAGCGGCGAGCCGAAGCTGGCGGCATTGACGGCGAACCAGGGAACAGCCACCGCCAGCGCGCCGCCCACGGACGGGACGATGGCCGCCGGTGCCGTACCACCGGCCAGGCGGCGAAGAGGGCGGCCGGGGCGGCGTTGGTGGGG
>Ga0187892_10008415_pt1 | contig 14137 bp, 13 predicted proteins | sample MA1701073metaG_FD_139345 | JGI IMG/M metagenome (GOLD analysis project Ga0187892, IMG submission 139345) | Bio-ooze microbial communities from a basaltic lava cave in the Kipuka Kanohina Cave System on the Island of Hawaii, USA - MA170107-3 metaG ...
CATAGCTCGCTGTCGTTCCCGCTGCTCGTGCGGGGCGAGTCCCTGGGCGCCCTCAACCTCTACGCCGGCCAGCCTCGGACCTTCACCCCCGCGGACCGCGAGACGGGGGCGATGTTTGCGACCCAGGCGGCCGTGGCCCTGGCCAACGCCCAGACCTACGCCGCCAGCGTGGCCCTGGCCCAGGGCCTGCGCGAGGCCCTGGAGAGCCGCGCCGTCATCGACCAGGCCATGGGCATCCTCATCGGGCGCAACGGCTACAGCCAGGACCTGGCCTTCGAGACCCTCAAGGTCACCTCCCAGTCCGAGAACCGAAAGCTGCGCCACGTGGCCGAGGAGATCGTCCGCACGGCCATAGCCGCGGAAGACGGCTCGGGCTGATCACTCGAGCAACCTCGCGAGCTGATCCTCCCGGGCGGTCACGAGCTCCTCACCGGACGCCGCGGCTACCGCCTGGCCATGACGCAAAGCACCCACGGCCGGCGTGGGTGAGGTGAACGCTGAAGCCGCTGCACTGGGTCGACCTCGATGAGCAGGCTCGGCAAGAGGGGACAGCCCGGAGGCGGGCGACGATGCGCTCGTCCTGGTCCACGGCCCACGTCGGCGACCGCCGCGCCCTCGGCGATACCCGCCGCCGCCCACTGGTTGCGGGCCTCGTCTGCGTCGCTCAGGGCAAGGGCGTGGTCGCTCACGGCCGGCTGGCGCTAGACCGTGACCATGGAATTCGCACGCGTCGACAACACCCAGGGCGAGCCGCCCGGCGAGATCAACGAACATTTCCAGGGCCGGGCCCGGTTGCAGCGGTTCGCCAACCCCTTCCCCGGCGAGAACCCGAGCGTGTTCGCCGTCCACTTCGAGCCGGGCGGGCGCACCAGGCCCCACGTTCACGCCGCCGGCCAGGTGCTGCACATCGCCGCCGGCGAGGGGATCATCGGGACGCGCCACGGGCGCCGCCACGTCCGCGCCGGGGACGTGGTGAGCGTGATGCCCGACGAGTGGCACTGGCACGGCGCCACGCCGACCGCCGCCATGACCCACGTCACCGTGCAGCGGGCGGGGCCGGATTCGATCGACTGGGACGTGGAGGAGGGGGACTGGGCGGAGGGCTACTGAGTGGTCGCCTCGCCGGAGGGCGACGGCGCCTGGCCGCCCGCCAACTGGTCCTTCACCTGCCGCTTGAGCCGCCACAGGATGGCGCTCATCCCCCGGAGCCGCAGCGAGGAGATCGCCTCGCCCAGGCCCATCTTCAGGTAGAAGTCGTCAGGCGTCTCCAGGACCTCGTCGGTGGTGGCGCCGTCGAGCCCGGCGTGCAGTATCCCCGCGAAGCCACGGGTGGTGGGGGCCTCGGCGGGGACCTGGAAGTGCAGCGCCACCCGCTTGTCCTGGTCCACTTCGGTGGCCAGGAAGAACGGCGTCTGGCACTCGGGCACCTGTTCGAGGAGCTCGGGGTGGTCGGCGTACTTCTCCGGAAGGGGCGGCACCTTGCGGGAGTACTCGAGCAGGGCCTGGAGCCGGAGGTCCTTGGGCGCGGAACCGAAGAGATCGACAATGCGTTGCAGCGGCGGGGCGGTGGCCATGCGGCCATTCTATAAACCCGAGCTGCACGGTCGGGAATCGGGGTTTAGGATGAGTGCGACACCGAAGGACGAAAGGGGACGGAATGCCCGTACCGCAGGATGACTCACCCGAGCTGCAGCAGTACGCCCACCCCGAGCGGCTGGTGACCACGCAGTGGCTGGCCGCCAACCTCGACAACCCCGATCTCGTCGTCGTGGAGTCGGACGAGGACGTGCTCCTCTACGACACCGGGCACATCCCCGGCGCGGTGAAGGTCGACTGGCACCTCGACCTCAACGACCCCGTGACGCGGGACTACGTCGACGGCGAGGGCTTCTCCCGCCTGTGCTCCAAGAACGGCGTCAGCCGGGACTCGACGGTCGTGTTCTACGGCGACAACTTCAACTGGTGGGCCGCCTACGCGCTGTGGGTGTTCTCGCTGTTCGGGCACCCCGACGTTCGGCTCCTCAACGGCGGGCGGATGAAGTGGGCCGAGGAAGGCCGGGAGCTGACCACCGACGTGGTGAAGCGGGAGGCCACCGACTACCCCGTCGTCGAGCGCCGCGACGAGCCCATCCGCGCCTTCCGGGACGACGTCAAGGGCCACATCGGCCAGGGCCCCCTGATCGACGTGCGCTCGCCCCAGGAGTACTCGGGCGAGCTGCTGCACATGCCCGCCTACCCCCAGGAGGGGGCGTTGCGGGGCGGGCACGTTCCGACGGCCAAGAGCAAGCCGTGGAAGATGGCGGCCAACGACGACGGCACGTTCAAGGCCGCGGACGCCCTGCGGGCCATCTACCACGACGAGCTGGGCGTGGGCGTGGACGACAACACCATCGTCTACTGCCGTATCGGCGAGCGCTCCAGCCACACGTGGTTCGTGCTCACCAACCTGCTGGGCCACACCAACGTGCGCAACTACGACGGCTCGTGGACCGAGTGGGGGAACCTCGTCAAAGCGCCGATCGAGAAGACCTACCAGCCGTCCTGAGCCGGCTCGGCGCCGGCGCGGTACACTGGGGCCGCCGTGTACGACATGTCACTCGAAGTGCTCGACGGCTCCTTTCCCGCGGCCCTCTGGTCGGAAGCCCACATCGACAACCTCATCGAGGCCGCCCTGCGCCACGGCGCCACCGACTGGTCGTCGCGCTCGCTCCCGTGGGGCGTGGTGGTCGAACTCCGTTTCGCCGACGAGGCCCAGTGGGAGCGGTTCCGGGCCGACGCCGCCGTGCAAGCCGCGCTGGACGCCGTCCCCAACCCCGACGGCCTCCTGATCTACCGGGGCTGGGGCGGCAGCTCGTCGCCCCGTGAACCCCGCCGGCCGCGCCCCATGGCGGGCGCGGGCGCGGCGGCGCTGCCCCTGCCGCTCGAGGACATCTTCGTCGAGCCGCCGCAGGCCCGGGCGCCGCTGGTGCTCGTCCTGCGCTGACCGGCGTAGCCGCCCTCTACGGCCGGGCGGCCGACCAGTTCGGCGCGCGGGTGCACGCCGTCGCCGAGGGTCAGTGGACGGCGCCCACGCCCAACACCGGCTGGGACGTCCGGGCCCTCGTGAACCACCTCGTGAACGAGGCGCTGTGGGCGCCGCCGCTGCTGGCCGGCGCGACCATCGCCGAGGTCGGTGATCGTTTCGACGGGGACGTCCTGGCGGGCGACCCGCGACGGGCCTGGGACGACGCCGCGGCGGCCGCCGCCGTCGCGGCCGCGGCGGCCGAGGGCTCGCTCGAGCGCACGGTCCACCTGTCCTTCGGGGACTTCCCTGGCGAGTTCTACGTCTCCCAGCTGATCACCGACCTGGTCATCCACGCCTGGGACCTGTCCCGCGCCATCGGCGCCGACGAGGCGCTGGACCCCGAGTTGGTCGAGTGGGTGCACCACTTTCTCGCGCCCGAGGTCGACGCCTGGCGCGCTGCCGGCGCCTTCGGCCCGGCGGTGGCGCCGCCGCCCGGCGCCGACCTCCAGACGGCGCTGTTGGGACTGACGGGCCGGCGCGCGTTCTGATCGGGTGACGCCCGGTCGCGGCCCCGCGGCGTGGTTCTAGGCGCCGACCAGGGCCCGGGCGGCGGAGGCGATGGCGGAGGCGTCGATGCCGGCGGCGGCGATGAGCTCGCCGGGCTTGCCCGAGGTGGGCATGTCGGCCACGCCGAGGGCCTTCACGTGCAGCGGCCCGTCGTGGTCGGCGAAGCACTCCAGCACCGCGTCGCCCAGGCCCCCTTGGGGCCAGTGGTCCTCGGACACGACGATGCGCCCGCCGCAGTCGGCCGCGGCCTGGCGGACGGTGTCGGCGTCGATGGGCTTGACCGAATAGGCGTCGATGACGCGGGCGTTGATGCCGTCGGCGGCCAGGGCGTCGGCCGCCTTGACGGCCTCGTGGAGCGTGATCCCGGCGCCGATGAGCGCCACCTGGTCGTTGTCCGAGCGGCGCACGACCTTGGAGCCACCGATCGGGAACGAGTCGGACGCCTCGTAGAGGACGGGGGTGGCGGCGCGCGTCGTGCGCATGTAGGCGATGCCCTTGAGGTCGGCCATGGCCGCGACCAGGGCGGCCGCGGACGAGGCGTCCGAGGGGTACAGCACCGTCGACGAGTAGATGGCCCGGAACGAGGCCAGGTCCTCCAGCGCCATCTGGGACGGGCCGTCCTCGCCGATGGACGACCCGGCGTGGGAGCCGACGACGCAGATGTCGGCCCGGGAGACGGCGGCCATGCGCACGAAGTCGTAGGCGCGGGACAGGAACGCCGCGAAGGTGGAGGCGAAGGGGCGCCAGCCCCGCACCTGGAGCCCGACCGCGGTGGCGATCATCTGGCACTCGGCGATGTAGCACTCGATGTAGCGCTCGGGGTGGGCGAAGCGGAAGATCTCCGAGAACGTGGAGTTGGAGACCTCGCCGTCGACCGCCACCACGTCCTGGCGGGCGTGGCCCAGGGCGGCGAGGGCGTCGCCGTACGCCTTGCGGGTGGCGATCTCCTTGCCCAGCTCGTAGGTGGGGAGGTTGACCTCGCCGGTGACGCCGCCGGCCAGCGGGCGGGCGGGCGCGCCCTCGGGCTTGATGGGGGTGACGGCGATGCCCCGGTCGCCGCCCAGGTGCTCGATGGCCTCCTCCCAGCGCTCGACGGCCTTGCCGTGGGCGTTGTCCTGGTCCTCCACCCAGGGCACGCCCGCGCCCTTCTTGGTCTTGGCCAGGATGACGCTCGGTTTGCCGGTGGTCCCGGCGGCCTCGGTGTAGGCGGCGTCGACCGCCGCCGGGTCGTGCCCGTCGACGGTGATCACGTGCCAGCCGAAGGCCTCCAGCCGGGCCCCGTAGGTGCCGAGGTCCCAGCCCAGGCGGGTGGCGCCCGACTGGCCCAGGCGGTTCACGTCGACGATTGCGCACAGGTTGTCGAGGCCCCAGAAGGACGCCGCTTCGAACGCCTCCCACATCGAGCCCTCGGCCATCTCCGAGTCGCCGCAGAGGACCCACACCCGGCTCGGCGCCCCCTCGAACCTCTTGGCCCCGTAGGCGACGCCCACGGCGATGGGCAGGCCCTGGCCCAGCGACCCGGTGGCGACGTCCACCCACGGCAGGCGCGGCGTGGGGTGCCCTTCGAGGAGGGAGTTGTGCTGGCGGTAGGTCTCCAGCTCGGCGTCGGTCACGGCCCCGACCGCCTTGTAGACCGCGTAGAGGAGCGGCGAGGCGTGGCCCTTCGAGAAGATCAGGTGGTCGTTGGCCGGGTTGTCCGGGTCGGCCCAGTCGTACTTGAGGTGGTTGCTGATCAGGACGGCCAGCAGCTCGGCGGCCGACATCGACGACGTGGGGTGACCGGAGCCGGCGCGACCGCTCATGCGCACGGCGTCCACTCGCAGCTGCTGGGCCAGCTCGTGAAGGGAGTCGCTCATGGGCAACATGCTAGAAGGCCGCGGCGGTCCCCCATCCGGGGGGTTGGCCGGGTTAGGCGGTCAGCAGGTCGCGGCCGGCGCGCGCCGACCGCCGACGGAGCTTGGCGATGGCCTTCAGCTCCGCTTGGCGCACACCCTCGCGCGTGAGGCCGAAGCAGTCGCCCACCTCTTCGAGGGTGCGGGGCCTGCCCCGGTCGAGGCCGTAACGCAGGCACAGGATGTCCCGCTCACGGGAATCGAGGACCGACAGCAGCTCGGCCACCTGGGCGGGGAGCATCTTCTCGAACGTGGCCACGTCGGGCTGCACCGAGTGGGTGTCCACCACCATTTCGCCCAGCTCCACGTCGTCCTCGTTGAGGCGGTCGGACAGGGAGAGGGGGTCGGCGAGGTAGGGGATGAGCTCCTCGACCTTCTTGGAGGGGAGGGAGACCGCGGACGCCAGCTCGGTGGGGGTGGGCGGGCGGCCGTTGCGGACCTCGAACGCGGTGTTGGCGATGCGGATGGCGAGCAGTTGGTCGCCGGCGTGCACGGGGAGCCGGATGGTGCGGCCCGTGTTGGCGATGCCCCGGGCGATGGTCTGGCGGATCCACCAGGTGGCGTAGGTGGAGAACTTGAAGCCGCGGCGGGGGTCGAAGCGCTCGACGGCGTGGATCAGGCCGAAGTTGCCCTCCTGGATGAGGTCGAGGAGGGGCAGGCCGGAGGACTGGTACTTCTTGGCGATGGAGACGACCAGGCGGAGGTTGGCGCGGACGAACCGGCGGGCGGCGTCGTCGGCCAGACGCTGGCGCTCCTCCAGCTCGGCCCGGCGCGAGGCGTCCACCCGGCCGCCCATCTTGGCCAGCTCGGCGACGGCTTTTCGGCCGGCCAGGATCAGCTCGCCCAGGTGAACTTCGTCGGCCCGGGCGAGAAGCGCGTGCTTGCCGATGTCGTTCAGGTAGAGCTGGAGGAGGTCGTCCTCCTCGCCGCTCCATGCCCGCTGCTTGCCCAATGTCGAAGTGTCCCCCTTCGTACAACTCACGCTACCAGACACATAGCGCTTGCAATAGTGCGTGAGAGCGGCCCTGCCAGGGGTTATCCGGCGCCCGCGCCGAAGACGGATGTCAGTTCCTCGGGGACGGCGGCGTCGAGTTGCGCGTAGGTGCAGGACGGTGGTTCCCGGTCCATCCGCCAGCGGACGAAGGACGTCGCGTGGCGGAAGCGGTCCCCCTGGAGGTGGTCGTAGGCCACTTCGACGACCCGTTCGGGACGGACCGGCTCCCAGGACGTGTCCTGCTTGGCGTTCCAGCGGCTGTGGCCGCCCGGCATGCGGCCGGCGGCCTCCTCCTGGGCGGCGGCCCAGTCGCGCCAGGGGTGGCCGTCGAGGGCGTGGTCGCGCAGGGGCGCCAGGTCGCCGACCAGCTCCTGCTGGCGGGCGACGGAGAAGCCGGAGGCGACGCCCACGTGGTGGAGGGCGCCGGCCTCGTCGTAGAGGCCGAGGAGGAGGGACCCGACGCCCCCGCCCGCCTTGTGCCAGCGGAAGCCGCCCACCACGCAGTCGGCGGTGCGGGCGTGCTTGACCTTGAGCATGAGGCGCTCGTTCTCCCGGTAGGGCAGGTCGTGGCGCTTGGCCACCACGCCGTCGAGCCCGGCGCCCTCGAAGCGGTCGAACCAGTCCCGGGCGACGTCGCGGTCCCGGGTGGCGGGGGTGAGGTGGATGGGGGGCGTGACGCCGGCCAGGGCCGTCTCGAGGGCGGCGCGGCGCTCCTGGAAGGGCTGCTCCCGGAGGTCGTCGGCGCCGAGGGCGAGCACGTCGAAGGCGACGAACGACGCCGGCGTCTGCTCGGCCAGGAGCTTGACACGGGAGGCGGCGGGGTGGATGCGCTGGAGCAGGGCCTCGAAGTCGAGCCCGCCCCCGGTGGCGATCACGATCTCGCCGTCGACCACGCACCGGTCGGGGAACTGGGCCTTGATGGGGTCGATGAGCTCGGGGAAGTAGCGGGTGAGCGGCTTCTCGTTGCGGCTGCCCAGCTCCACCTCGGCGCCGTCCCGGAAGGCGATGCAGCGGAAGCCGTCCCACTTCGGTTCGAACACGAGATCGGCGGAATCAGGGAACTCCCGGGCCAGTTTGGCGAGCATGGGCTTGACCGGCGGCATGACGGGCAGTCGCACTGGGCAATGATCGCGTACGCACCATGCCGATCCCTATCGCCACGTACCGGTTGCAGCTCCACGCCGGGTTCGGTTTCGACGACGTCGCCCGCGTCGCGCCGTACCTCGCCGCGCTGGGTGTGAGCCACGTCTACCTGTCGCCGATCCTGCAGGCGGCGCCGGGGAGCACCCACGGCTACGACGTCATCGACCACTCCACCCTCAACGAGGAGCTGGGGGGCGAGGCGGGGTACGAGCGGATGGTCAAGGCCCTGGCCGAGGCCGGGCTGGAGCACATGGTCGACATCGTCCCCAACCACATGTCGGTGGCGGCGGGGCGGCGGAACCGCTGGTGGTGGGACGTGCTGGAGAACGGCCCGTCCAGCCGTTGGGCCTCGTTCTTCGACGTGGACTGGACCCGCAGCGACCCCAAGGTGCTGCTCCCGGTGCTCGGCGACCACTACGGGCAGGTGCTCGAGTGGCGTGAGTTCTCGCTGGTTCGGGAGTCGGCGTCGTTCGTGGTGCGGTACTTCGAGCACGAGGCGCCGATCTCGCCCCGGACGCTCGACGAGCTGTTGGGGGCGGCCGCCGACGACTGCGGCTTCGACGGGCTGGCCAGCCTGGCGGTGGCCTTCGGGCGGCTGCCGCTGGCGACCGCGACCGACCGGGCCAGCGTGGAGGAACGGCACCGGGACAAGGAGGTGCTGCGGCGGCGGCTGGCCTGGCTCATCGACAACGAGCCCGGCGTGGCGGAGGCGATCGACCGCCAGGTGGCGGCCCACAACGCCGACGCCGACCGGCTCGACGCCCTGTTGCTGCGGCAGAACTTCCGCTTCGCCGACTGGCACACGGCCGGCCAGTCCATCGACTACCGCCGCTTCTTCGACATCAACGAGCTGGTCGGCCTGAACATGAGCGACGATCAGGTCTTCGATGAGGCCCACGAGCTGGTGCTGCGGCTGCTGAGCGACGTGCGGGTGGACCACCCCGACGGCCTGCGCGACCCTCAGCGCTACTGCCGGCGGCTCAGGGGCCGGGCCGGCGACGACGCCTACATCGTCGTCGAGAAGATCGTCGAAACCGGCGAGGGCGAGTCGCTGCCGGCGTCGTGGCCGGTGCAGGGGACCACCGGGTACGACTGGCTGAACGTGGCGTGCGGCCTCTTCGTGGATCCCTCGGCGGAGGCGCCGATGACGGAGCTGTACCAGTCGTTCACCGGGGAGACGGCGGATTTCGCCGCGGTCGCGTACGAGTCCAAGCTGCACGTCATCCGGGAGTCGCTGGCCGCCGACCTCGACCGGCTGACGGCGGTGGCGCTCGCCGTGTGCGAGGAGCGGCGGCTCTTCCGCGACCACACCCGGCGCGAACTCCGGGAAGCGGTGCGGGAGATCGCCGCCTGGTTCCCGGTGTACCGGACGTACGCCGCGCCGGGCCGGGTGGCGGCGGAGGCCGACGTGCGGGCGGTGGAGGCGGCGGTGGCGGCGGCCGCGGCGGCGCGGCCCGAGGTCGACCCCGTGCTCCTGCTGTTCCTGCGCGACCTGCTGCTCGGCCGGGTCGAGGGCGCCAACGAGGCCGAGCTGTGCCTGCGCTTCCAGCAGTTCACCGCCCCGGTCATGGCCAAGGGGGTGGAGGACACCGCCTGCTACCGGTACCTGCGGCTGGCGGCGTTGAACGAGGTCGGGGGCGACCCGGGCCGGTTCGGGGCGTCGGTGGCGGAGTTCCACGCCCACAACGCGCGCATGGCGCGTGACTGGCCGGCGACCATGCTGGCGTCGTCCACCCACGACACCAAGCGCAGCGAGGACGTCCGGCTGCGCATCGCCCTGCTCTCGGAGATCCCCGACCAGTGGTCGACGGCGGTGCGTCGGTGGGCGGCCCGCAACCGCCGGCGCGGCCCCATTGACGCCAACACCGAGTACCTCCTGTACCAGACCCTCGTCGGCGCGTGGCCGATAGACGCGGGCCGGGCGTGGCAGTACATGGAGAAGGCGGTCAAGGAGGCCAAGCGCCAGACCTCGTGGGTGGCGCCGGGCGCCGAGTACGAGGCCGGCGTGCGGGCGTTCGTCGAAGGGGCGCTGGGGGACGCGGACTTGGTGGCCGACCTGGAGGAGTTCGCGGCGCCGCTGGTGGAGCGGGGGCGGGAGGCGTCGCTGGGCCTCACGCTGCTGAAGCTCACCTCGCCGGGCGTGCCCGACATCTACCAGGGCACGGAGGACTGGGACCTGTCGCTGGTTGACCCGGACAACCGGCGGCCGGTCGATTTCGAGCGGATGGGGCGGTGGGAGTCGCCCAAGCAGCGACTGGTCCGGCGGGCGCTCGAGGTGCGGCGGCGGCGGTGGGAGCCGGCGTACGCACCGGGGTGCTCCTACCAACCGCTGGATGCAGGTGAGGCGGTGGCGTACGTACGGGGCGGCGAGGCGATCACGGTCGTGCCGCGGGGGCGGCAGTGGGGCGAGACGGTGCTGGCCTTGCCGGCGGGCGAGTGGGCGGACGAGTTGGGCGAGGGGGGCGAGGGGGGCGAGGGGGGCGGGGAACGGCCGTTCTCGGGATCGGTGCGGCTGGGCGACCTCATGGCCGAGGGGCCGGTGGCGCTGCTGGGGCGGGTCTCGCGATGAGGCGGGTCTGGGCGCCTGGCGCGGGGTCGGTTGAACTCGTGCACGGCGGGCGCCGGACGGCGATGGCCCCGGAGGACGGCGGGTGGTGGTCGGTCGAGGTCGACGGGGCGGAGCGCTACGCCTTCTCCGTCGACGGCGGGCCGCGGCGCGCCGATCCTCGGTCGTGCTCGCAACCGGAGGGGCCCGAGGGCCCGTCGGCGGCGGTGGATCTGGCGGCGCTGCCCCGGGCTCCGTGGCGAGGGCGGGCCCTGGAGGACGCGGTCGTGTACGAGCTGCACGTCGGCACGTTCTCCGGCGAGGGGACGTTCGCAGGCGTGGTTCCCCACCTGGACCACCTGGTCTCCCTGGGGGTCACGCACGTCGAGCTGATGCCGGTGGCCGAGTTCCCGGGGGAGCGGGGGTGGGGGTACGACGGCGTGAACCTGTACGCCCCCCACCACGCCTACGGTGGGCCGACGGGGCTGCGGGCGCTGGTGGACGAGTGCCACCGGCGGGGCCTGGCGGTGCTGCTGGACGTCGTCTACAACCACCTGGGCCCGTCGGGGAACTACCTGGCGGAGTTCGGGCCCTACTTCACCGACCGGTACGCCACGCCGTGGGGGGCGGCGGTCAACCTCGACGGGGAGGACAGCGACGAGGTGCGGGCCTTCTTCGTGGACAACGCCCGGATGTGGCTGGAGACCTACGGCATCGACGGCCTGCGGCTGGACGCGGTGCACGCCGTCTTCGACCAGTCCGCCGTCCACATCCTGGAGGAGCTGGCGGCGGCGGGGCCGATGATCGCCGAGAGCGACCTGAACGACCCCAGGCTGGTGCGGGACGTCGCCCTGGGCGGCTACGGGTGCGCGGCGCAGTGGAGCGACGACTTCCACCACGCCCTGCACGCCGTGCTCACCGGGGAGCGGACCGGGTACTACGGCTCGTTCGGGACGCTCGGGCAACTGGCCAAGGCGCTGCGGGCGGGGTTCGTGTACGACGGGCTGTTCCAGCCGTCCCGGCGCCGGCGGCACGGGCGGTCGTTGCCCCCGGACGTGCCCGCCTCCCGGCTGCTGGGGTACGCCCAGAGCCACGACCAGGTGGGCAACCGGGCTCGGGGGGAGCGGCTGTCGACGCTGGTCGGCGAGGGGCGGGCGCGGATGGCGGCCGCCCTCGTGCTGTGCTCGCCCTTCGTGCCCATGCTGTTCCAGGGGGAGGAGTGGGGGGCGTTTACGCCCTTCCAGTACTTCACCGACCACCCCGACCCCGAGTTGGGCAGGGCGGTGAGCGAGGGCCGGCGGCGGGAGTTCGCCGCCTTCGGGTGGAAGCCCGAGGATGTGCCCGACCCCCAGGACCCGGCCACCTTCGAGCGGTCGAAGCTGGACTGGGCCGAGCCGGGCACGTCGCCCCACGCCGAGCTGCTGGAGTGGCACCGCCGGCTCGTCGCCCTGCGGCGGGAGCACCGCCTCCACGAGGGCGGGTTCGCGTCGGTCGACGTGCGCTACGACGAGGACGGCCGGTGGTTCGTGCTCGACCGCGGCCCGCTGAAGGTGCTCTGCAACCTGGGCGGGTCGGCGGCGGAGATCGAGGGGGTGCGGGTCGGGGCGGGCGACGTCGAGGTGGTCACCGGCTGACGCGGCTGGCGGGTCGCGGGCGGGGCGCGGGCGGGGCGCGCCACAGGCTTAAGGTGGCGGGCATGGCTGACAACGGAAAGCCCGTCATCGACGTCCCCGCCAACACGTCCCCGCCGCAGAAGCTCGTCGTCGAGGACCTGGTCCACGGCGAGGGCCAGGAGGCGACCTCCGGCCAGAAGGTGCGGGTTCACTACGTGGGTGTGTCGTGGAGCACGGGGAAACAGTTCGACGCCTCGTGGGACCGGGGCCAGCCGTTCAGCTTCCCGCTGGGCGGGGGCCAGGTGATCTCCGGCTGGGACCAGGGCGTGCAGGGCATGAAGGTGGGCGGCCGGCGCAAGCTGACGATCCCGCCGGCGATGGGCTACGGCTCCCAGGGCGCGGGCGCCGTGATCAAGCCGAACGAGACCCTGGTCTTCGTCGTCGATCTCTTGGGCGTCGGCTGACGCGGAACTCCCAGCAGGCGCCGTGCCAGTGGCGCCGGTGGTCGGGCTCGTCCTCGGGCACGACCACCACGTGGCCGATCCCGACGGCGATCTCCTGGTTGCAGCCCGGGCAGAGGTAGACCTTCCGCGCCTGGTAGGGCTGCACCTTGTGGACCGTTACCGGTGGCTGCCCGTCCACGCCACCAGGTCGCCGGCCGGCATCGTGTTGACGATGCGGTCGAGGGGCACGCCGGCCGACGCCGCCATGGCGCACCCGTTGGGCTGCCACTCCAGTTGGCCGGGGGCGTGGGCGTCGGTGTCGATGGAGAACTCGCACCCGGCGGCCACCGCCTGGTGGAGGAGCCGCAGGGGCGGGTCGAGCCGCTCCGGCCGGCAGTTGATCTCCACCGCCGTGCCGGTGGCGGCGCAGGCGGCGAACACCCTCTCGGCGTCGAACGTCGACTCCGGCCGGCCCCGGGCGGTCAGCAGCCGGCCGGTGCAGTGCCCGAGGATGTCCATGTGGGGGTTGGCGATCGCCGTCACCATCCGCTGGGTCATCTCCCGCGCCTCCATCCGCAGCTTGGAGTGCACCGAGGCGACGACCACGTCCAGCCGTCCGAGCAGCTCGTCTTCCTGGTCGAGGGTGCCGTCCTCGTTGATGTCGACTTCGATGCCGGTGAGGATCCGGAAGCCCGGCGCCAGGCCCTCGTTGAGGGCGGCCACCAGGTCGAGCTGCTCCCGCAGGCGTTCGGGGGACAGGCCGCGGGCCACCTTCAGCCGGGGCGAGTGGTCGGTGAGCACCATGTAGCGGTGGCCCAGGGCCTTGGCCGCGGCGGCCATGAAGTCGATGGGGCTGCCGCCGTCGGACCAGTCCGAGTGCACGTGGCAGTCGCCATGGAGGGCGGCCCGGATGGCCTTGGACTGCTCGTCGCCCGGGTCGGCGGCGACGCCCAGCTCCTCCTCCAGCTTGGTCAGGTACTTGGGCGTCTCCCCGGCCAAGGCCTCGACGACGACGGACTCCGTCGCCTGGCCGACGCCGGCCAGCTCCCGGAGGCGGCCTTGCCGGGCGCGGGACAGCAGGTCGTCAGGGTCGAGGGCGCGCAGGGTGGCGGACGCGGTGCGGAAGGCCCGCACCCGGAAGGTCGGCGCGCACGCCTGCTCCAACAGGTAGGCGATGCGGTCGAGCGCGTCCAGGGGGTCGATCGCCGGAGCGTACCGTCGCGGGCGTCGATGCCCCTCGTCGCCGTCCTGTCCGACACCCACATCCGCCGGGGCGGCAAGCGGCGGCTCCCCGACGCCGTCTACCGGCAGCTCGAGCGAGTGGACCTGATCCTGCACGCCGGCGACGTGGTGGTCGGCGAGGTGCTCGACGAGCTGCGCGGCTTCGCCCCCGTCCACGCCGTGCTGGGGAACAACGATCACGAACTGGCCGGGCTGCTGCCTGAGGTGCGGGTGGACGAGGTGGGCGGGGTCCGGGTGGGCATGGTCCACGACGCCGGCCCGGCGGCGGGGCGGGCGGGACGGATGCGGCGCAAGTTCCCCGACGCCGGCGTGGTGGTGTTCGGCCACAGCCACATCCCCTGGGACGAAGAGGGCGTGGACGGCCAGCGGCTGTTCAACCCCGGCTCGCCGACCGAGCGGCGGGCCCAGCCAGGACACACCATGGGCCTGCTCACGCTGGGCGGCGGCCGGGTCGTGCGGCGCGAGCTCCTGGCGGTGTAGGGCGGGTGGTGTCAGCCCGCGGCCGCCTCCCGCGCCACCCGACCTTCCCATCGCCGGCCGTCGGGGACCGCAGACGAACTGGTGACGCTGGGGCGCGCCGGGACGCGCCGGCCCGTCACCGGTTCCGCCACGACGCCGGCCGCCGGCTCGCCGGGGCGCCGCCAGCGCCGCAGACGAACTGGTGACGGTGGGGCGCGCCGAGACGCGCCGGCCC
>Ga0187892_10008416_pt1 | contig 14137 bp, 6 predicted proteins | sample MA1701073metaG_FD_139345 | JGI IMG/M metagenome (GOLD analysis project Ga0187892, IMG submission 139345) | Bio-ooze microbial communities from a basaltic lava cave in the Kipuka Kanohina Cave System on the Island of Hawaii, USA - MA170107-3 metaG ...
CTCGACGGTGTACCCGTCAAAATGAATCACTTCCATGCGGTCGTACAGCGGCGCCGGAATGGTGTCGGCGACGTTCGCCGTGGCGATGAACAGCACGTGCGATAGGTCGAGCTCGACGTCGAGGTAGTGATCGCGGAACGAGTGGTTCTGCGCCGGATCGAGCACCTCGAGCAACGCCGCCGACGGATCGCCGCGCCAATCGGCGCCGACCTTGTCGACCTCGTCGAGCATGATCACCGGGTTCAGTGTGCCGGCGTCACGCAAGGCGCGCACCAAACGGCCCGGCAACGCGCCGATATACGTGCGGCGATGACCGCGGATCTCGGCCTCGTCGCGGACGCCGCCGAGCGACATGCGCACGAACTTGCGGCCGGTGGCGCGGGCTATCGATTCGCCGATCGATGTTTTTCCCGTCCCCGGCGGACCGAGCAGTGTCAGGATCACGCCCGAACGGCGGTCGTCGGGCACGCCACGCTCGACCCGCAGCTTGCGGACAGCCAGATACTCGACGATGCGTTCCTTCACGCCTTCGAGGCCGGCGTGATCGGCGTCGAGCACCTCGCGTGCATGCATCGGGTCGAGACGTTCTTCGGACCGTTTTCCCCAAGGCACGGCGAGCAACCAGTCGAGGTAGGTGCGGATCATCGACGCTTCCGGGCTCGACTCGCCCATGCGCGCGAGCCGGTCGAGCTCACGTTCCGCCTGGGTTCGAACCGCTTCAGGCATATCGGCGGCGGCGATCTTCTCGCGGTATTCACCGGTCACCGACGTTCCGTCTTCGCCCAGCTCCTTACGAATGGAATCGAGCTGCCGGCGCAGGAGATATTCGCGCTGCTGCTTCTGGGTATCCGACTCGACGTCGTCGCGGATACGTTTGCGGATTTGCAGCTCGGCCAGACGCTCTCGTTGCAGGCGCAACGCCAAGGTCAGCCGTTCCACGATGTCGAGTGCTTCGAGCAACTCGACCTTCTGTGCGAAGGTTAGATCCGGTGAGTAGCCGGCGGTGTCGGCCAGAGCGCCCGAATCGGTGATCGAGCGCAGGAAGGCGGCGATGCGGCCGTCGTCGCCCCGCAGTTCGAGGATTTCCAGAACCACGGCACGGTATTCACGTTCGAGATCGGCGGTGCGGCTGGGGGGCACGGCGACGTCGGGCCGATCCTCGACCTCGACGACGAGGTGGCCGGCGCGATCGGTGCGCGCGGCGCCGGCGACGCCGCGATGAAGCCCATTGAGGACGGCTGCTTTGCCGCCACCAGGGAGGCGGACTCGTTCCGCCACCTGGGCGACAACGCCGACAGAAGCGTAATCTTTTCCATGGCGTGGAACCAAGAAAACGCGATCTTCCTCACCCGTATCCACCGGCAGGGTGAGCGTCATCGAAGGAAAGACGACAGTATCCTCGAGGCCGACTAGTCTAAGACGTTCCATTGGAGATCGAACGTAAGTCGAACTCGATGCTTGTCAACGCCGCCTGTTCGACACAATCGTCGTCGGCGACGGTCAGGTTCGCGGCGCGGTCAACCGCCGTCGTTGGCGGCCATGCCTTCCATTGCTTCGACCCGAAACCTCTCGACCAACCTCCCTCTAGCTCGCTCCTCCCGCGGCGACGGTGACTGGACGTAGCACACCGGATGAGATTGGATCGGGGTACATGGAGCGGCTACAGGCAGTCGAGTGGCAGGAATGCTTCGTCGAGCCGCGGCGCGACCCGCAGCTCGAACGTGAGATGAGGAAGGCCATCGGCTTCTCGAGCCCGGCGACGCGCTACTTCAGCTCGTCTCCGTGGATCGTGCGTTCGATGATCGGTTTTCATCGCGCCGGGTTGCGCGCGGTCTACAGCTCCACTCAGCTGGTAGAGCTCATTCACCTGGTGATCAGCCAGGATAACTCATGTCGCTTCTGCTATGCGGCGGCGCGGACGGCGATGCGCCTCCTGGGCGTGCCGGACGAGCGTGTCGAGCAACTTCAGTACGACCTGGCTGCGGCGGACCTGTCTGGCCCCGACAAGGCGGCGCTCGAGTTCTGCCGGCGCGTGTCGCGCGCCGATCCGCTCGCCGGCAGCGATGATTGGCGCGTCTTGCGTGCAGCCGGGCTCGAGGACGGAGCGGTCAAGGAGGTCGCGTTCACCGCCGCGATCAGCGTGTATTTCAATCGGCTCATGACGTTGCCGGCCGTGCCGGTGGAGAGGATCGAGCGGATATCCACAAGCTGGCTGTTTCGCCTGATGTTGCCGATCGCGGGACTCATCACTCGTTCGCGCATGCGGCGCGGGCAGCTGGAGCAGGCCATCCCCGGGCGCGGTCCGTACGCCTATCTGGTGAGCGCGCTCGGCCGATTGCCGGCGGCGCGGGCGCTGCAGGCGGTGATCGAAGACGTCTGGGGGGAGACGGTGCTGCCTCGGCGCACCAAGGCGCTGGTGTTCGCCGTTGTCGCCCGCGGCCTCGGTTGCCCGGTAGCGGAAGACGAGGCCAGACGGCTGCTCGCCGACGAGGATCTGGGCAGTGAGGATGTCTCCGAGATACTCGGCCGTCTCGCGTCGCCTCGCCTCGACTCGATCGAAGCCGTCGTCGTGCCGTTCGCGCGCGAAACGATCCGCTACGACCCGGCCCAGATCCAGCGGCGCGGTCGCGACCTGTTCGAACAGCTCGGCAACGAGCGTTTCGTCGACCTGGTGGGTGTCGCGGCGTTCGCCAACGCCGTCTGCCGCATGTCCGTGATCATCGATCCGCCAGACGCATGACAGGCATGTCCTGGTGGCTCGGCGTGATGAGCGTCGCCGTGGCCGCCTTGCTCCTTCTGTGGCGGCGCAGCCGCGCGGAGACGGTGCGGCTGCGCCGCGCGCTGCAGAGCTCGGCGGGCGACCTCGAGCGTCTACAGCTTTCCTTCGCCCGCTTCGCGCCGCAGCAGGTGATCGAACGCATCATCACCAAGGGCGTGGCGACGACGGCGGATCGTAACGAGGTGACGGTGATGTTCGCCGACATCGTCGGCTTCACGCGCCTGAGCGAAGGGCTCGATCCGAAAGTTCTTGTGGATATCCTCAACGGCTACTTCACGCGCATGAGCCGTGTCATCGCCGACCACCGCGGCCACGTTTCCAAGTTCATCGGTGACGGCATCCTGGCTCTCTTCGGAGCACTCGAGCGCAACCCGTGGCAAGTCAACGACGCCGTGCAGGCGGCGCTGGCGATGCAGGCGGAGCTGCGTTCCTACAACGTGGAATTGAAATTGAAGGGCCTGCCCGAGCTGCGCGTCGGCATCGGAATACACTGTGGTCCGGTCGTCGCCGGAATCGTCGGCAGCAGCGAACTGGTCGAGTTCACCGTGATCGGTCCCACCGTCAACGTCGCCGCCAGAGTCGAGCACCTCACCCGCGTTTTCGATGTCGACATCGTCGTCACCGAGGCGGTCCGCGCCGTGCTCGATGCACGCTTTCAGGTGCGGACGCTGCCGGCCACAGCCGTGGCGGGTGTATCAGAACCCCTTGTCACCCATGCGGTGATAGGTATCGCGCCCGCGCCTTCTTTGCGTTGATCGGGCCTCGGAGTAGTTGCCATCGATCGGCCGCTCGTCTGATGGCGAATGTCGGCGGCTCATGCACCTATCTGCATGGCGGCGCTCGCCATCGCCGCCTGCATCCGGCGCGGCACGAAGCGCAGGCTCCACGCGGTCAAGGCGTTCATGGCGCCGGCGACCTTGCTTGGCTTGCCGGCGAGCATTGCGTTGATACCGATCTCCGCCACCGGCCGGCTCTTCATGATCGACATGCGCTGAAATAGCGACCGGCGCTGCCCCGCGACGTCGAGGAACTCGGTTTCGGTGACGCCGGGCGAAAGCACGGAAACCTTCACGTTGGTCTTGCGCAGCTCGTAGCTGAGCGCTTCGCCGAAGCTCAAGACGAAGGCTTTGCTCGCCGAATAGGTCCCATACGTCGGCGACGGCTGGTAGGCGCCGATCGACGAGACCTGCAACACGTAGCCGAGATTGCGTGCGACCATGTCGCGCACGAAGAGTTTCGTCAGATGAACCAGTGCGACGATGTCGAGCAGCAACATCTCTTCCTCCCGTTCCCACGGCACGTCGACGAAGGGGCCGTACACACCGAAGCCGGCGTTGTTGACGAGGACGTCGACGTTGATGCCCATCCCGCGGATACGGTCGTACAGTTGCTGCGCCGCGCCCAGCGGCGCCAGATCGAGCGCGATGACGTGTACCTCGACGCCGTGTCGTTGGCGCAGTTCGGCGGCGACCTTCTCCAACCGGTCTTGGCGACGGGCCACCAGCACGAGACTGCAGCCACGCTCGGCGAGAATGGTGGCGAAGTCGGTCCCGAGTCCGCTCGATGCGCCGGTTACAAGAGCTGTCTTCCCTTTGAGCTCGACCATGATGCTTCCTCCTGAATGATGAACCTACGTACGCACTACCTTGCCTGGATCTTGTTGGTCACGGCGTAGCCGGCGCGCTCGAACGCGCGCCACATGTACCAGGTGGCGACCGTGCGGTACGGTCGCCACCTCTCGCCGAAGGCGAGCAACTCCTTGGGTGTCGGCATTCGACTTTTGCCGTAGGTGACGGCCCAACCTTTCTTCACGCCGAGGTCGTGTACCGGCAGCACATCGGGACGACCGAGGCGAACGATCAAGAACATCTCGACCGACCAGACGCCGATACCGCGCACCGAGACGAGGCGCTCGATGAGCTCCTCGTCGGACATCTTGTGTGCCTGTGTCAGCGTCGGCACGACACCCGCCAGCGTCTTCTTAGCGAGATCCTTCATCGCCGCGACCTTGGCGCCGGACAGGCCGGCCTTGCGCAGCACGGGCGTACGGAGTTTCAGCATCGTCTCTGGCGTCGGTGCCGCGCCGTTGCGGCCGAGCGCTTTTACGCGCCCGAAGATTGTTGCCGCGGCCTTGCCCGAAATGGACTGGTAGGCGATCGACTCGAGTAAGGCCTCGTACGGCGAGCGACGCGGGTCGATCGAGAAGGGCGCAGTCGAATCGATCAGCTCCGCCAGTCGCTCATCGCGCGTAGCGAGGTGCCGCTCGGCGGCCTTGAGGTCGAAAATGAACGCGTTTTTCTTCGGCATGCATCGGTCCTCGGTCACGAACCCTTACCGCAAAACTGTCGTGACGTCTTGAACAAAGTTGATTGGTTCCCAAACTTTCCACTTTCGGTTACCGTCTCGGATCGAGTAGATAGAGCCTCGAAGTGAGGGCGGGCAGGCGCATGTTCGAAAAATGGCGGCTATTCGGTTTCGTGGTCGTCGCCGCGGCATACTCGAGCGTTGGATGCATACCGTCGAGCGTCTTCGCGCACGGGTTGCACGGCCACATTCATGTCACCGGCTGGGCCATCGAGAACCTTCCGCCGGGCGAGCTCAAGTCGATCTTCGACGATCCGGATGTCTTTCGCGCCGCGCTCAGCGGCGCCATGTTTCCCGATACCGGCTACGCGCCGCCGGAAAGCACGGCGTCACGCGAGTACGGCGAAGCGGCGCACTGGGAACCGTTCATCGAACGCTTCGTCCAGCGTGTGATCGCGCTCTACGGACCGACGTACGATACCAAAGAGGAGAAGATGCTCGTCGCCTTCCTTCTCGGATGCGCGTCGCACGGGTTGCAAGATGAGCTGTTCGATTCGACCTTCCTCTATGAAACCGAGGAACGCGACAGCCGCAGCCAGGAGGTCGCCGATCCCGGCACCGACGGGTTTCTCGCGCTCGATGGGTACTTTCGCTTGCTGCCCGGCGACTACTTTCCGATCGACGAGCTTGTGCCGCTCTACGAACCTCTCAACCAGCCGATCGACCGCCCGCTGATCGAGGAGCACATCAATATCGTCCGCAACGCCTATGTGAATGATGGCTTCGGGCTGCAGTATGCGCTGAACTACGGCAGGCGTGCTCGGCCGCAGATCCCGTGGACGAGCGACCACTACCTCGACATGAGCGTGCCCGGCAGCCTGGCTTCCGAGATTCTGCCGACCGCGCGCCATATGGAAGCGCTGTGGGACCGCATCCACGGCCGCTTCGATGAAGCCAACCTCGTCGTGCACGCCTGGCCGCATGCGCCGCGTCGCCTGCGCTCCTCCGATCACAACAAGGTTGCTAGCTGGGTAACGCTGGTTCTCGGCAAAGGCATCGAAGAACACAGCGCCACCACGGCCCTGGTCGACGCTGAAGGAGCTCCGCATCCGTACAACTTTCGGTATACGCGCTGGGGTGGAACTTCGCGTTTGATTCGCTTTCAGCCGACGGAGGACTACGTTCCCGGCGCTGAATATACGGCGATCCTCGAACCGGGCGCCGAGCTCATCGACGGATCGGTGACGACGCTGGCGCACGAACACCGCTTCCAGGTCGACTGCGTTGCGCCTGAAGACGAAGCGTGCCCACCGATCGAGGTGGCCGATGATCCGACGATCGTGCGGGCGCCGACACAGACGCCGAGTCCAACCCGGACACCGATGCCGACTTCAACGCCGACGCCGGCGCCACCGACCTACGCGATCCGTGGATGCGTGGCGCACATGAGCTCGTGTGGTCCGAGTCAGGAGTTCGGTGTCGTGCATCTCAGTCCGCTGGGACGCAACGCCGAAGTCAGTTTCGGCGAATTCTCGTTTGAAGGTGTTCCACCCGGCGACTACTTCTTGACGTACAGTCCGCCGTGCAACCCCGCCGGATGCACGGGCGCAGTGCGTGTACGGATTGTGTATGCGGACGGTCAGGCCGCCTTCAACCGCTCTGCTTGCACTGCCGATTGCTCGATCGACTTCAAGGTGACGGTCGATGAGGTGCTCGAATGTGTCGGCATGGCGCTCAGCGGCTCCGGCAGCTGCGCGCTTTGCGACGTCGACTCGAGCGGCAGTGTGACGATCGATGAATTGATGCAGGCGGTCGAATCGGCGCTGAGCGGCTGCCGTTTGCGATCGTAGGTCACCCCACAAGGAGCGCATCGAGTCGGCGTGTGTGTTCGCCACGCGCGGCTCTACCGCCGATTACGAGGCCGGCTCATGGTCATCCTTTCAGGGCTGTTCCCCCGATGCGGGTGCGCGCTACCTTCGAAACACGAGTGTAAGTGCGGCGGCGGCATTCTCGAACCGCAGCGTCAGAGCACGAGCGCGCGTGCCGATGACCGGTCCCAACCGCTGCCACTTTGCCTTCAGCCGCTCGGCCGCATCGACCGCGTCGCGGCGCATCTGCTCGCGCGGCGGCGTGGGCTGCCCGCCGATGGTTCTGGCCGCCAGCGCCAACTTCAACCGTTCGCCGAGATCGTTTGGCGCCGGCTCGCCGACATCGGCCGCCAGAGATGCCACCAGTCGCTCGAGCCGCACGCAGATCTTCTCGCGCAGTCGGACGTCACTCTCGACGTCGAGCTCGCCCTCGGAAACCCCGCTGGGGTAAGCCGCCTCGATCGCGTCGCAGGCAGCTTGCAATCGTTGCGTCAGTACTCGTGCGTGCTCGGGCGGAATCGAGCCGACGCGACTCCACTCGGCGAGGCGATCTTTTAGTTGCTGCGTGATCTGCTCCGCCGCCGGTGCTTCCGCACCGGCAAGCGCCGAGGGCAGCGATTCCAGGTCGACCACGATGGTCTCTGCCGCCGCGAGCTTTGCTTCCAGCTCGAGGTCGCCGCGTCGCCGATAGCGTTCGAAGAAGCGGTCGCACGCGGCCCGGAAGCGATTGTGCAGCACGTCGGTCTGTTGCGGCGCCTCGAGCCTGCGGCGCACGGGCCCCCGGGGCTGCCGCCAAACTTCCTGCGCGCCAAGCTGCAGGCGCTTGAACTCCGCTGCCGTCGCATCCCAATCGGTGGCGTCGGCCAACGCTTCGGCCGCTTCGCACAGCGCCAGCATGCGCTTCAACTTCTCGTCTCGCTGTTCCTTGCGAACCAGCCGGAACTCCTTTTGTCTTTCGAAGAAGCGATTGGCGGGGGCCCGGAAGCGCTCGAAGAGGGCTGCCGACAGCTTCTGCCGAACAGGACCGATCTGTTTCCACTCCTCCTGCTTTTGGCGGATGGCGGCGGCGCTGGCGTTCCAGTCCGTCGAATCGGCCAGTTGCTCGACGGCAATACAGAGGGCCTCCTTCTTTGCGAGGTTGTCGGCCAGATAGGCGGCGCTGCGCCGCCGCATCTCGTTGCGGACGCGGCGAAAGCGCTCCGACAGCACCGGCGCTTGGTCGCTCGCCGCCCCCGCGAAGCTCTTCCACTCCCGGTCGAGTCGCCCGATCTCCCTCAACATCTGCCTTGGATCGTCACTCGCGAGCAGAGCTTCAGCGCCCTCGATGAGACGCTGTTGCGCGTCCCGATCAGCCCAGCGCTTCCAGTCCTGCGCCGTCGCGCTCTCGTCGACTCGTTGCGCCAGCGCCTGCAGCGCCGCCGTCAGGGATTGCCGTAGCGCTTCGCGTTCCGCAGCCGGCAGGACTCGAAGATGCTCCTCTGCATCGACTGCCGCCGCCATGGCACGATCCGCGGCCGTGCGCGTGACCGCGCCGCTCTGCGCCAGTTGCTCCAACCGGTGGCACAGCGCTTTCGATCGATTGCGTGCCTCGCGCTCGCGTTGCTGGCGCTCGGCCCGCATGGACTCCGCTTGCTGCTGTAACGCTTCGCCGGCCTCGATGAACCGCCGCTGCAGGGTTCGCTCGTCGCCGAGCCACTTCATTCCGGCGGGAGATGCTTCGAGTTGTGCCCACTGCTTCTCGAGCGCAGCGCGAGGGCGGGCCGCGGCGTGCGGATCGCGCGACGATACCAACCGTTCTGCGTCGTTCACCAGCACTTCGAGCTGCGCCCGGAAGTCGTTGCGGACCTGCCACCGCGCGTAACGCTGAGTGCAGCGCTCCATGGCGGCGGCGAAACGCGCGCTGAGGTCGCGGCCCTGCGCGTCGTCGAAAGAGCCGAGCGACCGCCACGCTGCGCGCGCGGCTTCGAGCCCTTTGGGGGTATCAGCGCCTTGCAGCGCTTCGACAGTCTCGCAGATCTGCTGTTGAGCCGCGAGGCGCTCAACGTGTGCCGCCTCGCGCCGCCGCTCTTGGGCGTGAGCTTGCTCGGCCCGGGTCAGCGCGCCGCGCACCGCCTCGCGGGCTTGCCGAAAGCGCTGCTCCACAGCCGGGTCCGTGGCGGTACGCGCCGAAAGGTCCCGCCAATCGCTCTCCGCATCGCGCAACGCCACCAACGCCCGGACCGGGTCGGGCGCATCGCTCAAGCATTCGAGAGCAATGCACAGCTGTACCTGGCGTTCGCGCCGCGACGCCACGCGAATCGGGTGGTCGTCGCTGAGGACGGCATCCAGCATGGCGCGCGCCCGCTTGCGCACACCCTTCTTTGCCTGGTGATCCGCCGCGATCGCCTGCAGTAGCTCGGGTTCCCGGATACGCTCGAGCGCGGTGAGTGTCACCGCTGAGGGCGCGTCGCCGGTGACGACCCGGGGCAGCAGTGTGAGGTCGGCAATGCGCTCGAGCGCTTCGAGGCCGATCTGTGGATCGTCGCCGCGGCGGGCGACCTCGGCGAGCAGCCGCTCGTCCGTGATATTCGACAGCGCGGCGCGGCGAACGCTCGGGTGAACGGCGCGAATGGCGACCGTTGCCCGCTGGCTCGGCCGGATCAAGGCGCTCAGCGCCCGCAAGCAATATTCCGGCGGCTGGTCCGACAGGGCACGCTCTATCAACAGATCGTCGGCGCGCGCCGTTGCCAGCGCTCGCAGATCCTCGTCGGCATCGGTGCGCCCGATCTCCAGCAACAGGTCGGGATCCTCGAGCTTCTTTACGGCGATGCGGCGGACGCGAATGTCGCTATCGTTGCGTGCAACCGATGCGAGGACGTCCAGCGAGTCCCGGCCCAATGCACGCACCGCCGCGGCGCGGACTTCCGGCTCGTGGTGACGCCACGCCGGCAAGAATCGGTCGAGTAACGCCATTGCGGGCCGTGATGTCGCCACCGTATCGCCACGACCTTGCCGGATCAACAATCGAATAGTCTAGAGCTCAGCAGCTTGGAGACAACATCCGCCTTCGCGGCGTTCAGTGTTGTGATCGGAATCGGTGACCGGCTAGTCGCTTGGCACCAAGACCAATGCGCTGAAGTTGATGATGGAAAGTCTGCCCCCGCGGTGAGCTATGGAAAGCGCGCCTTGAACTGCTGGGCGTCGTTGCGGATGATCCCCGACGAATCGAAGCTGCTCGACCAGCAACTCGGTGGGATGCTGCTGTGGATCTGGATGATCACCGCGGTGTCGGCCTCGAAGGACCTGATGCTCAGAGGCGCCGATCACGAGCGAACTGGAGCAGGAACTGCTGGCGATGACACCGGTGCCAGACGTACCCGGGGAGATGAATGTGATGCGCGCGCGGCATTGCCAACCTCCTTACGGGCCCTAATCCACCGCGGACATGGCCCGTCCAAGGCTCTTTTTGAGGCCTTGTAAAGAGTCTTTGTCAAATACATCCAGCTATTTCCGGGGGTGCGACCCCGGAAGAACCTACTCCGAGGAGTCCTCGCCGGCGTTACGCACGCTCAAGGGATGTTCTCGTTTACCACATCGACCACCAGCTTGGTGGTGTTGTTGCTGAGTTCTGATTCTGGAAGGTCGTCCGGACCCGCGACGCGGAGCACGGCGGTACAGCGGCTCGGGGAATTGGTCCCGGAGGTCGGGAACAACGTTGCGTTCAAGTCGATCTGCAACACACAGCGAGCGCTGGCACCGCCGCCGACTAGACGCGTATCTTGCGGGCCGGGCAGCAGTGGATCGCAGTCCACCTCAGCGACGGTGCGCGGCGGGCAGTCACCGTCGCTCGCCCCGAGCGTGATGTCATGCCCCGTGCCCTCCCAGGCACGCACGTCGGCGTTGCTCACTACCACCTTGACCGTCTTTGTCAGCTCCGTGGTGCCGGCCTTCAGCCGCACAGCCAGCGGAGCGATGCTGCCGATGACGGATTCGTGAGTGACGATGTTCTGAACGATGACCGGCTCGGGCGTGGTCACGTTCAATTCCACCGTGACTACATTGTTCCCCGGGGTCGGGTCGAAGCTGTCGGTTGCGTCGGCGCTGGCAATGAGCGTCAGCCAGCACCGGTACGGATTCCTGCGGCTCTGGCTGATGAACGCGGGGCTGCGGACGTTCAGGGTGACCGTCGCGGTTTTGGTCGCCCCCCCGGCCACATGCACGCTGTCTTGCTGGCCGAGCACGCGACGGTTGAAATCAGGCGGGGCGCCGACCGTGCCTTCGGGACAACTGCCGTCCAGCGCAGTGAGTCGAATGCGGTGCCCGGTCGGTCCCTCGTGGTCGGCGTTGCGGACCTTGACCCTGAAGGTTCTGGTGACCGCGGATCTGCCGTCCGGCAACTTGATGGTCAGCGGTCGTCGCGGCACCACCACCGAGTCATGCAGAACGCAGTCGACAGCGGTAGCGACGATGTCCGGGGCATCCGGAGCGCTCTCGACGTTTCCTGCCTCGTCACGAGCAATGCTGTAGAAGGCGTAGGTCTTGCCGGCGACGGCTCCGAGAAACAAACCATTCGTTGTCGGGGTGTTGCTCATCCAGGGTACGAAGATCCCACCGTCTTCCGAGACGTAAACCGTGTAGTCACGCAGGCCGGAACCCGTGTCGTTTCCCGACCACGCGACCTGGATGCCCTGCGTGCAGGCGAGTTCGCCGGCCATCGTCGCGTGGCTCTGCGGCTTGCTGGCATCGATCGTGTTGAACCACTCCGGCGTGCGGATCGGCGCATTGGCGTCGAAAAGAATGCTGGCGCTGTTGCGAATCTCAGTGCCGGTGGCCAGGCCAGCCTTGGGCATCACGGTGAAGAACACACTCCCGTTGCCTTCGGGCGGGTGGAGGTTGGGCGGCAGGAAGCCGGCCAACGGATCTTCAGGTGGCAGGCCAGTGTCGGGATCCAAGGAGCTGAACCGCCACGTCAGCAGGCCGCTTTCCGCATCCAGCTGCGCCGCCACGCGTACGATGAGGTTGTTCGCCGGACGCAGGTCGACATCTTGGGTGAACGAAGGCTGTCCGCTCGGCGCGACGATTTGGTGCTCCCCGAAGACGATAGGACCAAGTTGCAGCGTGCTCAGATCGACCAGCGCCGGATCGAGTTGATCGGTGATGACAACCTCCTGCGCCGGCGCCGTGGCTGTTTCCACGTTCTCGAACAAGACCGCGTACGGGAGCGGCTCTTCGCCTACAACGTAACGGGGTCCTCCAACGCCTTGCGATCCAACCTTCTCGTTGGGGTCTCTGGCCGCCACTGCTCTAAACTGGTGTGATTGAGAACCGGCCGGCGTTCGCCAGGCGATACGAGCTAGTGCTTCCCGGATGCAGATCACATCCGGGAACAGTCTCATGAAACATTCTTGTGGGACCCCCCGGTCGATAAACCTGAACGGATCGTTGCGCGCAATGAATGCCAACTCGACATCGGGCGCGCCCTGCAGAACACTCACCAAAGCTTCGAGCCCAAGTGTCTCCAACGGATTGAGTGACAAGCCCGCGACATCTGCAACATTCTTGATTGTGCTGGTCCAGAGATATGCGTCATTCCATTCCGCCAACGAAGCAACCTGTTCCTCGGTAAGCAGCCCCTGAGCCAGCAATAACGGGTACTGCTGCCTTCTCGCTTCTACCAACCTTACGCTATCGTTGACTTCTTGTATGGCCACGTATCCGTCCCAGGCTGATTTGGCGATTCTGATATCGGTGGCGATGGTCTTCAGGCGGCCGTCGGGAAACTCATCGCTGAGCTCGCCCACGAGATCGGCGGTCATCTCAGCAGTTAAGCGCAGCCCCCCGCGGTCATCGGTGTCTATATCCAACTTTGGCGCTTCTCTTTCTTTGGCATCGACTATCGACAGCTCCATAGCGGCATCGCCGCTCCCGGCAGTGCTGGCGATATGGAACGTCGTACTGAGAATGGTTGGCGTGTGTTCCAAGACCTCGCCCGTGATCTGTGCGGCCGGATCGACCGGAACGTCAATCGGTGCCGGCAAGCTCACCCACGACGCCTCTAGTTGGCCATCGACGGGTACAGGGATCGTCAACCGCATCCGAAGTGGGATGGCTGACCCGGGGGGTATTCTTGGAGTTACAAACTCGGCAATCTTCATCTCTTCGGTCTCAAACGCTGTGAGATTTCGTAGATTCAGCCCCTCCGGCGCAGGCGCTAGGAATCTGACGCTTGCGTCTTTTGGATTCTTTACGTGCACTAGAGCCCCAGGGGCATCAACGTTTCCCCGGTTGCCATAGACGATGGTGAACTCCTCCCCACTGCCCGCTCTGATCGCATCGCGCCCAACTATGTCCATCCAAAAGTGGGGCGAGCGGCCCTCCTCGATGGTGAAGCCGTCTGGTACAATCAGCGACGTACCGTCTGGATTGCTCACGCTGATGTTCCATAGCCCTCGGGTCTTCCCGCACAGATTGAACGTTGTGCCGATGCGCCGGCCATCAGCCGACACGTCTACGGGGCTGCCGGCTATATCCGCCTGGCCTGAGCGGACGAGACGGACGGTCGCGCCGGGCGCAAACCCGACGTCCGAGAGGTTGTGAATCACCACCGAGACGGCGCCGGTGTCGCCACCCGTGTTCGGGCGCACTACGAAGGGCGCGTCTAACGCGACCGGAACCTCCGCGATGGCAATATGCCGTGGCTGGCCGACACCAGTGATCGTCGAGATGACGGCGTTGGTGCCGGTATCGATCACCGAGATATTCCCCGAGCCATCGTTTGATACGTAGAGGAGCGCCCCATCCGGAGTGATCGCAAGCTTGATGGGCCGGCTGCCGACTGGAATAAGAGCCGTGACTGCGTCGGTCGCGGTGTCGACCACGGCGACTGCGTTGCCGTCGAAGAGTGCCACGTAGGCGACGGTGCCGGACGGTGCGAACACGACGTCACGCGGCCCCGAGCCGATTCTGAGGCTGCGAAGAATCGCGTCGGGGGCGCCGCTAGCCAGCCGGGCCGTATCCAGCACCTGCAGATCGCCGCCCGGACCGCCGGTCACGTAGGTGCGGGCGCCGTCGGGGCTGACGGCGATGTCGCCCACACAGGGGCTTTCGAGACCGAGGCCCAGGTCGATGAGACGGTTGGTCGCGGTGTCGAACGCAAAGATGTGCGGCGCACAATACTCGCACCAGGGACACTCAGTACCGACGACCA
>Ga0187892_10008417_pt1 | contig 14136 bp, 13 predicted proteins | sample MA1701073metaG_FD_139345 | JGI IMG/M metagenome (GOLD analysis project Ga0187892, IMG submission 139345) | Bio-ooze microbial communities from a basaltic lava cave in the Kipuka Kanohina Cave System on the Island of Hawaii, USA - MA170107-3 metaG ...
ATCTTTCAGGAAGTGGCTGACAGCCACTTGCTGCGCGAAGCTCCCCTCTCCCCTCGTGGGAGAGGGGCGGGGGAGAGGGGGCTGAGCGTTCGAACTGTCAATCACTAACTCAACGCTCAGTAGTTCACTGCCAAATCGCTTCAGATTCTGGACTGGTCAGTGCCCGTCGTCGCTGGCAAGCTGCCGATACATGTCAGCTCGACATCACGACTCTCGAAGGGGGAACACATGACGATCAAACTCGCAGGACTGAACGGTAAGACGGTGGACATCCCTGCAGACGCTCTGCAGTCGTTCAAGGCGGCGTTCAAGGGCCAGTTGGTAACCCCGGACGACGCGGGTTTCGAGGAGTCGCGCAAGGTCTGGAATGCGATGATCGATCGCCGGCCCGGCGTGATCGCCCGTTGCACAGGGACCGCCGACGTGGTGCAGGCCGTCCGGTTCGCGCGGCAGCACGGTCTTCTCAGTTCCGTGCGCGGCGGTGGGCACAACATCGCCGGGCTCGCAGTGTATGCGGGCGGCTTGATGATCGACATGTCACTGCTTCGAGGGGTGTGGGTCGATCCGACGCGGCGCGTCGCACAGGCGCAAGCCGGTTGCACGCTCGGCGATGTCGACCGCGAGACACAACTGCACGGCCTCGCCGCCGTCCTCGGCTTCGTATCGGCCACGGGGATCGCGGGACTGACGGTCGGCGGCGGCTTCGGCTACCTGACCCGAAGCCATGGTTGGACTTGCGACAACCTGGTGTCGATGGAAGTGGTCACCGCTGCGGCGCAAGTTGTGCGCGTCTCCGAGAAAGAGAACTCCGACTTGTTCTGGGCTCTGCGCGGCGGCGGCGGCAATTTCGGCATCGTCACGTCCTTCGAGTACAGGCTCGTTTCCGTCGGCCCCGAGATCCTCGGCGGGGCCATCGCGTGGCATGGCGAGGACGCCAAGCGGGTACTCGACGCCTACCGCGAATTCAGCGCCAAGGTACCGCGCGAGCTGACCAGCGTGGCGGTGTTGCGCATGGCGCCGCCCGCGCCCTGGCTGCCGAAAGAAGTGCACGGCAAGCCGATCGTCGCCATATTCGTTTGCCACAGCGGGAAGGTCGAGGACGGAGAGGCGCTGATCGCGACTTTGCGCAAGCTGGGTCGGCCGGTGGCTGACATCGTGATGCGACGGCCCTACGCGCAGATGCAGAGTCTTCTCGACGCCACGCAACCCAAAGGGCGGCGCTACTACTGGAAGTCGCACTACCTTGCGGGCATCGATGACCGGATGATCGACCTTGCCGCCGAGTATGCGGGCCGGATCCGGTCGCCGCATTCGGCCATCCTGCTGTTTCAGGTTCAGGGTGCGTTGAATGAACGTCCCGCCGGGTACTCGCCGGCAGGCAACCGCAACGCGGCCTATGTACTCAACGTCGCCGGTTCGTGGGAGAACGCCGCCGACGACGCCGTCAATGTCGCGTGGGCGCGCGACTGCTTCGAAGCCACCCGTTCATGTTCGACAGGAGGCACGTACATCAACTTCCTGACTGAGGAAGAGGGTCGAGACCGCATCGAGGCTGCGTACAGCCCTGCGGACCTGCAAAAACTCGCTGCACTCAAGCGCAAGTACGACCCGGACAACCTTTTCCGTCACACGAAGAGCGTCGCGGCCTGATCAACGAGTTCGCGCCCCGCTGCTGCTCGCGGTGCCTGCCCGCCTTGGCGAGGGGGCCTTGGCACAGATCATCCAGCATGCACCCGGCGCGCAACGCATCGGCATCGCACTCTGCAACGGCCGGTTCGGCGACACGCGATGCATGGAGCACAAAGTGAACCGGATAAGCGACCGCTCTGCAGCAGCCGCGCGGATGTCCGCTTTCGGCCGTTCACACCAATTGGTGCAAACGACCCTCGCGATCTATCGCGTACACGAGAAGGGGCCGTTCGAGATGGGGAAGCGGACGTTGAACTTTGGACAAGTATTCACCTCCAGCGCTGATACAGGAAAAGGAGCATCGCGAGCAACGTTCCACCGGGCAACAGGATTTCCAGCATGAGATAAGGGCCCAGCTTCTTCCCGGATCGACGCAACATCTCCAAACTACTGATGACCGTTTGCATTTGCGGCTCCTATTTGCCTTAGGTCGACCCGCAACGAGCCAGGCCTTCAATGCCTAGTCGAACCGGCCAGCTCAAAATCGACACACTCGGTCGCCGCCGTTTCGCGGAAAGATTTCGACCATCGCACGCGTGACGACGTCAAGATCACCGCAAACAAGTACGCGATGCCCCAAAACCTGACCCGCTCGGAGAATTGGTCGTTCGCGCGTTGCGTCACGCCTGGGTAGTCGGGATCATCCCGCGGTCCCAGCTCCGCAACAGGAACAAAGCGACAAACGTAGTCGAGCACCGGAACCGCCGACGAGGGCGCCAGACTTCGTCGAGGAACAGGTTTCGCGCGGCGGCTACGGCACTTCGAGCGAGTACGTGCGCGAGCTCATCCGTCGCGACAAGGAGCGCACTCACCTGCGGTCATTGCTCGTAGAAGGCGCTGAATCGCCAATTACCGGCGAGGCCGACGCTGCCTACTTTGCGTCGCTTCGCGGCCGTGCGTCTTCGCGGGGCCGGGCTTCCAAGCGCTCCTGACGCAACGTCGTGATCCGGTGTTGGGTCCGCCGGTGATGGGTTGACGCCGGAAAACTATGTCGTTCCCCCGAAAGGCGGGAACCCGTGTCGTTGCGACGGAACACGCTGGAGCCCCGCTTTCGCGTGGATGATCATCTGTCGCTTCCCACCCTTGAGCGCCCGCGTTGGCGTCGCGTCAAAGCTGAGGTGAGAACAGCGCCGCCGTGCGTTCCAGGAACCTCTCCTTCCACGGGCGAGCCTCCCATTGCGCGAAGGTGATGCGTTGCGTTTGCTGTAGATCTGCTTCGAACGTCTCGGTCTGCGCACGCGCAAAGTCGGCGTCGTAGACATTCAGGTTCGCCTCCTCGTTCAAACGGAACGAGCGGCTGTCAAAGTTGGTCGAGCCGACAGACGACCACAGACCGTCGACCACCAGCAGCTTCACGTGATACATCGTCGGCTGATACTCGTGAATCAACGCACCCGCTTGCAATAACGGCCCCCAACTTGCGCGCGACGCGCGGCGTACGAACTCCGCATCGATATGCTTGCCGGGCAGAATCAGCCGCACCCGCACGCCACGCTTCATTGCGCTCGTCAACGCCTCGCTGGTGACTTCATCTGGCACAAAGTACGCCATGGCGAGATCGATCGTTCGCGTGGCCGCGACGATCGACAACAAATACATCAGGTGCATGCTCTCCGAACCGCCCTCGCTCGAGCTTAGAAAGACTTGTGCATACGTCTTCCCAGAAGCCTGCTGCGGCGGAAAGTACGAATCTCCATGCAGCACCGAGCCGCTTACTTGCGTCCAGTTGTCCATGAACGCAGCTTGCATCTGCGCTACTGCCGGGCCTTCGATTCGATAGTGATTGTCGCGCCAGTGTTCCGGGTCCTGCGCGTTACCTGTCCACGCATCGGCGATACCGACGCCGCCGGTAAATCCGATGCGGCCATCGACCACCAGCAACTTGCGGTGTGTACGGTTGTTGACACGTCCTAGGTTGTACCAGCGCAGCGGCCGGTACTTGCGGAAGTCGACACCGGCCCGCTCCATCGCGTTAATCGAATCCTCGTCCATCTTCTGACTGCCGAGCCAGTCGACCAGCACATTGACCTTGACACCAGCACGCGCTCGCTCGGAAAGCGCGGCGGCAAAGCGCTTCCCGATCTCACCCGACCAGTAGATGTAGGTCTCAAAATCGATCGTCTGCTGGGCGCCGGAGATCGCCTGCAACATCGAAGGGAAGATGCGTTCACCGTTCAATAGTGTCTCGATCCGGTTGCCGTGGACCAGCGGCGGTCCGAGCAGTACGCCCATCGAGCGTAGGAACTGCGGATCGGAAACCGCATACAGATGCGTCGGCCGCACGTCGATCTTCTTGTCAGCGCGCAGGTTCACAACAACCAAGGTTGCGAGCAACGTGAAAACGACTGCCGCAACGATAGGAAGCACTTGTCGTTTGAGTTTCATACGCCGCGAGGATAGCGGCAATGCCCGTGACTCAGGCGATAGCCAAGCGCCGAAAAAAGCAAACTGAATCGGCATTGCGCGCGGCCGCTGGAGATTTCACTTTGGTTCAAATAGCTGCCGAGCTTGTGCTAATGTTCACCATCCCAGTAGATGGTACATGGATGGCAAAAAGTGGCGGCTGAGCTGGCGAAACAATCCGACTCCGAAAAGATCACGATCAACATCGGCTATGTCGATCTCGGGCATATCGACCTTCTGGTACGTGAGGGCTTCTATTCGAACCGAACCGACCTGATACGCACGGCGATACGCAATCAGATCGCATCGCACGCGGAGACGCTGCGCCAGACGGTGAGCCGCCGCAGCCTGGTGCTCGGAATTCACCACTATTCGCGCAGGGATCTGGAAGCCGCACGTGCGCGCGGGGAACAGCTGCAGATTCAGGTCCTTGGCCTGGCCAGCATTGCAGACGATGTCTCGCCCGCGCTTGCCCTAAAAACGATCGAATCGATCGTCGTGTTGGGCGCGCTTCACGCAAGCACCGGCGTCAAGCGCGCGCTTGCATCACGCATCAAATAACACTCCCAAATAACACCCAGAGGGAATCTTGAAAGTAGATCAGCCGTTTTTGGAGGCGATGCGTCATGCGACACACCTGATCCGTACGCAAGGACCGCGCGCAGCAACGCAGTTCATTCAGGGACTGTTTCGGTCGGGAGCGCCGACTGCGCGTCCCGGTGCGGCGCCGGTCGGTGATCGTGCCGATGAGCACCTAGCGCAGTTTGAAGACGCACACGGCCCGATCGCGAAGCTCGAGCGGTGTGCCGCCGATGCGCCGGCAGAACTTCTCAGCGAAGGCGGGCAATTTCTGAGCGGGCGATTCTCCAACGAAGCTGGAGCGCGCAACTACAAGCTTTATGTTCCAGCCGGTTACGTCGGTGCGCCATTACCGCTGGTGGTGATGTTGCATGGCTGCACCCAGGATCCGGACGACTTTGCCACCGGAACGCGTGCCAATCGCTGGGCGGACAACAGACGCTGCCTGGTCGCCTACCCGGAGCAGACGCAACGCGCCAATTCGCACCGGTGCTGGAACTGGTTTCGTCCCCAGGACCAAGGACCTGGCCGCGGTGAGCCCGCAATCATTGCCGGCATCACTAAGCAGGTGATCGACGAGTATCAAATCGATGAGCGCCGCGTTTATGTTGCCGGTTTATCGGCGGGTGGCGCAATGGCCGCGATCGTGGGGCAGGCATACCCCGAGTTGTTTGCTGCGATCGGAGTTCATTCCGGCGTACTCGTCGGCGCGGCGCACGACTTGCCGTCTGCGTTTGCCTTGATGAAAACCGGTCAGCCGAGGCCCGCGCCGCATGCGATGGGTCAGCGCGCTCGTAGTTCAAGTACGCATTCAAGTCGACGGGTAGTTCCACTGATCGTGCTGCACGGCGATGCCGATCGAACGGTTAACCCTGCCAATGCAAAGCGATTGATCGAGAACGCTGTCGCAACCCACCACTCGATGAGTGCCGGTTCGCGATTGCAGGTTAGCCTGCAGACGGTAGGCGAGACTTACGATTGCCACGGGTATCGCCGTACCAAGCACACTGCTGCAAATGGAGCCAGCATGATCGAGCAATGGGAAATACGCGGGGCTGGCCACGCCTGGTCCGGCGGAGATGCGGCGGGCTCGTATACCAGCGGGCGTGGTCCCGATGCGACCAAGGTGATGCTCGACTTTTTCGACCAACACGTTGCACCGGATGAGGAAACCGCCCCGCAAGTTATGGATTCAGCCGCTTGAGCGCCAGTCATCGCTTTGCCACGACTCTCTTCGCCCGCGCCTTGTCACGACCCACCAAATGAAAACGCCGCCCATAGGCGGCGTTCGTTTATGCGACTGCCGATCTATTCCGGCCGCGCGTCCACGTAGTCCGACACGGTCGTCCACTTGCTGTTGATGATCTGGCCGAGCCGGATCTTGGTGATTGCCAGCCGATTGGACTTGGTCACGCGCGATTCGGGGCTGCCGAACATGTCGCGCGGGAACGTCGTGTTTTCCATCACGTTGATAAAGCTGTCGGTGGTCAGATTGGCGCCGGCCTTGTCGGCCGCGGTCGCGAATGTGCTCATGATGATGTAGCCGTACACCGAGAACACGGTCGGGTCTTCGTTGAACTTGGTCTTGTAGCGACTCGCCCATTCGCGCACGTTTTGCGACGCGTCGTCCGGATACGGATGCGACACCGTCTGCGCGCCATACAAGCCATCCATCGCCTTGCCGCCAAGCGCGTGGATCAGATTTGTGTACAGCGCGGTGCTGCCGACGAAACCGGGGTGAAAGCCGGTCTTGCGTGCCTCGGCAATGGCGCCGATGGTTTCGCGGATGATGGTGCCGAGCACGACGAGGTCGCAATCGGCCGCCTTCATGCGCGCCACCTGCGAGGAAAAGTCGGTCGCGCCGCGCTTGTACGAGGTGCGCTCGACGAGAGGCATGTTGATGCCCTTCAAACCGGCTTCGGTGCCGCGTACGACTTCAAGACCGAACTCGTCGTCCTGATACATCGTGCACACGCGCTTGTAGCCGTTTTGCTTGACGAGCTGCGGCACGATCACGCGCATCTGATCGTAGTAGGGCGTGGCGAACGAGAACTTCAGTTTGTGGAACGGATCGAACATCTCGCGCGCGCCGGTGAGTGGATAGAAATTGATCACGTTGCGCTCGAACTGGATCGGCATCGCCGCCATGTTCTGCGCGGTGCCGATGTGTCCGAGCACCGCGAACACCTTGTCCTGCGTGACAAGTTTCTGCGCCCCGAGCAACGCGCGTTTCGGGTCGTAGCCGTGGTCCTCTACGACGAACTTGAGCTTGCGGCCGTTGATGCCGCCGAGCTCGTTGATCTCGTCGGCGCGCATCTGCAGTCCGTTGCGCGCCTGTTTGCCAAAGGCGGCAATCGGGCCGGACAGGTCCTGGATCGTGGCAATGGTGATTTCGGTCTTGCTGACGCCTTGGGTCTGCGCAAAGGCAGCGGACGTGCACATGGCGGTCACCGATAACAGCGCCGCCGCAATCAGCTTCAATCTCACAGAGGTCTCCTTGAGGTTCCCGCTTGAATTCGGGTATGCGCGGACTTTACCGAAAAAATGGGGTCTGACCCCATTTTTCTGCCCCATTTTTCTGCCCCATTTTTTATGCATACATGCCGTCGATCAACGTCGCGTACTTTTGATGCACGAGCTTTCGCTTCAGTTTCATGGTCGGCGTCAGTTCCTCGTCCTCGGCCGACAATTGGTGTTCGATCAGCCGGAATTTCTTCACCTGCTCCACCCGCGCGAACTTGCCGTTGACCTTATCGACCTCTCCCTGGATCAGCGACTGCACCTCAGCCGCTCGCGTCAGGCTGGCGTAGTTGGAAAACGGTACGTCGTGGTCCTGTGCGAACTTTTCGACGTTGTCCTGATCGATCATCACGAGCGCCGTCAGGTAAGGACGCCGCTCGCCGATGATTACCGCGTCGGTGATGTACGGCGAGAACTTCAGTTCGTTCTCGATTTCGCTCGGCGTGACGTTCTTGCCGCCGGCGGTGATGATGATGTCCTTCATGCGGTCGGTGATGCGGAAAAACCCTTCCGCGTCCACGCTGCCGACATCGCCGGTGTGCAGCCAGCCCTCGGCATCAATCGTTTCGCGCGTCTTTTCCGGTTGATTGAGATAGCCCTGAAACACCCCGTCTCCTCTGATGAGCAGTTCACCGTCCGATGCGACCTTCACCTCGCAAAACGGCGCCGCCTGCCCGATCGAACCCGGCTTGATGCGGTGCGCCGGCATCCAGGTCGACGCCCCGCAGCTTTCGGTCTGGCCCCACACCTCGAGCATCGGCACGCCAAGGGCTAAATACCAGCGTATGAGGTCGGGAGAAATCGGCGCCGCGCCGGTCACCAGATAGCGCGCGCGGTGTATGCCGATCATCCGGCGCACGTTGCCGAGCACGAGCCAGGTGCCGATGCGGAACTTCATGCGCTCGAGCCATGGCACCGGTTTGTCCGCGAGTACAAGTTCGGCGATGCGGTGGCCGATGCCGATCGCCCACCCGTAGATTTTTCGCTGCGAGCTCGTGGCTTCCGCGAGCGTGATCGTTACGCCGGAATAAAGCTTCTCCCAGACGCGCGGCACCGCTGTAAAAACGGTGGGCGCGATCTCGCGCACGTTCTCGGCAACGGTGTTCGGGTTTTCGACGAAGTTCAGTCGCGAGCCGGTGTACAGCCCAAAGAACGAGCCACCGACCCGCTCGGCGACGTGGCATAGCGGCAGGAAGCTCACGCGATCGTCGTTTTCGTCCTGCGCGGTGATGCGGCTGTAGCCGCGCACGGTATGCACGACGTTGCGATGGCTGAGCATCGCGCCTTTCGGCTTGCCGGTCGTGCCGGACGTGTAGATCAGTACGGCGGTGTCCGCGGGCTTGCGGTCGGCGAGCCTGCGTGCCCAGTCGCCCGGATGCTGTTCGGCGTGCTTGCGCCCGAGCGCGCGCAGATCATCGAGGCTTATCACCTGCGGGTCGGAGAAGCGGTGCAGACCCTCCATGTCGAACACGATGATCTTGCGCAACTGCGGCGCGCGCGCGCGAACATCCAACAGCTTGTCGAGCTGTTCTTCATCTTCCGCAAAGGCGATCACCGAGTTCGAGTCGTTCAGCAAGTACTCGACCTGGGCGGCGGCATCGGTCGGGTAGATGCCGTTGCTGATGCCGCCCGCGCAAAGGATGCCGAAGTCGGCGTAGATCCATTCGCGTCGCGTGTTCGACTGGATTGCCGCAACCTCACCCGGCGCAAAGCCGAGCGCGGCAAGCCCATTCGTGATCTCGCGCACGATCTCGCCGACCTCGCGCCACGTGGTCGATTGCCACAGGCCGAGTTCCTTTTGCCGCAGCCAGACGGCGTCGCCGCGTTTGGCGATGGCGTTGGCAAACATCTGCGGCAGCGTTTCGCCCGCGATGATGATGTCGGCGCTGCCTGTGAATTTGATGCGGTCCCACAACATGTTTATGCCCCCACTAGTCCTCCGCGGCGCAGCCGCGCCGACCTCGCCCTCCCATGCAAAGCGGGGGAGGGTAGGGGTGGGGGCTACTTAGCGCCACGTCTTCCGTTTCTTCCAGCGCCGCTCGCCGCGCGCGCCGGCCTGCTTGATGCCGAGATAAAACTCCTTTACGTCGTCGCGTTCGCGCAGTCGCTCGCAGCGGTCGCCCAGCACAATGCGACCGACGTCGAGGACATAGCCGTACTCGGCTGTCTCGAGCGCCAGATGCGCGTTCTGCTCCACCAAAAGGATTGTCGTGCCGCGCTCGCGATTGATGCGAACGACGATGTCGAAGATCTCTCGCGTCAGCCGCGGCGACAGTCCAAGGCTCGGCTCATCGAGCAGCATCAACGAGGGTCGTCCCATCAGCGCGCGGCTGATCGCCAGCATCTGCTGCTCACCGCCGGACAACTGCCCGGCTTCCTGGCGCGCGCGCTCGCGCAGCCGGGGGAAGTAGCCGTACACGGTCTCGAGATCGCGGGTAACGCCGTCGCGGTCGCGCCGCGTGTACGCGCCCATCATCAAGTTGTCGAAGACCGAGAGCAGCGGAAACACTTCACGTCCCTCGGGCACGTGCGTCAATCCGCGCCGCACGATATCGGCCGGATCGGCGCCGGCGATCGACTCGCCTTTGAAGTGGATCGATCCTTTCTGCGGATCGATGATTCCCGAGATAGTTTTCAGGATCGTCGATTTGCCCGCGCCGTTGGCTCCCAGCACGGTGACGATGCTGCCGGCGTTCACTTCGAGGCTCACGCCGCGGATCGCCTTGACCGGACCATACGAGGCCTCGACGTTGTTCAGTTTGAGAACGGGCTCGCTCACTACTCACCTTTCAGCCAATGGCTGACAGCCATTGGCTGCACGAAACTCCCCTCTCTCCTCGTGGGAGAGGGGCGGGGGAGAGGGGGCTGAGCGTTCGAACTGTCAATCATTAACTCAACGCTCAGTAGGCGGCCTCGACCGCCATCACGGCGGTCCCCAGATACGCCTCAATCACTGCCGAATGCGACTGCACTTCGGCCGGCGTGCCGAGTGCGATCACCTCGCCCTGGTTCATTGCCAGCACGCGGTCGGACACGCGGCCCACGAGCGACATGTCGTGCTCGACCATCAGCACCGTGATGCCGAGGTCGTGCTTGATATCGCTCATCCAGAACGCCATGCCTTCGGTTTCTTCGACGTTCAGTCCCGATGACGGCTCGTCGAGCAGCAGGAGCTTCGGTCCGATCGCGAGCGCGCGCGCCAGCTCCACCACCTTGCGCACGCCGTACGGCAGGCCCGCGACCATCGTGTCGCGGTAGTGCGCCAGATCGAGAAACTCGATCACCTGCTCGACGCGGTAACGAAACTCGCGTTCGCTCGCACGCGCCGCCGGCGTGAAAAGCAGTTCCTGCGCGAACGTGGTCGTGCGGTGCGTATGGCGGCCGATCAGCAGATTGGCGAGCACCGTGGCATTCTCGAAGAGTTCGATGTTCTGGAACGTGCGCGCGATGCCGAGCGATGCGACGCGATGCGGCGCCACCGCGAGCAGATCCTGGCCGTTGAAGCGCATGGTCCCGGCGCTGGGCTGGTAGATGCGGCTGATCAGATTGAACACGGTCGTCTTGCCGGCGCCATTCGGGCCGATCAGCGTAAAGATCTCGCCCGCGCGCACGGAAAAGCTCACGCCGTTGACGGCCTTCACACCGCCGAAGTGCAACGACAGGCCTTCGGCCTCGAACAACGCGCCGCTCACTTCAAGCGCTCCGATTTCTGAAATGCCCTCTGGCGCCGGAACAGTCCGCGGCGATAGAACGGAAACAGTTGAAAGTAGGTGCGGATCTTGAACCAGCGGCCGTAGATGCCGAAAGGCTCGAACAGGATGAACACGATCAGGATCAGCCCGAAGATCATCGGCTGCAGCCCGGTGGCGTTGGCCACGCTGTCCGGCAGATAGTCGCGCAACCACACGATTGCCTGCGGCAACGAAATCAGAAACGCGGCGCCGAAGAACGCGCCGTGCACCGAACCCAGGCCGCCGATCACGATCATCAGCAGCAGTTCGATCGACTGGATGATCGTGAACTGCTCCGGCGTCAGAAAGCGCAGCTTGTGCGCGTACAACGCACCGGCGATTCCGGCGAGAAACGCGGACACCGCGAAGGCAATGGTCTTGTAGCGCGCAAGGCTGATACCCATGCTCTGCGCAGAGACTTCCGAATCGCGAATCGCGACCCAAGCGCGCCCGATAGGCGAACGCAGCAGGTTGAGAACGCCGAGCGTCGCAAGCACCGCGATCACGAGACACAGGTAGTAGAACTCGGCGGTCGATGTGAGCTTGACGCCGAAGAACTCCGGCGGGCCGACCTGCTTGCCGGAGTTGCCGCCGGTCACGCTCTCCCAGCGCGCGAGAATTTCTTCGACGATGAAACCGAAGGCCATCGTCGCAATGGCGAGGTAAATGCCTTTGACGCGCAGCGCGGGCAATCCAACGATCACGCCGGCGGCCGCCGACAAGGTCCCCGCCACCGCGAGGGACAACACAAACGGCCAGCCCGCGCCGACGAGCAGCGCGTGCGTATAGGCGCCCACCGCAAGAAACGCCGCGTGGCCGAGCGACACCTGTCCGGTGTAACCCGAGAGCAGCATCAGCCCAAGGCCGATGATTCCGTAAATGCAGATGAACGCGAGTTGCGACAGCAGATATTCCGACAGCAGCCACGGCGCGAGCAGCAGAATCACCGCAAGGGCCCCATACGACCAGCGCGCACCCGCGTGCTTGAAGAGCACGAGGTCCTGGTCGTAGTGCGTCTTGAAGATGAAGCGCATGCTTATCTTTCAGCAAATGCCGGCAGGCATTCGCTGCACAAACCCTCCCCTCTCCCCCTGCGGGAGAGGGGCCGGGGGAGAGGGGCTCCTTGATCCATTCAGACCTTCTTGCGCGCCGTCTCGCCGAAAAGACCGTTCGGCTTCAGCCACAACATCACGAGCACCACCACGTACGGCGCGACGTCCTTGAAACCTTCGGGCAGATAAAAACCGGCGAGTGACTCCGCCAGGCCGATCACCAGTCCGCCGACGATCGCTCCCGGCAGACTTCCAAAGCCTCCGACCACCGCGGCCGGAAACGCCTTCAGCCCGATAAAGCCCATGTTCACGTGCACGAACGTGATCGGCGCGAGCAGCAGTCCGGCGATTGCCGCCACCGCCGCCGACAGCCCCCATACGATGCCGTTCAGCCGCTTGACCGGAATTCCCATGTAGTACGCAGCAAGCTGGTTCTGTGACGACGCCTGCATCGCAATGCCGATGCGCGTGTAGCGGAAGAGCGCGTACAGCACTGCGCACAGCAGCGCAGTGACGGCGATCACGACGATCTGCGCAACGCCGATCACCACGCCGCCGGCAGTGACTGTCGAGAAGCGGTACGGCACTTCGAGCGCAAAGGTCTCGGTGCCGACGTTCGGCACCATGGTGACGGCGCCGCGTGCGACAAAACCGAGGCCGATCGTCACCATCACGATCGCAAACGCGGGTTGTCCCAGGATCGGGCGCAGCACCGCGCGTTCTACGGCAACCCCGGCCAGCGCCATCACCACGACGGCGAGCAGCACCGCGGCCGCCAGCGGCCAGCCCCAGCCGGCAAACCCGAGCAAACCGATGAACGCGCCCAGCATCATCAACTCGCCCTGCGCGAAGTTGACGGTCTCGGTCGCCTTGTAGATCAGCACGAACCCGAGCGCGATCAGGCCGTAGATGCAGCCCTGCGCAATGCCGCTCAACAGGATTTGCAGCAACTGCAAAGAACGATCTCCTCCCTGTCTGCGGGCGCAGTGTAGGTGTGGGCGCGTGCGGCGGCAACGCGCACCGCACCGCAACTTCGCTTCGATTGGCGATTGCGCTCAGGGCGCGACGATCTCCAGCTTCGGAAAGTAGCTGCGATAGCGGCCGGCATCACGAGTCAGCAGCGGCCATCGCTGAACCGCGGCGTGCGCGCCGATGAAGAAGTCCGGCAGAACCTGCGTCTTGCTGCCTCCACGCCGGCGATATTGTGCGAAAGCCTTGCCGGCGAGAAATAGTGCCGGGCGGGGAATTTCGTGTAGCGCCAGTTGCATTCGCGCCACGACAGCTTCGAGCACCTCGATAGTGGAAAAAGAAAGTGACATCTCGGCGTAGATCACGGGATTGATGGCCAACTCATGAATCTGCGCCTGCGCCCGCAGTTGACCGATCGACCACTCCGCCCAGCGGGGGTCGTCCTGCAGTACATCGACCAGGACGTTCGTATCGACGAGAAGCATCAACTTTCCGCGCGCAGCAACGCCATCAGGTCATCCGTGCGCCACTTCACGTCCGCCTTGCCCCGCACCGATTCGAATCGATCGGCGCGCGCGCGGGCCTTGCCTTTGGCGACAGCCGCAGGGTGCAGCACGACCTCACCGCTGGCACTGACCGAAAAGTCCACCCCCATGCCGGGCCGCAACTTCAATGCGTCGCGGATGTGTTTCGGGATTGTCACCTGTCCTTTAGTCGTCAATGCGGTCGGCATGGTTGGTTCCGTGGGTGTTACCGAGACGCCGCATGGTAATACATTTTTTTCATCGAGCTTGCATCGTTCACAGGTACGATCGCCAACGCGCAAAATATTGGAAGCCCGCATCCATGCTCACGGTCCATCATTTGAACAACTCGCGTTCGCAGCGCGTCCTATGGCTGCTGGAAGAACTCGGCGTCAGCTACGAGATCAAGCGCTACGAGCGTGATCGCAAGACGATGCTGGCGCCGCCCGAATTGCGCGCGGTGCACCCGCTCGGCAAATCACCGGTGATCACCGACGGCGAACTGACGCTGGCCGAGTCCGGCGCTATCGTCGACTACCTGGCCGGCAAGTACGGCGGCGGAAAACTCGTGCCGGCAGACGGCACGCGCGAGCGCCTGCGCTACACCTACTGGATGCACTACGCCGAAGGCTCGGCGATGCCGCCGCTGTTGCTGAAACTGATGTTCGA
>Ga0187892_10008418_pt1 | contig 14131 bp, 18 predicted proteins | sample MA1701073metaG_FD_139345 | JGI IMG/M metagenome (GOLD analysis project Ga0187892, IMG submission 139345) | Bio-ooze microbial communities from a basaltic lava cave in the Kipuka Kanohina Cave System on the Island of Hawaii, USA - MA170107-3 metaG ...
TAAAACTGACCACCAGAAAAGCCTACGGCTATTCCAGCTTCAGAACAATAGAAATCGCTCTCTATCACACACTTGGCGCACTACCCGAGCCCGAATCTGCCCACAAATTTTGCTGAGGAGCCTTATTTTTCTTATACTCACGGTCGATATCATAGTCTCGACGCGTTAGAAAGTTTCCGTTGCGGCGCGGCGATTGACGGGGGAGGGGCCGAACGCCGATCGGGGTCGAGGATGCGAAGGTGCATATGAGAAGCGCTTCTGCCGCGATTTCTGGAAGAAAATCTGCATTAGCTGATCATGAAGGAGGGGGGAGTCGTCGCGCTCGATGGGCAGGTGGGAGATTGCAATGCCGCTGCGCCCGTTTATGCTTTCGGCCGTGTTTATCTCGAGCGTCCGGTCCGATAGCAAATTCCGAACCTTTTTAGGCCAGATATCTGAGCCGCGGTATAGGTGACCCGCAAGAGGACAAATCGAATGACGCAGGTGGTCAAGCGGATGCTTGGGCCGGGTTGGGAATATTTGCGCGCCGTGCGGTTGTTTGGCCGCGCGTCGATTGCGGGCTTTGGCCTGTACGACCGCGAATGTCCGCTGTGCGGGCGTCAGGGGCGCTTTCTCGCCGAGGCCCATCTGCCGGATATCTTCAACTTTGACGCGGTCTGCCCATCCTGCGGATCCTTGCCGCGTAACCGGCTGCTATGGCTGAACCTCACCCAGCGACAGTTGATCATGGCACAGGACCGCGTTCTCCATTTCGCACCCGAGGAGTGCCTTACCAATCGCATCCGGTCGCTGGCGGGCAGCTACAAGACCGCGGATATGCTCGCGGGAGGTGTTGATCTCAAGCTCAATATCGAGAAGATAGATCTCCCCGACAGAAGCCAGGGCGCGATCATCTGCTCGCACGTTCTGGAGCATGTCGACGACAAGGCTGCGATCGTGGAACTGTTCAGGATCCTGAGCCCGGGCGGGCGGATGTTTATTCTCGCTCCGGTGGCCGAAGGCTGGGAAACGACCTATGAAAACGCAGCGAGCTTCGATCCCAATGGAAAAGCGCTCCATTACGGGAAGGACAATCATGTGCGCCGTTACCGCCGCGATCTGAGAGACAAGCTCGCAGCACCCGGCTTCGCGGTCGAGGCGTCGTCGTTCGATGGCGCGACGAGCGTGCGCTACGGCCTGTTGCCGGGCGAGAACCTGTTTATCTGCCGGAAGGCCCAGGCCTGACGAAGGGAAGGCCAAGCGATCCGCGCATGATGGCGCCGGCCTTGTCGCGCCGACCCTTGCCCCAGGCGCCTGGCCGCAAGCATCACCGCGTAGCTGAAATATATCGGCAAGAACGCGGGAAAGTGGATCCTGCCGAAGATCAGCTGGCTGCGCGCATGGTATACCAATCCGGGACCACTTCTATACGATTAGCCCTGATCTTTTTCACAGGCACTCACTTAAAGCCCAGCTCACGATACAGGAAAACTTAATCAAGGGTTGCGGACATTCACGCCTGGCCCACACACAGGCCCGCCCCCGTGCTACGGTCCCTGTTGGAAAGTCCGGCCGTGGCGCGACCGAGGAAGCACAAAGGTGGGGAAGTTAAAGGGGCAAGCATCGAATATTTTTCACAATCCCAACTTTCCCTGCCCCTCGATTGCTTCCCCGGCAACATCGCAGCCTCGCCTCGCGCCGTTGCCCGTCATGCGCGCGATCTTGGCATAGAAGCGTTCATTGCCCAAAGGCTGGCTTTGGTTCAGCCGAGCCGTATGTCACTGGGGATCTTGTCATCGAGATGGAGCGGGAACAAACCGCGGTAGGCCACTCGCCGTGCCTTGTCGGTCGCGATCAGTGCAAGGTATATGGGGTGAGGGACCAGCAGCGGTGAGGTCTGTCCGAGGGCGTTGGCCCGGTAGCTGGTCCAACGGTAATGGGCCGGGTCTTCTACCATTGCCCGCGAACGGGTTGAGTTCGATGTACCGCATGCAGGCGAGGAGAGTGGTCTCCGCCTGGATCAGTGTGGACTTATAGCGGCTCTCCCAAAGCGTACCGGTGCGGTGGCAGCTCGTGTTGATGTACTGCACGTCGCGCCGTCCCAGAGAGATGATGAGCTTCGGTACTGTCTCTGCTCTCTTAGGAGTAACCAGCAAGTGCACGTGGTTGGTCATCAGCGCATAGGCATGCAGCTTCGTTGGGCCGCGAGGACACCTAAGGGTATACTGACTGACAAGAGCCACAGCTTGCAGGGTGCCATATGCAAAACGAATTTACTGCAATCATTGAACGAGACGACGAGTGGTTTATTGCCTACTGCTCAGAAATCCCTGGCGCCAATGGTCAAGGTCGAACCAAGCAAGAGGCTCGAGAGAGTTTGGCCGAGGCGATCGCCCTTATTCTTGAAGATCGCCGTGAGGATTGCTTACGGGGAGTGCCGCCGGAGGCGGAGCGGGAAACAATTGTGTTATCGTGAAACGAAGTGCGCTGCTTTTGCATCTACGGCAACATGGCTGTTACCTTAAGCGCGAAGGTAGGTCCCACTCCCTTTGGGCTAATCCCAACACTGGCGCCGTGGAGGCGATCCCGCGCCATAGTGAGATTTCCAACAAGCTGGCGCACAAGATTTGCCGAAACCTTTCTGTACCTGAAGTTGGTGCTTAATAAGCCGCTGCTTAACACTTAATGAGATGGGGACAAGCGGAGGCCCCCGCCCCTCCGGCAGTAACTTCACGATCTCTCGCGATGCTTGGCCTGCGCCCAGGACAGCGCAATGCGATTGCGGGGATTCGAGGGCACGTACCTCGGCCGCGTGAGCCGCTAGGCGGCGCAGCGAAGACTCGAGCTCGTCCGCCTCCACGCCGGGTCATTGAATGCCTATCAGGACCGTTTTCATCTTGGGCTTCACGACCGGCTCCGGCTCACCACCGCCAACCACGGCTGCCGATCGCGGGGTAACCCCGTGGGACGATAGTAGTGGTGGACCGGCTCGAATCCGGAGCCCTCCAGGTACTTTCGGTACGTGTCCCAATCGAGGTAGGCGCCGTAACGTTCTCCCGACCATCCCTCTCCCCCGCCGCGCGGATTGGATGAGAATAGGACCCCTTTCGGCACGAGCGCGTCTCTCAGCTCTGCGAGAACTCGGGGCAACTCTTGCTGGGGAACGTGGAACAGGGAGGCGTTCGCGAAAACACCGTCGAACGAGGCCAGCGGTAGCGCGAGCTGCAGAAAATTCTGGTGCCACACCGGACAGCAGGCGTGCTTTCGCGCCATCTCGCAGAACGCAGGGCTCCCGTCCAGCCCGCTCGGCTCGTGGCCCAGGTTACGGAAGTGGAGAAGATCCCGGCCCGGACCGCAGCCCAGATCGAGCAGGCGAAGGCCCGGTCTTTTGGGCAATGCGTCGAGGAAGGCCGCGTAGTTCTGGGTGACATCATGGTCCTTCGTCCCCTCCCAGTAGCTTTCGGCGTGAGCCTCGTAGTGATGGAGGGTGCGGGAGGTGATATCTTCCAAATCGCCGGGAGAGAGCAACTTAACCATGAACCGAGCATCGCATACAATCCAGGCTTTCGGAAGAGTGGAGGCTATCCCGGGAGACGAGTGGGCCCGGCTGTGCCACGGCGGCTTCCCCTTCACCGATTACGCTTACCTGCACGCGCTGGAAGAGACCGGGGCGGTGGGTCGCCGTTCCGGCTGGATCCCGAACCATCTCACCGCCTGGCGGGGGGGCGAGCTCGAGGGCGCCTCCTTTCTCTACCTGAAGGATAATAGCTACGGCGAGTACATCTTCGACTGGGCGTGGGCGCAGGCGTATGCGGAGTACGGAGTGCCTTACTACCCGAAGCTCGTCTCCGCGATTCCATTCACGCCCGCGACCGGACCCAAGCTCCTCTTTTCCGGACCGGCGGATCGCGCGGCCGTGGCCTCGCGGCTGATCCGGGCGGCGAAAGCGAAGACCGAAGCCTTGGAGCTGAGCTCTCTGCATTACCTGTTTCTGCTGCCCGAGGAGATCCCCTACTTCGAGCGCGAAGGTTTTCTCATCCGGCACAGCTTTCAGTACCACTGGAAGAATCAAAACTTCCCCACCTTCGAGGCCTTTCTGGCGAGCCTCAAGCGGCGCAAGCGGAAGCAAATTCTGAAAGAGCGCCAAGAGCTGCAAGCACGCGGCCTCCGGATCTCGACCCTGCGAGGCGCGGACCTGCGGCCAGAGCACGCCAGCGTTTTCCACGGCTTTTATCGGTCGACCATCGAGAAGATGGGGGCCATCCCGTATCTCGAGCTCGCCTTCTTCCAGCGCGTTTTTCAGTCGATGCGGGACCAGGTGCTATTGATTCTTGCACAAGAAGCGGGCACCCCCATGGCGGGCGCCCTGTGCTACGAAAACGGCGACTGCCTCTATGGAAGGTACTGGGGAGCGAGCCGGGAGATCCGAAACCTGCACTTTGAGCTCTGTTATTACCAGCCCTTGGAGTATGCGATCGCCAAGGGCCTCAAGCTGTTCGAAGCCGGGGCCCAGGGGGAGCATAAGATCGCGCGCGGCTTTCTTCCCGAGCTGACTTACAGCGCGCATTGGATCCGCCACCCGGCGTTCCGCAACGCCATCGAGCGGTTCATCGCTAAGGAAAAGAGGGCAATCGGGGCGGTTTTCGAGGAGATGAAGTTACACTCTCCTTACCGGGGAGCATAGAGGTTTAGGCGACCTTGAGAAACTCATGCAGTCGGGCAATTCCAAGTACATGCCTGTGCTCGTCGATAACGGGCACCACGTTCAGAGGGCGGTCTCGCGCTTCCATGAACTCGAGCACCTCCACCGCGGGGATCGATGGGGGCACGGTCGCCGGGGAAGGGTTCATGACCTCCCTCGGGCGCAGCGCGAGCATTCCTTCACGATGCTGTGCAAGAAGCCGGCGCACGTCGCCATCGGTAAGAATTCCACCCAGCGTTCCATCGCTTTGAAGAAAGATTACGATCCCGTGACCATAATGCGATAGCCCTATCAGCACGTCCTCCATGCTGGTGCCGTTTGTACTGAGCACGGCGCACGCCTCGGCGGGAATCATGAGATCCTCAACCCGCAGCAGCAGCCTTCGGCCTAGGCGCCCGCCGGGATGATACAGCGCGAAGTCCTTGGGCTGGAAGTCCTTAAGCTTCATCACCGCCATCGCGATAGCGTCCCCGATCGCCAGGGTAACGGTGGTGGAGGCGGTGGGTGCGAGATCAAAGGGGCAGGCTTCTCGTGGGATCTGATAGCAGAGGATAAAGTCAGCCGCTCGAGCCAATGTGGATCCGCGATTACCGGTGATAGCGATCAAGCGTGCGCCTATCTTCCGCAAAGCGGGCAGAAGATTGTTAAGCTCTTCACTTTCCCCGCTTTTCGACAATGCGATCACTACGTCACTTGGTGTAACCTGGCCCAGATCCCCGTGGAGTGCCTCCGTAGGATGTAAAAAAATTGCGAGCGTACCGGTGCTGGCGAGAGTCGCGGCAATTTTCTGTCCGATTAAGCCGGACTTTCCTACGCCGGTGAGAACGACTTTGCCTTTTGCCGCAAGAATGATTTTGACTGCTTCCACATAAGCGTCGTCGACGCCGGCGAGCAGATGTTCTAGCGCTTCCGCCTCGATCTGTATCGCTTCACGGATCAAGCTTTTGATGTCCGATGTGCCGGGTTTCATAGGCCCTTGTGCTCGACTCGATACGCCCCGTACCGGGAACCGTGCACACTCCTCGCGCATAGGCAAAGCAATGCTACCATCTTTACACCATACCTGTATCGGAAGGCATGCGAGTCCTTTGTTTGATCGTTTGAGCTCTCGTTCGAGCTCTGCGCGGCGCATGCTCATCGCCGAGTGCTGCTCGCCGGCGTGTCTGCCCGCACCACCGTCAAATCCATCCCGCAATTCATTCAAGAGCGATCTGGTCGCTGATAGTCTTTTTAACGCCGAGCTGTGGGATCTCCAGCGTCATCGCTACAGCAAGCTTTTGTCCACCGGCGAGCTTGCCTTGGGCTATAGCGTCTCGGACGGCGTTTTCCATCTCGCGCTGCGAGCTCACACCGACCTTTTTGAGGAATTTCCGGATCTCGATATTCAACGTTTCTTCGTCCATTATCGTCTCTCCCGATTGATGCCGCTACACGCGGGTTGTCATTCCAGCACCTGCCTCTGATAATACACTTAGCAGGTGCTTCTGCGACGTCATTCCATCACCGTGCGCGCAACCGATCTATCATGAAGTGGTGCTTATTTTAGCGCCGAGATCCCGCTTTCTCCATGGTGAACCATCCCGCCACCCCCAGCAATATCAGCGCAGTCGTCCTGGCAGGCGGCCGTGCGACCCGCATGGGGGGGGAGGATAAGGGTTTGATCCATTTAGCGGGAAGGCCCTTAGTGGCTTATGTCATCGACGCCCTGCGCCCGCAGGTCGGCGTTATCCTCATCAATGCCAACCGCAACCAAGATCGATACGCGCAGTTCGGATATCCCGTCATCGCCGATGAAATCCAAGGCTATTGCGGGCCCTTGGCGGGCATAGCGAGCGGGATGCACGCCGCCGCTACGGAATACATCGTCACTTCCCCCTGCGACTCGCCTTTCCTGCCCCCTGATCTGGTCGCGCGCTTGGCCAAACGCAGCTACGAGACGCAAGCCGAGATCTGCGTGGCCACCGATGGGAGCCGGATCCAGCCCGTATTCTCACTGATACACTGCGCCCTTCTGCCATCTCTGAGAACATACTTGGATGGCGGTGGGCGTAAGGTCGATGCCTGGTACGCCACTCGCTCCACGGTGGAAGTCGATTTTTCCGATCTGCCGGACACCTTCTTAAATCTCAATATGGCCGACGAGCTGGCGCTGGTAGAAGCACGGCTTGGCCACAATGAACAGCGATCGCCTCCAGGCTGCAGCGAAACAGTTTGAACTAGGCGATGGCCGCAAGCACCAAAAACCCCGTAGCGCAGAGCTGTCAGGATGACTTCGATCGCCAGGCGCTCAGCTGTGAGGAAGCGCTCAAACGCATTCTGAACGATGTTGTGCCGGTCGATGGGTTAGAACGCCTGCACATCAAAGCGGCCCTGGGAAGGATCATGGGCGAAGACGTGCAAGCGCGGATCAACGTGCCTCCGCACACCAACTCCGCCATGGATGGCTACGCCTTGCGCTCGCAAGACCTTCCTGCCGAAGGCGAAGCCAGCTTACAGGTTGCGGGAACCGCCTGGGCTGGGCACCCGTTTTGCGGGAACCTCAATCCCGGCGAATGCGTGCGTATATTCACCGGCGCCCCGATGCCCAAAGGCACGGAAACTGTGATTATTCAGGAGCAGGTGCAGCGCGATGGGGACACCATACGGCTTGCAGGTAGCTTTAGCGCCGGACAAAACGTGCGTGCGGCAGGTGAAGACATCGCTTTGGGGCAGACGGTTCTCTCAGCCGGCCGCCGACTGACCCCCGCAGATCTGGGATTGCTGGCCTCCGTGGGTGTGGGCGAGGTCAGCGTGCGGCGGCGCCCGCGGGTAGCGTATTTCTCCACTGGCGATGAGTTGCGATCTGTGGGCGAAACCTTGAGCGAGGGGGCGATCTACGACAGCAACCGTTATAGCTTGCACGGCGTGTTGAACCGCCTGGGGGTGGAAATCCTAGATCTGGGCGTGGTCCGAGACACCCCCGAGGCGGTCCATGCCGCCATGGGGCAAGCGGCCCGTATCGCAGACGCGGTCATCAGCTCCGGGGGCGTCTCGGTGGGTGAGGCAGACCACGTGACCGATGCGCTCTGCGCGCTCGGCCGGGTCACGTTTTGGAAGGTAGCGATGAAACCGGGGCGCCCGCTCGCCTTTGGAAGGGTCGGCGGGGCCGTCTTTTTTGGACTTCCAGGAAACCCCGTCTCGGTCATGGTGACCTTCTATCAATTCGTACAGCCGGCCTTGCGCCGCATGATGGGCGAATCAGACTCTAGCCCCTTGACGATAAAGGTGCGCTGCGCGAGCAAGCTAAAAAAGCGCCCCGGCCGGGTCGAGTTCCAGCGCGGGCGGCTGGTTCAGGATGAACAGGGAGACCTGATGGTATATTCGACCGGTAGCCAAGGCTCGGCGATCCTGAGCTCGATGAGCCAAGCCAACTGCTTCATCGTCTTAGCGCTAGAAACCGCTCAAGTGGCGCCTGGCACGATGGTGGACGTGCAACCGTTTTCGGAGTTGGTGTGATCTCTAGGGAACACGAGATCGCGAGCACAGCAGATTTTTTCACAAGCTCTGAGTCGATCGGGTTCAGGCTGGCAAGGGAAGTACGGCCGAATCTCGGGCGGATCAAGCGCCGATGAGCCCGACTGCAGGCGGCTGAAAGCCCCGCTTACTTGCAGGGCCGAAAAAGGGCGCGGCCCTTGAACTACACTTCGAGCAATGGAAGCTCGGCCAGCGTTGCCGCATCCTTCAGCTCGGTATCAAACACCGTGAAGACGAAAGGCGCCTGACCACGAAAGATAGCAAACGCCGATTCGACGGCTGCCAGGTGAACACTGTCATAGCCGCGCAGACGGTAGCGTCCGGCCAGGTGGGCCGCACGGTGCAGCAGCGGCTTCGTGACCGCAGTGCTTTCCCAGGCCTCCCATTGACTCTCAAGGTGGCGCCGCAATCGGGGGAAAAGCGCCTCATCTTTGCGCTCGTGCGCGACCCGGGCGAATGCAGCGCAAGCTTCCACATAGGCAACGGCATGGGTAGTGATCAACGCACTTTCCAAGACCGCACGCCTGATCCCATCGGAGTGTGCCTCATCAACGAACAGCTTTACCAGCGCGGAAGTGTCCAGATAGAGGATCAACCGCGCTGCTCGCTCACCATTTCGGCCAGCGTCTTCTCACCTGGCCCGATGCGGATCAGGGGCTCGGGCAGGCTCGGTTTTTTTCCACGGCCAGGGCGCACCCAGGGAAGCCTGCGGAACCGGGCGATGGCCTCGTCCTCCGAAGTCGCCGCGACCCGCTCGCCTTGGGGTGGCACCAGTCGTGCCACTTCTTTGCCGCGGGAGGTCACGACCAGCTCCTCGCCGGCCCGTAGCCGTCGCAGGTACTCCGATAGGTGCTTCCCAAGCTCGCGCACCGAAATGTCTATGACCGTCCCCCTAGTTGTAGCCACAAAAGAAGCATTATAGCAGCCACAATCAGCGAGCACGCAAGCGCGCTGCGGTATGACGCCGAACGCCGCGGTCTATACTTTTTGAAATGCCCCGCGCCGCCCTCTCATGCCGAAGAGTATTCAACAGTCCGTCGGGACGGTGTAGTGAAGGGAGATCGTGCGTTACGTTGGACGATTTCGACCGCAGCTACCAGCTCCACAACATCCTGCGCGAGCGACGCACGCCGATCTCGCGCACGGATCTAATGGCGCGGCTGGAATGCTCTCAACCTACGGTCTTCCGCCTAATCCAAGGGGGATTCAAGACGATCCCACAAGAACGAGACGAGCCCGGAGTGTCCACCGCATGCGCTACCCGCTAACCTGCCGCATTGGCGCAGGTTGAGGTTATTCAGTGCCATTCATGTATTAGGAATTCTTGAATGCAGTTGTTAGATGAGCTGTTCATCGACTTAATACCGAGGGATCACCAGCCACATGACTGGCAGAGGGACCTGGGTGCCCAACAGGAATGCGCCAATCGCCTGATCCGGGTTCCAACCGGGTTCGGCAAGACGCTCGGCGTGCTCGTCGCGTGGTTGTGGAATCGTGTGTACCGGCAGAATGAGCGCTGGCCACGCCGGTTGGTCTGGTGCCTGCCCATGCGGATGCTTGTCGAGCAGACCGAGCAAGAAGCCCGAAAAAGCCTGAACCGTCTCGGCCTTTTGTGGGATGGGAAATCCGATCACTCTGGTAAAGTCGGCGTGTATCTCTTGATGGGCGGTGTGGATGCTGGTGAATGGCATCTTCACCCGGAGCATTACGCTGTGCTGATCGGCACCCAGGACATGCTCCTCTCCCGGGCCATGAACCGGGGCTATGCCTCTCCACGTGCCCGCTGGCCGATGGAATTCGGCCTACTGAATCAGGACTGCCTATGGGTCATGGACGAGGCGCAGTTGATGGATGTGGGGCTGGCGACTTCCGCGCAACTGCAAGCGTTTCGGAAGGAAGACGCGGATTCCGGAAAGCCGTTACGCCCTTGCTGCACCTGGTGGATGAGTGCCACGCTGCAACAGGATTGGCTTCGGAAAAGCCCGGATACCCAAACATTGGCCGAGGGCCTGGCTGAAACGCGGATCGCACCCGAGGCCCGTACTGGCAACCTTTGGGAGAACGTTTCCAAGCCGTTCGAGCTTGTGCCGTTCAAGGATGCCAAGACGCTAGCCAAGCAGGTTGCCCAATGCCACCTGGACAACGGGCGCGGCGCGGACGGCCCCACCCTCGTGGTGGCTAACACCGTCGAACGGGCGGTGGAAATAGCGGAGACCCTGCGTAGCGACAAGCGGATCAAGGGCACAGATGTTCGCCTGGTCCATAGCCGCTTCCGCCCGAAAGAGCGGAAAACCTGGCGTGACGATTTTCTCAACCGGCAAGCCTGTAGCCCGGGCACGGACCGAATCGTCGTCGCGACTCAAGTTGTAGAAGCCGGCGTGGACGTTTCGGCGGGATTGCTCGTTACCGAAGTTGCCCCCTGACCCAGCCTGGTGCAGCGCTTCGGCCGCTGCGCTCGATGGGGTGGAACGGCGCGGGTCGTCGTAGCCGACCTGAGCCTCAAGGGCGACAAGGTATTGCCTTATTCACAAGCTGAACTAGACGCCTCCCGTGCAGCCCTAGCATCCCTGACAGACCTAGCGCCACTGCATCTCGAGGCTTTTGAGGAGACTCGCCCCGAACTACTACCCCGTCTCTATCCCTTTGAACCCACCCACCTGCTGCTACGCCACGAAGTGGACGAACTCTTCGACACCACCCCCGACCTCTCGGGAGCGGACATCGACATCAGCCGTTTCATACGTTCAGACGACGAGCGTGACCTTCGCGTTTTTTGGGCCGAGGTACCTGGGAAGACATCACCACCCGATCTCAAGCCGACTCGCGATGCGCTGTGCGCCGTGCCGTTCCTGAAGGCCCGCGACTGGTTATGCGGAAAGGAAAGCGGGACAAACAAGGCGCCACGACTCAAGGAGGGCATGCGCGCTTGGGTGTGGGACTACCAGGACGGAGCTTGGCGCACCGTTGAACGGCGAGACCTTTACCCAGGCCAGACCGTGCTGGTGGCCGCACAATGCGGCGGTTATGACTCACAGCGCGGCTGGTGGCCCGACACAGCGGGCCCGTGACTCCTGTCGCGCAAGAAGTCCTTTCCGCACCTGATGAACTGGCCGACGCCGCCCAAGACGACGAAACACTAAGTGTCGCCGAACGTTGGAAAACCATTGCGACACACGGACGCGAAACTGGGCGGGAAGCTTATCTGATTACTACCGCACTTGCATCCGGTCTCGCCGATTTGTTCGATCTGGCAGGTCGTTGGCACGATGCCGGTAAGGTGCATCCTGCGTTTGCTGGCTCCATCGTCGGCCAGGAACGCCCTGACCGGCAGGACTTGGCCAAGGCGCCAGAAGGGGCATGGCTCAAGGGCAAAAAGCTCTATCCTATGCCCGACGGCAGTCACCGCCCTGGCTTTCGCCACGAACTTGCCAGTGTGCTTGCGCTGTTCGGCGTCCTACAACGTCACGCACCTGATCATCCGGCCTTACTCGGGCCGTGGCGGGAACTCTTGGAGAAAGCAGGGTGCTCCTCCCCTCGCCCTCGGGGAGAGGGGCTGGGGGTGAAGGAACCCACTGCCTTGGAAAACGAAATCCTCGCCCTCGTGGCACGCCGGCAAGGGCGATCAGGCGGCTGGCGACGGCGCGCTACGTATCCGCGGTGTGCGCGAAGGCGACATCCTCCCGCCACTCATTTTATCCACCGCCGACGGCGGTTTGCACGAATTGCAGGCCAGCCGTCTCGACCTCGCTCCAGCTGCGGCGGGCTTGAGCCCGCGCACCGGCCCAAGTTGGACAGACCGTGTGTTGGGGCTGGTGACAAGGTATGGCCCATTCACTTTGGCATGGTTGGAAGCTCTGTTACGCGCCGCTGACCAGCGCGCATCGAGATTAACAGTTGCCGATCCTCTACTGGAAGCGAATAATGCGCAACATGACCTGGAAAGAAGCGATTCAGAAATGGCGGGCGCTGCCGCCGGAGGAGCGCAAGCGACGCCATTTGCAGGCGATTCCTCGGCATGTAGCCCGATCCATGGCAATGGAGGGGGAGCCAGTGGACGAGCACTACATCCGGGAACGACTCGCCCACCTCATTCCGCGACCCGATACCCCGAAACCCAGCTCGGCATCCTGAGCTACCAGCAGCTCGCACCTCACCTCGCGGAACGGGTGGGTCTGGCGGAAATTGCCATCGGGGAACGGCAGTTCGCCTCACACCCGCTTGAGGAATCTCTGATCCTCGAACTGCATCGCCGCATCTGTGGTGACCTCGTGCCGGCGATCCCCGGCCGCTGGCGCACGCGCGAGGTTCAGGTGGGCGAGCACCGACCGCCTGCCGCGTGGCGTGTCCCCATGCTCATGCGCGACTACATGGCCGATCTCGCCGCTCGCGTTCCACACGTTCCCAGAGGCTCCGACGAGCGGCTAATCGAAACCCTGACGTTTGCCGAAGGCCAGTTGTTACACATCTATCCCTTCGAGGATTTCAATGGGCGCGTGACGCGGCTTTTTCTCATCGAGCTGCTCTACCGCCTTGAGCTACCCATCGTCGATCCCGCCACCGATGCCGGCGAAGAAACGCAGCGCTACTTCGCCGCTCTGCGCGCTTACGACAAGCGCGACATTCGCCCACTCGGAGCCTTTTGGCGCGGACGTTTTTGAGAAAGAGGCCCACGCATGATTCACGTCCTTGAACTAAATGGTTGTGCCCCGACACCCCTAGCTCACTATCTCAAGGCGCTGGGCATCTTGAGGCTGGTAGCGGAACAGGCTGATCGGCAGGCGCGAGCATGGTGGGAGGGAGAGCGATTCCGGTTGGCGACGAGGCTGGATGCTGGTGAGTTGGAAAGATACTTTTTGGAACGGTATGAGCCAACGCCGATGTTCAATCCATGGGGTGGACGATCCGGATTTTATCCAGACGGTTCGGAGAAAAGCGCCCGTCAGGTCTTGGAGGCCATCGAAAGGACTTTCGATTCAAGATTTGAGTCCTATCGCAAAACGCTGAAGGTAGTTCGAGACGTCATCACCAAATCAACCGGCGGAACCAAACCTGGTGATGATGGTAAAGATTATCTCGTGTTAGCGCTTAGACGCTCCGTGCGCGGCAAATCACCTCTATGGATGGACACGGTGACGTCAGTAATTGGCGCAGGCGATAACCTGGACGTTGAACAACCGGCCCTTTTCGGTACGGGTGGCAACGAAGGTAGCGGAAGTTATACCTCCGCCTACATGGCAGCCATTGAACAATGCTTGTTGAAGCGCGCCTGGGACTATGCCATATCAACAGTGCTTTCCGGGCAGAACTATTTTCCGGGGTGCAGCTGGGGTCAGTCGATGGGGCAGTTCATCCCGGAAGGTGCGGCGACGCCTTGGGACTTGATCCTCGCATTCGAGGGTGCCTGTGTCGTGCGGTCATCAGTCAGTACCCGCAATACCACCGTCAGTGCGCGGTGGATGTCCTCGCCCTTCTATGTAGCTCCAACCTCCTACGGATATCCTAGCGAAGCGCGCATGGACGAATATGTACTGAAGAACGGCAAGGAACTGCCAGGACGCGGGGAACAGTGGTTTCCGCTCTGGTCGCAACCCATGTCGTTCGCAGAGGTCAGTCAGATGTTTGTTGAAGGACGTGCTACCACCAAGCGAGGGCGGGCGACTGATGGTTGGTCAATGTTACGAGCAATAACTTCGCTGGGTATCCGACAGGGTATTCACGAATTCGTCCGTTACGGCTACCAGCAGCGCAACAACTTGGCGACTCATTTTGCCGTCCCACTGGGTCGGTTTCGAGTTCCAGAGCGGAATTCGCCCGAGCTAGTGTTTAACTGCGTAAGTTAACGATAGTATTTTTCAATTGGGCGTGATCGATCGAGCGCGCCGATTTACGCTGCCATTGCCCAGGGTGTTGTATCGAGTCTATCGCGATGGGGGTAGA
>Ga0187892_10008419_pt1 | contig 14126 bp, 15 predicted proteins | sample MA1701073metaG_FD_139345 | JGI IMG/M metagenome (GOLD analysis project Ga0187892, IMG submission 139345) | Bio-ooze microbial communities from a basaltic lava cave in the Kipuka Kanohina Cave System on the Island of Hawaii, USA - MA170107-3 metaG ...
GCGGTCGCCGCGCAGCAGCACCGCGCCCACCGGCGGATTCGGGAAGGTGCGCCCGCTCGCCCGCCGCGCGTGGACCAGCGCGCGGGCCATCGCCTGCTCCGGCGTCATTCAGGGGGATTCGCGCTCGGCGCCGGAGTCGTCGAGCGAGGCGAAGAAGGCGTCGTAATCCGCGGCCGTCTTGAAGTCGCGGAACACCGAAGCGAAGCGCGCGGCGGCGAGCGGGTCGAGCGTGATCAGCTCCGTCAGCACGAGCTCGCCGAGGCGGTCGCTCGACACCTCCGCCTCGCCGGACTCGCCGAGCCGGCGCTCGACCCGGTCCACCAGGCGCTGCACCGCGTTCTCCGAGATCGGCCGCTTCACGCAGGCCTTCTGGATGCCGTGCTCGAGCTTGGCACGGTCGTACTCCTCGCGGCGCTCGTCCTGCTTCACGATCCGCGGCATCACGTCGTCGAGGCGCTCGCGTGTGGTGAAGCGGCGCTGGCACTCGTCGCACTCGCGGCGCCGGCGGATCTCCTGCCCCTCGCGCGTCTCGCGCGAATCGATCACGCGATTGCTCGTGCAGCTGCAGAAGGGGCAGCGCACGGCCTAGCTGCGCCCGCGCTCGGGATAGAGCGGGAAGCGGGCGCAGAGCGCGCGGACCTCGTCGCGCACGGCGGCGAGCGCCGCAGGATCGTCCGGCCGCTCGAGCGCGCGCGCGATCCAGGCGGCGATCTGGCGCATCTCCCCCTCGCGCATCCCGCGCGTCGTGGCGGCGGGCGTGCCGATGCGGACTCCCGACGTCACCGCGGGCTTGCGCGGATCGAACGGCACCATGTTCTTGTTCGTGGTGATGCCGGCGCGGTCGAGCGCGTGCTCGGCGGCCTTGCCCGAGAGCTCGCGTCCGACGAGAGAGAGCAGGAACAGGTGGTTGTCGGTGCCGCCCGAGACGATGCGATAGCCGCGCTCGCTGAGCGCCGCCGCGAGCGCCCGCGCATTCGCCACGATCTGGCCGCAGTAGTCGCGGAAGCCGGGCTGCTGGGCCTCGAGGAAGGCCACGGCCTTGGCGGCGATCACGTGCATCAGCGGGCCGCCCTGCCCGCCCGGGAACACGGCCGAGTCGACCGCCTTCGCGAACTCGCGGTCGCACAGGATCATCCCGCCGCGCGGCCCGCGCAGCGTCTTGTGCGTGGTGGTGCCGATGAGCTGGGCGTGCCCGACGGGGCTCGGGTGATGACCCGTCGCGACGAGGCCGGCGATGTGCGCGATGTCGGCGAAGAGCAGCGCGCCCACCTCGTCGGCGATGGCGCGGAAGCGGGCGAAGTCGATCACGCGCGAATACGCCGTGGCGCCGCACTGGATCAGCTTCGGCCGGTGCTCGCGGGCCAGCTCGGCGAGCGCGTCGTAGTCGATCGTCTCGCTGTCCTGCCGCACGCCGTACGGCACGATCCGATAGAGCTTCCCCGAGAAGTTCACCGGGCTGCCGTGCGTGAGGTGGCCGCCGTGATCGAGGTTCATGGCGAGGATGGTGTCGCCCGGCGAGAGCACGGCGCGGTAGATGCACTCGTTCGCCTGCGAGCCCGAGTGCGGCTGCACGTTCACGTGGTCGGAGCCGAACAGCTGCTTCGCGCGCTCGATCGCGAGATTCTCGGCCTCGTCGAGCACCTCGCAGCCGCCGTAGTAGCGCCGGCCCGAGTAGCCCTCGGCGTACTTGTTCGTGGCCACCGAGCCCATCGCCTCGAGCACGGCCTCGGAGACGAAGTTCTCCGAGGCGATCAGCTCGACGCCGTCGGCCTGCCGGCGCGCCTCGCGCCGCAGCACGTCGGCAATGGCGGGGTCGGCCTCGGCGAGGGCGCTCCGCCCGTCGCGCGTGAGGCTGTCGATCTCCTCCACGCGCACGGTGTGGCGGCCGCCCTCGAAGGGCGTCTTCAGCCAGGTCTCGACGATCTTCCAGGCCGTCTCGGCGTCCGTGCGGTCGCCCGCCAGCGCGAGGACATTCGCGTCGTTGTGCTGTCGCGCGAGCGCCGCGGTCTCGACGTCGTGCACCAGCGCCGCGCGCACGCGCGGGAAGCGGTTCGCCGTGTAGGCGACGCCGAGGCCCGACCCGCAGATCACGATGCCTCGCGACGCCTCGCCGCTCGACACCGCACGCGCCGCGGGCGCCGCGAACTCGGGGTAGTTCACGGAGGCCGTGGTGTGCGTGCCGACGTCGCGCACCTCGTGGCCGGCCGCTTCGAGCCGGCGCCGCAGCTCCTGCTTCAGGGGGAAGCCCCGGTGATCGCTCGCCAGCACGATGGGGTCGGCCATCATCCTTCCTATGCTCGTTCGAACAAGAGCGCTGCGTTGACGCCGCCGAAGCCGAAGGAGTTGCTCAGCGCCACCCGCGCCCTCGCTGCACGCGGCTTGCCGGCCACGTGGTCGAGCGCGCACTCGGGATCGGGGCTGTCGAGATTGATCGTCGGGGGCAGTGTACCCGTCTCCAGCGCCAGTACGCACAAGAGCGCCTCGAGGCCGCCGGCCGCGCCGAGCAGGTGGCCCGTCGCGCCCTTCGTGGACGAGACCGCGAGGCGCTCGACGTGCGCCCCGAACACGGCGCCGAGGGCGCGCGCCTCCATCACGTCGCCGGCCGGCGTGCTGGTGGCGTGGGCGTTCACGTAGTCCACCTCGGCGGGGGCGAGACGGGCGTCGGCCAGCGCGCTCTCCATGCAGCGCCGCGCGCCGGCGCCCTCCGGGTCGGGCGCCGCGACGTGCAGGGCGTCGGCGGAGGCGCCGTAGCCGACCAGGCGCGCGCGCACGCGCGCCCCGCGCGCACGCGCGTGCTCCTCGCGTTCGAGCACGAGCACGGCCGCTCCCTCGGCCAGCACGAAGCCGTCGCGGTCGCGGTCGAAGGGGCGGCTGGCCCGTGCCGGTTCGTCGTTGCGCCTCGAGAGCGCCTGCATGTTCGCGAAGCCCGCCACCACGAGCGGCGTGATCGCGGCCTCGGTTCCGCCGGCCACCATCACGTCGGCGTCGCCGCGCTGGAGGATGCGCAGCGACTCGCCGAGCGCGTGCGCGCCCGACGCGCACGCCGTGACGTGGCACAGGTTCGGGCCGCGCAGGCCGTGGCGGATGGCGACCATGCCCGCGGGCATGTTCGCGAGCGTCATCGGGACGAAGAAGGGCGAGACCCGCCGCGGGCCGCCTTCGAGCAGCGCCCGGTGGTTCTCGAGCAGGGTCTCGACGCCGCCGATGCCCGTCCCGATCGCGACGCCGGCGCGATCGGCGGCGCAGCTCCCGCCCGCCACGAGGCCCGCATCGGCGATCGCCTCGCGCGCCGCGGCCAGCGCCAGCAGGATGGCGCGATCGAGCCGACGCAGCTCCTTCGCGGGCACGTCGCCCGGGTTCACCGGGCCTCGCACGCGCGCGGCGATGCGCACCGGCACCCGCGGCTCGAACTCGTCGGGCAGGCGCTCGACGCCGGACTGCCCGGCCAGCGTGGCCTGCCAGGTCGCGGCCGCATCGGCGCCGAGCGGGGAGACGCAGCCGAGCCCCGTGACGACGACGCCGTCGGCGCGGGCCGCGCTCATCTACGAGCCGAGCTTGTCTTTGAGATACTGGATCGCGCCCGCGATGGTCTGGATCTTCTCGGCGTCCTCGTCGGGAATCTCCACGTCGAACTCCTCTTCCATCGCCATCACCAGCTCGACGATGTCGAGGGAGTCCGCGCCGAGGTCCTCGATGAACGAGGCCTGCGGCACCGCCTCCTCCGCGGAGACGCCGAGCTGCTCCACGATGATCTCCTGGACGCGTCGTTCGAGTGACATGGAGTCTCCCCCCTCCTTCAGAGGCTGGCCGCGACCTCGCGCACCTGCGCGAGGCCCGAGACGTTCGCGCGCGCCACGCCGCGTTCGATCCGCGCGACGAGGCCGCAGAGCACCGAGCCCGGGCCGATCTCGAGCACCCGCGTCACGCCCAGGGACGCCAGCTTGCGTACGCACTCCACGAAGCGGACGGGCGCGGTGACCTGCTGTTCGAGGAGCGCCGGCATGCGCGCGGGGTCCCGGTTCGGCTCGGCCTCGACGTTCGTGATCACCGGCACGCGCGCCGGCTGGAAGCGCACGCGCGCGAGCTCGGCGGCGAGCTTGTCGGCGGCGGGCCGCATCAGCGCGCAGTGGAAGGGCGCCGACACGGGCAACGCGACCGTGCGCTTCGCGCCGGCGGCCTTGGCCAGCGCCACCGCGCGCTCCACCGACGGTGCGTCGCCCGCGATCACCGTCTGCTCGGGCGCGTTCAGATTGGCGGGCGAGACGACGCCGCCGGTCTCCCGCGCAGCCTCGCGGCAGGCCGCAGCGACCGGCTCCGCGCCGATCCCGAGCACGGCCGCCATCGCGCCCTGCCCCGGCGGCACGGCCTCCTGCATGAAGCGCCCGCGCGCGTGCACGAGCGCGAGGCCGTCCTCGAGCGCGAGCGCGCCAGCGGCGACGAGCGCGGTGTACTCGCCGAGGCTGTGGCCCAGCACGAAGGCCGGCGCCGGCTTCGCCTGCTCCTCGAGCGCGCGCAGGAGCGCGATGCTCGTGGCAAGGAGCGCGGGCTGCTGGATCTCGGTGCGGCGTAGCTCGTCCTCGGGGCCCTCGAAGCAGAGCCGCGAGAGCGGGAAGCCGAGCACGGCATCCGCCGTCTCGAACACCTTGCTCGCGGCCGGCGAGGCTTCGCAGACGTCGCGGCCCATGCCGACTTCCTGCGAGCCCTGCCCGGGGAAGAGGAGCGCGAGCAAGGCGCCCTACTCCTCGTCGGTCTCGAGCACGGCGCGGCCGCGGTAGGTACCGCAGTTGCCGCACACGCGGTGCGGCTGGCGGGGCTCGCCGCACTGGGGACACGCCGCGCGCGCAGGCAACGCCAACGCGTCGTGGCTGCGCCGCTTGTTCTTCCGCGCGTGGGACTGGCGGCGCTTGGGTACGGTGGCCATCGATGACTCCTATTTCCGGTCGGTGCCGCGCAGCGCGGCCAGGACGGCGAACGGCGAGGCGGGACGCTCCTCGGCGCAGCCGCAGCGCTCGAGGTTGCGGTCGATGCCGCAGCGCGGGCAGAGTCCGAGGCAGGCCTCGCGACACAGCGGCTGCACGGGAACGGCGAGCGTCATCATCTCTCCGACGTAGCGATCGAGCTGGATTTCCGCGCCGCGGAACCAGCCCGACTCGAGCTCGTCGGCGAGATAGAGCCCATCTCGGGCGAGCGAAGCGGCGCCTTCCGGATCGGCCGGCACGCGATCTCCCGCCGGCTCGAGCACGAGTCGGAACCGTTCGCGGATCGGGGCACGATAGCGAGTGAGGCACCGGCTGCACGCAAGCTCGAACACGGCGCCGAGCTCTCCTTCGAGGTACACGTCGGCGCCGAGGCGCTGGGCGCGGAGCACGACCTCCGCGTCGGCGGTCAGCCCCTCGAGCTCCGCGCCCTGCTGCTGGCTCAGCCACTGGGGCGAGACCGGAAAGCGCATCTCGGCCGGCGTCGCGGTCAGGCGTTCGACCAGGATCTTCACGGAAAACCCAACCAACTCGCAGGGTTGTCGAGCCCGAGCGGAGAGGATCCACGCCGCCCGCAGCCGGCCGCGCCCTACCCCGCAGCCGGTCGCGCGTAACAACGCTGGATCCCCGGGGAGGATTCGAACCTCCACAGACAGGTTCAGAGCCTGTAGTCCTACCGTTAGACGACCGGGGAGCCGAAAGGCCGCCGCAAGTTAGAGGGCGCGCCGCGCTTCTACCAGCCAGATCGCGGAGCCGAGCGCGACCCGGCCGCCGCGCTGGTGGGGCGCGAGCGCCTCGCGCAGGGCGGCGCCGAGCTGCTCGCGCAGCGCCGCGTCCGCGTTCGCCTCGAGCAGGGCGCGGGACAGCGGGCCCACCTCGAGCAGCGTGTCGGCGGCGCTCGCGAGGTCGCCGCTGCCCAGCGTCATCGCGAGATCGACCGGCTCGATCGCGACGTCCGCGAGCTCCGCCCCCTCGAGGATGCGCCGCACGCGCGCGGCGTCGCCGAAGCTGAAGGGCCCGGGCGCGTCGGGCGCGGGCGGCGGCGGCAGCGCGAGGTGCTTCGCGGCCACGGTCATCGGCACGAGCACCCAGGGGTTGTCCGCGACCGGCCGCCAGCACGCGAAGGCGAGCCGCCCGCCGGGCCGGAGCGCGCTCCGCACGTTCCGGAAGGCGGCGACCGGGTCCTCGAAGAACATCACGCCGAAGCGCGAGAAGGCCGCGTCGAACGCGCCGGCCTCGAGCTCCGCGGTCTGCACGTCCGCGCGCCGGAAGCCGACGTTCGCGAGCCCCGCGGCCGCCGCGCGCTCGCGCGCGCGAGCGAGCATCGGCTCGGAGAGGTCGAGCCCGAGCACGCGGCCGCCCGGCGCCACGCGCCGCGCCAGCTCGAGCGACGAGGCGCCGCAGCCGCAGCCGATGTCGAGCACGCGCTCCCCCGGTGCGGGAGCGAGGCGCGCCTGGGCGCGCTCGCCGTGCGGGCCGATCTGGACGTCGAGCCGCTCCTGGTAGCTCACCCAGACGGGACCGGCGTGCTCGTTCCAGTAGCGGTCCTGTTCGGTGTTGGCGGCGGCCATCGCGACAACGCTACGCAAGCGAGCCAGCAAGCGCACATCGAGCCTATCCGCGCGGTCGCGTCTCCGTGGGCGGCTCCGGGGGCAGCACGTCCAGCGCCGACGCGACGCCCTCGACCAGCTTTGCGGCCTCCGCCTCGCGACCCGTCTCCCGCAGCAGCCGGGCCAGGAAGCGGCGCGTCGAAGGCTCCTCGGGGCGCTCGACGAGGATCTCCCGGAAGATCGGCTCCGCGCGGCCGAACTCGCGCCGCGCCGCGTAGGCGATGCCGAGGCGGTTGCGGAGGTTGATGTCCGCGGCGGACTTGCCGGCGGATTCGCGCTCCTGCTCGGAGCGGCGCTCGTCGCCGAAGCGCGCGTACTGGATCGCGAGGCGCATGTGGAAGGCCGCGTAGTCCGGGTGCTCTTTCGCGCCGCGCTCGAACACCTCGAGCGCGCGGTCGTACGCTCCGAGGCTCTCCCACACCTCGCCCACGCGCTCGATGATGGCGGCGCGTTCGCCGCCGTGCTCGAGCGCCAGCTTCGCGTGCTGCTCCGCCTCCTCGATGGTGCCGCCGAGCTTCGCCCGCCACATCGCGCCGATGTGCGAGCCGGGGTGCTCGGGATCCACGCGCAGCGCCTGCTCGAACGAGGCCACCGCCTTCGGCAGGTCGCCGAGCAGCAGCTGGACGTACGCCACCTGCGCGTGGAAGTCGGCGAAGGTGGGATTCAGGCGCGACGCCTCCTGCGCGTGCGGGAGCGCGAGCTGCGGCCGTCGCGTCTCGAGATAGAGCCGCGCCAGGATGTCGTGGAGCTGGCTGCTGCCGGGCATCACCTCGAGGCCCTTCTTCGCGAGCTGTTCCGACTCGTCGAAGCGCTTGGCGAACATCAGCGCGAGCGCGTCGAAGGCCACGCCCGCCAGCTTGTGCACGTCCTTCGGATCCGCGCCGGTCTTCACCGCCCTGCCGTCGGGCACGACGTAGCCGAGCGCCTCGATCTGCGCGCGCGTCTCGGCGTCCACGGCCACGGGGCTGAGCGCGCGCCCGCCGGCGAGGAGCGCCTCGATCCGCGCCTCGCCGTCCTTCGCCGCGGCGAGCAGCTCGGGCTGCTCGGACGGCAGCAGGTTGTGGCGCTGGCGCGGGTCGGTCTTCACGTCGAACAGCTCCGGGCGCGGCGCCCGGATGTAGTGGAAGCGGTCGCTCCGGATCGCGTGGATGGGCGCCCAGCCGTGATCGAGCTCGCCGGCGAGGCTCTCCGCGTAGGCCTCGCCCGCGCCGGCGGAGGCCGCGGCACCGGGATCGTCGCGCCAGAGCGGCGCGAGATCGCCCGCGTCGACCTTCGCGAGCGGCTTCGCGCCCGCGAGCGCGAGCAGCGTCGCGGCGACGCCCGTGTTCGAGGCCACGCGCGCCACGCGCCGCCCGGCCGGCACGCCGGGCCCGGCGAGGATCAGCGGCACGTGGAGCACGGAGTCGTAGATGAAATACGTGTGGCTCTCCTCGCCGTGCTCACCGAGCCCTTCGCCGTGATCCGCCGTCACCGCCACGAGGGTGTTCGACAGGCGCTTCTCCGTCTCGAGCGCGGCGAGGAGCCTGCCCAGCTCGTGGTCGACGTTCGCGGCCTCGCCGTCGTAGAGGTGGCGCGCGAAGCGCGTCTTGAACGGCTCCGGCGGGCTGTACTTCGCGTGGACGTCGTAGTAGTGGACCCAGAGGAAGAACGAGCCGCGCTCCTGCGCGAGCCAGGCGAGCGCGGCGTCGGTGACTTCCTTGGCCGGACGCTCGAAGAAGCCGGCGGCGCTCGCGCGCTCGGTCGGCATGTCCGCGTCGTAGACGTCGAAGCCCTGCGACAGGCCGAACTCGGGATCGAGCACCGCCGCGCCCACCACCGCGGCGGTGGCGTAGCCGGCGTCGGAGAAGCGCTCGGCGAGCGTCTCGGTCTCGCGGCCGAGCACGAAGATGGCGTTGTGCCGGACGCCGTGCGTGGCCGGGTATTGGCCCGTGAGGAGCGAGGCGTGCGACGGCAAGGTGAGCGGCACCGCGGCCATCGCCTGCTCGAACAGCACGCCTCGCGCGGCGAGTGCGTCGAGGGTCGGCGTGGCGACGTCGCGGGCGCCGTACGCGCCGACGCGGTCCGCCCGCAGGGTGTCGATCGTGACCAGCACGACGTTGGGCCCCTCCGCGCGGTCCGCGGAGATCAGGTTGCAGCCGAGCCCGAGAACCCCCCACAGCACCACGCAGCCGGAGCGAGCAAATCCGCGAAACAGCACGCACTGTCCTCCGGCCGGTCTCTTCGGCCGGGCCCGGCGCGCGCTAAAGCGAGAGCCCGGAGAGATGCGGCGCGAGCCCCGCGACGGCGAGCGCCGCGGCCGCGAGGGCCGGGCCGAAGCCGAACGGCGCGGCGAGGCCGCCTTCGGCGCGGCGCGCGAGCCAGAGGCCGAGCGGCAGGCCCAGCAGCGAGGCGAGCAGGATGGTGTAGACCACGCCGAGCGGACCCAGGAAGGCGCCGACCATGCCGATCAGCTTCACGTCGCCGAAGCCGAGGCCGGGAAACCAGACCCAGTAGTCGAGGCTCCTCGGCCGCGGCGGCGCCTGCCCCTCGCCGGGCCAATGCGCGAAGGTGCGGCCGAGCGCCACCGAGAGGCGCGCGTGGGCGAAGCCCACGCTCCACAGCGCGCCCGCGCCGAGCGCCGCGCCGAGGGCGGACTGCGCGAGCGCGAGCGCGTACGGCTCGCCGCCTGCGGCGCGCGAGAGAGGCATCGCCAGCAGGCCGAACGCGAGCCCGCCGAGAGAAACCTCGTCGGGGATGTAGCCGTGGTCGAAGTCCACCCCCGCGGCGGCGATCAGCGCCGCGGCGAGGCACCAGAGCGCCGCCGTCTCGAGCGCGAAGCCGTACGCGGCGAACAGCGCCGCGAAGCAGAGCCCGGTGAGGAGCTCGACGCCGGGATAGCGCGCCGAGATGTGCATGCCGCAGTGCCGGCAGCGCCCGCGCAGCCACAGGTACGAGAGCAGCGGCACGTTGTCGAAGGCTGCGATGGGCGCGGAGCAGCCGGGGCAGCGCGAGCGCGGTCGCACGACCGACTCGTCGCGCGGCAGGCGATGGATCACGACGTTCAGGAACGAGCCCACCACGAGGCCGAGCACGAACGCGAAGGCGAGCATCACGCGGGTAGGCTAACGGAAGTCGCGGCGCTCGAAGACCACCACGGCCACGAGCAGGAAGGCGAAGCACCACGCCACTCCCATCAGGACGGCAAAGCCCACCTCGTCCGGCGGGATCGGCAGGCCGTGCACGGCTTCGATGCCGCGATTGAGGGCCGACAGGTCCGGGAAGACGCGGTGGATCCACACGGTGGCCTGCTTCACGGTGGCGGAGTCGGAGGCGGCGCCGAGCCCTCGCAGATCGCGCGTCAGGTGCCCGACGAGGTACAGCCCGATGCTGTAGCAGGCCGCGAGGAACGGCGTCGCGAACGACGAGAACAGCGTGGCGAAGGCCACCACCACCGCGAGCTCCACCGCGACGAGCGCGAGCGCGGTCGCGTGCCCCGAGTCGATCGGCGCACCGGCGGCGAGGGACGCCGCCACGAATGCCGCGATCATGATGGCGAGCTGCAGCCACAGCGTCGCGACCAGGCCGAGGTACTTGCCGGCCAGGAAGCGCGCGCGCGTCACCGGCTTCGACAGGATCGTGTAGATGGTGCGCCGCTCCACCTCGCGGTGGATCAGCCCGACGCCCATGAAGATGGCGATCGCGGCGCCGAAGAAGCGGATGGCCGAGAAGCCCACGTCCTGGAGGATACGCTCGCGCTCCACGTAGGAGAGCGTCGCCAGCACGACGCTGGTCGCGATCATCACCACCGCGAAGAACACCAGGATGTAGAGCACGCGGTTGCGGACCGCGTCACGCACGGTGTTGGACGCGATCGCGGCGATGTCGCCCCTCACGACCGCCCCTCCCGTCGCTCGGACTCGACGGCGCGCAGGAACAGCGTCTCGAGGTCCTCGCGATGGCGCACCAGCTCCTCGAGGCGGGCGCCCCGCGAGAGCGCCGAGCGCACGACCTCGTTCATCTCCTTCTCCGGGAGGCGCAGCGTCACGCGATCGCCGCGTCCGCCGAGCGAGACGCAGAGCTGCGCCTCGATCTCCTCGGCGAAGTCCGGGGGGAGCGACGCCAGCGTGACGTCGTAGAGCTTGCGATCGCCGTCGATGGCCTCGAGGGCGCCCTCGTACGCGATGCGCCCCGCCACGATGATGGCGACGCGATCGCAGATCAGCTCCACATCCGACAGGATGTGGGTGTTCATGAACACGGTCTTGCCCTCGGCATTGAGGCGGACGATCAGGTCGCGGATCTCCTTGCGCCCCACCGGGTCGAGACCGCTCATCGGCTCGTCGAGGAACAGCACGCTCGGATCGTGCACCAGCGCCTGCGCGATGCCGATGCGCTGCAGCATGCCCTTCGAGTAGGTGCGCAGCCGCGCCTCTCCGGCGTGCGCGAGGCCGACCTGTGCGAGCACCTGCTCCACCCGCGCGCCGATGCGCCCGGGCTCCACGTCGCAGAGCCGCGCATAGAAGGAGAGGATCTCGCGCCCGGTGAGGAAGTCGTAGAAGTACGGGCTCTCGGGCGCGAAGCCGATGTGGCGGCGATACGAGCTGTCGCCCACCTCGTGGCCCAGCAGCTCCGCGTGCCCGGCGCTCGCGCGGATCAAGCCCATCAGCACCTTCAGCGTGGTGGTCTTGCCCGCACCGTTCGGCCCGATGAAGCCGAAGATCTCGCCGCGCTTCACCTGGAACGAGATGCCGTGGAGCACCCGCTTCTTCTTGAGCCCGAAGCCCGGGCGGAAGTCCTTCACCAGGCCTTCCACGCGGACGATCGTCTCCGCGTCCACTACGCCCCCTCTTCCTTCTTCTTCGAGCGTGCGTGGAAGCGCTCGAGCAGCCGCCGGTTCGTGGCGTCGATCCGCACCTCGTAGCGGTGGCCGACGAACGACGAGACGATGCGCCCGCTCTCCGGGTCGAGCGTCCACTCCCAGCCGTGCGGCTCGGGGGGGAGCGCGCGCAGCACCGGGTGCTGCCCTTCGACGAGCTCCTCGACCCGGAGGATGTCCCGCCCGTGACGGCGCTCGAACTCCTCGCGCGCGGCGTCGAGCTGGCGCGCGCGGCGTTCGGCCTCGATCTCGTCGAGCGCCTTCTCGTACTCGGCCTTCTTGTAAGGGTCGGGATCCTGGCGCAGCAGCTCGTGCAGGAACGCCGCCGCGGCCTCGAGATCGCCCCCGCCGGCCTCGCTCTGCAGCCGCGCGACGAGACGGCCCAGGTAGCGGGGCGCGCCGCGCATGCCCACCGCCGGCTCGAGCGCGGCCGCCGCCTCCGCGTTCTCGCCGAAGTAGAAGAAGTGGTTGAAGCCGAGATAGAAGCGGTTGAGCCACTCGTCCGGCTGGTGGGCGATGCCCCGCTCGAGCAGCACGTTCGCCTCGCGCACCGCGGCCTCGTCGTCCGTCATCCAGATGGCGGCGAAGCGGTACGGGTGGCCGACCCAGGGATCGAGCGTGGTGACCAGGTCGATCAGGCGCCCGATCTGGTGACTGCGCCCGACCGGACCCGCGTCGCTGCCGACGAGCTGCACCGCGCGCATCCAGTAGTAGTCGGCGATCACCGCTTCGAAGCCGAGCGCGGCGAGCTTGGCGAACGCGGGATCGGGCACGAAGCCCTCCTCCCCCGCGTGCGCCGGCGCATCCGGCAGCCGCGCCTCGCTCCATCCGATCGCAGCCACGATCGCGAGCGCAGCGACCCCTCTCGTCCAACCAGTCCTCACGGTCCCCCCTCGAAGACCTCGAGCTCCGTCCCGCGCAGCCGCCTCTAGTAGTCGTCGACGATGCCGGGGCCGATGTACTGGAAGTGGTCAACGGGCTGCTCGAGGATCGGCAGACCGTCGACCGGATCGATCGGGGGCGCGAGCGCGAACACCTGCGTGGGGCACCAGGCGCCGCCGCCGTCGGTGTGGAAGTAGCTGACCACCGCGACGATCCCGTCTCGATCCGAGTCGCCGTAGGCGGAAGCCGTGAAGCAGCCGTTGCTGGGGCACGCGCAGGTGCCCGAGGAGCTGTCCACGTCGTAAACGTAGAAGACCGAGCCGTCGGTCCGGAAGCCGAGCGTCGCGAACTCCGCATCGGCGACGGCGTCCCAGTTCTGCTTGATGCCGGGCGGACCGAGCGGCACCGGAAGGGCATTCGGATGGGAACCGTTCTCGCCGAAGTAGGAGTTCTGCATCTTCGCGATGCCCGCGAGGTTCGTCATCGCCTCGCTGCGCTTCGCGCGTTGCTGCTGAAGTTGGAACATCGCGATCGCCGTAGTGGCCAGCACGCCGAGGATCGCGACGACGACCAGCAATTCGAGCAGGGTGAAGCCGCGCTGGCCGAGGTTCTTTCTGGACATGGCTCCCTCCGGGAGACGGGGAGGGCCGGAGCCGAAGCTCCGGCCCTCCGAGTTTGCGCGAGATTCGCTTAGAACTCGCTCTGACCGTCCGCGCCGAGGCACGGACCAACCGTGTTCAGCAGGCCCGGAGCCAGCACCGTCGGATCCGGATCCCACACGCCCGCGGTCGTGCAGGCGCCGAACGAGCCCGAGAGGCCCGCGGCCGCGCCGGGCGCCGGGTGCACGTACCCGAAGTCCGAGGGCGTACCGTTGCCGTCGAGATCACCCGTAGCGTCGATCGTGTACGACGAGCCCGTCGAGGTCACGGCGTAGTTGAAGAACACCTCGCCGGTGGGCGACCAGCCGAGCTGATCGAACTGGGTGAGGCCACCGCCCGTCCAGACACGCTTGTTCGTGCTGACCGCGCTGCCCGGCGTCTGGCCGGCTGCAACGTAGTTGTTGAACTCGGCGAAGTAGCCTTCCTCGGCCGTGCGGATCGCGGCGATGTTCGTCTTCGCCTCGCCCGCCTTGCTGCGCAGCTGGAACTGCAGGAAGTTGGGGATGGCGATGGCCGCCAGGATCCCGATGATGGCGACCACGATCATCAGCTCGATGAGCGTGAAGCCGCCCTTGCGCGTGAGAAGCGTTCGCATTTGGGGGTCTCTCCATCTGCCGAGCGCTCCCTTGGGCAACGTGCCGTCGGGCTCCCCACTTGCGTGAGGCGGCGTTCGCTCGGTTTGGCGTTCGCCGGGGGACTTGAGCAACCCCCATGCCAACGCCACTGCTGTCGCCGCATTCGATCGGCAGAGCGCGCCGTGAACTTGAAGCGCCGCGCGGGGGTTGGGGCGCAGGTGCCGCCGCGCTGGCGGCGTCGCGCGCGGGCGCGGGGTGACGGTCCTCGGCGCCTCGGCGACACAATTCGTCACCGCCCGCGCGGGGCCGCGCGCGCGATTTGACCCCACTTTCGGCCCTGGCTACGGTCCCGCGCCTTCGCTCCCTTCGTCTAGTGGCCTAGGACGTGGCCCTCTCAAGGCCGAAACGCGGGTTCGACTCCCGCAGGGAGCGCCAGTCTTGTGCGAGCTTCGCTCGCCTCCTTCGAGGCGACGCGCGAGACCGAGACGGCGACCGGCTCGCTGCGCGCCGACTGCGCGAGCGACGCTCGCGCGGGTCGGCTTGCGGGTCGCGACGACCACACCGCTCGA
>Ga0187892_10008420_pt1 | contig 14124 bp, 12 predicted proteins | sample MA1701073metaG_FD_139345 | JGI IMG/M metagenome (GOLD analysis project Ga0187892, IMG submission 139345) | Bio-ooze microbial communities from a basaltic lava cave in the Kipuka Kanohina Cave System on the Island of Hawaii, USA - MA170107-3 metaG ...
GAACAGAAGCGCCGGATCATCGGGGCGGAGTTCATCGAGGTCTTCGCCGGCGAGGCACAGCGGTTGGGAGAGCCGGTGGGCTTCCTGGTACAGGGTACCCTCTACCCCGACGTCATCGAGTCCTTTTCCCCGCGGGGCGGCCCTTCGGTCACCATCAAGACGCATCACAACGTCGGCGGACTTCCGGAGCGCCTGCCGTTCCGCTTGATCGAGCCGCTCCGGGAGCTCTTCAAGGACGAAGTGCGGCAAGTGGGGCGGGAGCTCGGCCTCCCGGAGGAAATGGTCGGCAGGCACCCGTTCCCCGGGCCCGGCTTGGCGATTCGCATCCTTGGCGAGGTCACCCGAGAGGGACTGGACCTCCTCCGCGCGGTGGACGCCATTTACATCGAGGAGATCCGGTCAGCGGGGCTCTACGACGAGATCTGGCAGGCCTTCGCCGTGCTCCTGCCCATTCGAACGGTCGGAGTGCAGGGAGACTTTCGCACCTACGATCAGGCGGTGGCGCTCCGGGCTGTCACCAGCAGGGATGGGATGACGGCGGATTGGTTCGCCTTTCCGCCCGACGTGCTGGGCCGCATCTCCAACCGGATCGCCAACGAGGTGAAGGGCGTGAACCGGGTCGTTTACGACGTCAGCAGCAAGCCGCCCGCGACGATCGAGTGGGAGTAGGGGGAGGTGCGAGGTGCGAGGTGCGAGGTGTTCGGGGGTTGCCGCTAGCGTTTGCGCAGGACGAAGGCCAAGCCGGACCACGTCTCGTCGATCGCGCAGATCTTGTAATCCACCATCCCGGCCTTGAGTCCTAACCCGCGCACTTCTTTTTCTCCCACGTCCGCAGCCAGCGCCGAAGTCTTTTTCGGCCACGCGATCCACACCGTTCCCTGCTTCGAGGCGGCGACGAGCTTCGGGATAGCGGCCTTCAGGTCCTTGAGCGATCGGACGAACCACACCGTGAGATCCCGAGGCGCGGCCGGACTGGATCTGAGCTTCGCCCCAGGCGGAAGGGTGCCGAGGGTTGTGCTGAATCCGCGCGGCGCGGCGGCCAGGGCCACCCGGCTGTTTTCCTTGATGCCGAGCTTTTTGGGAAGCGGCGTGCCCGAGTACCCGGCCCATCGGGTGTCCTGCATGGCGCTCAAGCTGGGCGGATTGGCCATGGCTTTGGTGATCTGGCCCTTGAGGTTCTTCCAGGATGTGTGATGAGCCTCCGGTAGGCTTTTCTTGAGCCTGGCGACCTTGTCGGGGGTACCTCCCACGAACAGAATCGGCACGTCGCGAGTCGTCTTGAACTCCCGCAGGCCGCCGGCCACCTCGCGCCCATGACTGGGCAGCCGATCCAGGCAGATCACGAACAGATCCGGCGGGGACTCGCGCACCTGCTTGAACGTCTCCGGCCCCGTAATCGGATCATAGGCCACCCGATGGCCCATGGCGCGCAGGGTCTTCGCATGGGTGGCGGCTTCGCCGTCGTGCCAGTGGATCAGGCGCAATCGGGCCATCGGTCACACCCCCTTCTCGTCGAGCAGGGCGAAAAGGTCACCCGGTGCTGCGAGGGACTTGAGCCGTTCGGGCATCTCGGGGGCCTGGGCGAACTGCGCGATGCGACCGAGGACCGGAAGGTACTGGTTCGACACTTCGTTGGGCGGAGCGACAATGATGAAGAAGACGTGGACCGGCTTCCCATCCACCGCCTCATAGTCGAGACCGCTGCGATGAATGCCGAAGCCCAGGCGAAGGTCGGCCACACCGAGCGCACGGCAGTGGGGGATGGCGATCCCCCGGCCGAAACCGGTCGAGCCCAAGGCCTCTCGGCGTTTAAGGAGCCGGGACAACTGCTGGGCGGTGCGTTCGTCGAGCTGGAGGAGGTTTACCAGCTCATCGAGGACGGCCTCCTTGGTCCCGGCCTGAAGATCAAGCGATACGGCCGTGGGTCCGAGGAAGTCACGCAGTCGCATAGCGCGGCAAATTAACTCGGCCGCGTTGCTCCTCGCCACGGGTCGAAATACCTTTCCCTCATGCGGTTACCCTATCTCCCCTCGACGGATCTCCCGCTGATCCTGGCCCCCATGGCCGGGATCTCGGAGGCCCCGTTCCGGCGGATCTGCCGGCAATTCGGGGCGGACGTCCTCATGACGGAGTTTCTCTCCGCCGAAGCGATCCGGCGGGGAATCCGGAAAACCCTCGAGGGGTGTGAATTCGACGAGGTCGAGCGACCGATCGGGATCCAGATCTACGGAGCCGACGTCGAGGCGATGGCCCGGGCCGCCGCCATCGTCACGGAAGCGTACGAGCCCGAGTTCATTGACATCAATTTCGGCTGCCCGGTGAAGAAGGTGGTGCAGCGGAACGGCGGCTCGGGATGCCTCAGGGACCTCGATCTGGTGGATCGCATCATCCGGGCGGTGGTAGCAGCTACCCATCTCCCCGTCACCGTCAAGACGCGCAGCGGCTGGAGCGAGGAAGCTCGAGACCCGGTCCTGATCGCACTGCGGATGCAGGACGCCGGGGCGAAGGCCTTCACCCTGCATCCCCGGACCCGCACCCAGATGTTCAGCGGAAAGGCAAACTGGGACGAGATCGCCCGGGTGGCCGAGGCACTGGAGATCCCGGTGATCGGCAACGGCGACGTCACGAGCGGAGCCGACATCCTTGCGATGCAGGAGCACACCGGCTGTGCCGCGATCATGGTTGGCCGCGGCTCGTTCGGCAATCCATGGATTTTCCGGGAGGGCCGGGCAATGCTCCAGGGCGCCGAGCCGCCGCAACGCCCGGACGCCGAGGAACGGTTCGCGGCCGCGCTCGAGCACGCCAGGCTTGCGCTGTTGCTCCAGGGCGATCACCGCAAGACAGTCATCGAGTTTCGCAAGCACCTGGGGTGGTACTCCAAGGGATTGCCGGGTGCCTCGCAGCTTCGCGAGGACCTGTTTCGGGTGGAAAGCATGGTGGAGGCGGAGGGGGTGTTCAGGGGGTATCTGGAGAGTCGGATAGTGGGACTGGGGATTGGGGACTAGGGACCAGGGACTAGGGACGGGACTAGGGATTGGGGGCCGATCAATGCAGCGACTGTTGCCGGCAGCCATCTGTTTCACCTTCACCGCGGCGCCGCTTGGCGCCCAGGGGAACGACTCGGCGCTCGTGGCACGGGCGAGGGCCATTCACCAGCGGGTGATGACGCTCGACACCCACGTCGACATCAGCCCCGCGAATTTCACCGCGGAACGGAACTACACCCAGCGGCTCCCAACCCAGGTCAACCTCCCGAAAATGGAGGAAGGCGGGCTCGATGCAGCCTTCCTGATCGTGTACGTCGGTCAGCGTCAGGACTTCACTGCGGAGGGCTACGCGCAGGCTCACGCGGCGGCAATGGAAAAGTTCCACGCGGTGCACCGGCTCACCAAGGAGATCGCCCCCACCCGCATCGGGCTTGCGACGACGGCGGCGGAGGCCCGGAGCATTTACGCCAGCGGGCGGAAGGTGGCGCTCATCGGGATTGAAAACGGATACCCTATCGGCACCGACATCACCAACGTCAAGAAGTTCTACGACCTTGGCGGGCGCTACATGTCGCTGGCCCACAACGGACACAGCCAGCTCTCCGACTCCAACACCGGGGAGCGCGACTCGGTCTGGGTGCACAACGGCCTCAGTGCGCTGGGGCGGCAAGTCATCGCGGAAATGAACCGGGTGGGCATGATGGTGGACATATCCCATCCCTCGAAGCTGTCCATGATGCAGACGCTCGAGCTCAGCAAGGCACCGATCATCGCCTCCCACTCGGCGGTTCGCGCGCTGTGCAATCACTCCAGGAACCTGGACGACGAGCAGCTCCTGGGTCTCAAGAAGAACGGCGGAGTGGTCCAGCTCGTGGCCTTCAACAGCTACGTGAAGTGCGTGCCGGACTCGCCCGAGCGCAATCAGGCATTTGCAGCGCTTCGCTCCGAATTCGGGCTTCCCGCCGCCGGCGGTACAGGTGGGGGAGGGGGGGGCGGGGGCGGGGCAGGCGGTGGAGGTGGACTACAGGCCGCGCTTCAGGCTTTGCCGGAGGGGAAGCGCACCGAATACCAGCGGCGGATGCAGGAGATCACCCAGAAGTACCCAGCCCCGCCGAGGGCCACCGTGAAGGACTTCGTCAATCACGTGGACTACGCCGTGAAGCTCATCGGGATCGACCATGTCGGCATCAGCTCGGACTTCGATGGTGGAGGCGGGGTCGAGGGGTGGAGCGATGCCAGTGAGACGCTCAACGTCACCGTCGAGCTGGTGCGGCGCGGCTACACCGAACAGCAGATCGACAAGCTGTGGAGCGGCAACCTCCTCCGGGTTATGGAGGAGGTTGCCCGGGTAGCTACGGCTCGCGCCCTCCCGTAGCAGCCCGTTCTCCTGTCGCAGAATGGTGTCTTCCCATAGGCGGGTGACGCGCCGCTGGGAATCCCGCCGAGCCCACTTGGTCTGCCAGCCGTGCTGGTCCACCGGGTAGGTCACGAACTCGAAATCCTTCCCCACCAGAAGGCGGGGTGCCGCCCCGCGCTTCCAGTATCGCAGCTCACCCCGGATGAAGTAGACCGCCCGGCTCCCATCTCGGGTATAGCCGACGTTCGCGGGGATGAGGAGCGCGTCCTTGCGCTCGACCCGCTCCACCTTCTTGCCATCCCGGGACACCCTCCACCACGGATCTTCCACGTTGCCTGCCACGACCGGCTTGGGGTCGAGGGAGTACTGGAAGTAGATCCATTTCCCTTCAACGTCCCAGCGAGGCTGGGTCGCCCCGCCGCCGAGCCACCGGGCGTCGAAGGTCGAATCGAGCTCGATCTTGTAGCTCGGGTCGCTGGCGCTCTTGTCGAGCGTGGACTGCCTCAAGGGAAGGGCTGGGGCCTGGGCCATGAGCCCGACAGGCATCAAGAGGAGGGTGCCGAGAAAAACCGAGTGGCGAAGAAACATGGGGCGATCCGGATTGGGGGGGAAGGCGAACAGGCGTGGCATCATTCAAGACCCACCTCAGCGGCAGGCAATGACATACCATACACGACGACGCGGTGGACTGGGTGGTCACCTGCCCAGGGTGAAGCCGATCCGAACCGGGATCCACTGCCACCAACCGATCCCGGTCCCATGACCTCCGGCAATCCGGATCACTCGCACGATCGACCCAAGTTGCAGCCGGCCCCTGGCAAGGCCGACCAGGGCCTGGCCGCTGGGATAGATGGCCCCGAAATCGTCCCCGATCGCCAGCGCAGCGCCGATCGGACTCAATTCAACCTCGAAGCCACTGGTGGCACGCAGGCTCAACACCGGGTAAGCTGTGGCCCATTCCCTCAGGCGACCAGACGTTCCTCGCGCGATGGTGACGCCTCCGAACGGTCCGGCCGTCAGCACTGCCCCTGCGCGCACGGCTCCACCGAAATGGTAGAGGTACTGCACGCCGCCGGCCCACGGCTCCGCCAAGACCGTCAACTCGCTCCGTCCTGGCATTCCTGAAGGAGGGGTATGTCCGACCTGCGCAAACGCCCAAGCGGGGCAGGCTAGGGCGATCACCAAGAGGATGGAACGGGTACCGGGGCAGTCCGCAGCGCGTGGAAACACGGATTCCTCGATCGGAGGTGGACGGACGAAATCTGACCGGGTCGTCCCGTTTGGTCACATCTGTGTAACGATTTGAGATCCTACCTTCAGTGGGCTCACTATCTCATTGACAATCACGTGGTTGGAGACTTGCCCACGGGCCAGGAATTGCTTAGACTCGAATGGTCACAACCCCAAGGGGGCGACTGGTTTCGACGGGTCAGCAGAAGGTGTGGCAGCGTGCCCAGGTTCCAAGTTCCTGGTGAAACCGCTTGGAAACGTTCAACTGCCAACTCTGACTTGGCACTGGCTGCCTAAGTAGAGCTTGCTCTCTTAGCGCACCTCCACCACCGGAGCCTGCCTGAGGCGCCGTGGGTGGATCGCAAAATCAGGCTGCACTGCCGTGATCCTCCGGCGCGGCGGTTAAGACCTCGGGGGTCTGTCTGGGGAAGGTTGGCCGATCACCGACCTTGGACTAGCGCTCGAAGACCGGCCTACGCACGTAGACGTTGCATTGGACGCTGGTTCGGACCAGGGTTCGATTCCCTGCGCCTCCATGGAAAAGCAGGGACTGGGGACTGGGTACTAGGGAATGGAGCGGTCGGGAGAACTCCCGGCCGCTTCCGCTTTCTAGTCCCTGGTCCCTCGTCCCCAGTCCCCAATCCCCAGTCCCTAGCCTGGTCTCCCGGATCGTCGCTTCCTTCCACTAGTCCCCGCCGAACATCGTCGATACCCGGTAAGGAAACACGGTGATCAAATAGGCCACCAGGACCAGAAGCACTGTGGGACTGGTGACCCAGGCAGGGGCTTGTCTCCCAAACCACTTGGCGCGGAGGTCGTGGGCACGGGCAAGCGACAAGAGCGTGAGGATCACCAGCAGGAGGGGGAGGAACACGGAAAGCTCAAAGCGATTCCCTACACCTATCGGCGTGTACCACGCATACAACAACGTGTAGCCCCCGAAGTACCCTACGACAAATAACGTCACGCAGGGGTGAAAGCCGGAAAGCGCCAATTGACTCCGGCGCCAGTTCTGGCCGAAGAGAAGGAGCAGGGCGATCAGATACACCGCTACGAACTCAGCATACCCGTACGAAGCGGTGACGCGATGCCAGAGGGTCCGAAGTCCGCCGACCACCCGGCCCGCCATACTGCGGAGGGAGTGCTCCGCGACGTACTACCGAAAAGAGGGGATTTGATCTGCAGGCATGTTCGGCCAACCGTCCCGGTCGCCATGCGCTTTGGTTCCGCGCTCGGCTTCGTCCCAGCTATCGTACCACATGTAGAAGGTGGAGTTGACATTGTAGAAATAGCGACCGAACCGTTCCTTGCTCGTACGGATATACGGGAAGACCACCACGAGAAAGCAACCGAGCAGGACCAGGGCGCAGGCAGCGTTGTGGAGCACCCGCCGCGGTTGGCGTAGCGACGCCGAACCCGGGCCGGCCTCATCGTTCTGTCCTCTGGTCATACCGCGAATGATGAGCAGCGGCGTTGCCAGAAGCAGGGTGGGAAGCACGGACGCTTTGATGAGGTGCCCCACCCCCGCGGTGACGCCGGCCAGGGCTGCGGTTCGCCATTCGGGGCGCCGAATCAGGGTAACGAGCAGGTAAAACAGCAACAGCCCCACGCCGTAGAAGAGGATGTCCGCCTGGAAATACGGCGCTTTGTAGGCAAAGACGGCGAACATGGCCACCAGGGTCGCGATCCCCGCATCCAGAGGCTTGGCCACACGGCGAAACACCAGAAAGACCAACAGCGACATCGCAAAGGCCAGGACGATCCCGACCTGCTTCCCGCGACGGAAAAAGGCTTCGTCCGACATCCCGTCCCGGTGGAAGAGCGCCATCAGGCCCGGGTACACCGGCATCCGGTTGCGACGGCCAACGTAGTCGAAGTTGGTCCGGGCCAGTTCCTTGGCGTATTCCATGTAGGCGCTTTGGTCGACGGCGTGCATATCGGTGTTGACCAGCGTCCCCTGGCGGGTGGCTGCCCAGGTAAACAAGGCAACCGCAGCCCCTACGAGCAGTAGTATCGCAGCGGTCTTCTTCGTCATCCCGTTCCCAAGAGATCGCGGCATTCGAGATTGGAACGAATGCTGATCGCGCTGCCGGTGTTACAGAGTGGCTTCCCGGATCTTCGCCTCCTGAGCCGCGCGGAAGGCGGCGAGTTTTCGAGCAAGCCCTTCGTCGCCCCGGGCCAGCATCGCCACCGCAAACAGCGCCGCGTTGTGAGCGCCCGCCTCACCAATGGCGAACGTCGCCACCGGAATCCCGGCCGGCATTTGTACCGTGGAAAGCAGCGAGTCCATGCCCTGGAGATGCTTGCTCGGCATGGGCACGCCCAGCACAGGGAGGGTGGTGTTGGCGGCCATGACGCCTGCGAGATGGGCCGCTCCCCCCGCCGCCGCGATGATGCAGGCGAGACCTCTCGCCTCGGCCCCACGGCTGTATTCGTGGGCCAGTTCGGGACTCCGGTGCGCAGAGACCACCTTCGCCTCGCTGGGGACTTCGAACTCCACGAGGCGTTTGAACGCATGCTGCATGACCTCCCAGTCGGAGGCGGAGCCCATCACGATTCCAACAAGGGGTTGTGCCATGGGGCGTTCTGGGAAGGGGACGAGGGGATGATCCAGATTCAGAGCACAAGATAAGGGGGGCTGGAATATCGCCATACAAAAGCTATGCACCACAGAGAAGCGCGTGGCATAACCCGTTGCCCCACAAATAGTTGTGTTCTTGATGCTCGGCTGGCCTACCCGTTGCTCCTGTTTGCATCATTTCCACCTGAATCCTCGGACAAGATTTGGCCACCACCCTGCGTGAGATGCACCCGCCGTCGGTAGATCGGCTTTTCAGGAGCCGGTTCGGTCGTCGAATCCTCGTGGGGTTTGCTGCGGGTGCGTTGGTTCCTGCCGTCCTGTCCGCGGTCTTGATTCCGTGGCTCGGGACGGACGGAGCAATTGCCTTCGCGCTCGTTCTTGGAGCTGGAAGCGCTGTCCTCTTCGCGCTCGGGCAGATCCGCCGTCAACTCCACCCGCTCGCCGAGTTGGAGCAGGTTACGCGGCGGATCGGAGGAGGCGACTTCGAAACTCCGGTTCGCCTGGAAAGCGGCGACGAGCTGGCGGAGCTGGGCGAGGCGCTCAACTCGATGGCGGAGCGGCTGGAAGGAAGATTCTATGCCGCGGAGAAGACCGCTGAGATAGACCGGGAGATCCTTTCTTCCGTTGACACGGCCGCCATTGCGCAGACAGCGCTCGATCTCGTCCCAGAGCTCTACCCCTGTCAGGGTTTGAGTCTCACGGTTCCCGGCGCACACCTCGAATCGGCCGCGACGACCTGGATGGACCTTCCCGAGGGTGACGCGACGACCGGGGAGCAGGAAGCGGGGGAGGTGTGGGGCGAAGCGGATTCCCCGCGGGTTTCGGAGCAGCGTGCCACCATCCGCCGCATGGTGCCGACCGAGTTGTCGGCCGAGGACCTTCAGCATGCCTTGCGGAACGCGGAAGGATTCGTCTTCTCCGCCGGACATCCCGTTCCCGGTTACCTGGCTCATCTGCGCAGGGGCAACGCGAACAGCGGTACTGTGGTGGCGTGTCCGCTGCTGCACGGAGGCGATCTGGTCGGGATTCTGGCGGTTTGCGCCGATCCCACTCGTCCATCGGAGGGCGCGATGCCGAGGCTTCGCCGAGTGGCGGACCGGATCGCTGTCGCGCTGGGGAACTCCCGGATGGTGGATCAGGTTCGGGTGCTGGCCTTCTATGACAATCTGACCCGGCTCCCCAACCGCATTCTGTTTCTGGAGCGGCTCGGCCAGGCCATCGGACGGGCTCGTCCCAGCGGCCGGCAAGTCGCGGTGTGCACGCTCGACCTCGACCATTTCGGCCGTATCAACGAGACGCTCGGCCCCGGACTTGGCGATCGGTTGATTCAGGAGGTCGGGAGCCGGCTCGCCGAGGTGTGCCGCCCCGATCAAGCCCCGACGAGCGGATGGGGCGAGCTCAAGGGCGTCCAGATCGCGCGCCTCGGTGGCGACGAGTTCGCGGTCATCATGCCCGATCTCGAGGACGCAGAGGAAGCAGTCCGGCTGGCGCGGAGGATTTCCGCCGCGGTGCAGCATCCCTTCCGGCTCGGAGTGCAGGAGGTGTTCGTGACCGCCTCGATCGGGATCGCGGTGCATCCCGCGGACGGGCCCGACAGCGACACCGTGCACAAGAACGCCGGCCTGGCGCTGTCCCACGCGAAGAAAGAAGGCCGGAACACCATCGAGCAGTATTCCGACTCCATGCATGCCGGCGCGCTGGGACGGATGCAGCTCGAGCGCGAGCTGCGTCGGGCGGTCGAAAACGGGGAGTTTACCCTCTGGTACCAGCCGATCGTGGATCTCAATTCCCGGTGGGCCACCGGCGCCGAAGCCCTGGTGCGCTGGGACCATCCGGAGCGCGGACTGGTTTCTCCCGGGGAATTCATGCAGCTCTGCGAGGAGTCGGGTGTGATCGTGCCGATGGGGGAGTGGTCCCTTCGGACGGTCTGCACCCAGGCCCGGCAGTGGAGTGAGGCCGGGTTCCACGGCTTGCGGATCTCCGTCAATCTGTCGGCCCGCCAGCTCCGGGAGCGGGGGATCGTGCGAAAAATCCAGGACATCCTCCACGAGACGGGTGCCAGGCCCACCGAGCTCGCGATCGAGCTGACCGAATCATTGTTGATGGAGCAGGGGGGGATGGTGGAGCGCCGGCTTCGCGAGCTGGCCGAGCTGGGGATCAGCCTCGCGATCGACGACTTCGGCACGGGGTATTCATCGCTCAGCTACCTGAAGCACTTTCCGGTGTCCACGCTCAAGATCGACCGCTCGTTCATCGTGGATGTACCGGGCGATCCCGACGCGGTTGCCATTACCACCGCCATTCTCGGACTGGCCCGGGCGATGGATCTGGAGGTCGTTGCGGAGGGGGTCGAAACCCGCGAACAGGCCGCGTTTCTGCGGAGCAAAGGCTGCGAGAAGGGACAGGGGTATCTGCTCGGCAGGCCCGCACCAGTCCAGATGTTCACCGACTACCTCAGAGCCCGTCAGCGGAGAAGGGCGAGCGCCTGATCTCTACGGGCGTCCTCGAGTGGTTGCGGGTCTTCTGCAGCTTCCCGCCCTTCACCGTCCGGCCCACAGCCAGTCGCCCGCCATCGAGCGACCGGATCTCCCGAGTCCATTGGATTCGCTCGTTCGGATCCACCACGGCCGCTCGATTGAGGACGGCCGCCGCGTGGTCGAGCCAATCGGTGAGGGAGTGCCTCGGCACTCGATGCAATCTGAAGGTCAAGCAAGTCGAGGGAAAGCCGATACACCGGGGCCGGACCCTGCACGCCGGCAGCCAATTCCCAAGCCAAAAGCACGATCACAGAATGCGGCATTATACTGGGCCTGGGAGACCTCGATGTCGGATTCGGCTGTGCAGAAAACGGCGTACTCCTCGGAGACGAACCGAACTTACCGATTGGACCGGCTGATCGGAAAGGGTGGGTTTGGCGAGATCTATCTCGCCACGCCCACTCCACAGGGGGCACTGCCGCCGCAGGTCTGCATCAAGATCAGCAACTGGATGGTGGGCTGGCTCCGGGAAGCGTACTTCGCCCAGCTTCTCTTCCGGGAACCCCGCGCGCTCCAGGTGTACGACCGATTCGCCGAGTGGGACGGCACCCGGATGCGCTACTGCCTCGCCATGGAGTACGCCGAGCTGGGTGACCTCGGTGGATGGCTGGCGAACAAGGGAAGTCAGTCCGAACGGTTCGTCCGGCGGGAGATCGCCGCCATCCTCGAGACGCTCGATGTGCTCCATCGCGGCCAGGCGATGCACCGCGATCTCACGCCGTTCAACGTCTTCGTGTGCGAGAACGAGCGGCTCAAGCTTGGCGACTTCGGGATCGCCACCCATCAGTTGAGCCAGTTTGGCGTCACTGCCGATGCGTTCAACCCGCTCGGTGCTCCGGAGGAGATCGCCTGGGGCAAGGTGCGGAAGTGGCAGCAGCGGGACGACATCTATCAGGTGGGGCAGCTCATCGCGATGCTGCTGCGCGGTGACGCGAAGGCGCCGATGCGCACCCGCGACGTGCGCCGGCTGGTCTGCAGCGATCACCTCAAGGAAGTCATACACCGCTGTCTCGGCGCGCGGGCCAAACGGTATGAAGCTGCCGGGGAGTTGATCCGGGCGCTGAAGCACCGGCCCAGGCAACTCCGTAGTGGCCAGGTGCGGAGCCTCGATGGGCAGCGCGTGTCGTTTACCGGCTTCCTCGGCCGGCCGAGGAAGGTCGCGATCAGGGCAGCCAAGCGCGCCGGCGCGGTGGTCCAATCGAGCCCAGGGCCTTCCACCGACGTTCTGGTACGGGGCCGGCCTAACGCGCAACAGGTGGCGGGCAAGGGCGGGGGACTCAAACTGATGGAGATCCGGCGCCAGGCGTCGAAGGGGCACCGGATCACGATCATCGGGGAGGCGCAGTTCTGGAAATTGGTCGGTCGAGGAGCGGCCAGCTAGTCCAGGAATCCTCCTGCTGCCGGCACCGCGGTATTCACGAGCACCCGGTGCCAGCAGGGCAGGTTGATGGTGCGGTGATCGGCGTGCCGAACGAATCCCCTCGCGAACACGTTGCGAACTTGCCAGCTCCAGATCGGAGGCGCGCTGAACAAATCCCTCACGTTGCCGTGGAGATAGTCTACGACGTGGGGCTTTCCTCCGTTGCTCAGGCGGCCATTCTTCGTGGTGCCAGGCCAGGGTTCGACGCCGAGATCGGGCCGCGGGACGAAGAACCATTCCCCCTGCCGGATGAATCTCGGATGGCGATAGCGGGGCGGGCGGCCTTCACCCGGCCGCAAGCGCAGCTCGGCCGGTTTGAGCGCCTCGTGCGCGGAGGCAACGGTGTTGATCGCGCCGCGACCGACGATCCGCACGGAAAAGAGCGAACGCTCGTCCTGACCGCAGAGGATCTTCTCCTTGGTCCGCCGGCCCCAACCGTCGGTGTCTTTGACCAGCAACAGGAGCTGGCGATGGCGGGGGTCCGCGTCCATGACCTCCACGGCTGAATCGCCCGGGGAAAGCTCGATCCACTCGCGGCCACACGACCGGCCGATATTCACCCCAAACCAGGGGCGCACCCGGCCGATCCGCAGGGGGACGCCGATGTCGCGGAACTTTTCCTCGAGGAGTTCGGTGCTCATGACGGGTGCCTGAAGCAAGCGGTATGCCTGCGGGAACTCAACCAAGTCAACCAGTTGCGAGCCGTGCGATCGTCCCGTACCGTTGAGTGTGGCCGAGAAGCCCACCCGGATCTCCTCATTAGACTTTCTGCGCGGTGTCGTCGTCATCCTGATGGCGATCGACCATGTCCGGGTGTATTCCGGGCTGCCTGCCGGCGGCCCCGAGGCAGGGATCTTCCTGACCCGCTGGATTACCCATTTCGTCGCGCCCGGATTTGCGTTCCTGGCCGGGACGGGTGCGCTCTTCCACGGACTCAAGCTGGGCGACCGGGCGGCGCTCTCCCGGTTCCTGGTGACGCGGGGGCTGCTCCTGGTCGTGCTCGAGCTCACGGTGATCCGGTTCACCTGGACGTTCAACCTCGACTATGGCCTGTTCACCCTCGCCGGCGTGATCTGGATGCTGGGCTGGTGCATGATTCTCCTGGCCTTCCTGGTGCGGCTCCGACCGGCGCTGGTGGGCTGGATCGGTGTGGCCATCATCCTCTTCCAGCAGGTCTTCGGAGGGATCGGGAACGCGCTCCCCGCGGCCACCGGGGTGATCTGGAACTTCATCTACCCGACCGACCACCCGGGTTGGGACAGGATCAACATTCTGTACGTGCTGGTGCCCTGGATCGGGGTCATGGCCGCGGGTTATGGATTCGGGCTGCTGATGCAGCGAGAGGAAGCCTCGCGGCGGCGGGTTCTGCTTCGGGTGGGTGTGGGACTGACGGTGCTGTTTCTGATCGTCGGGAGCATCCTGGCGACGCAGATCGGCGGTGGAGGAGGAGAGGCCGGCGGTGAGGGCCCCGCTCCCCCGTTCTGGATGCGGCTCCTCAATCAGCAGAAGTATCCGGCATCCCAGCTCTTTCTGCTGATGACCCTCGGTCCGATGATCGCGCTCCTGCCCGCGGTGGAACGCGCCCGGGGCTGGTGGGCCCGGGCCATCACGACGTTCGGCCGGGTGCCGCTGTTCTACTACCTGCTGCACATCCCCACGATTCATCTCGCGGGGATCGTCGTGATGAAGCTTCGGGGGGCCTTCGACTCCGGGTGGTACGCCACCGCCCCGTACACCCAGGTGCCCGAGGAGCACTGGTGGAGTTTGCCGCTCCTCTACCTCGTCTTCGCGGTTGTGATCGCGGTGCTGTATCCGATTTGCCGCTGGTATGGGGGGTACAAGGCGCGGCGGTCGGATGGTTGGGTTCGGTATATCTAGGGACTAGGGACTGGGGACTTGGGACTGGGGACTAGTGTAGTGTCCCATGAATAACTTGACTAATTAATGGGCGTGGCATAAACTTGGCTCCCCCGGCACTCGGAGCAGCGCGATGCCCCGCGGTCGACCCGTCC
>Ga0187892_10008421_pt1 | contig 14124 bp, 17 predicted proteins | sample MA1701073metaG_FD_139345 | JGI IMG/M metagenome (GOLD analysis project Ga0187892, IMG submission 139345) | Bio-ooze microbial communities from a basaltic lava cave in the Kipuka Kanohina Cave System on the Island of Hawaii, USA - MA170107-3 metaG ...
ACCTACGGAGGGAGAAAGGTGCGGGAGCTCGAAGGGGTGGTAATCCCGCGGGTGATGCTCCACGCGCGGACATTGGGCTTCCTGCATCCAACGACGGGGCGCCACACGGGGTATTCTTCCCCACTTCCTCTGGACATGGGTGCGATCAGTGATGCGCTTGAGCACATCGCATCCACAGCACGCTCGACTCATGCTTGACAGCCGGTAATGGTCAGGGTATGTGTCAACAACTGCGGAGGCGGAAGCAGTGGAAGCAACCGATGTGCTGGAAGCGATTGGTAGCTTGGTCGCGCAGCTCAAGGCTTACAGTTCGAAACTGCCGGCCGTGGTCCACCTCTCGGTGATGCCGGGAGGGCTCAAGCCGACGCCGGAAGCGGTCGAGGCTTACGAGAAGACTGTTTCTCGGTTTCGTCAACAAGTTGGACCCTCGGCGTACCGACCACTGAATGACCTGTTCATCGAGTCCCTGGAAGCCTTCGAATCCGGGTGGGTGCTCAAGGCGGTGCAACTGCTGCTGAAATCATTAGATTATCTGGAACTCATGCAGCGCGAGAAAACGATGATGGTCAACCCAGCAGAGGAGGGGCGCCTGAAGGAATACCGAAGTACTCTCAATCGGATCCTGCCAGGCAATCAACCGGAACTGGAAGGCGCTGGGCGCGGCCTATAGCCGCGCAGTGCTGAGTTGTGAGCGTTGAGTTTTTAGTTACAACTCAAAACTACAAACTTAAAACTCACAACTGGCCGCGTTCCGCGGCCATTAGTGGCCCATTTTGGGGCCCGCCGCATTCGAACCTTCTGAAACGAGCTTGAAGCGAACGGTTTCCCGACAATGTGGGCATTTCAAGCGGATGGTGTTCTCGTCCTCCTGCTCGATCTCCTCCTCCTTGACCCACATCAGGAGGCTGCACTTGGGACAGGTCCGAACTTGCATGGCCATTGACACACCCTCATTCAGTCGGAACGGATGACTTCGGAATAGCGACGTACTGTAATACAACGGGACGGTCCCTCTCAAGAGCATGATTACGTTCTCCGAACGAAAAGACTTTGATCCTGCCCACCTCGTCCGACTCTACACATATGCGGCCTGGGCGACAGGGCGTACCGGAGAGGACGTGCGCGAGATGCTATCTCATACGGACCTGGCGCTCTCGGTCTGGGACGGCTCACGCTTAGTCGGATTCGGGCGGGTCCTGACTGACTATGTGTACCGCGCCTCGATCTGGGATGTGATCGTAGACCCGGACTACCAGGGCCAGGACATTGGCACCCAGATCATGCAGCGAATTCTGCAGCATCCCGACCTGAAGCAGGTCGAGCTCTTTTGGCTCTGCACGCGAGACAAGCAGACCTTCTACGAAAAACTGGGCTTCAGCGCTAACGAACAGACCGGCATGGTGTGGGCCCGGGCAAAGCATGCGAAGCTAGAATGAGCTGAGAGAGATTAAGCTGGAGAGCGTCGGAGGCGTTTGGGAGAGAGCAGCACGGAGAGAAAGAAGAGCGTGGTGGCGAGGAGGACGATGGCGGGGCCAGAGGGCAGGTTCCAGAAATAGGAGAGCATGACGCCGCCGGTTGCACAGAAGATCCCGATGAGAACCGAGTAGGCCGTCATCTGACTGAGGCTGTGGGTGAGCTGATAGGCCGTGGAAGCCGGGATCAAGATCATCGCAAAGACCAGGATGGCCCCAACGATCTTCAGCGACACAACTACCGTCAATGCGATCAGCGAGAGCAAAAGGTAAAATATCCGCCTGGACGGCACACCAGAGGCTTCGGCCATCTCCTGATCGAACGCAATGAAGAATAGCTCTTTCGAGAACAGGAGAATGGCTCCCACCACCAGCAGGCTCAGCAGGGCGATCGCCCAGAGCTCTTCCGGCGTGACAGACAGCACGCTGCCAAACAGATACCCGTACACCTCCGCGTTATATTGCTTCATCAGGCCGATGAACAGGATGGCCAGCGCCATCGTGGCTGTATAGAGAATCCCGATCGACACGTCCAGCTTCATCTGTCCTTTTTCTTCCATCACCCCCGTCACCCAGACCGTGGCCAGCCCAAATAGGATCGCCAGCGGCAGAGGTGGTAGCCCAACCAGGTAGGCCAGCGTGACTCCGGCGAAGGCAGCATGCGCCGTGCCGGCTCCGACAAAGGCCAGCCCTCTGAGGACCACGAACACGCCGATCACGGAGCAGATGGCTCCCACCAGCGCTGCGGCCCAAAGTGAGCGCTGCATGAAATCGTATGAGAGCATCTCGAGCATAGACGTTAGGCGTGAGGAGATAAGCTTTTCAGTTTAAACCCCTTACGCCTCACCCCTCACGTTTCACGGTTCAGTGGTGGTGGTAGTCCTCGACAATGATCAGATCTTTCTCAGTGATGACGAGGTCCTTGCCGTACACCTGCTGGAGAATGTCAAGTTTCAGCACTGCTTCAGGAGCACCGGCAGCGAACAGCCGCGTCTTCAGCAACACCAGCCGATCCACCTGCGATCGGATCATGTTGATGTCGTGGGTGACCAACAGGACTGTGAGCCCCAAGTCCCGGTGGAGCCGACGAACCAGGTCCAGGACGCTGTGCTGTGTGGTGATATCAATGCCGGTGGTGGGCTCATCGAGCAGTAAGACTTGTGGTTGCTGTGCGAGGGCCCGCGCGATCAGAACTCGCTGCTGTTGCCCGCCTGACAGGTGTCCGAGGGCAGCGTCATGGTGATCCTGCATCCCCACATTGGCCAGGGCCTGCAGCGCAATTTCCTGATCCTGCTTCGCGGGCCTCCGGAACAGGCCGAGCGCGCCGTAGCGGCCCATCATCACCGTTTCCAACACGGTGATCGGAAAATTCTGGTCCAGTCTGCCCTTCTGGGGGAGATAGCCGATCCGGGCCCGATGGTGGCACCGAAGCTCCTCGCAGGAACAGTCGAAGATTTGCAGGCTGCCTTCAAGGGGGCGCATCAGGCCCAAGACCGCTTTGCACAGAGTGGTCTTTCCAGACCCGTTGGGCCCGATGATGCCGAGAAACTCCCCCTCCGCAATCTCCAGCGTGATGTCCTTTAAAGCGATGACGCCGGGGAATCCGAATGTCGCGTGCGAGAACCGAATGATGGAATTGCCCATGGAGCGATGTATTCAGGAGAAAGCCGTTAGCGCTCAGGCTTCAGCGGAGAACCGGTTCGGAATGATAATCATAGAGCCATGGGGGGCCAGATGAGGCACCCTGGGTAATTTCCAGAGCCTGCGCCAATTGTAGGATATTGTGCCTTAGCATATCGAGATAGGTCTCAATCCCTGCGATGCCTCCGGGCAGCGGGGTCAGTACCACTACGCGGGCGCCGGTCTCGCGCGCGAGGACCTCAGGAATTTTCTGATTCAACTGGGGTTCCGATACGATGACCTTGATGTGTTCGTTGCGGATCTTGGTGATGAGCGCTTGCAGGTGATGAGCCGAAGGTTCTGCGCCTGGTTGCGAAACGATTTCCCCCGCGATCTTGATCCCGAATCGTCGGGCGAAATAGGGCCAGGCCGGGTGATGGACTACGACGCGGCGGTCGGCGATGCTGCGCAGACGCTCGGCCAGCTCGGTTTGTACCTGATCGAGCTGGCGGAGGTAGGTGGCCTGATTGTTCCGGTAGTCCGATGCGTGGGCCGGGTCCACCTTGATGAAGGCTTCCGTGATGTGCCGCATCATGATTTTGGCGTTCTCCGGATCCAACCAGACGTGCGGGTTGCCGGCGTGACGACGGTTCTGTAGGGTCTGGCTCGCTCCGTCATTCTGGTCGTGGTTCCGGATCAGCGCGATGCCCTTCGACGTCGTGACGACGAGGAGGCCGGTGTTGCCGGAGTTCCTCACCAGCGAAGAGACCCAGACCTCCAGGCCCACCCCGACCTCCAACAAGACCCGCGCCTTTCGGATTGTCACCAGATCGCTTGGTTTGGGGGAATAGGTGTGCTCGCTCTCCAGACCGGACATCAGCGAGACAACCTTGACGTGTGGTCTGCCGATGCGCTCCGCCAGATCCTTGAGCACCGGGATTGTCACCACGATGTTGAGTGGCTCGGTTGTCCGGGACGCTTCCGCTGGGCCTGCTGAGACTGATGGCAAGAAGGGGAACCACACTCCTGCCGCTACGAATAGAGAGGCTACGAGAGCTTTATGCCTGAGTCCGATGTGCATGGCCGGACCGTAGCATCAAGCCTAGGGAAAGTCAACGAAGGGGCGCGGAATGAGCTTGGTTTGTCCTCGTGCCGCACAGCGTGCACGCCTCTAGCGTTATTCGTCGTTCGTGAAGCGGTTTTTGCACCTCGCACCTCGTGAAGCGTATCTCGTTCCGGAATTCGGACGCTTTACGCTTCACAAGCGACGAGAGACGCAACCTGGACCCGCTTCACGAGACTCAAAGGTGACCCGCGCAGTAGGGATCAGCCAACCCATTCCACTCCATCTCTTGACCCATATCATGACTTCGGTTAGCGTAGCGCGCGTCCAGAAGATGACCTCCGGCGTGGAAAGGCAACGGTGCTCATGAAGGTGATCGGGCTTATGTCCGGAACCTCCGGTGACGGAGTGGATGCGGTCCTTGTCGAGATCCATGGGAACGGACAGGCTCTCCAAGTCAAACCGCTTGCCTTTGCTCCCCTGCCCTATTCCCCAGCGTTACAAAGGCGAATCCTAGCGGCTTCCACCACAGGAACTGTCTCGGAGATCTGTCATCTGAATGCCCTGTTGGGCGAGGTGTTTGCGAGAGCGGCGCTCCGGGTCATCAAGAAAGCGGGGCTGCGACCGTCGGACGTCCACCTGATCGGCTCGCACGGGCAGACCGTTCACCATCTCCCGAAACCAATCCGTGAGCCAGGCCTCGGAGATATCCGCTCCACCCTTCAGATTGCCGAGCCGGCGGTCATCGCTGAGCGGATCGGCATCACCACCGTCGCCGATTTTCGGCCACGCGATCTGGCCGCCGGCGGTCAAGGGGCTCCCCTCACTCCTTATGCCCATCACCTGTTGTTGAGAGAACTAAAACGGTCGCGTCTGATCGTGAATCTCGGGGGTATCAGCAACGTGACCTATCTTCCGGCGGGAGGAGACCTGGATTCTGTCCGCGCGTTCGACACTGGTCCGGGAAATATGGTCTTGGACGCCCTCGCTCACCGTCTGACCAGGGGGCAACAGTCCATGGACCGAGATGGAAAGATGGCCGCCAAGGGAACCGTTGACGCGCAACTCTTGGCGTTGCTCTTGTCGCATCGCTTTCTTCAACAACGCCCGCCCAAATCCACCGGTCGTGAAGAGTTCGGTGAAGCCTTTCTGGCTCGTCTGCTTGCCATGAAGCGGAGACAGCACCTGTCGGCAAACGATCTGATGGCGACCTGCTCACTGTTCACGGCCATGGCAGTGGGAATGGCGCGCCGATGGCTCAAGGGACCTGTTAATGAAGTGATCGTCGGTGGTGGAGGGGTCCGCAACCGCACCCTGATGGCCGACCTTGCCGAGGTCTTTGCCCCGATCCCGGTGAGAACCTTTGAAGGCTTGGGGTGGGAGAGTAAATCATTCGAGGCGGTGGCCTTTGCCGTGCTGGCCTATCAAACCGTCCATGGCGAATGTGCCAACGTTCCTGCGGCAACCGGTGCGAAACACGCGGTCATTCTCGGGACGATCGTGCCGGGAAACCAGCGGTGGCAAGGCCATCTGCGCTGACAGAGCAGCGGAGGAGAGACTGTGAACACCCTGCTGATCCTGCTGGCTGTGCTGATCCTCATTGTGCTGGCCTGGTGGCTCTGGGCAATAAAAGGGGCCGGTCAGGGGAAGAACCACAAGGCCGGTATTCCCGAGGGAGTCTCGGTGCGTGGCAGGCCTCTCATGACCAAGGCCAAGGCATCTCTGTACAATCTGGTGCGGCTCGCGGTCCAGGAGCAGTACCTTGTCTTTGCCCAGGTGCCGGTCTGGTGCCTGGTGGATGTGCGGGCGCAGGATCACCGAGCGCGCAGAGAGTTTCTCAATAAAATTTCGTTCAACCGCGTGGATTTTGTGCTGGTGCACCCGGGCACTCTGGCAGTGGCCAAAGTCGTCGAATTGGATGACCAGTCTCAGACATCGAGTCAACGACAGGTGAGGGATCGGCTGATTGATTCGGTGTTGAACGAAGCTGGGATTGCGCTTGTCAGGCTGAAGGCCCAGCAGTCCTATACGGTGCCAGCCCTCGCTGCGCTTCTGGGGGTCGAGCCGCTGGAATAGCTCACTGGCTCCCTGGAGCAGTCACCGCTTGTTCCTGCGGTTGTTCCTGATTGGTCTGAGCTGGATTTCCCTCTGGTCCAGCTTCCGCCTGCGTAGGCGGCATGCCGTCCCCTGAAGTCGTTCCCTCACTCGCCGGGGGGCTGGCCACCGCAGCAGTAGAACGGCCCAGATGCTTCAGCGCCACATCTGCCTCTGGGGTGTTGGGAAACTGATCCAGTACCCGCTCGAGCACAATTCTTGAATCCTTCTGCTTTCCGAGCTTCGCATAGATGAGTCCGATCTTCAGGGTTGCGCCGGCAAGTTTGGGGCTTTTCGGATAACGTGACATCACGTCGTAAAAGGATGTGAGGGCTTCTGTATAGCGGCGCAACCGAAATTCGCACTCACCGACCCAATACTGGGCGCTTGACGCTAATGGAGCGCGCGGGTGCAACTCAAGAAACAAGCGAAATCCAGCCAGCGCTGCCTCGTAGTCCTTGTTTCGAACCTCTTCCATTACCCGGTCGTACAGCCGTCGAGATGAGTCCTGCGTCTGAGCTGACGCTGTCGCGGGGAGGCCAACCGCGCACAGAAGGAGGAGCAGCGAAATCATCGCCTTCATCGGTGTCCACATCTTGTGTGTAGGCATAACCCTGCGTTTTGCAGGAAAGAGTACGAGCAAGCGCTATGCCAGCCTTCACCCTCTTGAATAAGCATGAGTTGAGGGGTGGCAGGGACCCCCAGTCTGCCAGGATTGTCCATCCAGTGACGAAAATGCGACAATCATGGACGGGCTTGACGAGTCGGCTGGCAACCAGTGGGCATCTTCAGGACTCAATCAAGACGCGGCAAAAGCAGGCGACGGGCGACCTCAGGTTAGGGTACAATCATGTGCCCGTTGTGAACCGTCGTTGAAGGGAGAGAGCTCCAGTTTGAATCAGCCGGTCGAACAGGCCCAGACGAAGCTGTCGTTACGGCCACGAGGCGCCATTCTCCTGATCTCCTGCTATGAGCTGGGGCACCAGCCGATCGGCATTGCTCAGCCGGCCGGATTCCTGGAACAGGCCGGATATGAACCAGCCGGGCTTGACATCGCTGTCGAGGAATTCGACGGGCAGCGGGTCCGGCACGCCCGATTTGTGGGGATCTCAGTGCCGATGCACACGGCTCTGCGCCTTGGTGTCCACGTCGCTGAGCTGATCAGGAAGTCCAATCCCTCCTGTCATATCTGCTTTTATGGCCTCTATGCTTCCCTCAATGCTGACTACTTGCTTGATCGTGTCGCGGATTCAGTCATTGGAGGCGAGTACGAGACGCCGCTCGTCAACCTTGTCCATGCCCTAGAGAATGGTCGTAAGATTGGTGATATCGAAGGCGTCAGCTGTCTCGGTCGGATGGCGGCTCCTGTCCTGAAACGGCCCCCCTCACGTTTTCCGGTGCCAAGCCGCAGCCTGCTGCCCAGGCTGGACAAGTATGCTCATCTCGAGCACAACGGCGACCAGTATCTGGTTGGGTACGTGGAGGCCAGCCGCGGCTGCTTGCATCACTGCCTCCATTGCCCCATCGTGCCGGTCTATGAGGGCCGTTTCTTTGTCTTTCCGGAAGAGGCTGTCCTGGAGGACATCCGGCGACAGGTCCAGGCTGGCGCGACCCATATCACCTTCGGAGATCCAGACTTCCTGAATGGCCCAAGTCATTCCATGGGCATCGTCCGCGCCATGCATGCCGAGTTCCCACATGTGACCTTCGACTTTACGGCGAAGATCGAGCATCTCCTCAAGCATCGCGCGCTCTTTCCCGAACTAGGCGCACTGGGCTGCCTCTTCGTGGTCTCGGCGGTGGAATCCTTCAGCGACCTGGTGCTGGCGCAGCTTGAAAAGGGCCACACACGAGCCGATGTCATCACGGCGCTTGACGTAGTTCGTTCTGCTGGGATCACGCTCCGGCCGTCCTTCGTCGCGTTCACTCCCTGGACGAGTCTCCAGGATTACCTGGAGCTGTTCGACATCGTGGAAACCAACGACCTGATCGATGCGATCGACCCGGTCCAGTACAGCGTTCGTCTCTTGATTCCTCCTGGCTCTGCCCTCCTCGCTCAGTCCGGTATCCAGCGGTTTTTAGGCCCATTGGACCAGCCAGGGTTTCAGCATCAATGGACGCATCCAGACGAGCGCATGGACCGGCTGCACCGGATGGTCAGCGAGGCCGTGGAGCAAGCCTCTGTCACAGGCGAGGATCCGGCAATCACCTTCGACCGACTGTGGGCGCTCGCTTACCAGGTTGCGGGTCGGCAGTCGGTAGTCGCCGGCAGCTCGACCGCGCGCTCGCTGGAGCGTTGCCGGTCGCCTCGGCTCACGGAACCATGGTTCTGTTGTGCGGAGCCGACCGCAGGGCAGTTCGGTCCGTTACGTACGAATGGCCATGGAGAGGTTTAGCAGGATGTTGGAAAAGGAGAAGGGTAAGGGTGGCCAGACTGCCCTTCGTGCTCGCGCAGCGCGCACGATCAGAATGTGCTCGCTGGACGCGCGCAGTAAAGGGCAATCAGGCCACCCTTCTAGGCTTGATTTAGGACGGGCTGAGGAACCGAATACAGTTGGGACCATCCCAGCCAGCCGGAGCAAGGATTAGTTGGCGGCCGCGCTGGCCGACCTTTTTGAACGTCCTGACAGCAATTCGTCCCCTTTCATGATGTTGACAGTCAAACCAGATCAACTAGAGCAAGACCGTTTTTCAACAGCCAGTTAAAAAATCAGACAGGGAGGAAACATTGTGACGAGAGATCAGACGAGACAAGGCACGCAGATGCAGGAGCTGCTTGGACTGAAGTTGCCGCCGGTCGCGATTGCGTTTCGAGACTCCGCCCCAGCAGGTGTGTCCCGGATCGACGCCCCGACTCCCGCCGGGTGCGGGTACTGGCGTCTCGCCGCGGAGGGAAAGGTCTTTTACACTGAAGCGTCGGATCACTATACCTGTCCGGTCGGTGCGCATACCCATGGGGTTGATCTCCCTGAGGCAGTTGCCAAGGAACTGCAGGGCCTCGTGCAGACGATGGTTGGACTTCAATACATCAAGGTGGAAGAGATCCCACTCATTCCCCGTCGGCAGGGTCCGTTCGGCGTGGCGGTTTATGCTCCATTGGCCCAAGCGTCGTTCGAACCGGATCTCGTCTTGGTACGAGGAACCGTCAAGCAGTTGATGTTGCTGGCTGAGGCTGCGCAGGGGGCTGGGATCGCTGGTGGTGGCGCGACGATGGGCCGGCCCACCTGTGCGGTTCTCCCGGAAGCGTTACAATCTGAGCGTACGGCGACCAGTTTCGGTTGCATCGGCAACCGTGTCTATACCGGCCTCGGCGATGATGAAGGCTACTATGCCATTCCCGGCTCCAAGGTCTCCGACGTGGTCGAGAAGTTGGCAGTGATTGTGGAGGCGAACCGTCAATTGGAGACCTTCCACCGATCAAGACGAACCACCTCCACGTAAGTCGTGACATGCCGCGACTCCTCCTCCTGCTCCCAACAACGACATACCGAGCAGAGGCCTTCCGCGAGGCGGCGCAGCGCTTGAATCTGGATCTGACGGTCGGCTCCGAGCGAGGTCCTGCTCTTGCAGAGCAGCAGTCCTCCGAGGTGCTAACGGTTGATTTCCGTCACGTTGAGGAGGCGGTCCGCAGGGCGGTTGACTTCTCCCGGCGAGACCCGATTGACGCCGTCATCGGAGTGGATGACCAGACGGCTGTCCTGGCAGCCCACATCTCGGCGGCCCTAGGCTTGCCGCATAACTCCGTGGCCTCGGTGTCCGCAGCCAGCAACAAGCATCGCATGCGGACACTCCTGCGCCAGCAGGGAGTACCGGCTCCTCGCTTCACTGTGTTTCCTATTGACGGCGACCCGGCAGCGTTCGCCACCCAAGTGGCCTACCCCTGTGTCGTCAAACCGCTTATCTTGTCAGCCAGTTGCGGCGTGATCCGAGCGAACGACGGGCAGGAGTTCATTGGTGCTTTTCGGCGCGTCGCCACACTCCTTATAAGGTTAGGCCTGGCGGAAAGAGAGGACAGTGGCCGGCAGATTCTGGTGGAGGATTTTGTGCCGGGAAAGGAAGTGGCACTGGAGGGTTTACTGACCGGCGGGCAGCTTCGGCTTCTTGCCCTCTTCGACAAGCCGGACCCTCTGAACGGTCCGTTTTTTGAGGAGACGATCTATGTCACGCCGTCACGCCTTCCAACTCGCATCCAGCAGGGCATCGTCGCCTGCACAGCGAGAGCAGCGAACGCGCTGGGGCTGCGAGAAGGGTCTGTGCATGGAGAATTGAGGGTGAACGACAGGGGCGTCTGGGTGATCGAGGTGGCGGCGCGCTCGATCGGAGGTCGCTGCTCACAGACGTTGCGCTTTGCTGCCGATATGTCGCTGGAGGAGTTGCTGCTGCGTCATGCACTTCGGATGGATATCCCTTCGTTCGAGCGAGAAAGGCGTGCGGCCGGCGTCATGATGCTGCCGATTCCCTACGGCGGGATTTTGTGCGAGGTCCGGGGACAGGCTCAGGCACGGGCGGTCCAAGGAATTGAGGAGCTGACGATTACGGCACAGCCTGGCCAGGAACTGGTCCCGCTTCCGGAGGGGACGCGCTACCTTGGGTTTCTCGTGGCCCGTGGTGACAGCCCTGAAGCAGTAGAGGTGTCGCTTCGCGAGGCCCATCGGCGGCTTGACGTGGTTGTCAGCGCCGTTCCAACAGGCGGGCTTCGTCATCCAGCTCAGGCCGGTAAGCCCCGCGTAGTGACCTTTTGAATGTTGCGCGGGTAAGTCCCCTGAGTTGGGGAGCTGCCGACGCTAGGAAGGCTTTTTTCGAATTTCAGCCGCCATCTTGCGAGACCACTCTTCCAGGCTCTTGCCTTGGCCTGCTACATCCGGAATACCGGTCATATCATGGACCCAGGTACCCTGGACTTCTTCTCCGTCATCTTTGACGGCTTTCTTGATGGCCTCGATCTCTTTGTCAAATCGTTCGGGGGCTTGTTCCAGAATGCGCCTGATCCTCCATTTCGTGGCCGGTTTCCCGTCTTCATCAAGGTCGCATCCATAATGGACCAGATCCAGTTTTCCTGTCTTGAGAGACTTAGCCAGCATGCGATAGGCCACGCCTTTGTTCGATTGAATCAAAGCCGCCTTGTAGAGGCGTTCCCCTTTGTCGGGATCAACCTCCATCGCGGTGAGATCTTCAATGACTCTGGCGGCAGTTTCCGGCGTGGGATTCACTTCTCCCATGGCATGTCCCTCCTCATTCCTCGCAATGGGTTCTCCTCAACGCTGTGAGCTTAGCAGAGGGAACTCCTCCTGGGCAAGGCCGTCGTCACGGCGTACTCTGTCTTGACATCTCGTGATGCGGCCGAAATAATGCGACTGCGCTGAAAGTGATCAGCCTACCATCAAGGAATCCTGGACCGCTCCCTATGTCTCTTGAGCTTCCTGAAGAGCCGAGTGGAGGTCAACCAGGTGCCCCGGAAGGCCAACCGGATTCTCAGGCACCAGCGATGCAGGAGCCTCCTCCCAATCCAGCCGGTGGTAAGACGCTCATCGTGGATGCCAATGATCCTGGTGCCTACGCAAGACCGAGCGCTGCGCTCAAGGACGCCGGCCCCGATGATCAGGTCTTCGTCAGGCCAGGAGTCTATGAGGACAAAATCTTCATGGTCGAGCGGCCGATTGTGCTCATCGGGGCTGGACGCGATCGCGTGCAGATCTTCAGCCGACGCGGCGGGCCGCTCTACCTTCAGCGCGTGCCGAGCGGACGCCTTTCCGGGATGACCTTCCGATACGTCGGGAGCGACCAGAATTCGGCCATGAATATATTGGATTCCGCCTGTACGATCACGGAATGTCGGGTGACCGAAGGCCTTCTGTCGGGGGTGGTCGTGTATGGTCCAAACTGCCGGCCCATCTTGATCGGCAACGAGGTCTGCCACAATCGGGAGTCCGGCATCTTCGTGTTCGCCGGAGCCCACCCCCGTGTCGCTCAAAACCTCTGTTATGCGAACCATCATTTCGGGATCGCCGTCCGCGATCCTGGAACGCATCCTGATCTCGTCCGCAACATATGTCGCGACAACATGCTGAGCGGCATCTTGCTCTTTCATCATGCTGAAGGCCTGGTCTTGGACAACAGTTGCTACGACAACCAGCATTGGGGTCTTGTGACCACTCCCGACTGTCAGATCTCCCCACCGCGGGAGCAACTGGCTGCTTCTAATAAGCTTGAGCCCAACCCACGTGGTGCGCTCATGGTGACCAATGAACCCTTGGCTGAGATCGGTCGCTAGCAACTATTGCGTCTCTGGGTGAGCAGTGCTACAGAGAAGCGTCTAACGGAGCCTCATTATGCGGGTCGAAGCCGAAACGATCCTGCTTGTGGAGGATGAACCGGAGGTTCGTTCTCTTGCCCGCGAATTCCTCGAAGAGCATGGCTACCGCGTGCTCGTGGAACCGTCTGGCTCAGCGGCATTGGACCTTGTGGAACGGGAGGCTGGGCCAATTCACTTGCTTGTTACCGATGTGGTGATGCCGCACATGAGCGGGCCGGAGCTGGCCAGGCGTGCCATGGCCGTTCGCCCGAGCCTAAAGGTCCTCTATGTGTCCGGTCTGATGGGGAAAACGGTCGTGTGTGAGGGGGCAGTGGTTCCCGGTGCGGTCGTGCTCCATAAGCCCTTCACGGCAGAGGACTTGGCAGGCAAGGTGCGGGAGGTCCTGGACGGACCAGGCTAAACTTTAGGCAACGGAGATGGGCGTCCCTGTGAAGTGGAGATTTGGCTTTCGAGGGCGAACCGGTAGTGGTTGCCGCCATGTCCTTTAGCTCGGTACATGGCGGTGTCGGCGTGTCTCAAGAGATCGTCGATGCCGTGGTCATCGAAAGGATAGACGGTAATCCCGACGCTAGCTGTGACTGAGACTGCATGGCCGTCCAAGACCAAGGGCTGTGCAATGGCTTCAAGAATTCGTTCCGCGACCCTGGCGATATCTTGTTCGCCAGGGGTCCCTTCCAGTAAGATAGTGAATTCGTCGCCTCCCATGCGAGCGACAGTATCCACCTCCCGCACACAACTCTTCAGCCGGTCCGCCGCGGCTTTGAGGAGCTGATCTCCAATGTCATGTCCCAACGTATCGTTGACTGCCTTGAAACCATCCAAATCTAAGAGCATGAGCCCGACCGGTTGTTTCTTGCGCTTGCTCCGGGCCAGCGCCTGAGTCAGGCGGTCACGAAAGAGGGTACGGTTAACTAGACCGGTCAGGTGATCATATTGGGCGAGATAGATCAGGCGCTCTTCCGCTCGCTTGCGTTCGATGGCATAGCGGATGGCACGTGCCAGCAGTTCCCCGCTGCTCCGACCCTTGACCAGGTAATCCTGCGCTCCAGTCTGCACGGCCTGCAGCGCAAGGGCCTTGTCGTCGGACCCGCTCAACACCACAATCGGCACACTGGATGTTGTGGCTTGAATTTGGTGCAAGGTGTCCAAGCCGTGAGCGTCCGGCAGGGATAGATCCAGGAGGACGACATCGAAGCGCTCATTCCTCAAACGCCGGATCGCTTCGCTCATCTGCTCAGCATGGGTGAGATCAAACAGATCGGCAGTCTCCTCCATGAGGATATCCCTCGTCAGTTGGGCGTCAACTGGGTTGTCTTCAATCAGCAGGACCTTGATCATAACGGGTGGGGTCAAGCAAGTGCTTGCTTGTTAGGCTATCGGCGCCGTCATGGCTGCACTGGTGATCACTAGGAATTCTTCTAACATATTTTTCACGTTGAGAGAATTCCTAAGGACATTTGTTGCAGTGGCTAAAACGTCACGTGATACTCCACACCGGAGCTGGCTCGGGCAACTCCATACCCGTGTCCGGTCCACTCGCTCGCGAAGACCATCTCGATGAT
>Ga0187892_10008423_pt1 | contig 14121 bp, 10 predicted proteins | sample MA1701073metaG_FD_139345 | JGI IMG/M metagenome (GOLD analysis project Ga0187892, IMG submission 139345) | Bio-ooze microbial communities from a basaltic lava cave in the Kipuka Kanohina Cave System on the Island of Hawaii, USA - MA170107-3 metaG ...
ATTTCCTCTGGGTCGGACTCGCCTACGCCAACAAACTTCATCCGAACGCGGTGTACGTCCTCTATGCGCTGAAGACGATCGTCGTGGCGATCCTGCTGATCGGGCTGCGGAAGAACTTCCCGGAACTGACCTGGAAATGGTCGTTCCACGGCGTGTGGGTCGGGGTGCTCGCCTTGGGGGTGTGGCTGGTGCCGTATTGGAAGTTCATCCCCGGCTTGCCAGCGCCGGACACGACCGGTGGATACAATCCGCTGCAATTTGAGAGCAACCCGCTGGCGATGTACTCGACGATCGCTTTCCGGATCGCCGGCGCGTCGCTCGTGGTGCCGTTCATCGAGGAACTGCTTTTTCGCTCGTGCATCGCCCGGATGGTGATCAGCCAGGATTTCAAGGCGGTGCCCATCGGCGCGTTCTCATGGGCGTCGCTGGCCATCACGACCATCGCCTTTGCCATCGGCCATCATCCGTGGGAATACGTGGGAGCGGTGCTGGTGGGTCTGATGTATTACGGCTTGATCGTGTGGCGAAAAAACATCCTCGACTGCATCATCGCGCACGGCGTGACCAATCTCACGCTCGGAATCTACGTCCTGTGGACGAAGCAGTGGTGGTGGTGGTAGCTGATCGATGACATGAAACTGAAGGTCGAGAAGCTCGAGTTCGCGTCCGCCACGTTCCGCATGCCGTTGAAGTTCGGGGCGTCGGTCGTGAAGGATGTGGTCATGCCGGCCGTCACGATTCGATTGAGCGACGGGCCGCGCGAGGCGACCGGCATCGGCGCGATGCCACTCGGCAATGCCTGGTCGTTTCCCGCCGCGCCCCACGACCTGTCTCTCGACGCGATGCAACGGCTCACCCGCGCGTTGGCCACGAGCATCGACAAGCTGACCGGCGCGTCGATCTTCGCCTTAAGCCACGAACTCGAAACCGTTTGTCTGGAGTTGGCCGGCGGGATTTCGCGTGACATGCCGCAGCTTCCCGGACCGATTCCGAAGCTCTGCGCGCTCGTCGTCTTCAGCGCGTTTGACATCGCCGCGTTCGACGCCTGGGGCAAACTGCGGGGCGGAAACACCTTCGCGCTGTTGCGCGCGACGCTGGAAGGCGCAAACCTCGCCCGCTGGCTGGACGATGGCTTCAAACAGCATGGCTTGGCGAAGGCAATTCTCCCCGCGCCGGTCGAGGGACTGCCTCTGTTTCACCTCGTCGGCGGACTCGATCCCCTCACGCCCGCAGACGTGGCGAAACCGATCGGCGACGGCCTGCCGGAGCACCTCGAAGAATGGATCGACCGCGATCAACTCACGCACCTGAAAATCAAGTTGCGCGGCGACGAGGCGGAGTGGGATTTCAACCGGATCATCCAGGTGGAGCGGATCGCATCGAACAAAGTGCGCGGCGAGCCGGTGTACTCGCTCGACTTCAACGAGAAATGCCCGTCCGGCGCGGCGTTGGTCGATCTGCTGGAGCGCGTCCGGTCCGCAGCGCCACGGGCGTTCCAGCGCATCGCCTATGTCGAGCAGCCCACCTCGCGCGAATTGCGCGATCGTCCCGAAGATCGCATGCACGCCGCGGCCAAGCTCAAGCCGGTGGTCATCGACGAGGCGTTGACCGATTACGACGCGTTCCGGCGCGCCCGCGCTCTCGGCTATTCGGGCGTCGCGCTCAAGGCTTGCAAAGGCATCGGGCCGTCGCTTCTGATGGCGGCGGCATGCCGGAAGGACGGACTGTTTCTTTGCGTGCAGGATCTGACGTGCCCGGGCCTGGCGCTCATGGCTTCCACTTCGCTCGCCGCATGGCTCGGTGTTGCGGCAATCGAGGCGAACGCGCGGCAATTCTGTCCGAGCGCGAACGAGGAATGGGCCGGTCGTCGCCCCGAGGTGTTCGCGATTCGAAGCGGACGGGTGGACACGAGCCGGTTTGGCGGCGCGGGTTTGGGATTCGAGTGAAAGGAGAGAATCATGGAACTGAAGAATCGAGTGGCGGTGATCACGGGCGGCTCCAAAGGCATGGGGGCGTCCACGGCCCGGGTGATGCATCGCGAAGGGGCAAAGATCGCGTTGCTCGACCTGGATGAGTCCGGCGCGCGACTCGCCGGCAAACTGGGGCCGCGGGGGTTGTTCATCCGTTGCGATGTGTCGAACGGGCGGGAAGTCGAGCAGGCGTTTCGGACGGTCTTTCGCCGGTTCGGCGGGGTGGACATTCTCGTGAACAACGCCGGCATCCTCAGTTATCATACGGTCACGGAAACGCCAGAGGAAGAATGGGATCGCACGATGAACGTGAACCTCAAGAGCGCCTTCCTTTGCGCGAAACAAGCGATCCCGTCGATGCTCCGTCGCGGCAAGGGCGTCGTCATCAACGTCGCCAGCGTGCAGTCGTTCATCAGCCAGAGCAAAGTGGCGGCCTACGTCACCAGCAAGACGGCGTTGCTCGGCCTGACCCGCAGCATCGCGGTGGACTACGCGCCGAAAGTCCGTTGCCTCGCGGTCTGCCCGGGCACGGTGGACACGCCGATGTTGCAGCGGGCAATCCAGGAATCGCCTGATCCCGCCGCGGTGCTGGAGGAATGCCGCCAGATGCACCTGCTCAAACGGATCGGCAAACCGGAAGAAATCGCGGAGTTGATCGCGTTTCTTGTCGGTGACAAGGCGGCGTTTGTTACCGGCCAGTATGTCCGCATCGACGGCGGTTTGGGAGTGAGCATCGGCGGCAGCAAACGAGATTGAACGGGCCTTCGGCCGCATCACTCAGGGACTCGCAGCCAAGGCAGACAGCGGTGTATTCCACGAAATCTTCACGTCGAGCCGGTCGGGGTTCTCGATGACCTTGACCTCGGGTAGCCGGCCGGTCAGGTCGTAGGCAACCTTGACCACACCGCGTTGGCCGTCTTCGATGAACACCTGGAAACGGCGCGTGACGACGTAGCCGCAGACGGTGAGTTCGCCCTTCGGCGGGAGCGACAAATCGGGCACTGACTGGAAGATGTCGCGGCAGAAAATCTCGTCGGCCTGCACCAGCATCGGATTGTCGGTGCGATAGCCGTGATGCCAGCGCAAGGCGTCGCCTTCTTTGCTGAGGTGCGCGACCGCGTTCGTAAGACCGGCGGCGCGATACGTATCGAGAAATTTCCCGGTCATCACCGGCGGGCAGGCCGTTTCTTTTGCATCCCAGAAGATGTGCAGCCGGGCCGTGCGATTGTTCGCGGCGCCGAGGCAGAAATTGCGCGCCGCGTACTGAAGCGGCAATCGATCCGGCGGGCCGCCAATGGCGTCGTCCATGATCTTGCCGTAGGCTTCGGCGCGCAACCGGTACCATTCGCCGTAGTCCGCGATGCCGAAGAACGGCGCAACAACGTGAAACAAATCCGGGAACCGCACGAACGCAGCAAAGCAGTTCCCGCCGCCGCCGCTGTAGCCGACGATGTTGATGTTGCGCTGGTCAATCTCTGCCGGCCATTTCGCGACGGCGGCAAGCAGTCCATCCACGATGTCATGCACGTCGAGGCCGCCGCTGTCGAATTTCCCGGCCGAGCCGCCTCGTCCGCGCATGTCGAGCGCAACGGCGAACAACCCGCGCCCGGCCAGGTCGCGGATGTCCCCGGCGACATGGTCGCGGCGCCCGCTGAAACCGTGCATGACGGCGATGATGGGCTTCCGCCTGCCGTCCCTGCCGTAGCATACATCCGCGAGGAGCGGCGCGGTGCCGTCCACCGAACTGGAGTATTGCATTGTCTCGGCGGCGAGTTCATTCGTGGTCTGCGACATCGCTTGCAGGGATAGCAGGCTTGTCGCGACGAATGCAAGCGTTTGGAAGAACCTCTGGATTGCCGGCGCCAATGACTGCATGGAGTTCATTATTGACCAACGAATCCGCTCTCGCCACCATGAATGCATGCTCATCATCCCCGCCATCGATCTCAAGGACGGGAAATGTGTTCGCCTCCAACAAGGCCGGGAGGACGCGGTGACGGTGTATTCCGACGATCCCGTCGCCGTGGCGCAACGCTGGCAACGCGAGGGCGCGCAGTTCCTGCACCTCGTGGACCTGGATGCGGCGTTCGGGCGGGGCGGGAACAACGAGGACGTCGGCAAGAGAATCGTCGCCTCCGTGAAAGTCCCTTGCGAATGGGGCGGCGGCGTGCGCGACCGGGAGAAGGTCGAGCACTTGCTCCAATACGGCGTGCGGCGAGTCATTCTCGGGACAAAGGCCGCGCAGTCGCTGGAGTTCGTCAAGGACGTCGTCGAACGGTTCTGGGACAAGATCGTCGTCGGCATCGACGCAAAGAACGGACGAGTGGCAGTCAAAGGCTGGACCGAGACGACGCCGTTGCGCAGCGCGGATTTCGCCAGGCAGGTGGCGGACCTGGGGGTGGCTACGATCATCTATACGGACGTCGCCACCGACGGAATGCTCGGAGGACCAAACCTCCGGGCGCTCGCCGAGTTGGCCGACGCCGTGCCGCAATGTGAAATCGTCGCCTCGGGTGGCGTCTCTTCCGGGAACGACGTCGAAGAGATCAAGAAACTCGCACGACCGAATCTGTCCGCCGCAATCGTCGGAAAGGCGTTGTACGACGGACGGGTAACGCTGAAGGAACTGCTCGCGGTGGGGTAAGGACCGCCGCCCCCTCGCTCAGGACGTCGTGACACCGTTCTGCTTCTGTATGCTCACCACCAAACGAACATCAATCGCCTCCGTGCGATCGTTCTCCAGCGCAAGGTGCAGAATACGACCCGAACGGGAGAGCATGGCGAAGTCGGGATGCGGGACTTCAATGCAGCGGCTATCTGCGGTAAGCACTTTGAATGGCTGATTGCTGTGCAAGGCATCCTGAATGACTTCGGTCGTCATGGCCCGAACTATAGCGGATGTGTGCTTCTTTGCCAATCCCGCAGTCTCTCTTTCGGTACGTCGCCGCTGGCCCGCGTCGAAAAAGGACCGCAACGCGTGGAAATCTCGCGCATACTCCCCTCCTGAGACGGTATCCCGCCCCGGGATGTCGGCCGCCGCAGGGCACGACCGATGCTTGATAGAACCCGCCGGAACCAAGGGACGCGCCGGCGATAAACGGGGAAGGTTGCGGACGGTCGAGCCGTGGTCGGACAAATGGCGCGCAACGATGCCTTCACAGCCGCGTCTAATTCATTGAGAGCCGGCGTGAGCACATGGATGTCAAAAACATAGAGCTATTGAAGAACCTGCCGATCTTCCGCTCGCTCAACCTCGCGAGCGTCAAGAAGCTCGCGGACAAGGCGCTCTTCGTCGCGTTCAAGAAAGGCGAGGTCGTAGTCCACGAGAACGCGCAGGATGACGCGTTCTACGTCGTCGTCTCCGGGCGTCTCCAGGCGTACACGCGGCTGAAGTCCGGCGCGACGCGCGTGTTCAGCACCTACTGCAGCGGCGATTGCTTTGGCGAAAACGTGCTGCTCGCCGGCGAGACGTACTGGTACACGGTGCGGTGCCTCAACGATGCCGTGCTGTTGAAAGTCCTGCGCGAGGACTTCGACGACATCCTGCGGAACAACCCGGAAGTGATGACGCCGTTCAGCCGGATATTCCAGGACCGAATTCAATCGCTGCGCGAGGAAAAGAAACGGGCGAAGTGGAGTTCGATCTTCGCCTTGTACGGCATCCACACCGGCGTCGGCAAGGCGCTCCTCAGCACCAACCTCGCCGCCAGCCTGCGGGCGGAGACGGGCGAGCCGGTGCTGGTTGTGGACATGAACTCCAGCGAGGGGCGGCTGAGCCTGATGAAGTTCGAGGACATGGTGAACTGGACCTGCGCGGACATTTCCGAACTCGTCGAGCATCATCCCGCCGGCTACGATGTCCTTCGCATCGAGCTGAAAGGGACCGAAACCGAGGCGAACCTCATTCCGTCGTTCTTCGGCTGTCTCGTCAAACGCTACGACTATGTGCTCGTGGACCTGCCCGGGGAGTTGACGCCGCCGGTCCAGCAGAGCTTCTTGCAGTGCGACGAGATCCTGCTCATCACCGGCAAGGAAGAGGAAAACATTTATCGATCCCGGCTCTTTCTGCGCGACCTGGAACGCGAACAGGTGGACGTCGAAGAAAAGGTGCGCATCATTCTCACGCGCGCGCCCGATGACCTGAGCAACGGGATCGATTCGATCCAACGGCACCTCGGCCACCCCATCCACGCGCACCTGGCTCGCATCGCCTCGGAACCAACGGCGGCGGACCGGCCGTTTGTCCTCGCCAAACCGGTGCATGCCTTCAGCCTCGTCGTGACGCGGCTGGCCCGCGAGATCGGCAACGTCCGCGTCGGCCTCGCGCTCGGCAGCGGCGCGGCGCGGGGTCTGGCGCACATCGGCGTGATCCGCGTGCTCGAACAGGAAGGCATCATCGTGGACGTCGTCAGCGGCGCGAGTATGGGCGCGTTCATCGCGGCGGTATGGGCTTCGGGCAAGAGCGCGGACGAGATGGAAGAGATCGCGTTGCGCGTGAACACCAAGCGGGCATTTTTCAGTCTGCTCGATTTCACCTGGATGCGCGGCGGCTTGATCAAGGGACGGAAGATCGAGGCGTTCCTGGAATCGATCCTCGGGGACAAGACTTTTGCCGATACGTTCATCGACACCCGGCTGATCGCGACCGACTTGAACACCATCGAAGAGATCGTCTTCAGCGAAGGGCGCCTCGTGGACGCCGTGCGCGCGAGCATCGCGATCCCCGGCGTGATCACGCCGATCCAGAGCAACGGCCATCTATTGATCGACGGTGGGATCAGCAATCCCGTTCCGATCAGCGTGCTGGAGCGGATGGGCGTCAGCAAGATCATCGCCGTCAACACGATTCCGCACGCGGAGATGATGCGGGAGTATCACCAGATTCACCACGAACTTGGCGGCCTGCCCAAGGAACAGAAGCAGATGTACGACTCGTTTCGCCGGCGCACACGATGGCATCTCGACAACAACATCATGGACATCAACATGCGCGCGATGCACGCCATGCAATCCCAGATCGCGGCCACGGCCTGCGCCAACGCCGACGTGGTGATCCGTCCCGTGATCCTCGATTCGGCGTGGTACGAGTTCTACGATCCCGCCAAGTACATCCGCAAAGGTGAGGAATCGGCGCGAGCGATGTTGCCGGTGTTGCAGAAGCTGCCGGCCCGCTGAAGCCATCGACCCGACCAAATTTCTTGACGGCCCGCCCGCTTCGCCGTATCAGCCTGCCATGAGCACCGCGCAACCCAAACTCGTCGTGGACTGCGAAGCGCAGGTGGGCGAAGGCCCGCTTTGGCACGCCCAGTCGAACACCGTTTATTTCACTGACATCGAAGGCCGCCGCCTCATCCGTTACGACCCGAAGACCGGCAAGCACGACCACGTTCGTGAAAGCAAGGGCCGTGTCGGCGGGTTCACCTTCGAGCGCGACGGCAGCATGGTCCTGTTCGAGGAACAGAGCGTCATCCACCGCGACAAGAAGGGCAAGGAACGCGTCCTGGTCGAGATCAAGGAGGGCAACCCCGAGCGCTTCAACGACGTCAAGACCGACCCCGAGGGGCGCGTGTTCATCGGCACGATGGGCATCGAGAAAGGAAACGGCGCGTGCATTCGCGTCGATCCCGGCGGCAAGTACACGATCCTCGTCGAGAAAGTCGGCTGCGGCAACGGCCCGGCGTTCTCGAAAGACGGCAGGAAGTTCTACTTCACCGACACGTTCACCAAGAGCATTTTCGTCTTCGATTATGATCGGAAGACCGGCACCATCAGCAACCGCCGCGTGTTTTGCACCTCCGACCCCGAGAAGGACGGTTACCCGGACGGCTGCACGGTGGACACCGAGGGCCACGTCTGGTCTGCGCGCTGGGGCGGCTACGGGTTGATCCGGTATCGCCCCGATGGCAGCGTCGAGCGCCGCGTCAAACTTCCTTCCAAGCAAACCACTTCGCTGACGTTTGGCGGCAAGGACTACACCGACATCTACGTCACCTCGGCCTGCTGGCAGATGAAACCGTCCGCCAGCAAAGACCACGTCGGCGGGCTCTACCACCTCAACCTGGGCATCAAAGGCATGCCCGAGCCGGTCTCACGGCTTACCGGCTGAGATCGGTCATCCGGCGTTGGGCGAACTGAGTCGGAACGAAGACGCAGCGTCGTTCATTTCGCTACTCACCCCGTTCTGAGGAACTCATGGCAAGAACCATTCAGGTCGGCGTCATCGGACTCGGCTGGGCAGGACGCGCGCACGCCCAGGGTTACATGGCGAACAAGAACTGCGAACTGGTCGCCGTTGCAGACCTCGCGCCGGAGGGCCGCGCCAATTTCAAGAAGCTGGTCAAAGGCACCGAAAACGTCCTCGGGTTTGAGCGTTACCAGGATATGTTCGCCAAGACCGACATCGAAGCCGTAAGCGTCTGTCTGCCGAACTTCCTCCACTATCCTGTATCGCGCGACGCATTGCTCGCGGGCCGCCACGTCATCTGCGAAAAACCGCCGACGATGAACGCCGGTGAGATGCAAGACCTTGTGAACGTCGCGACCCGGAAGAAACTCGTGTATGCCTTCAGCCGCCAGCCGCGCTTCACGGGCGAATTGATTGCGCTGCGCGTATTGCGCGAGCGCGGCGTGCTCGGCGAGGTCTATTTCGCCAAAGCCGGCTGGTTGCGTCAGCGAGGCATCCCACTCGGCGCGGGCGGCTGGTTCGTCGATAAAAAACGTTCCGGCGGCGGCGCGATGATCGACATCGGCATCCACGCGCTCGATACCGCTTGGTTCATCATGGGGAACCCGAAACCCCACAGCGTGAGCGGGCTGACGTTTACCAAGTTTCGCCAGCTCGTCCCGAAGAAGGTCCATTACGACGTGGACGATGCCGGCTTTGCGCTCATCAAGTTCGCCAATGGCGCGGGCCTCTACTTGGAAACAAGCTGGGCGCTGAATGCTCCCGCCGACCCGCGGGTGCAGTACGACTCCGTCGGCGAGAAAAGCTGGATTTACACGGAGTTGTACGGAACGAAAGCCGGCGCGCGGTACCATCCGCCGACGCTCGTGCAATCACAGAAGAACGGTTCGATCATCGAGACGCCCGTTCTGTGGAAGAACACCGACGCGTTCCAGCTTCAGCAGGGCGATTTCCTCAATGCCATCCGCACCGGCCGCAAGCCGATCAACTCCGTCGAGCAGGCGTTGCTGTTGATGAAGATGCTGGACGCCATCTATCGGTCGAGCGCGACCGGGCGGGAAGTGGTCATTCGCTAAGCGTGACGCGCGTTTTCGAGCCGACAAGGCTTCGTTCGCCTGCACATGAGCATGCACTCGAACCAGACTCCTGGCCCTGCTCCAAGGACAAATTCCTGCTCGTGCGCTTCGAGGTGGCATACGGGGAACTGTTCGGGTACGAGTGGAGTGATGCGTAGCTTCGTTCTGGTCACGCTGTTTGCAGTCCTCGCTGTCGGTGCCGCGGCGCAGATCGCCACAAACACAACGCCGCCGTCTCACGTGCGTTTCGTGCCGCACACCTACGCGAACCGGCTGGCGAAACATCCCACGCTGCCGGTGCTCTACCTCGGGCTCGGTTGCGCGCCGGACTCCAAGAACCTGGTGACGTTCGGCCTGGACGCCGGCGGCAACGTGCTCACCAACACGATGCAGACGTTCAACGATTTTTTCACGGACGACGGGAAAAACCCGACCAACCAACACTATGTCCTGCGTCCCGTGGTGCTGCCAGAGCAACGGCTCCTTTACCTCGCCGCCGCACCGGCAAGCCCGCATCTCTATCACTACAACTCCAACGCCCACCACATCGCGGTCGTCCGCCTCGACGAGCGGGGCCAGCCGGCGAATCTGCTGAAAGCCTTCCGCACCACCCACACCGAGGCATCCATCGTCGTCATGCAGTATGAGCCAACCGCGCGCCGTCTGTATCTGAGCTTTCACACCTATTGGGGCTGGTGCGCGACCGACGAGGCGGGAATGCCGTCGCGTGAGTTCTATCTGGTGCCGACGGTGCCGTACAACCTTTGGGAATACACCTTCGTGCCGACATGGAAACGATTTATCGGAGTGCATCAGGATGCGTACCTGTGCAGCTTGCGGCTTACAGCGGATGGCACCCGCCCGGAGCACACCCAGGCCCTGCTCGGCAGCCCGGGACCGTTCGGGAGGTTCGACGTGAGCGCCGAGCTGGGCAAAGTGTACATCGTGAGCGGCCCTGGCCACGCAACGCTGAGCATCTATTCGCTCAACCAGCAGGGCGGCTTCACGGGTGTGCCCCGCCGGCTTCCCCTCGGCGAGACGCACTTTCTCCGTCTGGACACGAAGTCACGCCGGCTCTATTCGTTCCATCAGAACGGCATCATTCGGATCCTGCCGCTCGATGCAGGCGGTTACCCGAGCGGTTCGTCCGAGGTCTTTCAGGTTTCGTGCGGCGCGATCCGCGACGTGTTTCTGAACGAGGAATCGGGGAAATTGTACGTCGCGTGTACGGAGCCGCTGAAACCGTGATCACGTGGGTTGCTCTTGATTCGCAGGGCCCTGGCTCGAACTCGCGCGACCCTTCCGCGAATCGTCCCCGTCGATGGCCACGCTTTTCAACAGCCGGCCAGGGAGTTCTGAATTGATCTTGTGTTCGGCTCCCCGTATATAATCGTGCAACATGCACGGAGCCATGCGAGTGGAGGAAAACTTGGAAGGCCGGTCGGACCCGCCGCACATGGACCTCGATGCCCGGTTGGCACGCATCAATCACTCGATCGGCGCATGCTTTGAACAAGTCGTGGCCCTCCATCCCGGCAAGATCGCCATCGAGCGTCCCGGCGCCAGGATCACGTTTGCCGATCTCAACATGGTGTCGAACATACTCGCCGGCCGGCTGCTGGATGGAAACGCGCCGTCGCCGGGTCGCGTGGCCTTGCTGTTCGACAACCGCGTTGCGGCGATCAGCGCAATGCTCGGCGTCCTCAAAGCCGGCCATGCTTACGTGCCGCTCGATTGCGCCGACCCCGAGGAACGGGTTCGATTCATCCTGCGTGATTGCGAGCCCTGCGCGTTGATCGCCGACGAAGCGCACCTCGCGCAAGCGCGCCGACTCGCTCCAGCGGATTGTCCGATCCTCAACATCGACCGGATCGGACTCGATTCGCGGGTGCCGCAACTTCCGCAGGTTCCGCCGGACGCAAGCGCTTATCTGTTTTATACCTCGGGCTCGACGGGACAACCCAAGGGCGTCTGCCAGAGCCACCGGAACCTGTTGTTCTTCGTCGGTTGCTACAGCGATGTCTTGCGAATCGGCGACGCGGACCGGCTGTCGTTGTTGTTTTCCCTGAGCTTCAGCGCTTCGAACATGCACATCTACAGCGGGCTGCTCCGCGGGGCGACGATTTGCGCCTATGACATTCGCCGCAACGGCATCGCGGCGCTCGCCGACTGGCTCGATGCGGAACGAATCACCGTGTTGCACACCGTTCCCACTGTGTTTCGGCGATTGACGAAAGGCCTGGGATCTCACCGGCGGTTCCGTGGCGTCCGCGCGGTGGACCTGGGCGGTGAAGCCCTTTTCGCAAGCGATGTACAGTCGTTTCGCCGGCATTTTCCCGAAGACAGCCGGTTGATCAACCATCTCGGCGCCACCGAGGCCAGTGTCATTGCGCAGTACGTCGTTGACCTCCGCCAGCCACACGATGGGAATGAGATGCTGCCCGTCGGCCGCAGTCCCGAAGGAGTGCGCGTGTCGATCCGTCGGCCCGATGGAACGGAGGCAGACGTGGACGAGGGGGGGGAGATTGTCATCAGCAGCCCGTTCGTCAGCCCCGGGTATTGGCGGCGACCGGAACTGAACGCCGCGGCGTTCTTGGCGGCGCCGGACCAGCCGGGATGGCGAGTGTATCGCTCCGGCGACATGGGCCGAATCACTCCCGCCAACGAACTCGTGTTCCGGGGGCGCGCGGGGAGCCGGGTCAAGATTCGAGGCCAGTCGGTGGATTTGGCGGAAGTCGAGGCGGCGTTGCATCAGTGCGCCTGCGTGACGGACGCCGCCGTGACGACGGCAGCACTTGCCGGCCAGCAGGAGGCAGAGAAGCTTGTGGCGTACGTCGTGGCCGCGTCCAAGGCCGGGCAGGATCCAAAGAAAATCCGCCGCGAGCTTGCGACGCGACTTCCGCAGTACATGCTCCCTTCGGCGTACGTGTTCCTGGATGCGCTGCCGCAGACCGCAACCGGGAAAATCGACAAGAAGGCATTGTCCAACCTGAAACCGCTGCCCGTCGCCTCCAGCGATGTTTTCGATCCCCCGAAGGACGACGTCGAACAACACATCGCATCGGTCTTCGCGCAGATATTGAACTACGCCCCGGTGGGGCGGGCCGATGATTTCTTTCTTCACGGAGGCGACTCGTTATCCGTGATGGAGTTGCACATCGTCCTGGTGAACACCTTCGGCAACAACGTGCCCGATGTGTTCGAGGACACGACGGTAGCCGGGCTGGCCGAGGCGATTCGCCACCGGGCCTCGATGCCGTCCGAGGACAAACGGCTCATGCCGGTGCTTCTGCCGCGGCGAAAGGAGGGCGCCCCGCCGATCCTGTTCCTGGTCCACGGCCGGCGAGGGCAGGCGCACGTGGGGACGCATTTCGTGGAATTGCTCGGACCCGATCAACCCCTCTACGTGTTTCAGGCAAGAGGCGTGGACGGAATCCAGCCGCCGAACAAGACGATCCACGCGATGGCGCGCGATTACGTGGGAGCGATGCGAGCGATCCAGCTTCATGGCCCATATTTCTTGGCAGGCTTGTGCTCGGGAGGGTTCGTGGCCGTCCGCATGGCGCAAGTCCTTCGCGGACTCGGCGAGCGAGTGGGCCCGTTGCTGTTGATCGATCCGCCGGTGCCGCCGTTCACGTTGGAAAAGGCGATCAACAACGTCCGCGGACTGGGTCTTGGCTTGAGAGCGCTTCAGCAGAAGGGGAACATCGATTTCGATTTCAACGACCCCAACCGCAGAAGGGGCGCCCGGCAAGTGGCGGCGAGCTTCGAGAACGCCCTGTTGGAATATCAGCCCGAACCCTACGACGGGCCCGTGCTCTTGTTGGCGACCCGGGAGAAACTCACGGAGACGGGCTGGGGCAATCGACAGAAATTGAAGGCGCATTTTGCCGGCGAGGTGCAATGTTTTGAGGTAGGGCAGCACCACACGGAGATCCTCGATACGAACAACGAGACGTTTGCGCGTCATCTGACAGACTGCGTCATGCGTGCCCGGGAAGCGACCAGATTCCTGGACCCGGCGGAAAGACGCGAGGGCGCCCCTTGATCGCCCCTCAGCTATTCGCGGCGGCATTCTTTTTCTAGCCACCGGTCGAGCGAATGGACTAAGCTGAATAGCAACCAATGCAGGATCTCAAGGTTGCCGCAATCCAGATGAATGCGTTGCTCGGGAAGCGCGAAGAGAACCTTGCCATGCATCGCCGATGGATCGAGCGAGCCGCGCGGGCGGAGGCCGACCTGGTTTGCTTCCCGGAGCTCAGCCTCAGCGGGCACTTCTGCCACAACGATTCGTGGAACGAATCCGAACCGATCGACGGGCCGAGCGTGACCAAGCTGTGCGAATGGGCGCGTGCATTCGATATTTTCGTCTCAGCCGGCATCGCGGAACGGGTTGGCAACGTCGCCTACAACGCCCAGATCGTCGTCGGACCGGCAGGGCTCGTCGGTAAACAACACAAGCTCCACATGTCCCGCGACGAGTATTTCTTTTACCGGGGCGGCTCGGAGCTTTCCCTCATCGACATCGGCAAGGCGAAGCTCGGCATTGTCATTTGCTACGACATCATGCATCCTGAGCTTGCGCGCGTGCACGCGCTTCGCGGCGCCGAGGTGTTGCTGTTCCCGCACGCGGCCCGGGTGGGATCGTGGAGACAAGTGAAGAACCGGCAGCCGCAGGTCGTTCGCGAAAACCAGGAACTGATGCGCATGGTCTGCGCCGGACGCTGCTACGACAGCGTCGCGTTCGGCATCTATAACAACCAGAGCGGCGACGCCGCGCCGCACCGCAAGGAGCCGGTGGCGGTCCATGCCGGCGGCGTCCTGATCCTCGATCCGCTGGGGAAGATCGTCGCCGAGAGCCGGGCGCGACGGATCGGCGTGGAGGAAATGG
>Ga0187892_10008424_pt1 | contig 14121 bp, 13 predicted proteins | sample MA1701073metaG_FD_139345 | JGI IMG/M metagenome (GOLD analysis project Ga0187892, IMG submission 139345) | Bio-ooze microbial communities from a basaltic lava cave in the Kipuka Kanohina Cave System on the Island of Hawaii, USA - MA170107-3 metaG ...
ATGGTGCTCGCGGTGGTGCCCGGCCCACCATAACGCACCGCGTTGGCCCGCCGTGCAACCGGCGAGCGCCATCAGGAACTGGACGATCCTATTCGCGCGGAAGGCGCGATGCGAAAAATACCGGTGATAAAACGCGCTGATGAAGAACATGCGGAGAAAGAAGGAGGTGGTTGCGATAATCACCGCGCTTGGACTGACGCCTACCAATAGGACACCCAGACAAGCGACGTGAATGAGCAAAAAAGGCGTCGCCCGTAGCCAATCCACCTCGGAGCGTTCGGCCTCGCAGAGGTGGCTCACCAGGCTTGGGTCATTAAACAGCCAGCGCCAAAAACGCCGGGGTATTTTGCCCCTAATAAAGTTCAATTTTGAAATGCTCGTGCTCGCAAAGTAAGTTGAGCGCCCCCTAGGAGCCGCTGCATACGTGACTGATGATGGCGTGAGGCGAGTGAAGGCGGCGTTATGGGCCCGTGAAAGAATCGTGAAGACCGGGGACGAGTCACAGCGGTGCGTCTGGGAACCGCACGATCACACGGGTACCGATGCCGGGACGGCTCTCGATGTCTACCGGCCAGCCGAACCGGTCAGAGAAACGCTTGACGATCGTGAGGCCTACGCCATGGCCGCCACGCCGCCCAGAGTCTGCCCGAAAGAATGGTTTGAACACTTTCTTGACGTCCTCATCGGCGATGCCGACGCCGCTGTCTTCAATCGTCAGCTCTGAACGACCGACGTGAATGTGGACGCGTCCTTGATCGGTATAAGAAAACGCGTTGCGGATCAGGTTTCCGATCAGTACCGACAGCACCTTCTCCGATGCGACGGTGATGAGCCTGTCATCCGCCGTTATCTCGACGCTAACAGGCTTGTCGAGCAATAGATTCTTGGCGCGCTCGATTTCGTCTTCGACAACATTGTTGATGCACACGGTTTCCTCGGAAAAGGCTTTTTCCGATTCACGGGCGAGAAGCAGGAATGCCTCTGTCAGCTCTTCCATGTCAGCGGCAGCGCGCTTGATGCGCATGGCGGACTTGCGTGCCGGTGAAGAGAGCTGCTGCTCGGTAATCAACATATCGGCGGCAATCTTGATGACGGTGATTGCGTTGCGTAGCTCGTGACTGACATCGCGCGTGAAGTGACGCTCCCGTTCGATGAATTCTCTGATGCGGTGAGAAAAGCGGGCCAGGGCTTCGGAGAGATCGAGCACATCTTGGTCGGCGTCGTGAGGCAGCTTCTCCAGCGTGAGCAGACTCTCTTCTGGCGAGTCGGTGCTGAATTCACGCACCTGGCGCGCGAGCCAGATGATAGGCGATACCGCGCGGTGAGAAAGTCGGTACGCGATCCAGGTCGATAAATAGATCGCGATCAACACGCCACCCAAGGGGATCAATCCGAAATATAAGGAGATCGCGCTTACTCGTTCGCCATCGAAGACCAGCAGCAGCCGCTTACCATTGCGCTCGCCTACGTATACCAGTGAGGTGTAGCCCTCTCGGGCCAGCTTGTGCCAGCCGACCCCGAGAGATTTCAGATCAGGTGGTACCTTGCGATCACCGGGCACCATATATCCCCTCATATTATGCGTGTCGGGTAAAGGGAACCCTGGATTGGCTTTTATCCGCTCCCAGTAGTGGGAGGCCTCATCGCGCAACGCGCGGTGGATGAGCACGTCTTCCAAGGCAAATTTCGCGGCATATACCCCGAGGACTGCCGCGACACCGATGAATGCCGCCTGGAGCATGAAGGCCTTGGTGAGCCTACGACCCAGCCCGGATGTGGTTTTCATCAGCATCTACGATTCGATAGCCCACGCCCGGTATGGTTAGCAGCATCGGCTTTTCGAATGGCTTGTCGATGGCTTTACGCAGGTTATAGAGGTGGCTACGCAGGGTGTCGCTGTCGGGCAAAATGTCGCCCCATACCTCGCGTTCCAAATGGCTTCGGCTGACGACGCGCGGGGATGCGCGTATTAGCACCCCCAGGATCTGCAAACCCATGGGGGAAATACTGAGCGTCCGGCCGGCGCGTTGCACCTGCAGCGTGCCGCTGTCGAGCGTCAGGTCTCCTACGCGCAACAGCTCCGGAGTCACCCAGCCACGGGCCCTACGTAAGAGCGCTCTGACTCTGGCCTCCAGCTCCTGGATCTCAAACGGCTTGACCAGATAATCGTCGGCACCCACCTCAAGGCCCGCGATCTTGTCGTGTAACGTGTCGCGCGCTGTTAGCATCAGCAACGGCGTAGAACGCTTTGCATCATTGCGCAGACGCTCACAGAGCTTTATACCGTCCAGTCCAGGGAGCATCAGGTCTAAGACGATTACGTCGTAGCTGTTGGTCACTGCGAGGTGCAGACCGGTGACGCCGTCCCCCGCATAATCTACCGCGTAGCCGCGATGCTCGAAGTAGGCGCAGACCATCTCGGCAATGTCTTGATGGTCTTCGATGAGCAGCAGATACCCAGGATTGCTTGGTTCCACGATGAGAGAGCTCGTTTTTAAAGCTCTCAAGTATAGCGGCGGATGGCGTGATGATTGTGTGAAGAGCGCTAACCACCCACCCGGTTAACGCTTCCGCGAATGCTCGATCGACGCTACTCCCTTGCGAACGGTCATCGAGTCTTCACGTCACGTTGACGCGCGTTTCACAGTATGTCGACGGCACCTGAACGAGTCTAGGAGCCTGTCGGACTTAGGATGAATCTGCTACGGCGGTGGGAAATCGGTCCATTTTCCCGATTATTTTCGTTAAATTGACTCTTATGGCTGGCCTTATTCGAATCAACTTCCTATTTTCCGTGTTGATATCCGTGCTTGCGGGCGGATACGTTACGTTTGATCGCAGCGTCATCTTCTATGACCTGTACACGGGATTCAATCCGCTAGCCAATAACCTAGTCTTTATTGCTATAACTTTATCGCTGATTCAGCTTGTATTGTGGTTTGGCAGATACCGAAAAAACGAAGGAGGCCATCCTCATGGGGCTGTTCTTTTGCTTGGTCGTCGCAGGTTTCAAGTTCTACACGATGCTGAATCAGATCGAGATAAAATACACCGTGCTGTATGTCTTCGGCTATATTGGCTTATCCCACATCATCTACTTTGCGCTGAGACCTAAGGCCAGACGTTTGAAGGCATAGCGGCTACCCAACTCAGTCCCCATCGTCTAGAGGCCTAGGACACCGCCCTCTCACGGCGGCAACCGGGGTTCGAATCCCCGTGGGGACGCCAAGATAATCAATGTGGCGCTCGAGCGTTTCGAGGGGACCCACCAGAATATCGAGCGCGGGGAAGGGGAGGACCTGATGGCGACGGACGAGGTGCGCGATTCATGAGACCAAAGCCGCCGAGCTTGGCCCTGGGCATGCGCTTAGTACAGATGAGCCCGCCCACGGCAAAGGTCGCAACGCGCAAGCGTGGCGTCTCAGCTTGCTCATTCTCCGCATCGCTCATCGAAAACGCTGTTCATAGTCGAGCAATAAACACAAACTATCGTCTCGTCCTCAACCCACAGTCCTTAAAATAACGCCATGATCTTAGTCACCCGCAACTTCCGCATCGATGAGGAGGAACTGCGGTTTCGCTTCGTGCGCGCTGCCGGCCCAGGCGGACAGAACGTCAACAAGGTAGCTACAGCCGTACAACTGCGGTTCGATGTCACCCGCTCGCCGTCGTTGCCCGATGCGGTGCGCGAACGCTTGGTGCGCTTGGCTGGCAGGCATGTGTCTCGGGGTGGTGTGTTGATTATTGATGCGCGTCGCTACCGCACCCAGGAGCGCAATCGCCAGGACGCCATCGAGCGGCTCGTCCGTTGGCTGCAACGGGCCGCGGAGCGCCCTAAGCCACGGCGCAAGACAGCACCCTCACCGGCGGCCAAGGCGCGGCGACTGGATGAGAAACGCCACCGTGGCGGGACCAAACGCAGACGCGCCAAGGCTCGGCTGATGGATGACGCGACTTGAGACCTCCGGAGGCGACTTTTCCGTTGCTACGTTGTTGCGAGTCAGCAGCCCTAGGTCATAACGCTACTTGCCCTCTACGCGCGCATGCCACAACAACTTCCCGGCGGACTGGACCTTCCACCTCGGCGATTTTCCCGGAACTGTTGCATTGCACTATCTGTTGGATAAATACGATTAACTCATGAAACGCACGCCAGGTTTGGCGTCTTCCCCGGGATGCGGTCCATTCAACCTGTGTCAATCTCGGCTCCTTTGCTCCGGGCCCAACGATCCGAGCATTTAGTCCTGTTCTTGGGCCTTAATGCTTTAAGGATCGGCATTTCATCGAGCACCTCCTCGGTTAGCAGATCCCAATGGATGCCACTGGGTCCTGTGGGCGGGTCCGGCACTTCGATCAACTCTTCAGGGGTTGCAATGATCCTGATCGGCAGATCGTGCTCGCTCACAGGAAGCTCATCGAGGACCTGGAGCGCATGCACCGTGGTGGCGACTGGGACGGGCGGGTAGCCGAGTTCTCGGAAGATCGCGTACTCCAGATCGCCATAGCCGTGTCCTTTACCGCAGCGATGGCCCGGCGGGTCACCGCCACCGAACCGGTCACGATGAGCTCGACGGCAGGCAAGTCTTGCAGCGCGACCGGTTCGGCCCAGCGATCCCCCTTGGACAAGCTGGCCGCCTCCTGCAATTTATCGACCGGGATCGTCATTGGGTCAAAGCGTTTGAAACCGCCACGTAACCGAGGAGTGGGGACAAACACCGTGATCCCTCTCTTCAGCGCTTCCAAGCGAATGTAGCGTTGGGGTGCATCGGGGTTGACCTTGATGCGCTTGATGTGCTCGAACAGCGGGTGGGCAAGCACGCGCTCCGCAGCCTGTTTCGCCCCGGCAAAGTTGGGAATGCGACCATGAGGTGGAAACGGGAAACGGGCGGCGCCACTTTCCGCTAGCACATCCCAAACCGCCTGTCGGGCTTCGTCTTTGTTGGCGTAGGAAGCGCACATGATTCCAAGCCATATAGGAAGAGCTGAGCCGCAGCAGTAGCGCAGCCTCGCTTCGGAGGTCTTGGCGGCCCCTGGGTAGAATAGGCCAGAATGGTCGCAAATGGTTGCCTGGTGCCTACATCCAGTTCCTACGAATCGAAGGCGATTCGCTGGCGGCGCCGGTAATCAATGACCGGGAAATGTACGGTGATCTGCTGACCGTACTTCGAGAACTCGACGCAATCGTCGATGCGCATCTGACCCAATTTCCGGTAGCCGAAAGCAGCCTGCGCGACCGAAACGTCGAGTCCTACCCGCGCGTTGCCGTCCGCGAACTACTGCTGAATGCGGTGATGCACCGCGACTACGCGTCGACGGCCCCCTTGCGCATCACGTGGATGGAGGATCGGATAGAAATCCAGAGTCCCGGTGGCCTCTACGGCGAGGCATCACCCGCGAATTTTCCTCGGCAAACCAGTTATCGGAACCCGGTGATCGCCGAGGCGTTGAAGGCTCTAGGCTACGTCAATCGCTACGGTCGAGGTGTGCTGCGTGCACAGAAGGCACTTGCAAACAACGGTAGCCCACCGGCGGAGTTCCAGTTCGATGCCGGGTACGTGCTCGCGACGATTCGGGGGCGCGCATGAAGACCATCGCGTTCTTTAACAACAAAGGCGGCGTGGGCAAAACCACGTTGGTCTATCATCTGGCATGCATGATCGCCGACCGGGGCGAGACTGTGTTGGCGGTGGATCTTGATCCGCAAGCCAACCTGACCAGCATGTTTCTGACGGAAGACGAGCTTGAGCTTCTATGGCCCAACGGGGAGCACCCCAAAACCATATTCGGTGCGCTGCGACCCATCATCCGTGGCCTCGGTGACGTTCAAACGCCGTATGTGGAGCAAATCAACGCTTGTCTCGGGCTCGTCGTCGGGGATCTGGCACTATCAACATTCGAGGACAAACTTTCCGACGCTTGGCCCCGCTGCCACAATAAGGACGAATCGTCATTCCGTACGATGACGGCCTTCTACCGGGGAATGCGTCAAGCGGCCTCGGACTTGGAAGCAAGCTGGGTGCTAATCGACGTCGGGCCCAACCTCGGCGCAATCAACCGTGCCGCATTAATCGCAAGCCAACACGTGGTGATCCCACTCGGTCCCGACCTGTTCTCCTTGCAGGGACTACGCAACCTTGGGCCCTCGCTTCGCGCCTGGCGCGCGAGTTGGAAGGAGCTGTCCGACAAGAACCCCGATCCGGCGATGGAACTGCCCTCGGGACAGATTGAGCCATTGGGCTACGTGGTGATGCAACATGGCATGCGCGAAAACCGGCCGCCCAAGGCTTACCAGCGTTGGATCGACCGGTTTCCAGCCGAGTACCGGGAGTCGGTGCTCGATGAATCGTCAGGTGCCGCGATGATTGCCGCCAGGGATCCATTTTGTCTGGCGATGCTCAAGCATTACCGGAGCTTGATGCCGATGGCGATGGAGGCCCGCAAGCCAGTGTTCTCCCTCAAGCCGGCTGATGGTGCGATCGGTGCGCATAGCCAGGCAGCTCGAAACGCCTACACCGACTTTTTTGAGCTCGCTCAACGGATCGCTGATCGCTCTTGCGTCGTTCTCTCCTGACGTGAGGAGACGCAGTGCTTCAGAATCTGGGAAATGCGTTGTCGGAGATTATTCGCGGAGGACAAAGGTGTTGATCCAAAGCGTGCTCGGTCTACCACAACTCGACTTCACTCGCGCTCAAGATCGTCACTTGTCATCAACAACGCAGCTCATTGCTCTCACCGCAAATGCACGCTCAAGCCGCTCAAACGAAAGAGGAAAAGCCGAAATGACCCATCTCTCGTTGTGGTATTAGCCGGGAGTTGGAATCTGGCAGACGCCAAGTATATAGTGTGTCCGACTCGTCAGGCCGCTATCATCGGAGAACTCGTCGCCGGGGTGCGATTCCGATCAGCAGATAAGCTTCTACGGGCATTGTGGCGGGCGACCCCGAGACCCGCCCTGTCCCCATTCCAGAAACGGAGGAGAACCCCATGCCGAGCCAAGCCTTTCGGGAATCTCTGCCCTTCATCCTGCGCTGGGAGGGAGGCTTCGTGGACCATCCGGACGACCCGGGCGGGCGAACGAACAAGGAGGTGACACAGAAGGTATACGACGGATGGCGAATCCAGCAGGGTCTTTCCCAAGGTGATGTCAAGCTCATCGAGGACCACGAGGTCCACCGCATCTATGAAGCCGATTACTGGCTGCCACCGCGCTGTGATCTCCTGCAACGGCCGTTGGATCTCGTGCAGTTCGACACCGCGGTCAACATGGGGGTAGGGCGCGCCGTGCGTTTCCTGCAGGGCGCCGTCGGCTGCGGCGTCGATGGTGACTTCGGGGCGCAGACGGAGCGAGCTGCAGCGGTATGTGACCCCGGCACCGCGATAGCGGCCTACTGTAATACGCGCGAGGCCTTTTACCGGGGGCTTGCGGAGAAGAAGCCGAAGCAAAAGGTCTTCCTCAAGGGCTGGATGAACCGGCTCAACGCGCTACGCAAGGAGATCGGTTTGCCCGGCTACGAGGCGGCTGTGCCGCTGGACTTCGGCGATACGGGCTATATCGCCAAGGTTCCTGATCTGGGCGAAGACCCAGACTACGAGCTTTAGGGATTGGCCTGTTGCTGCTGGGATGTTGGTGAAGTAGCACATCGACTGCATCGACACACACGGGGAAACGCACCATGCCACACGTGACCTTCATTCACGGCATCTCGAACAAGCCGCCCGTCGACGATCTTCTACGCATCTGGCGGAACGCTCTGGCCGATGCTACTGAGCCGCTACCCCTGGGCGACTACGGCGTGACCAGCTCAATGGTTTATTGGGCCGACCTTCTTTATGGGAGGCCGGAGGAGGATCTCTCGGCTTATGAAGGCGTGCTCGAGAACAGCCCTGAGGCGATCGACGGCGGTGGGGGCGCCCTTCCCCCACAGCCGCGCATAGCGGAGGAGGCGGCGTTCATCGAGGGGCTGCGAGCCAAGATGACGACGCTCTCGGACGCGGAGATCGAGACCGCGGCGCCACCCCCTGTTCCGGCGCAGCCACACGGTGCGCTCGAGCGCGTGCCGCTGCCCTGGTTCATCAAGAAGCGTTTTCTAGACGCCTACCTACGCGACGTGCACCATTACCTGTTCGATGTGGAGTATGCGCCGCCGGGAGGCACCCCGGTACCTATCCAGCGGACGATCCGGCAGCGTTTCGTGGACCCGCTCCGTGCCCCCACGGTGACCCGACCGCACATCGTCGTGTCCCACAGCATGGGCACGGTCATCGCCTACGACTGTTTGAAGCGAGTGGCCGACTGCGCGGCGGTGGACGGGCTCATCACCATCGGCAGCCCGCTCGGCCTCGATGAGATCCAGGACAAGCTGCAACCCGGGTGGAGCCGCGCGGACGGATTCCCGCAGGAGAAGGTCTCGGGCGGCTGGGTCAATCTCTTCGATCGGCTGGATCCCGTCTGCGGCTTCGATCCCATGCTTGCCAACGATTACCGTAAAGGCGGCGCGGCAATGCTCGAGGATGTCGCGGTCCAAAACGAGGGCACGTGGCGACACTCGGGCACGAAGTATCTCCGCCAACCAAGCTTCTGCCGAGCGCTACGCCGTATGCTCCGCATCTGAGAGGTTGTGAAAAAACCGTCGCGAGCGAACGGAGGTCGCGTTCCGCCGGAGCGCAGGACCGTTTCGCCTGGAGCGAAACGGAGCGTGAGCCCCATAGGGGCGAGTCCCATGGATGGGACGAGCACCGTTTCGTGGGAACGAAACGGCGCGAAAGCCCCGCAGGGGGGAGTCTCATGGATGAGGCGAGCACCGTTTCGCCGGGAGCGAAACGGCGCGCAAGCCCCAGAGGGGCGAGTCTCAAGGATGAGACGAGCAACCGGAGTGTATGTTGAAATACATGAGGATTCCGAGCACCGCCGAAACGCGAGATCCCGAGCGCAGTAGGTTTTTTCACAACCTCTGAGGTCAACCGCCATGAGCGACGATACGAGCGTTGACGAGCTGCGCGAGCGGGCCAAGGATCTGTTGAAAACGCTGGGTGGACTGTGTAGCGACGGGGACCTTACCGCCGCCAAACGCTTGGTCGAGCAGGCGCGCAATGTCCGTGACTACGAGACGATGGGGTGCCTCGCCGAGGCGGTGAGCCGGCGGGATCCCAAGGATGCGAAGAACCGTCGCCTCTACGCGCAATACCTGATCGACACCGGCAAGGCGACCGCTGCCATCGACCTGCTGCGGCCCCTGGCCCAGCGACTGCCAACGGGTGATCCCGAGTTTGCCGAGGCCACGGGCCTGCTCGGCCGCGCTTACAAGCAGATCTTCTTCGATGCCGGGGATAAAACGAGCGAGGGGGCGCGGGAGGCGTTGAAGCGGGCGATCCTCGCCTACCGCAAGCCCTACGAGAAGGACCGCGCCAATACGTGGCACGGGGTCAATCTTGTCGCCCTGCTCACGCGCGCCCGCCGGCTGGGCCTGCGTTTTGCGCCGGACCTCAATCCTATAAAGGTCGCAAGGGCGGTGATCGCGACACTCCAGGCAACACCCGCGGAGAAGCGCGACGAATGGTTTCTGCCGACCTTAGCCGAGGCCTCCGTGGGTCTCGGTGACTGGGAGGCCATCGAGCGCAACGTCCGGGCCTATGCCGCTGCAGCCGATACCAAGGCGTTTCAGATCGCGAGCACCTTGCGACAGTTCACCGAGGTCTGGGACCTGGAGGAGACGGATGAGCGCGGCCGAGGCCTCGTCAACATCCTGCGCGCGCGTCTGATGCAGTTGCCGGGAGGCGTGTTAGAGCTGGGACCGTCAGAGCTGCAGCGCCTGCGCAGGCAGACGCCCCCAGAAATAGGTCAGCTCGAGGCGGTGCTCGGAAAAGAGGGACCGCAAACATACCGCTGGTGGAAGACAGGGCTTGATCGGGCACTCGCCGTGGCGGTGGTTTGCCAACGGCTGGGAAGCCGAGTGGGCACGGGCTTCCTCGCGCGCGCCGCCGATCTCGGGATAGAGCCGGGTGATGAATTGCTTGTCCTGACCAATTTCCACGTCGTCAACGAGCATGGTGCAAACCCCGGGATCTGTCCCGAGGAGGCGGAAATCGTGTTCGAGGCCGTCGATCCGAACCGACCCTTCTCAGTCCAGCAGATCCTCTGGAGCTCGCCGCCCGATCGCCATGATGCGAGCCTGCTGCGCCTCAAGACTCCGGTAACCGGTATCGAGCCCTTGCCGATCGCGACGGCACTGCCCGTCCTGGAGGAGAGCGCGCGGGTCTACGTCATCGGCCATCCGGGCGGACGCGATCTCGCCTTCTCTTTCCAGGACAACGAGATCCTCGATCACGAGGGCCCGCCGACGGGTCAGCCGCAGATCCCGGAGGTGTGCCGCCTCCACTACCGCGCACCGACCGAGGGTGGCAGCTCCGGAAGCCCGGTGTTCAACGACAGGCTCTGGCAGGTGATCGCCCTCCACCACAAAGGCGGCAAGATGGGCATGCCGAAGCTAAACGGGAAAGACGGCACCTACGCAGCCAACGAGGGGATCTCGATCCAGTCCATGGTGGCCGCGCTGAGGGGGTTGGCACGGTGAGTTGGGCGGCCGGCTGTCGGCCTGTTGCGGATCAGCATCGACTCCGGACTTTGGTTTCGGCCACACCGGGTTTAGAAGGGAAGCGGTCCCTCGATCGTCGCGTTTAACCGAATGGGATGGTCCTAGAATATCCACTATTGACGACTGACTCCGCAGGTCGGCTGGTAAGGTTGCCCGGGCAGTTCGCGTTCCCATCGCACTTGCGAAAGTGTGCGGTTATTCTCTGGCAGTCTAGCGCAGGCATCAGCGATTAGTGGCGAGTCTTTGATGACCACCCGTTCCGTAACCAGCCTTGGCCTTTTATCTTCATCGAGTGCGCCGATGGACGTGCGCTGCGCCGTCACACCATCGATCGCCGCAAGGCGGCGACCCGGCCCCGGTCCCTCTATACCTCTAACCTCCGCTTGCGCAGTTCGTCGCCCAGTCTTCACATTCCAGGTTCCCAAGATCGACCGAGGCTCGCTGCAGGCTGACATAGGAAACGGCATCATAAAAGAGGGCACAGCCATCTTCGATGAAGCAGGGCAATCAACAGGAATGCGCTGTGCTTGTTCAACCACAAGTTGCAGACCACCAGGTGAGAAAGCCGCCGAAGGCATCCAAACTTGCCCAATGTCCATCGGGTTCCAAGTCCATTCTCTTGCAGGCGTTTCGAATAGTGTTGCGCCATCATTGATTCTGATGACGGCGAATTGGAATTTATAGCCTAGCGTCCCCGAAGCGTGATCTTGCACCGTACGTTGAACCGCGAGCCAATGCCCTCTGGAATCCACTGCGATTTCCATGGGCGCCGTCTCCAGGGCGATAGGCGGAATTGTCGGCCGGGTAACGGTGATGTTTCCGAGTGGCTTTCTCTTATCCAAAGAGAACACGCTGATCTCTTCAATATAACTTGGGAGGGCAGGAGGCGTGCGTTCCACTATTGCTTCCTCGGCGGATGAAAGCTGCCAAAGGTTCAGTCGAGCTTTTGCAATGTCGCCCGGTTGGGGAGGGGATATGGTCACAAGCAAGTCGCCGGCAGGAGCAAACGCGAGCACCATACCGCCGCAGGGATAGAACCTGGCGACCTCTGCGCCTCGTTTCACGTCCCAAATGCGGATCATCGGGTGATAGGACGAGACAGCGCTCAACGGCGTCGATTTTAGCCCCATGCTTTGCGAGGCGAGATATCCTCCGTTGGGAGAAACAGTCAGCGCAGGCAGGCTAATCCAGGTCATGTTTGGCCCGAGATCATCACCGTGGTCGAAGCGGGCGATGCTGCGCAAGCTCGGCATCGACACTGCTCCCCACGTCCCATACTTGGATTCAAGCGTCGGTTGCCAAACGCCGATCCAGCCGTCTTTGCGCGCGGTGACCAGCACAGCGCCATCGTTGCTGGCGCCAACGTCAATGATCGGCGTTTGACGGGAGACGTCGCCCATCGCTTCCAGATCCCAATCCTTGGTGCGGCCGTGTTCAAGGACCACTACACGAGAGCCACCGATACTAAATAAATGAGGATGGCCATCCGTTCCGGCAATCGATAAGAATCGGTCACCGCCGGTAAAGCCGAGAAAACTGCGCACTTCGCTTTTTGGCAATTGGCCGGACACGGCGCCGCGCTGCAAGTCGCGAATTTCTATGCTGCCGTTAGCCAAGGTGACCGCCAAGACGCCCGCTTGCCATCCAAAGGCATTCGGCTTTGCTCCGGTAGGTAGAGTGAACGAGCCATGGACCTTGTCGAGCCGACGGTTGCTTACGCTAACGTGTCCATCCGCGTCCACCAGCGCCATACGATCTTGCGACGGGTGTAGTCCAGCTAGTGCGATGGGGCGCTTGACGACCCTTTCTCCGATGGCTTCACCGCGGATTGGATCGTATGCGCGCAGACGTTTCCCTTCGGGATCCGCGGTTAGAGCGAGTGGTCCTTCTGCTGTGACGGCGGCATCGAACAAGCGATCGAAGGATGCTTTGCGGACTTCCAATGTGACCATATTGATCAAGAGCAGATCGGATGGACCAGATGCTTTTTCCGCTTGCGGTACCGAGAGCAAGGCATGGCGGCTGTCAGCGGTGATCCCATGAATCGTTGGTGTGCTGTTGACTGGATGGCTTAACAGAGGTGCGCCGTTATTCGTGTCCCATAACAGGACGCCGTTTCGTGACGCGCCCAGCAGTCTTCTTCCATCGGGTGTAAAGCGCAGGGCACGCGGCAAATCATCATCGGCGTTGAGCGCTAATCTAGTCACGAACCTTGGCGGCAGACGCGCCACACCCGTTTGGAGAGCGTTATCAGCAGCGTCTGTTTTGTCTAGCTGCAACGAGGCTAACGCCCGCCGCACTGGCTCCTCGGCAGGGGCCGTTGTGCGGGTGAGTTCGACTTGCGCCTGCGCCGCCAATTGTCGAGCGTATGCTCGACGGCGCTGATCAATTGCGGCATCCCGTTGCCATAGCGCCACTGCGCTCAGCACCGACAGTGAGCAGATCACGGCAGCGACAACAGAGCCGATGAACATGCGGCGGCGGCGTTGGCGTTTGTGCTCGCGCTCCTCCAGCTCATCTCGATTGACGTTGAGCACGGTAGCCAACAGCGTGAACCAGGCGTTGCGGTAGGCGCCGCTATCGATTCTATTACGCTTGGCATCAAAGCCACGAAAATCGACGGCCAGTGGCATTTTCATGATTTCGTAGAGCACATCCGGGAACGCCTTGAGGGCTTCGTCCTCGGGTTGTCGTCCCTCGTTGTTGGCGAGGCCGGCATACAGCATCGGCACAACATCGGCCGGTGATCGCTTCTCATTGCGGACGAAACGTTTGATCTCGTCCGCGATGTAGACGCTCGCCCGCGCATGAGGCGAGCAGACGATTCCCAGCTTGGAGGCGCTTTTCAAGGCATGATCGATAGCGCTGTAATATTCGGAGCCATAGAGATCTTCGGTATCCATGAAGACCTTGAGCCTGCGAGCCGGCAGATCGAGCGCCTTTGGAGGGGTGAAGTTTTTCAGCGCCTTTACGAGCAGTTCGACGAAAGAGGTGTCCTTTCGGCTGTAGCTGATAAAGATGTCGTAGGCCGGCTGATCAACGTCCACGGAAGCCAGTTCTATTTTAGGAAACCTCTGAATAAGCGTAGCGAGCGGTTCGAGCTTGCAGCACGAATAGGAACGTTGTTTCCATTAACGAGGAAAGTATCGCCGGGCTTGTGGGTTGTCAATCACGCGAGTCGTCGGTCCCAGATCACGGCCAACCCCTCCTTATCATCGTCCTGGCCCTTACACCTAGCCAGCAACGACAGACCTGTGCATAATGAGTCCGCCATCGGTGAATCAGGGGGGTAATGATGACCTCAGAGAACGACAACTCAAATGCCAAACCCGCTTGGATCACACCCATAGAATCGCGTAAGGAGCGGGCCGAGTATTACTTCCAAACCGTCTTGGATGGCCAGCAGAAGTGGTATTCCAATGGGCGTGATCGATCGAGCGCGCCGATTTACGCTGCCATTGCCCAGGGTGTTGTATCGAGTCTATCGCGGTGGGGGTAGAGCCGTTCGGTCTCGCGCTTGATGCGGAAG
>Ga0187892_10008425_pt1 | contig 14119 bp, 14 predicted proteins | sample MA1701073metaG_FD_139345 | JGI IMG/M metagenome (GOLD analysis project Ga0187892, IMG submission 139345) | Bio-ooze microbial communities from a basaltic lava cave in the Kipuka Kanohina Cave System on the Island of Hawaii, USA - MA170107-3 metaG ...
CACTCGATCCGAAATTCGGTTTGGCGACCGTCGGGAAGGAAATCGATTCTGGGTCATTGGAGGGATCGACAGGTTCGTTAAGACACTGGATTGCCGCCTTCGCGGCAATGACAAACGTTCCGTTCGCGGTGATGACAGCCAGAGGCGGACTACCCCTGCCTCTGAAGGAGTGAAGGCCCGCGGCAATGACAACTGAACCAACGCGCGGAATTGGGCCCCGGCCTGCGCCGGGACGACTGCCGGGCTCAGGCAGTCGCCGTCACCGGGTTGGAAAACTCCATCTTCACCCCGGCCAGTTCGATGATGTCTTTGTCCTTCAGGGGATGCGCTGCGGAGCCGAGGTTAGAGCCGTTGACGGTGGGGAACATCTCGCCTTCAACGTGGGCGATGAAGTAGCCGGTTGGGCGGCGGGTTATCACCGCGACCTGGTGCCCGGGTCGTCCGATGGTGGTCAATGCCTTCACCAGCGCGAGCTCGCGGCCGGCGTTGGCGCCGGTGAGAATCTTGACGGTCGCGACCGCCTGCTGCTGCGCTTCTTCCGCGCTGCTTGCGCCCTGCTGGCGCACCTGGATCGTCGCGGGACCGGGACCGTAGAACTCGCGGCGCAGCGGCTGCGAGGTATCGATGTCGACTTCCGCGTCGGATGGCACACCTTCCGCCAGATACTTGAGCCGGTACTTGCCAATCTCGACGATGTCGCCGCTTTGCAGCAGGTGCTTCTTTACCGGCTGGCCGTTGACCGTGGTGCCGTTGGTCGAACCGAGGTCTTCGAGATAGACATCCGAGCCGGAGGCGAAAACGACCGCGTGCTCGCCACTGACGGCAAGGTTGTCGATTACCAGGTCGTTATGCGAGCGGCGGCCTACGGTCGTGCGTTCCTTGGAGAGGCTGACCTCTCGCAGGACGACGCCGTCCAGGCTGAGCACCATTCTCGGCATAGCGTCTCCAGGGGGGTTGTCTACTGATGCGAACATAGGATTCTGCCAGCCAGCAATTTTTCTGCCAACGATTCCCTCACCCCAACCCCTCTCCCGCCGGGAGAGGGGCTATTTCGGTCAATTCCGGAACGTCGTCGTCCAGCGATCGGATGTTGCCGTCCCGGACCACGACCACGACCACCGAAACGTTGTCGCGGCCGCCCGCTTCGTTGGCCATGTCCACCAGCCGGCGTGCGGATTCATGCGGCTCGCCGCCGCATGCGACCAGCAGGCCGCTGATTTCGTCGTAGTTGATCATTTCAGTCAGGCCGTCCGAACAAAGCAGCATCAAGTCGCCGGGCTGCACATCGTAGTCGTGGATCTCAGGCTCCACGTCGGCGCTGGCGCCGAGCGCGCGGGTGACGAGATTCTTCGCGGGCAGCAGGCGCGCTTCCTCCTCGGTCACCATGCCGGCGTCGAGCAGCTCCTGCGAGAACGAGTGGTCGCGCGTCAACTGTTCGAGACGATCGCCGCGCAATCGATACAGCCGCGAGTCTCCGGTATGCGCGACCCAAAGCCGGTCGCCCAGCACCCAGGCGGCAACCGCAGTCGTCGCCATGCCCTCAAAGGCGGAGCTGTTAAGCGCGGCACGAAAGATCGTTGCGTTCATTGCTGTGATGCGATCGTGCAGCGCCCCGCGTGGATCGAACTCGGTTCCGTTGGCGCGGGCTTGTTCCAGGTCGGACGAAAGTTGCGCGAGCAGGCTCGATACCGCCATCGTGCTGGCAATCTCGCCGGCGTTGTAGCCGCCAAGGCCGTCCGCGAGCAGGAAAAGTCCGGCGACTGGGTCGGCGCCCACGGCGTCCTCGTTCAACGGGCGCACCTGACCCGGGTGCGTCTTCATGGCGAAGTTAAGGGCAAGTGGCATCTCGTGCATCACGTGGCCGGTCTGGATGCAGACGAGCGACGGCGCTCCAGCCAATTGGCCAGAACGACGACAAAGACCGCGCCCGCTGCGCTCGCGGTGTAGACGACCAAGGGACTAAGCGTGATGTACGGTTTCAGCGCCGGATCGCCAACCATCAGCCCGCCCGCAATCCAGCCGAGCAAGCCGCCACCCAGAATGATGATGATCGGAAAGCGATCGAGTAAGCGCAGAACCAACTGGCTACCGAAGATGATGAAGGGCACACTGACCAGCAGGCCGAAGATGATGAGGCCGGTGCGCTGACTCGGATCGGCGTGCTCCGCGGCGCCGGCAATTGCGATTACGTTGTCGAGTGACATCACAAAGTCGGCAATGACGATGGTCTTGATCGCGGCCCACAGGCGATCTGAAGCGACGATATCCGCGTGGCCCTCCTCTTCGGCCGGCGCGATCAGCTTGACGCCGATCCACAGCAGCAACACACCGCCGACGAGCTTCAGAAACGGCAGCTCGAGCAGCGCTACCGCCACGGTGATCAGGATGACGCGCAGCACGATGGCGCCGGCCGCGCCCCAGAAGATGCCCCGCCTGCGGAGGTCGTGCGGGAGATTGCGCGTCGCGAGCGCGATGACCACAGCGTTGTCGCCGCCCAGCAGGATGTCAATGACGATGATCTGGCCGATGGCGCCCCATTCGAGATTCATCAGCCAGGCGGTCATGCTAAAGCTCGTCATTCCCGCGCAGGCGGGAATCCAGTGTCGTTATCGTCACTTGAGCACCGACTTCAACAGCTTGCCGATCTCGGACGGGTTCCTGGTCGTTCGAATTCCGCTTGCCTCCATTACGGCGAGCTTTTCCTGCGCCGTGCCTTTGCCGCCGGAGATGATCGCGCCGGCGTGGCCCATTCGTTTTCCGGGCGGCGCGGTCACGCCGGCGATGAACCCGACGACAGGCTTCTTCATGTGCATCTTGACCCATGCGGCGGCGGTCTCCTCGTCGGTGCCGCCGATCTCGCCGATCATGACCACGGCATCGGTGCCGGGGTCCTCGTTGAAGAGCTTCAGCACATCGATGTGCTTCAAGCCGTTGACCGGGTCGCCGCCGATGCCAACCGCGCTCGACTGACCGAGCCCCAGCTCGGTCAACTGCGCAACCGCTTCGTATGTCAGCGTGCCGGAGCGCGACACGACGCCGATCCGCCCTTTGCGATGGATGTGCCCCGGCATGATGCCGATCTTGATCTCATCGGGCGTGATGACGCCCGGGCAGTTCGGGCCGAGCAGGACGGTGCGGCGGGATTCCTTGCGCATGCGGTCGCGCACTTCGATCATGTCGCGCACCGGAATGCCCTCCGTGATGCAGATAACGAGATCGAGATCGGCGGCACCCGCCTCCCAGATCGCAGCCGCCGCGCCTGCCGGCGGCACATAGATCACCGAGACGTTGGCGCCGGTTTGCGCCTTGGCGTCTGCGACGTTTGCAAAGATCGGAATGCCCTCGAAGCTTTCGCCGGCTTTTTTCGGATTGACCCCGGCGACAAAACAATCCCTGCCCCGCGCGTACTCGCGGCACATGCGGGTGTGAAACTGCCCGGTCTTGCCGGTGATCCCCTGCGTGATCACGCGGGTCGTGTGGTCGATCAGGATGCTCATTGCTTCTTGCCGTCGTTCCCGCGAAGGCGGGAACCCAGTGTCGCTATCCGTTCAGTGTCGAGTAGAGATCATTCCAGTGTGGGTTGTTCGCTTCGATCCGTCTGATCTTCCACGCCCGATTCCATTTCTTGATCTGTTTCTCACGCGTGATCGCGCTCTCGGCGGATTCGTGCAATTCGTACCAAACGAGGGAAGCCACACCGTACGTTTTCGTGAATCCTTCGACAAAGCCTTCCCGGTGCTGCCAGATTCGCTTGACCAGATCGGACGTCACACCTGTGTACAGCGTACCGTTTCGACCGCTCGCAAGGATGTAGACGGCGAACTGTTTCTCACGTGCCATCGGAAGACACTGGGTCCCCGCCTGCGCGGGGACGACGTCACTATCCCTTCGCCGCCCCCACCACTTTCTGCGCCGCCTCGGCCATCGTGTCGGCTGCGATGATCGGCAGGCCGGAGTCCTTCAGCATCTTCTTGCCCAGTTCCTCGTTGGTGCCCTTCATTCGAACGACGAGCGGCACGCTCAAGTGCACGGCGCGCGATGCGGTGATCACGCCTTCGGCGATCACGTCGCAGCGCATGATGCCGCCGAAGATGTTGACGAGGATTGCGCGCAGTCGAGCGTTGCGCAGCATGATCTTGAACGCTTCGGTGACCTTGTCCGCCGTAGCGCCGCCACCCACATCGAGGAAGTTGGCCGGATTGCCGCCGAACAGCTTGATCGCGTCCATCGTCGCCATCGCCAGGCCGGCGCCGTTGACCAGGCAACCGATGTCGCCATCGAGCTGGATGTAGGAAAGATCGAACTTCGAGGCTTCGACCTCGGCCGGGTCTTCCTCGTCGAGATCGCGCAATGCAACCAGTTCGGGATGCCGGTACAGCGCGTTGGCGTCGAAGTTCATTTTCGCGTCAAGCGCAACGACGCGGCCGTCGCCGGCAACGATCAGCGGGTTGATTTCGGCCAGCGACGCATCGGTCTCCGTGAACGCGCGATATAAACCTTGCAAGGTCACGCGCGCCTGCGCGCGCGCCCCGTCTGGAATTCCGATCTTCGTCGATACGTCGTCGGCGTCACTGTCCTTCAGGCCGGTTGTCGGGTCGACGTAGACCTTGTGAATCCGCTCGGGCGTATGCGCGGCAACTTCCTCGATATCCATGCCACCTTCGCTGGAGGCGATCAAACACGCGCGCTGTGTGGCCCGATCGACCACCATGCCGACATACAACTCCTTCTTAATGTCGGCGCCCTCTTCGACCAGCAGCCGCCGGACCTTTTGTCCTTCGGGCCCGGTCTGATGGGTTTTGAGCTGCATGCCGAGGATGGCACTCGCGTGCGCGCGGACTTCTTCGATCGAGCGCGCGAGCTTGACGCCCCCGCCCTTGCCGCGGCCTCCGGCGTGGATTTGCGCCTTTACCACCCAAACAGGACCACCGAGTTGCTTCGCGGCGAGCACTGCTTCGTCGACGCTGAAACACGGCGCGAATCGCGGCACGGCAACGCCGTAGCTTTTCAGGATCTCTTTGCCCTGGTACTCGTGGATTTTCATTGCGGCCGCGGCAACAAAAAACCGGGCGCCCAGCCCGGATCGCGGGGCATCGTAGCACCGGGATTCTCCGCTGGCACCGCGCTGTGTTGCGCAGTCAAGCGGGGCTGCTTTGACCCTTGATGACGCGGATGATCACATCGGTGGCAAAGCCGCGTTGCGCAAGAAAGCGCATTTGACGGGCGCGTTCATGCTGATCGGCGGCGGGTCGACCAAACTTCCTTTCCCAGATTGCGCGGGCGCGCTCGAATTCGGTGTCGCTCAAGTGCGCGAGCGTTGCGCGCATCAAATCATCGGGTAGCTGATGCTGCCTTAGCTCCTGCCGGATACGCGCGGAGCCAAAGCGAGCACTTCTCGAACGAGCGAGGGCGGCCGCAAAACGCTCGTCCGACAGCACGCCCTCGGCTTGCAGCCGGTCGAGCGTTGCATCGATTGCCCGCGCGTCAGCCTCGATCGCGCGACCAAGCTTGCGCGCGAGCTCTGCGCGGCTGTGTTCACGCCGCGCGAGCGCAGCGACCGCGCGATGCAGAAGGTCTCGCGCCAACGGGGCGAGCTATTGAGCAGCCGCCTGCTGCGCACTGCGTAATGCAATGCCGAGCTTTTCGCGAATCTTGTTCTCGATTTCCAGCGCAAGCTCCGGGCGTTCACGCAGAAAGTCTCGCGCGTTGTCCTTGCCCTGCCCGATACGGTCGCCGTTGTAGCTGTACCAGGCGCCCGACTTTTCGACGATGTTGTGGGTTGCACCGAGATCGACGATCTCGCCTTCGCGCGAGATTCCCTCGCCATAGAGGATGTCGAACTCCGCCTGCTTGAACGGCGGCGCAACCTTGTTCTTGACGACCTTGACCTTCGTTTCCGAGCCGATCACTTCTTCGGCCTTTTTGATGGATCCGATGCGGCGGATATCCAGCCGCACTGACGCGTAGAACTTCAACGCGTTGCCGCCGGTCGTGGTTTCCGGATTACCGAACATCACGCCGATCTTCATCCTTATCTGGTTGATGAAGATCACCAGACAGTTGGTGCGCTTGATGTTCGCGGTGAGTTTGCGCAGCGCCTGACTCATCAGGCGCGCCTGCAAGCCGGGCAGCGAGTCACCCATTTCACCTTCGATCTCCGCCCTTGGCGTCAGCGCCGCCACCGAGTCGATAACGATGAGATCGACCGATCCTGACCGCACCAGCGCGTCGGTGATCTCGAGCGCCTGCTCACCCGTGTCCGGCTGTGAGATCAGCAGATCCGACAGACTGACGCCCAGCTTGGATGCGTATTGCACATCGAGCGCGTGTTCGGCGTCGATAAAGGCGCAGGTGCCACCGACGCGCTGCATCTCGGCAATAACCTGCAGCGTCAACGTGGTCTTGCCCGACGATTCGGGCCCGTAGACTTCGACCACGCGACCACGCGGCAAACCGCCCACGCCGAGCGCAATATCAAGACCGAGCGACCCGGTGGAAACGACATCGATGTCGCGCTCCACCTCGCCGTCGGCGAGCCGCATGATCGAGCCCTTGCCGAACTGCTTTTCGATCTGCGCCAGTGCTGCTGCAAGCGCCTTCTGGCGCTCTTTGCTGTCTGCCACCCACCCGCTCCTGCCGTCATCCATCTTCGCCCCCTGCAGCCGCCGGTTAGCAGCCGATACTGTATGAATTCACAGGTCTGACTGTAGATTCATCCAGTAGTCGCCGTCAAGCCCGAAAATTGAAACAAGGCCACGGAAACGGTTGCCTTGCCCGGCTTGGGTGCCGAGCCTAGACTCGCGCGACATGCAGGAGACAGGGTTTGCGCCCGCTTCGCGTTTGATTGCGACACGAGCGCGAGGCAGCATAACAAGTGCGCATTCTGATCGCTGAAGACGATCCCGTTCTGGCCGACGGTTTGTCGCGTTCGCTGCGCGCCGTGGGATACGCGGTTGACGTTGTCGCGACCGGCGAAGCCGCCGACTCCGCGCTCGCGGCGCAGTCGTTTGATCTGGTGATTCTCGATCTTGGGCTACCGCGCCTGTCGGGCCTTGAGGTGTTGCGCCGCCTGCGCGCGCGCAGCGCTTCGGTTCCGGTGCTGATCCTGACCGCCGCCGACGGCGTTGAACAGCGGGTGCGTGGACTCGACCTCGGCGCCGACGACTACATGGCCAAACCGTTTGCGTTGTCGGAACTCGAGGCCCGCGTCCGCGCGTTGACGCGGCGCGCACTGGGCGGTGCGCAGAACATGCTGAAGCACGGCGCGCTCAAACTCGATCAGGCGGGACGCATCGCAACGATCAACGACCAACCGATCGACCTCTCGGCGCGCGAGCTCGGCCTGCTTGAAACGCTGCTGGGACGCCCGGGCCGGCTGGTCAGCAAAGAGCAACTGGTCGATCACTTGTGCGAGTGGGGCGAAGAAGTCAGCAACAACGCGATCGAGGTCTACGTTCATCGCCTGCGCAAAAAGCTCGAACCCGGAGGCATACGCATCGTCACGGTGCGCGGGCTCGGCTATTGCCTCGAGCGCACGACGGATGGCGCGCGCGAATCGACCGGCGTCGCGGGCGCGGCGGGGTCACACTGAGCAGTAACGCGATCGGCGGCAAACCTCCGACGCCAATGAATGCCCGACGAAACCAAGCCTTCACTGCAGCCGGCGCCTGATCTGAGCGCACCCGCGGCCGAGGGGTGGCGCGCCAATGTGCGCACGATGGCGCGCGTCATCACGCCGGGGGCGCGTCGCCAAAGCGCAGCGCCCGCGCCGCGCACGCGCTTCAACCCGCTGCGGCTGGCCGACGAACGCAGTTCGCTGTTTGCGGAGATGCTCGACTGGATGTGGGCGCCGCTGATGCTGCTGTGGCCGTTGAGCGTCACGATCACGTTTCTGGTCGCGCAAACGATCGCGAATGCGCCGTTCGATCGCCACCTGAGCGAAAGCGTCTCCGTCCTGGCGGCACACGTGAAGGAATCCGGGGGCCGCGTCAGTCTTGAGCTGGCGGTGCCGGCGAGCGAAGTGCTGCGCACCGGTGCCACCGGACGCACCTGGTTCATGGTGCTCGGCACGCGCGGAGAACTCATCGACGGCGACCTCGAATTGCCGCTGCCCCCGGAAGATGAGCAGCCGGCGTCCGGAGCGGTCAAGCTGCGCTACGAGCGCATCCGGGGCGAAGAGATTCGCATCGCCTATACGTGGGTTGCGTTCGCCGGGGAAAACAGTGATCTGGAGCCGGCGCTGGTGCAGATCGGTGAGACGCTCGATAGCCGCAGCGAACTCGCCAACGAGATCGTGCGCGGCGTGATTGTTCCCCAGTTCGTCATCCTGCCGATTGCGGTCATGCTGGTGTGGTTCGGACTGACGCGAGGCCTTGCGCCGCTGACATCGCTGCAGGCAACCATCCGCCGGCGCCGGCCCGACGATCTGTCGCCGATCGACCCGCGCGGCGCGCCCGAAGAACTGGAACCGCTGGTCAGCTCTTTCAACGAACTGCTGCAGCGACTGTCGCAAAACCTTACCGCGCAGAGGCGTTTCATCGCCGATGCGGCACATCAGATGAAAACGCCGCTGGCAGGGCTGCGCACACAGGCCGAGCTTGCGCTGCGCGAGACCGACCCCCAAGAATTGAAGCGCAGCTTGCGCCAGATGGCCGGCGCGTCCGAGCGCGCCGCCCATTTAATAAACCAACTGTTGTCGCTGGCGCGCGCCGAACATCAGGCTACCGATCTGGCCGCGTTCGAGATGGTCGATCTGGTTGCGCTGGCGCGCGACGTGGTGCGCGACTGGGTGCCGGTGGCGCTGGCGCGCGGAATCGATTTCGGCGTGGAGCTACCGGATACACGTGCCGATGTGATCGGCATGCCGGTGCAGTTGCGCGAACTGCTGAAAAATCTGGTCGACAACGCCTTACGCTACACGCCGGCGCTGGCGACCCCGGCGAGCCGCGTGACGGTGAGAGTTCGGCGCGCGGCGCGGGCGGTGACGCTGGACGTCGAGGACACGGGGCCCGGCATTGCCTCGGCCGAACGCCATCTCGTGTTCGAACGTTTCTATCGTGTGCTCGGGACGAACGTCGACGGCAGCGGTTTGGGATTGGCCATCGTGCGCGAGATCGTCAGTCAGCACGACGCATTGCTGCGCATTGGCGCGAACCCGCGTGCGGATGATTCGGAGCGACCGGGAACACTCATCAGCGTCGAGTTTTCGCACACCGCGGATGCGCCGCCCACGCTGCGTATCGACGAGCCGTAGTGGGGAGGCCGGATGTTTCACGGCATAATCCGCGCGCCGCGCGAGCGGCTTCGTCTTTTTCCGGCGGATTAGCTCAGCTGGTTAGAGCAGAGGAATCATAATCCTTGTGTCCGGGGTTCGAGTCCCTGATCCGCCACCAAGAATTCAAGCGCCGGCGTGCTTCAGGATGACGGCGGCCATGCGCTCGCCTTCGTCGCTCGGCGCTCGTCATCCGATGTGCAGCCTGCTTTCCCGTGCAAAGTTCGTTCAGTAGTGGTTGCCTGCGTGGCCTCAGGCCGACGCCGCCGCGAACTGAAAGCGCTTCGAACGAGTCCGAAATGTCGCGGCCGGTATTATCCTCGGTATTACTATTTGCCGAGGATGCTGCCATGATCATGACCTTCAAGCTCGGCCCGGACCTGGAGCGGAAGCTGCGTCAGCGCAGTGCCGCACTGCGTAGGCCAGCTAGCGCCCTGATCCGGGAGGCTCTGGCTGAATATCTGGCCGCTGACTCCCTCGCTGAGATGTCAGCTTTTGCGCTGGGCGCCGACCTGTTTGGCCGCCATCGCGGCCCGGCCGACTTGGCCGAGCGCCGCAAATCGCACGCCGCTGACGCCTGGGCGAGCAAGCACCGCGCGCGCCGTGGCTGAGCTGCGCAGGCTGAGCCGCATCAAACAAGGGGCGCGCGCCCAGAGAGCAGCCTCGCCTCGCGCGCTGCGGCGTGCCGCGCAAGGACGCGCCCTCGTCGACAGCGGGCCACTGATTGCGCTGTTTAATGCGGCCGACCGATGGCACACGCCGGTGCTGGCCTGGCTCCGCGATCACGCTGAAGTGCGCCTCGTGACCACTTGGCCCGTGCTCACCGAAGTGTGCGCGCTGCTGGCGCGCCGTCTGCACAACGATGCTGCAATTGACTTCCTGCGTTGGATCGAGCGTGGCGCGCTTGACGTCGATCGCACCGAGGCTACGACCCTGGCGGAAGTGCTCGCCATCAGCGAGCGCTTCGCCGACCTACCTTTCGATCTGGCCGACGCCTCGCTTGCCGAAGCTGCGGCGCGCCTGCAAATCGGCGCCATCGTCTCGATAGACACGGATTTCGACGTATATCGCGACCGCAGTGGCAAGCCGTTGGCGAACCTGATGCGCGTGAGCGCGGCGAAGCACCGTTGATCACACGATTTCCGGTGCGGCGATGAATACAGAAGTGCCCGAGAATACGATGCACTTCCTTTCTGGCGGCGGCGTCATAATCCTTGTGTCCGGGGTTCGAGTCCCTGATCCGCCACCAATCAATCAAGCTCTCACATGACTTCTATGACAAGAGAAGTCTGAGTGAATTCTGCGTGAGCTAGGCCGCCCGCCCGCGCCCGCAGCACCACGAGTTCCGGCCGCCGTTGTTCCGACTCGCACACGCCGTTGGGCCGCCGCGATGAGATTGGAGAGTTCGGCCATCGCTCTGCTCGTCCCGATTAAGCGGATACGGTCGCCGCTTGTCGGGGTTGGGCAGCAGCTTTGATCTTCGGCGTGGAGCCAAGCCGAGCCGTTCCGCCGCTTGGTCGATCCAGCCAGCTTCCGCGTTCGATCGTCAGACGATATTGCGAATTCGAGGCGACCGCCGAGCAGGCACGTGGGCCCGAGTGCCAGACACCAAACCGAATCGCGCCCCGTGTCAGTCGAACGGGTTGGCCACGTCGATGAACACTCGTGCGCCGTCGCCTGCAATGTCCATTGCGCCGCTGGTTACGTCGCCGGCGCGGTCGGCCAGCCACTCGACGCCATCGCCGGCGACGTCGTAGGCACGGCGCGCGTAATCACCGCCGGGCAGGCCGAACGTGTCCAGACCCCAACCGACGATGTTTCCTGTCATGTCGATTCCCGAGTCAGCGAAGCGCCCGGCGAAGTCGAAGCCGGCGTTCGCAACTTCGCCGCCGGCGTCGATCATCGCGTCGGCGGAGCGACCCGGATCCACGATGACGTTGCGCAGCCCCTCGGCCCACGCGCCGAGTTGCTGGCGATTGAAGGCTGCGGTGCCGATGCCTTCGTAGCTGCGGTCACCGTTGAACTGCTCGTAGATCTCGCGGTGCGCGTGCAGCCAAGCCTCGTGCTGGCCGCGCGAGATCGAAGACAGCTGCTGCAGCTCTGCCGGCAGCTTAGAGCTTGCCTGGAAGCGTGCGTCTTGGGTCAAGACCGTACCGCCATCGCCGTCCGCGGTGAAAGTAAACGTCTGCGTGCCGCGCAGCACGTGGCCGTCGAGTGTGTGAATCGTGAAGGCGTGATTGGCCGGATCAAGCTGGATCTCAACGGGCAGCCAGGTCGGCACCGGGCCCCCGATCTCCAACATGTAGCGACCGCCGTCCTCGAGGCGGTCCGCCTGCGGGCGGATCTCCATGCCGCCGGCGCCGAACACCTCTTCGGGATGGTTGACGACGTGCTCGTAAGCTTCTTGCGGTGTGGCGTTCGAAATGCGGCTTTGATAGACCGCGTGCGTCACTTCACGACCGTCGATTCCGAGCGGCGGGTTGCGATCGAGGCGGCCAAGAATGTCCCGGACCGCAGCGTCGCTCGGCGCTCGCGGCGTAAGTGGTGTATGGCCCGTAACGTAGCTGCTGAGCGCCGGCATCGCCAGCGCGATCATTGCGTCGCGCTGGCGCTCTTGCTGGTCGTGCGTGCCGCCGGTGGCGAGCTGCGGATCCGGCCCCTCGACGTCAAGCCGGAACTCGTTCGGACCGCCGTCGACTTCGACAGGACGAAAACCGGGCGCGCTCACATCGGCCGGCGGATCGATCGCGGCCGGATACTGACCATAGAGGCAGCAGGCGCCAACCCCTCCAACAGCATCTAGCATGACAACATCCTGCAGGCGGGTTGGCGAATTATGCCGCGGGCGTCAAGGCCGATTTGGCGTTTTTCACGGCCGCCCCTGCTTTCGCCAAAACCGATCGTCATCGTGAGTCGAGGATTTACAATGCATCGCTCTCGAATCGGCGGAATCGTAATCCTTGTGTCCGAGGTTCGACTCTCTGATCCGGCCACACAGATTTCCTCAATTGATAATGCTGTTGCGTCTGTTCACGCTGATTGCGGCCATTGTCACGGCGTCCGTTGTGCTGGCGCAGGCTATGCAACGTCGTGTTCCGACCGACGCGCCGCGGGGTCGCATCACCGTGCGAACCGCGTCGCTCGTCGAGATCGACGGCAAGGAGTTCCAGGTCGCGCCGGGAGCGCGTTTTCTCACCCCGAAGAATGCAACGGTTACGCCGAATCGGGTTGAGGCCGGAGCGCAAATCAGCTATCAGCTCGATGAGCGCGGACACATCGAGACGGTCTGGATTCATGCGAAAGACGCCGGCAAGGCGTCCGCTCCTCGCGTCCCCGGTACAAAGCCATGACACAGACCGCCGCTGCGCAGCGCGCGATTCCGGCGACAAAGTGAAAAAGCTTTATATCCGCACCTTCGGTTGCCAGATGAACGAGTACGACTCGGCCAAGATGGCCGACGTGCTACGTGAGTCATCGGACCTGTCGGTCACCGACGATCCAGCAGACGCCGATGTGATCCTTTTCAATACCTGCTCGGTGCGCGAGAAGGCGCAGGAGAAAGTGTTTTCCGATCTGGGCCGCGTCAAGCATCTGAAGCGCGCCAAGCCAGAGCTGCTGATTGGGGTCGGCGGTTGCGTGGCAAGCCAGGAAGGCGCATACATCGTCGCCCGCGCGCCCTATGTCGACGTGGTGTTTGGCCCCCAGACACTGCATCGTCTTCCGCAGCTGATCGAGCTACGGCGCGCCAGCGGGAAGCCGCAGGTGGATATCTCGTTTCCGGAGATCGAGAAGTTCGATCACCTGCCGCCGCCGCGGGTCGAAGGCGTGTGCGCGTTCGTCTCCATCATGGAAGGTTGCAGCAAGTACTGCAGCTTCTGCGTGGTGCCGTATACGCGCGGCGAAGAAGTGTCGCGGCCGCTCGATGACGTGCTGACTGAAGTCGCCGACCTGGCGGACAACGGTGTAAAGGAAGTCACGCTGCTCGGGCAGAACGTCAACGCCTGGCGCGGGAGCGGCGCAGCGGAAGACTTTGCGCTGCTGCTTGAGTACGTGTCGGACGTGCCTGGTATCGAGCGCATCCGCTACACGACCTCGCACCCGAAGGAATTCACACAGCGGTTGATCGACGCTCACACCAGCCTGCCAAAACTCGCGGTGCACGTGCATCTGCCGGTGCAATCGGGTTCGGATCGCGTTCTTGCCGCGATGAAGCGCGGCTATACCGTGCTCGAGTACAGATCCATCGTGCGGCGGCTGCGTGCGGCACAGCCCGACATTTCGATTTCGTCAGACTTCATCGTCGGTTTCCCAGGCGAATCCGAGACGGACTTTGAGCAGACGCTGAAGCTCGTCGATGCAACAGGCTTTGACGCGAGCTTCAGCTTCGTCTACAGCAGGCGCCCCGGGACGCCCGCGGCAGACCTCGCCGACAACACACCGCAGGATGCAAAGCTCGCGCGCCTGCATCGGCTGCAGGCCGCGATCAATGCGAACGCGGCGCGCATCAGTACGGCGATGGTCGGCAGCGCGCAGCGAATCCTCGTTGAAGGCGTGTCGAAGAGGAATTCTGCCGAATTGATGGGCCGCACCGGGAACAACCGCATCGTCAATTTTGCGGGGGACAAACGCTTGATCGGACAAATGATCAATGTGCGAATCAGCGCGGCGCATCCGCATTCGTTGCGCGCAGAGATCGCGCCGCGCGTTACGCCGCCCACCTGAAACCGCGTGGCACGCAGGTCCTCCGGCAAAAAGGTGCTTGCCTACGCGGCCGACGCCGACAACGCGCAACTCGCCAATTTCACCGGCGCGCTGGACGGCAATTTGCGCCAGATCGAAACCGAACTC
>Ga0187892_10008426_pt1 | contig 14119 bp, 10 predicted proteins | sample MA1701073metaG_FD_139345 | JGI IMG/M metagenome (GOLD analysis project Ga0187892, IMG submission 139345) | Bio-ooze microbial communities from a basaltic lava cave in the Kipuka Kanohina Cave System on the Island of Hawaii, USA - MA170107-3 metaG ...
AAATACGGGAAAGAATTGGGCCCTGAGTTGGGTGAGAACGTTCAGCCCGACAATGGTCGTTCAGGCCCAGTACGGACGGGTTCATTTACGGGTGGATACGCGCCAACGCTGGGTAAATGCTCCAGCGGACTTCGACAAGCAGGTAGGGTTCGCCGACACCTTCTCTCGAAACTTCCAAGCCGCGGATAAGATCCTTTTCCCCAACATCTCAGTGGATGGTTTCTTCAGTGGAGGTGAAACCAATTCGCTGAATCCCAACATGTCGGACATTCACCAGGTGAAGGCCAATGTCTCCAAGATCATTGGGAACCATACGTATAAGTTCGGTGGCGAGCTCAACAGCAACAACTTCGAGGCTTTCTACAACAATGCCAGTGTGACGTTCAGGTCGCCGCAGACAGCGAACCCCTTGACCGGTACCGGTGGCAGTGAGCTAGCTTCGTGGTTGTTGAACCTTCCCGACGCGGCCGGACGCCGCAACGTGCATGAGACGGTACGCTGGGGCGGCGTGATGGGGTTCTATTTCATGGACTCCTGGAAGGCAACTCCCAAGCTGACCGTGAACCTCGGCCTTCGGTATGACCGGACCTTCCAGCCGCCTTATGGGAATAACGATTCGCGCGGCGAAAACGGCGGGATCGAAACGGGCGCTTACGATCTGCAGCGCGGCAAATACATCGTTCAGGTCCCAGTGCCTCTTTGCTCGCAGCGTGGGCGGGCGCCATGCATTCCAGGCACTGGCCTGCCAGCCAACGTGGAGTTATCGACAACAGGCAAGATTTACCGCGACACGACGGACAACTGGCAGCCTCGGGTTGGCCTGGCCTACCGCCTAAGCCAGAATACAGCGCTCCGGGCTTCCTTCCAGATGTTCTTCGACAACTGGGCTGGAGTCACTCAGACGGCTCAGAACTTCGAAGGAGGATGGCCGGACGTAGCCCAACAGCTCGGCAACAACTTGAATAACCAGTTGTCCACGGAGGGCCCGTTGCCGAACCGCACGGGAACGAATCCATTCCCGGAAGGGCTCTTCCCGGCCCCGACGCCATTTAACCAGGTCTTGTGGTATATGGATCCCAACCACAAGAACCCCTATTCAATGCAGTGGAACCTGGGCGTGCAGCACCAGCTCAACAGCAGCACCGTGGTCACGGCCAACTACGTAGGTTCCGGCAGCCGCCGGTTGTTCCTCGGCGGATACTACAACACAGCCTTGACGCCGGGTCCTGGAAACCCGCGTGATCGCTCGCCGTTCCCCTACATTTTGCCCACTTTCTATGACCGGAGTTGGGGGCGCAGCAATTACCATGCATTCCAGTTCCTGCTAGACAAGAAATTTACTAAGGGGCTGGCCTACATGGTGTCGTACACTTGGTCGAAAGCTATCGATATTGGCAGTTCCGGTTGGTACGGAGTCGAAGGTCACTCGATTCAGGACCCGTACAACTTCAACGCTGACCGCAGTGTGGCAGGCTTCGATCTGCCACATGTCTTGACTGTGAACTGGGTTTACCAGCTTCCGTTTGGGCCGGGCCAGAGCTGGAATCCAAGCAACAAGGTGCTGAGCCACATTATTGGCAACTGGCAGGTGAACGGCATCGTGTTGCTCCACTCAGGGGTTCCATTCAACCTGAGTGTGCCCGGCGATCGGGCCAACACGGCCAACAATGGCTACTTAAGGCCTGCTTACATTGGAGGGGAAACCACTCTTTCCACCCGCACACCAGCGAAATGGTTTAACACCAGCGCCTTCGGTTTACCTGAGCCCTTCACGTATGGCTCGGCAGGCCGGCACATCTTGAGGCGTGACGGTATGGGGAATCTGGATTTGTCGATCTTCCGCCAGTTCCCGATTATGGAGACCCGAAGGCTGGAGTTCCGAGCTGAAATGTTCAATGCTCTTAACAGCCCGGTTTTCGGTACTCCTAACGGAAACATCAGCAGCGCAGACTTTGGAAAGGTGTTTGGCTTGGCACCTGGAACGCAGCCGCGGCAGATCCAGCTGGCCTTGAAGTTTATTTTCTGATGAGAATGTGGGAGCTGCTCTCCGAGCGGCGACTGGGGCGTAGAAAACTCGGAAGTCGCCGCTGAGGACAGCGGCTCCCACGTTCCGCTTTGAAGGGCAGGCCAAAACCTGAACTCTGAGCTTATTTCCAGAGGAGCTCTTCCTTCTAGCTCTCAAGCCACGGCGCGAAATTGCCGTGGCTTTTTTGTTTTACAAGCCTTCCTGGCGTGCGCTACGCGCGCTACAATACGTCTGTCTAAACTTTCGAGAAGCCGCTTGAGCCGGTCTGGTGGTGCCCCGCAAAATGAATATACAATCCTCGCCTACCCCCTTTACCTACGATGACTACATCGCGTTGCCCGATGATGGTAAGCGATACGAAATCATCGAGGGAGAGGTGTCTATGACTCCTGCTCCATCGACTCGTCATCAAGAAGTTCAAATAAGGCTCAGCTCGGCATTGTTCTTTTATGTGGACAAGCACTCTCTTGGCCGCGTGTTGAGTTCCCCGGTTGATTTGGTCTTGTCGATGGTGGACGTGGTTCAGCCCGACGTTCTATTTGTCGCGCGTGACAGGGTGCACATCATTGCCAAAAAGAACCTTGTGGGCATACCCAATCTGATCGTTGAGATCCTCTCGCCGTCTTCGACGACACGGGATCAGAAGGAAAAACTGAATCTCTACCAGCGCTATGGGCTGCCAGAATACTGGATTGTCGATCCGGACTCTCAGACGGTTGAGGTGTACCTGTCCGCTGCCAATCGTCTTGAGAAGGTGGAAACGCTGAAAACAGGCGAACAGCTTCATTCGCGGCAGATTCCGGGTTTAGTCCTGGAGTTAAGCGAAATATTCAAGTAAGTGCTCTGATTGCGGATCACATGCAGAAGAGTTTTGGATGTCGGCAGCGCAGGTCGGTGGAGTGGGCGCTCTCGCGCACGCTTGTTACTTCGAGTGGAGATTGGACGCATTTACTCCCCTCCTCGCCTGAGGAGGGGCTGGCGATGGCGCGGGACGGCGGTCCCACGCCGGCGCCGGGGTGGTGCGACCGGCCGTTGCAGAAACCTCCAATTGAACGTTTCGTATCGCAAAGGTGCGTACTCGACACAAAACGCTCGAATGAGGGTTTTTGGCGCATCCTTCAAACCACCCCAGTGCCGCAACGCGGCACTTCCCCTCCTGATCTCAAGAGGGGAGCTCGAAGAACGTTCAGTTTCCGGAATTCGACAGAAACCTCTTTACTACTCTTGATCGCTTTCCTTTGCTGCTCTCAGAGCTTTTCCTTTCTTGCAGCTCAAAGTCCCTCAACCTGCAAGGGTCCTTCGGAACTCGAGCGAGCCATTGCCACCAGGCCCTCGGCAGGCGCCTATAACGCACTGGGTGCCTATTTCGCACAACGCAGCAATTTCTCTTGTGCCGTTCCGGCTTTTGAGAACGCACTGAAGCTCGAACCCGCCTCGTGGGAAACCCGCTACAACCTGGGTCTTGCGTTAATGCAAAAAGGGGAGCGGAAAAGAGCTGCCACCGAGCTGAAGCAAGCCGTCCTGCGAAAGCCTGATCAGCTGAACGCCCGGAATGCTCTGGGAACGGTGCTCTTGGACCTCGGAGATCTGGATGGCGCTGAAGAGCATTTCAAACAGGCGCTGAAGATGGATCCCCGGTCTGCGTTTGCGCTTCACAATCTCGGTCAGGTTGCGATGGCGCAGCGGCGATTCAATGTCGCCATCAACTACTTCAAACAGTCGCTGACGCTTGAGCCACAGAGTTTTGACGACCAGCTATCCGTAGGAGTCGCCTATTCTCAGAACAACGAGAGTGAAGAAGCGGTCCGTGTCCTGAAGAAGCTGGTGGAGAGGCATCCGCGGTCGGCGGTGGCCTTTTTCAATCTAGCCACTGTTTACGCGCAGAGTTACCGCTACGGGGAAGCCGGCGAGGCTTATGCTGCAGCTTTGCAGCTTGATCCGAAGAATGAAGTCACTCGTCTTTCTCTTGCCAAGGCCTTGACTTCGCAAAACAAGTTTGACTTGGCGCTGCCCCATATCGAGCGGTACAGCCGTGAGCATCGGGGCGATTTTGAGGGGCATTATCTCCATGGATTGGCCCTGCGCGGGCTGGGAAGCTACGAGAAAGCCGAAGGTGAGCTGAGGCAAGCGGTCGCCCTCAATCCCAGCCATTATGACGCTGTTTACAGTTTGGGGTTTGTGCTGGCACGCCTGGAGAGGCTTGAAGAGGCCAAGGTACACCTGGAGCGAGCCAAAGCGCTGAATCCGGCTTCAGAGGATGCCCGCTATCAGTTGGCTGCGGTCCTCAGGCGGTTGAAGGAAACCGAAAAAGCCCAGGCCGAGTTCCAGGAGTTTGAGAAGAAGAAGCTGGCGGGCCAGCAGGAGACCGTCGCTGGCGCGACGGGCAGTCAGGCGAACAAGCTCCTCGAGGAAGGAAACCCGCAAGAGGCGGCCCGGCTTTATCGGGAGGCGCTGCAGCTCGATCCAAGCAACGCCAAAACACATTACAACCTGGCGCTGGCGCTGAATAAGCTGGGCGATCGTGCAGGAGAACGGCAAGCTCTGGAGGAATCGATCCGCCTGGATGCGAAGTTTTCTCAGACTCATAATCAACTCGGATTGGTCCTTATGGCAGAGGGCAAGCTTGCCGCGGCAGAACAGGCATTCCTGCGGGCGCTGGAACTGGATCCCCAGTTTGCTGAGGCTCAGAACAACCTGGGAACACTCTATGGATCTCAGGGGAAGAACGCGCAGGCCGAGAAGCTGTTCCGACTTGCAGTGGAAAACAATCCAAAGTACATCCAGGCACATTTGAACCTAGGCTTGACACTGGCTGCTCTGGAAAGGCTTTCGGAAGGTGAAAAGGAGATTCAGGCCGCCCTCAATCTGGAGCCAGATCACTCTGGAGCATTGACCGCGTTAGGCATGGTGCAGGCCAAGCTGGGTCGGATGCGGGAAGCTTCCCGGACATTTGAAAGAGTCATCGCCTTACAGCCTGAATCCGCCGAAGCCCGTCTTAATCTGGGGATCGCGCTGGCGGATGGATACGATCTGGAAGGTGCTTTGAAGGCCTTCTCTGAAGCGGTGCGGCTGGCGCCGGCTTCCCCCGCTACCCTCTACAATCAGGGTCGGGTGCTCTTTGATCTGCATCGCTACCAGGAGGCCCACATTGCCCTCAGCCGGGCCTGCCAGCTAGGCCCCGACCTGTCGCCAGCGCTGTACCTTCTCGCACTGCTGGAACGTCAGTTGAATAACAGCCAGAAGGCAGCGGAGCTTTTGCAACGCGTCGTTGCGTTGGAGCCGCGCAACGCTGTGGCGTTCCATCTGCTGGCCCAGAACCTCTCCCGGCTTGGGCGGAACGCCGAGGCGATTCAACAATGGCAAAGAGCCGTAGAGATCGATCCCGAACATGGCGAAGCGCTCTACAACCTGGCCCGGAGTTTGCAAAAGGAAGATCCCGCCAGCGCGCGCCAATACCAGGAGCGGTTTTCCGCGTTGCAGCAGAAGCGTCAGATGACCGACCAGGCTGACACGCTGGGAAATTTTGGCCTGGCGTCTGCCAGCGCGCGAGACTGGCCTCAGGCCGTCGCGCATCTCAAGGAAGCTCTCCAGGTCTGCGGACAGTGCAAGTCGCTCGGGAATATCCACAAAAACCTTGGGCTCATCTACTGCCGATCAGGCGATCTGCGGAATGGCGAAGAGCAGTTGCGACTGGCTTTGAAGATCAAGCCTAACGACCCGGATGTGCTCAAGGCCCTGCAGGTCATTGCCAGTCTCAGTTCGAAAAGGACTACTGGCCAGTGAAGAATTTCAGAAGGCGAGTAGCCGCGACGACCGTGCATTCGGCGTTCGGCAGTGGATCAAATCATGCCGTGTTTCTGCGTTATGACCTCCAGCGTCCTGCCACTAATAGCAGTTCTTACAGGCGCGGCTGCGTGGTACCTGTTACATCTAGGAGCCACAGAGGAGCACTACTCCAGCTCAGACGCTGTTCGTTGGTTCTGAGACTTGTAGAGTGTGTCATGCCGACAAGCATTCGACGTGGCTGACGACGGCTCACGCCTACGCTCTGCGTGAAGTGAAGCCTCTCCAGAAAGTATTGCCGGGCAATTCGACGGCGAGCCGGTCAAAGCGCCTTACTTTACCGCAACACCCTATCGCCACAAGAGCCAGTACTGGATTCGGGTCCAGCGTCACGACGGCGGGCTCTCTGGAGATCATCTAGTCTCACGGGTCGTTGGAAAGTCATTCGAGCAGGCTTACCTCTTTACCGGGCCGCGTGGCGAGTGGCCCATCCTGCCCATTTTCTGGAGTCTGGACCGCAAACAGTGGGATTGGACACACCGAGTCTTGGCAGACATCAACGGGGACCCCAGCAGTTTCCCCGAGTCCTATGACAGCCGCGAGAAGGTTTTCAACGACGGATGCGGACAGTGTCACGCCACCCAGTACGACATCGGCTACGATTCCCGCGAGGACAGATATGCCTCGCGGTTCCTGGAAGGAGCCGTCTCCTGCGAATCCTGCCACGGCTCTGGAGCGGAGCACGTTCGCTGGCATCGACGAAAGAACCCCGACGGGGAACCCTATGGGGCCCCAGCACGGCTTTTGCATCCGGCTCGAGATCTCCAGGCGCCAGGTGTGTTGGCGAGCTGTGGCCGCTGCCACTACAAGCACGACTGGCGTTACGCCATCGACGAAAATCCCCAGATTGGATTTCAAGAGATCGCCATCAGCCGAAACCATGACGGACTGGGCTTCTTTGCCGACGGAAAGGTTTCTGGACTGAACTACCACGGCACGACCCAGTCGCAGAGTGCCGCCAGCGTCGCTTTGACGATGTAAACGAACGGCTGGTGGTACTGGCGGACGCTCTGGAACGTACTGGCGAAATGGCAGAGCATTTGGCTTATCTGTCTGGAAGGAACACAACCATTCAAACCGCCGGAGAATTGTTGCATCGTCAGGGACGGAATTTGCTGGAGCAGGGAGATGTGAAACAGGCTTTGTATTATCTTCAGATCGCGGTTGAACAATACCGGCAAGCGCCACAATCCGTGGGCCGCGAGAGACACGAGTGGATTTCACTCGACCTGGCTGACACCATGGCCTCATTGGGACAACTCTCAGAAGCGCGAGGACAGTGGCAGGAGGTTGTCACAGCTGCGGAGTCAGATTCGTTGAGCTATCAAATTGCTGCTTTGCGACTGGGCAGTCCAGGAGAAGTTGGCCGCAAGCGCCAGCGACTGATCGCCCGAGTGGAAGCACTGAAAAGTGACCCGGCTTCGGGAGAACTGCGTCGCCGCGCGATGTGGAGCTTGAGAGAATTGAAGTAGCTGTCCGGTGCCAGGGTTAGGTGCCAGTGTTATACGGAAACGTCTCTAATCTAGTGCCTCGGTCTTTGGGACTGAAATTCCTCTCTGACGATTCAGATCATAAGCTGACCTCGACGCGCTTACTTCAGCAGCAAGGCCACCTCGAACCCTGACACCTAGCCCACACCTAGCCCCAGAAGAACTGTTCATCGCTTCCAGGCTGTCAGTGCCGTCTTCAGCCAGGAGACGTTCTTTCCCTGATGGCACTGGAGGCAGGCGTTTGGGCTTTCGTCCGGTCCAAACCGTCCAACCATCTCAGCGCTCGGAGTGTCATCGATCTGGTGGGTTTTCGCACGAAAGAGCATGCTGTTCATAATGGCAGGCATGTGGCACGACACACAGCGACTGGCTTCCGAGCTGGCAGCATGCCGCGTGTGCGATTCAGGTTGCCTGCCGTGGCTGGCATGACACTGGGTACACATGCGGTCGGAATCTGCTGTAAATCGCAGGGATTTTGGATTGTTCGCGGCATCTTTGCCATGGACATCGTGGCAATGGCCGCAATTGACCTGACCCTTCTGAAAGCAGGCTGAACGTTGCAGTGACTCCACAATGAAGGTCGTTTCCCTGAAGCGACCGTCTTTATAAAAGGCCTTTCGCGAAAATTCTCCGAAGGGCCGACTCTTGTTGGGAGGATAGAACGCGGGTGTGGAAGGCCAGTAATTGAGTTCCCCGTGTGGCCCTGCATCGCGCACCGCCGACTGGCGGTGACATTGGCCGCAGATACCAAGATATTCACGGCTCGAGATTTTTGTGAAGTCAACGGGCGGCTCCGCTGCAGGTTTTTCGTAGGGCCGCCCTGCGCGCATGGCGCTGACATGGCGGCCTGAGGGTCCATGGCACATTTCGCAATTGATGCCTGGCTCGCGGAATTCGAGATGGTCAGCTTCGAAACCGCCGCCTTGCGTATTTCGCAATTGACTGGTGTGGCACACGGCACAATTGGCCTGGTAGCTGGTGACGGAACTGAACTTCTCAAAGGTCTTGACATCCGCGCGGGCAGAACCCTCCGGATCGATAATCTGCCAGAAGTTCAGCCATCGCTTGTGAAGGACATTGTACTGAACAGGAAAGACATGAATCTGCCCGTTGGGCAGCCGTGTGGCGTAAGCCTGCTGCCACTTGGAGCCAATCGTATAGTCGATGGGGTAGCGAACCCACGACCCGTCGGAGCCCTTGATTTCAAAGAAGTGTCTTCCCTTGTCTTTGAACATCCGCGCATAAGCAAAGCGGCCCTCTCCCCGGGATGACTCCAGGCGGGTGCCCGTCCACGCGAACCGATCGCCGGCATAGAACGGCTCCTTTGAACTGAAATCTCCAATGACATTGCTAGGATCATACGCACGAAACATGCGTGCCATGCCCGTCTGCTGCCAGCTGTGGTGCTGTTCCGCGTGACAGGAGCGACAGCTTTCACTGCCAGCGTAGTCCAAAGAGGCTCGCGCCGCGCCATTGGCAGTCTCGACTGTGGGACCTTTGAGTTGGTCCTGGTATTTGTGAGCCTTTGCGGACAGCTCGTCGAGGAATTGCTGGAAGTCCGCAATGCCAACTGCGCTGCCGCTCTGATGAATTTGCCTCAATTGCTCCAGAGCTTTGCCTTGCAACTGGCCGCCCAACGTCTGTACAGCTGCAAAGTTCAAAGCTGCTTCCTGTGCTTGCCCGCTCGCGAGCAGGCCTAACCCAAGCAGGTAGGCAATCTCACCATCCACCGGATTCAACTGTCGCGCTGTGGTCAGCAAATTCGCCGATTCCTTGAGAAGTTGTCTCCGCCGCTCTCCGGCCGCGAGCGAGAGCGCTTCGGTAATTCCGGCCCTGCCTAGTGCGAAGTAAGACGATGCCTTCAGTTGACGGGAGGTCGCTGGCCAATCGGAAGCGCCTATGGCGAGCGGAGGCGCAAACTCGTCGAGGTACTGTAGCGCGAGTCTTGCGCTCACCCGCGCTTCTGCCAGGTGCGACAGCTGAATCTGAACGTTGGCCACCGGTACCAACAACAGAGGGTTTTCGGGAAGAAGATCGAGCGACTCCCGACTATATCGCAGCGCTTGCGTGTAGTCGCCAAGGTCGATGAACGCCTTCGCGGCCACCTCCAGGGCCTGCGGCAAAAACCACGAGCGGGGAAAACTCGTCAGGAACTCTTCGGCCAGTCGCGCTTTCTCCGCAGCGACACTCAGAGCAAACAGGGATGTCAGCGCGCGACGTTCCTGCGGATCTTCAACTTGATCGGCAATGGTATAGGCCTTTCGATTCTGACTGGAAATGACGGTATCGAATTCTTGAGCGAATCCCTCAAATAGGACGACCATCAGCGCGATTGTTGCGCCGATCATGTACGAGCAGTGGGATAGACAGCGAGCCATATCGTTTCTGGCAGGGGCGTCTGATAAGCTAACGAATCGTATGCAGTCACTCCACTCTAACCGAGAGGACCGAGCTAGTGTCCAGGGAAGTTACGCCCCTGGACCGCTTCGAGTATGGTGGGATTCTCCCGTCGCAGTTTCAAAGACAACTCTTTCTCACTTCGGGCTCGTTCCTCGTCGCCGAGCCGAAAGTAAACTTGCGATAGCAGCAGGTGCGGCTGTGGATGAGTGGTGTCCCAGCGAATGGCTTCCGCGAGCTCCTTAATGGCTTGTTCCCAGTTCTTGAGTCCTATGTAAGCCTTGGCGAGTGCCACTCGAGCGGGAACGTAATCCGCTCGTTTTGAGATGGCACGCTGCAGAAACGGGATCGCCTCTTCATAGCGGCCATGCGCCTGCATCAGGTCACCATAAAAAAAGGGTGGCTCTTCATAAGAAGGATCAAGTGCCATTGCCTTGTCCAATTCCTTGAGCGCCTGATCGGTTTGTCCGACCTTCTGCAAATGGAATCCATACTCGAAGTGCGCTCGGGCCGACTGCGGAAAGCGGTTCACGGCTCGACCGGCAATCTCGAGTGCTTCCGGATACCGGCCCGCGTCTTGGAGCGACTTGATGGCGAGGTAATAACCGTTTGCATCATTGGGAGCTAGTTCCAGCGCTCGACGTGCCATGTCGGCGGCCTCTTGAAAGTAACGGCCCTTGCCGTATTCAACGACCATGATCTTCAGAAGACGTGCATTCGCCGGGTTCAGCTTCAGCGCAGTTCTCCAGGCACGCAGCGCGTCGTCACCGCGTCCCAGAGCCTGGTAGCATGCCCCAAGCAGATAGCGAGTATTGAAATCGTTGGGTAAAATCTCGGCCGCCCGCTCCAGCAAAGGAACAGCGTCGCTGAATTGCCGGCGCGAGTGGTAAAACAGACCGAGATTAAAGAGCGCTGGGAAATGGCGCGGCGATGCATTGATGGCCTTTCGCCACAAGCGCTCGGCCTCCTCATATTTCTGAGCTTGAGCCGCCTTTTGCGCCGACTCTGAAAGGGCGGACGGATCCTGCGCATACAGGCAGGTCGAGACTGCAATGACAATGAAGCCGAGATTTCTCATCCCGCTATTTCCACTTGGTGGCGACGAAGTTCAAGATTCGGTCGGTCAAGTTTGCATTTGTTTGAACCGCCAAGAGCTCCAAGACCGCCAAGGGAATCCAGTCTGTCACGTGGAACCTGAGAATCTCAAATCGCAGATCTCGGGTCGCCGCCGAAGACTTCTACGAAGGGTTTATCGGCAACTCTTGGCGCTCTTTGCGTTCTTGGCGGTTCCCTATCTTCGATCTCGGCGGTCTCGGTCTGAAGTGGCTCGCTACGATCTTGGCATCGACAGCCGCTTCACCGTTTCGTTTCCCTCGACTAGCAACACGCAAGCATCACCAGGAACGTTGTTGAATTCCTGGACCACCCCCGAAGGCCAGCGCACGGTGATTCGGTCTGCGCGGACTGCGGCGCCCAGACCAAAATGCAGGCGAAAATCGTTCTGCGAAACATAGCTCGACTGGCTGAGGACAGACTGAGTCTGAACCCTTCCACCTGCTTCGAGGCGAACGGTCGCGCCAATGGCACTGCGATTGGATTTGGAGCCTTCAAGCCGAAGCTGTATCCAATGGTTCGATGTGGAAAGGTCATTTCTCAGCAGTGATGGTGTATCGCCCATGTTCATGACCAACACATCAACGTCGCCATCGTTGTCGAAGTCGCCGAATGCTGCCCCCCGGCTCGATTTCTGTTGAGCGATACCAGTCCCGGCCTGTGTGCTGACATCTTCAAAGCGGCCGTTGCCAAGGTTGCGATAGACCAAGCGCGGATTGCGGTAAGATTCCTGGGTCTTGCCAGTCGCAGCGTCGAGCTCTGGATACACGTGCCCGTTGACTTGCAGGATGTCCGTGAGGCCATCGTTGTCGAAGTCCGCAAACGCGACTCCCCAGCCGACGTATTGCGGATTGACGGCGAGTCCCGCCCTTACAACGACGTCCTCGAAAATGCCCTCTCCTGTGTTGCGGTACACGTTCGGGTAGTCGCCGGCAAAATTCGTTTTGATCAGGTCCAGCCAGCCATCATTGTCGAAGTCGCCTACGCCAACTCCCATGCCACCTTGCTCGAAGCCATGCTCGCTGAACGCGACCCCTGCCTCGGCAGCGATGTCGGTGAATGTTCCATTCCGGTTGTTGCGGAAGTAGATGCTCGGAGTCGAGTCGCAGGCGATGTAGATATCAGTCCATCCATCGCCGTTCAAGTCGGCGGCCGCCGGCGTGAAGGCATAGAAACCCTTGACCGTACCGACTCGAGAACTGGCAGTAACATCCTCGAAAGTTAAGTCGCCACGGTTGTGGTACAGAGTCACAGACCCAAACGGAAGCCCGCGGGGACCGCAAAACACCGGCATGCCCTTCCATTCGCAGTTCGAGGCCTTGCCGGGCAAAGGTGCCGCCGTCAAATCGAACGCCTGATAGCTCGTCACGAGCAGATCTAGAAGTCCGTCACGATCGTAATCAAGAAACGTGCAACCTGAGCTCCACTGCTTTGAGGGTCCGCTCACTCCACTGTGTGTTGTGACGTCCTCAAATGTGGAGTCTCCTCGATTGCGATACAGAATGTTCGGTCCCCAGTAAGTGACATAGAGGTCTTGACGACCATCGTTATCTATATCTCCGGCGCAAACCCCGGAACCCCACCCTGAATGCGCCATGCCGGCCTTCTTCGTCACATCGACAAACTTTGCTGAACCGGCGCTGCGGTAAAGCCGGTTGGTTGGCGCCTCAACGTCACGAAATCCCTCGAGCCGCGATCCATTTACCAGGAAGATGTCCAACTTCCCGTCGTTATCGAAATCCACAAAGGAAACGCCAGTGCCGTTCGCTTCAACAATGTATTTCTTGGTAGTTTCGCCACCGACAGTGAAACGCATCGAAAGGCCAGCCTGCGTAGCGATGTCGGTGAACTTTGCCAGGAAAGGCTTTCCCGAAGCGGTGTTTCTTGGGGCAGGAGTGGCATTGCGGGTGGCTACGCCTTGACCGAACAGATAGAGTGCAGCGCCGGAAAAAGCAAGCCCAAGCAGCAGGCAGACCCGAAAGTTCAAAAGCCAGCAGTGCAGGAGGCAAATTCTGGATGGGGTAAAAGGCCTGAGTCTCATTCAGCAGCTCAACAACTAAAGAAACGTCTGCCGACTATAGCGCGGGTCCGTAGCGTCTTTCAACGCCAGCCCTATCGGATTGCCTACTTTTCTCGTAATGCGTTTAGTTACCGGACATTGGCAAGTAGGTCAGCCTTTCCAGGCTGACCCTTGCAGGCTAGAAGCCTGCACCACAATGCTGGCTGTCGTTGCTTCCGGTTGTGGTGCGGGCGTCCCGCCTGCACGGAAAATGCAGAAACTCCAGGGTCGTCCACCTTCGCCCCGTAACTGACTGGGCAACTTTTCTTTTTCTCTTTTGTTCTTTTCTCTGAGTTTTTTCTTGACATCGGAGGGACTGCTCATCTAGAGTCGCGGCCATATAGTTAACGCTAACTTTGCTAACACCCCATTCGAACGGCGGAATTCTCACCGTTCGGCTCAACAACACCAAATAGGAGAGAATGTATGCGCTTTCAACGAAACCTCCTGAAACTCACCTTGGGCTTTTTGCTAGCCCTGTGGATTCTTAGTTCCAGCCAAGTCCACGCGCAAACCGCAGCCACGCTCGTGGGCGATATCACGGATTCCAGTGGTGCTATCGCACCCAACGTCTCGGTGACCGTGATTCACGAAGGCACGCGCACCGAGCGCAAGGTTCAAACCAACGAAGCCGGGCAATATCGTGTCACACCGCTGAACCCGGGAACCTACACCATTCAGGTCGAATCGGCTGGCTTCAAGAAGGAGGTTCGCACGGGCGTCGTTCTCGAAGTCGGTGCAGTGATGGAAGTCGATTTTGCTCTCCAAGTCGGAGAACTCACCGAAACGATCGAAGTCACCGGCGTCACGCCGGTCTTGCGGACCGAAGAAGCTTCGGTCGGCAATGTCGTCAACTCCCAAGATCTACAGCGCATGCCCGTGAACCAGCGCAACTACACGCGTCTGATTCTAATGATGCCCGGCACCAGCTCGGTCACCCGCAGTCAAAGCCAGGGGACGACGCAATCCGGGACCGCTTTGTTTTCTGTCAACGGCGGCCGCCCGCAGGACAATAACTATACCCTGGACGGCGTCGACTCTAACATGCAGATGATGAACTCCCCGGGCATCTCGCCTCCCATGGATGCCATTCAGGAGTTCAAGGTCGCCACCAACACCGGCTCGGAGTTCGGGCGCTCGATGGGTGCCAACGTCAGCATGGTGATGAAGTCGGGGACGCGCGACCTGCAC
>Ga0187892_10008428_pt1 | contig 14115 bp, 16 predicted proteins | sample MA1701073metaG_FD_139345 | JGI IMG/M metagenome (GOLD analysis project Ga0187892, IMG submission 139345) | Bio-ooze microbial communities from a basaltic lava cave in the Kipuka Kanohina Cave System on the Island of Hawaii, USA - MA170107-3 metaG ...
TCAACTCAACGAGAACTGCACGGTCAGTATCCTTAACCGCACGGCGCAGGTGAAGCCGGATGGAACGTGGATTGCTATCTAATGTGCCCGCGAACTTCGGCCAGGTGCGGGCGCGGGCGACGTGCGTGGAGAATGGCATCACAACGTCAGGTCAATCGGACTTGTTTGTTTTCCAATCAACTTCCACTGCAGTGCGGATTCCCCAGATTACTTTTGGCGATGCTCATCCTATTCCAGCGTCTCTTGCTCTCTCTACGCCAACTACCACACTCACCACCGCAGGCGCCACGACACAAATAATCGTTACTGCCCGATATCCTGATGGCAGCACACAGAACGTGAGCGCGAGCAGCACAGGCACGAGTTACACTAACAGCAACACTAGAGTCGCGACGGTCTCTTCTGACGGATTAGTGACCGCTGTATCGAGCGGCACGGTGATCATCTCGGCGTTACATGAAGGAGCGCTGGGATTGATTCGTATCCAAGCCAGGGTTAACGCATTAAAACTGCACTCCCAGCAGTACCTTAAGCAAGTAGTCAGGATTGAGTGCACACGCGAGCCGCTTGCGGGGCAAACTTTTGGAGCTGGGCTCTTGGCGTAAGAGGTTCAGCGCAATATGGCGCACCACGGCAAAGTTCTCCGCGCCGTGTCCGGTGCGGAGGCGACTCTGATCTTCACGAAAGGTGACATCGAGACTCCACTGGAGTTGGTTCTCCACGCCCCAGTGCTTGCGCACTGCCTGGGCAAAGGGCTCGGCGTCAGGAGAGAGGCTGCTCAAGTAGCAGCGTTGTTCGAGCGAGGTCTTGCTGCCAGCAGTGCGGACGGCTTCCACCATCCCGATGCTCTGGCGCCCAGGCCAGGCCGCGGCCTGTAGCTCCGTGGGGACGTCGGCACTGATCCACGCACGGCGGGTTTCTTCTCGCCCATGCCCACGCTCGGTCTGTTCATAGTAGTCACTCTGGGTGCGGTGAGTTTCGGCTTCCGGCCCGGCGACAAAGCAGGACGCCACCGCCTGCTCTAGCGTGGGTTGATTGCCCTTTAGGGCTAGGACATAGTCCGCCCCCTGCGCCACGAGCTTCTCCGCGATCGCGCGCTGACAACCCATCGCCTCAATCGTTACAATACAGCCCTGGAGGAACAAGAGATCCAGGAGCGCCGGAATGGCCGTAATCTCATTGGATTTGGTGTCCACTTTACGCTGACCTCACACCACGCCGTTCTCGCTCGCCCACGCCCTCACCATATGAATGGCGGCCTTCCCCGCCCCTTTGGCAAAGGAGCGGCGCAGCCCTTTGCCATCACTCGCCACAACTTCTCCCCCCGTGACTTCGGCGACCGCTTGCATCTAGCCTAGAAAACAGGCCTGAAACGCTTCAGGGTCGAGCAACTGCAAGACCCGATTGAACGTGTCATGCGCGGGAATCCCGGCAGGCAATTCTAAAAATTGCCGCAGCCAGCCTTCGCGCTCATAGCCACAATCTTCGATGGCCGGATAACTCTCGGCCCCACACAGGACCGCACAGACGGCGATGACCAAAATGTCGCCCAATTTATGCCCCCGATGACGGGCGATCCGGGGATCGGGCACTGTAGCCAAATGAGCAAGTAAAGCACTGGTAGCGTTCTTCTCCATGCCGACTCCTCCTGCCTCGAACTCCACACAGAGTCTGCCACATCTGCGCCACCTCTGCTCAGCTCTTATCGTCCCTGTACTTTTAATGCGTTAGCCCTGGGTTGAGGCTGGAGAGAGGAGAAAAAAATAAGAAGACGAAAATAAAAGTGGCCTGTTGACCTTGAAAATGGCTTAGTTGTGGCCTGATGAGGCAACACCTATACTTCGCTCATGGCTACGCTCGACGCCATTCATGTGCTGAGCTGTTTACGCAAAAGGCTATTCAGGTAATTGTACAACGGTATCAATTGCCCCTGTTGGTGGTAAACGTCGAGACAGAGGAGGTCGTGTCATGGACAAGCTGACAACTTATCGGAGTTTGATTCAACGCGCACTGACTGAATACGCTACCCTGGTCAATCGTCAGCAGAAACCAGGGATCGAAACTGTGTGTGTCTTTGACGAGAAGCGGGATCACTACCTTCTCCTAACCGTCGGATGGCTGGAAGCTCAGCGCGTGCGGAACACTACGCTCTATGTCCGCCTACGCGACGAGCAATTCTGGGTCGAGGAAGATTGGACAGAGGAGGGAATCGCCCCGGAACTGGTGCGAGCTGGCGTTCCCAAAGAAGATATAGTGCTGGCGTTCCACGCTCCTTATAAGCGGCCCTACACAGGATTCGGAGTTGGAAAAGAACAGGTGGGGCAGCACGCGGCATAGTTGCTTCTCCTAATCACGCTGTTGGGCGCTCGGTTAGTACCCTAACTGTTTGTCTACGACTCCAAGGAGAGGCCTTCCGGTCCGGACCAGGCGCAGGTTCTCACAGAAGCGGTCGAGGTTACGCGAAGCGCGGAGTTGACTGGCACCGGCGGTGTGTGGAGTCATGACCACGTTCTTCAGCGTCCAGAGAGGATGGTCGGCTGGCAACGGCTCAAGTGGAGCGACATCGAGTCCCGCGCCGCCACAACGGCCATCTTGCAACGCGCGTACTAGCGCGTCTCCATCGACGATCTCTCCACGGGTGACATTGACAAGGAATGCGCCTCGCTTCATCTGAGCGAATGCGGCATCGTTAAACAAATTCCGAGTCTCCGCAGTGAGCGGACAACAGACTGCGACGACATCAGAGGTAGCAAGCAGCTCGGCAAAGCGGTCACGTTTCCATACTTCACGTACGCCGTCTGATGGTGACACGGGCCACTCATCGAGGGCTAACACCTGCATCCCGAACGCGACGGCTCGTCGGGCCATAGCGCGACCAGTGCCTCCGAAGCCGATGATACCCATCGTCAACCCTTCTAGCTCGATCTCTTGGCGGCGCATGGTCTCGCGTGCCTCCCAAGTTGCGGGTCCAAGGCGAATAGAAGTGGCGATCTGCCGAGTGAGTGCTAAGAGCAGGCCGAATCCGGTGTCCGCCAGATGCCCACCTACTAGACCCTTCTCGCCTGTCAGTACGACGTGCGAGTCCCGCATCGCTGGGTAGAGGAACATGTCTACACCGGAGGCTATAGCATGTACCCAGCACAGACGAGGGGCGGCGTGGAACAGTGCTTCAGGAATGAAACCCAGGATGACCTCGACCTCACTGGCTGCGGCGATAGCGTCGCGTATATTGGGCATGACGCGAATAGTCGAGCCAGGTGCCGCCGCTGCACGAATTTTTGCCAGATCACCTTCTGACACTTCGGGCAAGGTGAGTCCAAGCAGAACCAGGATATTCACCGGTCCGTCCAGCCGTAAATCGGTCATGATGGAGCACGCCTCCTTGTGTAGAGGAATCAGACTCTTTGATCCCCCTCACCCTAGCCCTCTCCCATCCGGGAGAGGGAATTACTCCGCTCTTTATGATTGCTAAAGCCTTCATGCAAACCGCACTGACACTTCACCAATCCCGGAAAAAACGGCGCGGTACGTGCCCGGCTGGTTCACTGCGCGATGACAAAACGATCCGGTAATCACCGGTTGTCCCGGCTCTAAGCCGAACCCGTATTTATGCAGAAGCCTACACAGGCGCGCGAGTGACAGATACGGGTCATCCATCGTTGCTCCAGGGGTCTTGGTCTCGATCAGTTGCCCATCGCCGTACAATTCCACTGTGGTATTCACGAGACCATCACGCACCGGTGCCTCTGGTCCGACCACGATTCCCCATTGCGCAAGGCCATCGGCCACAAGCAATGCATTGCCTTTTTCGGGTGGTATGCGACGTTCGTTGATCTCAAACGCTGGCGCAACCGCACGTACGACTGCTTTAGCCTCCGCTATATCCACCGCATCGCCACGTAACGGCGAACCAATGATGAGGCACAGTTCCGGTTCTACTGAACAGTTCAAAACCTTCGTCCTCTGTACCGCTGCATCGGACGGAAAAATCCGGCTTTGCAAGACGTATCCGAACGGACGAAAGTCTTTTCCCATACGGTCACGGGCTTGGCCTGACGTGAGTCCCACTTTCCATCCGCCGCGCTTTTCGCCTGCAGCCTCGAAACGACCGAGAACTCCGAGTTGCACCGCAAGTGCGTCTTCCACGCTGATCTGCACATGATCAAGTCCGGACGGTGAAGAGCTGTTCTTGCGCCCCGCATACAAAGCGTCGATGATTGCTGCCTGATCTACCATTGAAAATTACTCCTTAGACGGCGTACGGCGTGAAACGTGATGAGGACAAGTCTTTCAGTTCGGAGTCCAAGAACCTCAAACCTCAGGTCTCAAGTCCAAGTTTTTTCTACTGACTACTGAATGCTGACTACTGGCTACTTTTTTAACTAATAACTGACAACTGACAACTGACAACTAACTTCACCCAACCTTCTGTACCAGCTTGATGCCGAACTGCTCAGCCGCATTGCCTCCCAGCATGCGGGCGATAGTGGGTTCGTCGATATTCGCTTGCGTGAGGGTCTGGATGGCATCCCACGCACTCGTGGTGTCTTGATGCGGATAGCGCGAGCCCCAGACGATCTTTTCCGCGAACTGGTGCGGCAGCCGCTGGATCAACCGCTCCTCCGCATCAAACCCTAACATCACATGACCTTCTTCCCACATTTCCTCGACATCCGTCCGCACAGGATAATAGTTGAGTAGCGGAACGGTCCGTGTCGAGGCCTCCATCTTTTCCAACACCTCTTCCATCCACGAAGCTTTGCCGTGCGCGACGACCACCTTCATGTTCGGGAACCGTTGCATCACGGTAAAGCCGATCAAGCTAGACGCTACGAACATGTGATTGTCTAACCAGTGCGACAGGATCGGTGCAGCCGGATGGCCTAACGGCGGTGACGCAAAGAACGAAAAACCGACGCCATTACCACCACCGGCAGCAGGTCCTCCGCCAGCGTCGCTCACGAACGTGCGTTGATTGAGCCGATTTTTGATTTTCTCGACAAACGGTCCGTGTGAGGTCCACTCTGGGTTCCACAGACCTGCAGTAGGATGTACCGCTGCTGTCACTCTCAGTGTCTCCAACTCTGCCCAGAGCGGATCGTAGTATGGATGGGTAAAATAGTGTCCCTCGATAAACATGGGGCGGATAAACGCGCCGCGAAAGCACGGGATCTTCGCGATTCGCCGCAACTCTGCCGCCGTATAGTCCAGGTTCTGTAGTGGGATCATGGCAGCAGCGAAGAGCCGATCCGGTGCCGCCTTACAGAAATCGGCAATCCAGTTGTTGTAGGCCCGTGCCAGTGCGTATGCGACGTCGGGGTCTTCGATCAAGTGGAATCCTTCGGCGAACCAGGTGGGATACAAGAAGGTTTGGTCCACTCCCATTGTATCCATATCTTGTAGGCGAGCTTGGGGGTTCGCCGCCCCTTCGTTCATTGCATGGCGGCGATTCGGGTCCAGGTCGCCGACTTGGTCCCACGTCATCCCCGGCTTCCAGATGGCGTGCCGAGGAATGTTGCAGTTCATCGTGTCGCGGAACATCTTGCCGTTGACCTTGAGGTAGGAGCTGTACTCTCCCTCTTCCCGCCACAGCGCGAATTTGCCGAGCGTACGATATTCAGGTTCGAGGTACTGCTCCCACACTTCGCGCGGCTCCACGACATGGGAGTCACTATCAAAAACCGCAAAGTGCTTCTTGGTGGTCATGACCGTGCTCCTTGTTGTCCGTGACCGTCTCCCCGATATCCGTATGCTCCCTCACTGAAGCGGCGGAACACCCCAGCCTCTGGGTCGAGCGCCTTCTTCACTTCCTCATCCGTGGGCCACCAATCCGGTCGTTCGATCTCGAGGACACGGTCGCGGATAAACTGTTTTGGCGCATCGATCTTGTACATTTTCCGCGCGTTGGCGCCGAGAAACTTTTGCTGGTACGAGTCAGCGAGCTCACACTTGCGCATGGTCTCGATGGCGCGCCACGCGTCATCACCATCGTGATGGTACACATCCGAGGACCACGCCAGGATGTTTCCGTAGAATTCAGGCAACCGTGACGGCGGCGCTTCGTCGCCCTCAAAGCCAGTAACGCAATGCTCGAAGAAGGTCTCGCTAGGCAAGCGTTTCAGCGCTTTCATCTGGCGCTCGTTGCGGTAGAGCTTGTAGATTTTGTCACACTCGTCCAACAGGAAGCTCAACCAAGTGGAAGAGGCTTCAAACACTGCTGCTCGCATCTTGGGATGGCGCTCAAAGAATCCCGACATGAGCGTCATGGTGACCCACAAAGCAGCTTCCGCCTGGAAGTTCTGCACATTGGTGAGGAAAAAGTGCGGAAGACCAGAGGTGAATACCGTCCGTCCTATTAGTTCGGCACCGGAGTATTGTTCAGTGTAACCCGGCGGCTTGAGCGTACCGAATGCTGGGAATGGATGCATGCCGTAGACCACGCCCGCTTCTTCCATCGCCGTCCACAGCGGCTCATACTTGGGCTGAATCGGATAGTTGCCCATCGCATCGATAGGGCGGACGAGTGCAACGCGGCAACCCTTGTCCGCCACACGGTGGAGTTCTTGGATAGCGAACGTGGGGTCTTGCATGGGAAGCAACGCGGCGAAGAAGAGTCGTTGCGGATTCTCCTGACAATACTCGTAAGCCCATTCGTTGTAAGCCTTGCACATAGCCTTGGCGCCCAGTGCGCTTTGGAGCCACGGATAGGTATCAATGTCCGTGGGTATGATCATTACTTGGTCAATGCCTTGGATATCCATGTCGCGCAAACGAGCCTTGGGTTCATAAGAGCCCTTGTGATCAAGGTAGTCGGCCTGTTCCTTGGTGATGGCGGTCTTGCGATTGAGGTTGCGCACGTTGAAAGTCCGCTGGATATCATGTTTGAGGCCCGGCCCAGCCAGAGACAACACGTTGACAATCCCAGGCGTCCCGCCGATTCGTTGAGACCCCAGGCCCGCGCCCGCGTGGCCATTGACGATGAGCTGCTTGGTCTCAGCGTCAAACCACATCGTGGTCTTGAGGGCTTCCAATTCGTCTTTGGTGAGCCAGTCCTTGACCCGCTCCCATATCCAGGGAGGCTCTGTGACATGGGCGTCACAATCAAAGGTGGGAAAATCTTTGGTCATTGGAGCAAACTTTTGGATGGGCATGAGCGACCTCCTTTTTGTCGTATGAATACGAGTACCATTTTGCGGCTCGGCTGAACATCCTAATAGCTCAATCATTGGGGCGGGTGCAAGCAGCGGTAAGGATCCCTGCTGCCTATGAGAATCTTGGCGGAGTTCAATCGAGCCATGAGAGAGAGCCTGTCGAAGGAGCTAAGGTGAAGGGGATCAAGAAAGCAGAAGGTGAGCAGCAGGATGCTACTCCTGCTGCTGGCTCACAGCCTTGTGTGCAATAACGAACGCTCAACCCCTTGTTCGCTTACTGGGCTAGCTCACAAGCTTCGCGACAAGACTGTTCGGTGTCGCGGCAGGCAGTGACGTCTGACTGTAGGGTGGCAAGACACGAATCGCCACAGGTGCGTAACGCGCTTACTGCATCCTTACATGCTTGTGAGGTACGGTCGGTTGCACACGTGGTCTGGGCCGATTGGATTTGTGTCGCACAAGCACCCTGAATACAGGTTACGCCTTCACTTTCGGCGCCCTCCACACAGTCTCGGGCTGAATCCCGACACTCTGTTTGGCACGGGAAAATCAATTGTTGCAGGACTCCGCCTGGGAACCCTCTTCGTTCAGCACCACCACGTTCTCCACGCGCCCATGCCGCTTGGCTGAAACCGAGACTCAGCATGAAAAGCGCAACAAGAGCAACGAACAATTTCTGACTTTTCGGGGTCGTCATGCACTTACCTCCATATTTCCTATCGAAGCCCCGCAGAGGGCTATCGTATTCACTCCGACTTGTGTTTTGCATAGAAACACCTCCTTCTGTTATGGCGCGGTTGAGGCGCACGTTGCCTGCACAGAGGATAAGACACGGGAGAAATGAAATCAGAATGAAAACTCGACGCTTTTTTGACTGGTGCGGAAAGTTTTTCGGCCTTGTGTGAAGTGTAACCTACTGGAAGCGTGGCAACCGAATGTGAACGGTCGTGCCAACACCGAGGGTACTCTCTATGCTCAAAGTCCCTTGGTGCGCTTCTATGATGCCTTTGCAAATGGATAGTCCCAGGCCAGTGCCACCGTCAGGCCGTGACCGGGCGGTATCGACACGATAGAAGCGTTCGCCAAGATGAGGGAGATGCTCTGCGGCAATGCCAGGACCGGTATCGCTCACAGTAACCACCACGTTCTCCCCCTCGGCCTGCGCACTCACATGAATCGTGCCTCCGTTCGGGGTATGGTGCGCGGCGTTATCCAACACGTTGGAGAAGAGTCGTACGAGTTCTCGTTCATTGCCCATCACTGACAGCGTCTCGTCTTCAATGCCCAGGGTTATTAGCGTACTGTCTCGTGCGCTTCCCGATACTGCAGAATCAAGAATATCACGCACTAACAGTTCGATTTGATCCTTGCCCAACTGACCACCATCCGAACGGGCAAGAAACAAAAGATCCTGGACAAGATGGGACATGGTGTCAGCCGCCCGGTCTATCTCCTGCAGGGCAGTGCGATACGCTGATACTGTCGGGGCACTATGCAGAGTCATACTGGTCGTCCCTTTAATGACCGTCAGGGGCGTCTTGAGTTCATGTGAAGCATCAGCGGTGAAGCGGCGCTGTTGTTCGAGTAACCGCTCTTGTTGCTGGAAAGCACTCTGCAACCGATTCAACAAGCCATTGAACGTTTCTGCAAGTTCGGAAAATTCGTCGTTCCCACTTACCGGAAGTCGGGTTGAAAAATCTCCCACCGTGATCTCTCGTGCGGTTTGGGTTGTGAGATGGACTCGACGTAACACTCGATTCGTCAGATATGCACCTCCCAACCCGGAAAAGAGCAAACCAAGAGGAATTAGGGTCAACAACGCACGATCAAGACCAGCGATCGCCAACTGCACATCAGCCAAAGGATGGGCAACCTGGACGACGGCAACAACAACGCCACGTTCACGGACCGGGTCCGACAATACTTGCAACGTCTCTCCGTCTACCATAACAGTTGCGTACCATCTTCGCCCCTGCTTCGCCTGGAGAAACCCCGTAGGGTCCCACATTGGTCGATCATCCGAGGGGACAATCGACCGGCCTTGGAGGTCAAAATGGTGAGGGCGGTAGGGACCAATGTCTCTGGGTGGTGGTGGTCCAGGTCTGCCACCAAAATCTCGTGGGCCAGGGAACCGGTCCTCCTCATGATCGTGAGGAGGGCCGGGAGGACGACCTTGAAGGTTGTAGTGCCGAATCAGGTGAAGAGAGAAGAAATGAGAATTTTTTCTCGATGGAGAAGACTCGTGGACAGTGGAGAAATCATCCAGACTGGAGATTTGTCGATCATTGAGACGTTTGAAAGGCGGGGGGCCCTCAGGACTGTCAGGTCGCGGACCTCTTTCGTGCCGCGGTGGTGGAGGCAAGCGTATCCGCTGCGCCTGCCTCTCGAGCTCGCTGTTTACTGAGGTCATCAGAAACGACTGAACGGTTTGACGAATCACTGTGCCCAAGACCCCCAGCAAGAGAGTGAGAGCCAGGATATTCCAGACGATCAGTTGAGTACGCAGAGAGCCCTTTCGACCGAACCACTGCTTCCAGAGGGAAAGAGACGGTGTGGCAGTATTCACGATGCAGCCTCGGTCTCCGGCAGACGTAGCGTATAGCCGACCCCGTGAACCGTCTGAATCATTTTGAGCGGGTGCCCGGCATCGATCTTTTTCCGCAACATTCTGATGTACACATCGACGGTGTTAGAAAATGAATTTTCGGCCATCCAGACGCGTTCCTGAATCGCTTCACGTGTCAGCACTCGCCCCTCATTGGCAGCCAACGATTCCAAGAGATCGTATTCTCGATGACTCAAGCCAATAATTCGCCCAGCGCGAGAAACACGACGTTGGGCAGTGTCAATCTCCAGATCTCCAACCCGAATCATCCGCGTGCGGTGTATCTTGTCGCGGCGTACGAGCGCACGGACGCGGGCCAGCAGTTCAGTAAAGTCGAAAGGCTTGGGGAGATAATCGTCAGCGCCGATGTCTAACCCACGGACTCGATCTTCTACGGCATCGCGTGCCGTTAGCATGAGAACAGGAGTGCGATTGCGTTGCGAGCGCAATTCCTCACATACGCGCCATCCATCCATCTGCGGAAGCATCAGATCGAGAATGATGATGCTGTAGGGATTCTCCAAAGCCAGCCTGAGGCCAGTCGTTCCATCCAGAGCCCAATCAACTTGGAAATTTGCCGCTTCCAGTCCGCGCCGTACCATCTTCCCGATACCTGTGTCATCCTCAATGACTAGCACTTTCATCTCTTCGGACTCCTTGTCATTATTTCATCGCTCAGGTGCAGTTCCGTAAAGTAGCACTTTGGCTCGTCTTCTCTGACTTGCTAGCCATACAGCATAGAACACAAAGATGAAATCGAGATGAAAAACTCACCCATAAAAAAATTCCTCATTTTCATTACATTTTCATCTTTCTGCTGTTTATTTACAAAAACACGGCAAGTCTCTCACGCCTATGCCGTATCAGGAGGAAAGAGGATAGTCTTATGATAAAAGAAATTTCTCACCGTTTATTTGCTCGGCGTGAATTGCTCTTCATGGGAGCCGCCGGTGTGATGACCTTGACAGGATTCGGGAAAAACCGTGGGTCCGCTTTCGCGCAGAGCACAATTGTGGAGACCCCTGAGCTCACCGAAGGTCCGTACTTTGTGGATGAGCAGCTCAATCGGTCCGATATTCGCGTAGACCCTACGAACGGTTTCGTCCAGCAAGGACTGCCGTTACTCTTACGGGTCGTCGTCGCCAGCATCGACAACGGGGCGCTCTCCCCGATGCCTGGCGCGTACGTCGATGTCTGGCATTGTAACGCCGCAGGCCTGTACTCGGATGTGCAAGCGAATAACACGGTGGGACAGAAATTTCTTCGTGGCTATCAGATCACCAACCAACGAGGAGAAGTCCGTTTCCGCACGATCTATCCGGGATGGTATTCCGGCAGAACCGTACACATCCACGTGAAGGTTCGTTTGTTTACTGGGAGTCAGCAGACTTACGAATTCACTACCCAGTTTTTCTTCGACGATGACATCACCAATGAAGTGTATCAACTAGCACCGTACAACACGCGCGGAGCACCCGATACACGCAATACGGTAGACAATATTTACCAGAGCGGCTCGATCGGAAGCGGAGGGCAGGGCAGTAATGGCGCACAACTCTTGCTTCGTTTGGCTCTCGGTGGGAACACACAGCACGGCGTCGCGTCCTTTCGCATCGCCCGCGCGGATCTCTAGTGAAACGCCGACTATAATCACTAACCCAATTGAAAGAGGAGGTTTTCATGCATCCTTCTACACGACGTATCTTTTTCCTTTGTTGGTCTCTCTGGACCTTTAGCTTTCCCTTCGGTTTCCTTCCGACTGCACAGGCAGAGCTGAAGGCAAATCTTGAGAGCCCGCTGAATAATGAAACAGTCGCTGGCATTGCGATTATACGCGGCTGGGCGTTCGACACCGGATCGGCGGTGCAGATCAGCAGCATCGAAATTTTTGTCGACGGCGTATCGCGGGGAAACATCGCCTGCTGTACTGGCCGCGCAGATGTACAAGCGGCTTTTCCCAACGACGCGAACGCCGGAAACAGTGGTTTTGGCTTAACAACAAACTGGGGAGAACTTTCTGCTGGGTCGCATACGATCCGGGTAGAGATTCGTACCACTGCAGGGACAAGCCTTGTGGCCGATACCCGGACGATTACTGTAGTGAAACTCGGAGACTTTAGTTTCTTGAATCAATTCGCTGTCGATGTTGATACATCGTTCGCTCAAGTCGAGGATGATAACACCCTTTGTGTTGAAAACGTACAAATAACCGACAAAAACTCAGGAACAACAAAATTTGTGAAAGGCATATTCCGCTGGCAAGAAGCGTGTCAATGTCTCACTCTTATCAGTACAGAGGAAGAGGGCTATTGTGACTTTTGATGCGTAAGGAGGCCCCATGTCAGTCGAAACTGCCGAACTCCGTACCCTATTAGACAAGCAAGCCTGCGGCGAGACGTTGACCCGCTACTGTCGTGCGCTTGATTGGCTGGATGAAGACGCGCTGAAGACTGTATTTACCCCGGACGCTGACATCGACTATAGCTTTTTCACAGGCCGAGGAGATGGGTTTATCCCAGTCGTCATGGACATCGAACGCCGCTTCCTCCGGCGGTGGCATCTGATTGCGAACGCGATTATTCAGGTAAACGGAGATACAGCCGAGGGGGAAAGTTATGGTCTGGCGGCAGCAGTAGCCGAGCGGGAAGGGCACACGATCACCGATGTTTTTGGTGGACGGTATCTTGACCGCTTCGTACGCCGTACCGGACAATGGCAGATCGCCAAGCGCGTGTACGTCTTAGATTGGCAACGGTCGTTAAACTGACGCGACTGCCGAGGCGATGCCTGGGCTCCTATGGTCGAATGGGTTCACCCCCGCGCACCCTCACCCAGAATGAAATAGGGTCGATCTAGCGAATTCAGGTATTTAGCGTGCTATTTCATAGCAGGAGTCTAAGTGTCTGGGAGTCACAAAAGTTTAATTATGTCGGATTCCCCTAATTGGCGGAAGAAATCGGCGTACCGGCAGCTTCTGATATTGAATTCCCAGGCGTCCGGCTCCTGTTTGAGCCTCTCAATGTCAATCGCGTTGCCAATCCGCGGCCTCACGGCGGCGTTGATGGCTTCCCATTTTTGTGGACGCCCTTGTTAGGCGCAGCAAAGATTTGCTAAGTGTAAGTAAGTACGTCGGTCTGGCTTAACTCTCCCTTCTGCCTCTTAGTCGGTCGAGGACATCGCGCAACAACTCTAAGCCTTGACGAAGAGGCAGCCCAACAGGATGGCTCCCTGCCCACTCATGAGTCAGGATGAGCGGTACCCAGTGAGCTTTATTCTCGGACGGATTCTCATTGATGCTAGCCATAGCTGTGGAGACACTGCCCGGCAGATTTAAGCGGACCACCGTCTCCGCGGTCGAGGTGGGGAAACAGTGCTCGGCTGGAGAGGTGACCAGATACTCCCGACATGCGATCGGGCGGTCTGAATAAATCAGACAGGATTCCTGCTCTAGGAACGGGCACGCAATCCAGTGGCGGAAGTACTCCAGCCCGGTAGACCAAACTTCATCGTCGGTGAGTTGATCGAGACGTGACAGTTTGTCTAGCAAGCCCGCCTCCTGCAAGCGTTGGCGCGCACTGATAAAACGAGCGCGTACTTCTGATCGTTTCGGCTCAGGGAGTCCCTCCAGCAGTTCGCTTATACGATGAGCTTCGGTTTTAGAAATAGGCACTAACTTCCGGCAGCAGGCCGCGCAGCCCTTTTTACATGAGATCGTAAAGCCCTCTTTTTCGAGGGAGGTTACCGTCGCCTGTATCACAGCGTCAGCTATGGACTGGAATACGGGCAGCATCCTTTCCGGCCGTACTAGAGCAGCCGGAATATTTATTTTGCCCTGTAGAGTTTGGTCGAAAACGGACAGCTCTACAGTAGCAGTTACGTATGCTGAAGAATTATTCTCTGTGGTCATAACATTAGCCTACCGCCCGCGATCACTGGCCACGGCCAACTCGAGGCCTCTCGGGCTATCCAGAACCGCCACAGGGCCGGGTCCAGGGCAGTTCAGCCAGGCCTCCTGTGCTGCGAGGGGCAGCGGGAGGAGGCCTGTACGCAAATTTCACCCCCCAGGGAGGCCTGGCTGAATTTCTACCCACAGCAGCATAAACACTATTATGGCATCAATCTACATGCGAAAGCGAGGTACGTCTGTCTTCTCGATCAACAAGGCACGAAACTGGTGCATAAAAATCTGCCGACAACCCCGGAGGCGTTTTTACGCCTCATTGCCCCGGATCGGGAAGACCTGGTCGTCGGCGTCGAGTGTATGTTCACCTGGTATGGGGTGGCCGCCCTCTGGCAGAAGGAAGGAAGTGCCTTTGTCTTGGGGCATGTGCTCTCTATGAAAGCGATTCATGGCGGCAA
>Ga0187892_10008429_pt1 | contig 14115 bp, 18 predicted proteins | sample MA1701073metaG_FD_139345 | JGI IMG/M metagenome (GOLD analysis project Ga0187892, IMG submission 139345) | Bio-ooze microbial communities from a basaltic lava cave in the Kipuka Kanohina Cave System on the Island of Hawaii, USA - MA170107-3 metaG ...
AACTGGATCAGGCACACGCCGTGGCCGAACGGGTCCGCGAGCGTCGCCATGCGGCCGAAGGCGTGCGACTCGATCGCGCCTTCGAGCCGAGCGCCGGCGGCGAGCGCGCGCGCGACCGCGGCCTCGACGTCCGCGACGGCGAAGTCGAGGTGCACCGGCGTCCAGTGCCGGCGGTAGTCGCGCGCCGCGCGTGCGCTCGCACTGGCCGGGCTGCCCGGGGGCTTTGCGAGCAGGTAGATCGGCGCCTCGGCGCCGACGAGCTCGGCCACCTCGGGACCGAGCCGGCGGGCGAGCCGCAGCGCGAACGCGCGCGTGTAGAACTCGATCGCGGGCTCGAGCTCGGGGACGTCGACGTTGACCAGCAGCTGGCTCATCGCGGTAGCATGACGCCATGACCACCCGAAAGACCATCAACGACGCATTCGGCGGCCAGCTCACCACGCTCGAGGAGCAGCGCCGCATCTGGGCCGACGCGCTGCACGAGGACGCGATCTGGGAGGGGCCGATGTTCGAGCGCCCGATCGTGGTGATCGGCCGCGAAGCCACCAGCCGCTTCTTCGAGCTCCTGCTCTCGGTCGTGCCGCGCTTCTCGACCCAGGTCGTCGGCTTCTATCCGACCTCGGACAAGGACACGATCATCATCGAGTCGACCGGCGGCGGCCCGACCACGGACGGCGGCCGCTACACGCAGCGCTACTTCTCGATCGTCACCTCACGCGAAGGCCAGGCCTTCCGCATGCGCGAGTACTGCAACCCCTTCCAGACCTACAAGGCCTTCGGCCGCGAGCGCTGGGAGCGCGCGACGGGCGAGATCATGGCGAAGTACAACAAGCCCTGGCCGAGCTCTCAGGCGCCCGATCCGATCGCGCTCCCGCCGACGGTCTAGGGCCGCGCTTCGCGGAGGGCATCCGCGGTCTCCTCGATCAGCTCGCGCATGACGAGCTTCGCGCACCACGCTTCCGGGATCGCTGCTTCGCCGTAGAACGCGCCGGCGAGCTGGCCGCAGATGGAGGCGGTGGTGTCGGCGTCGTCTCCCAGGTTCGCGGCGCGCAGCACGGCGTCGCGGTAGCTCGCGGTGTGCGCGAAGCACCAGAGCGCGGCCTCGAGCGACTCGACGACGTAGCCGCTGCCGCGGATCGCGCTCTCGGGCTTGGCGCGATACTCGCCGCGCGCGAGCGCGGCGAGCTTCGGCGCGAGCGGGGCCGTGGCGTCGTCGAGCTCCTTCCCCGCGGCCAGGATCTCGTCGCGGCTCGCGCCGGCGAGCGCCCGAGCGAGCAGCGCGCCGAACAGGCGGCAGGCGTCGAGGCACTCTACACTTCCGTGCGTCGTGCGCGAGCTCTCGGCCGAGAAGTGGATCGCGCGCGCGGCATCCGGCGCGAAGAACATCGGCACGGGCGCGAGCCGCATGAGCGAGCCGTTGCCCGAGGTGTTCGCGCGGGTCGAGCCGCTGATCGGCTCGCCGGTCTCGCGATAGCGCTCGAGCGCGGCGCGCACGGTGTTGCCGATGTCGAAGCAGCGGCCGTTGCTCGACAGGTAGCCGTGCTCTTCCCAGCGCAGGTAGCGGTCCATCTGGTCGCGCGCGTCGAAGCGGCCGGTCTCGACCAGGCTGCGCGCCAGGCAGAGCGCCATCGAGGTGTCGTCGGTCCACTCGCCCGGGCGCAAGCCGAACGGGCCGCGGCCGACCATGTCGGCGATCGGCGTGAACGTGCCGCGCTGCTTGAACTCGAGCGTCGTGCCGACCGCGTCGCCGCAGGCCAGGCCGATGAGCGCCCCGCGGAAGCGCCCGCGCTCGTCGCTCACCGCGCGTCCCCGCCGCACAGCACGAGCCGGGCGGGCTGGCCGAGCGCGCCGGCGACGATCGCCTCCTGGTCGAATTCCCGCGCGATGCGCGCGGCCTCGGATTCGGCGATGCCGAGCACGAGCAGGCTGCGCTCGGCCGGCCACGCGCCGTCGTCGGCCATGCTCTCGCCCTCGCAGCAGTGCCACGGCTCGAGCGCGCGCGCGAGCTTCGCGTGGCGCGCGGCGTTCTCGGCGTCCGCGAGCTGCACGGCGTGCGGGTTCGCGGCGGTCACGTAGGCCCAGGTCGAAAGGCCGCGCGCACGCAGCTCGGCGTCGAGCACAGCGCAGACCTCGCCGATGCGCAGCTCGACCCGCGCGCCCGAGCCGAGCATCGCGCGGTAGCTCGTGCGGCGATACGCGTCGTGGACTGCGCGCCGGTCGCGGCTCACGACACCGGCAGCTGCATCGCCTTCGGCTCGAGGTACTCCTCGAGGCCGTACTTGCCGAGCTCGCGGCCGTTGCCGGACTGCTTCACGCCGCCGAACGGCGCGAAGGGATTGAATGGCGCGCCGTTGATGTCGAGCTGCGCGGTGCGGATGCGGCGCGCCACGCGCGTGGCGCGCGCGAGGTCCTGCGACCAGACCGCGCCGCCCAGCCCGTAGATCGTGTCGTTCGCGATCCGCACGGCGTCGTCCTCGCTGCCGTAGGGGATGATCGTGCAGACCGGCCCGAAGATCTCCTCCTGCGCGATCTTCATCTCGCTGCGGACGTTCGCGAACAGCGTCGGGCGCACGTAGTAGCCGCGCTCGAGCCCGGCCGGCGGCTCCACGCCGCCCGCCACGAGCGTCGCGCCCTGCTCGACGCCCGAGCGGATGTACTCGCGGACGCGCTCCCGCTGCCGGTCCGACACGAGCGGGCCGAGCCGCAGCTTGCCCTCGTACGGGTCGCCCACGCCGTTCGACTTCTCGAGCTCGTCCTTCGCGATGCGCACGGCTTCGTCGTGGCGCGAGTCGGGCACGAGCATGCGCGTCCAGGACGCGCAGGTCTGGCCGCAGTTGATGAAGGCGTGGTTCAGGCTCGCGCGCACCGCCTTCTCGAAGTCCGCGTCGTCGAGGATCACGCTCGCCGACTTGCCGCCGAGCTCGAGCGAGACCTTCTTCACCGACTTCGCCGCGAGCTCCGCGACGCGCCGGCCGGCCGCGGTCGAGCCGGTGAACGAGACCATGTCGACGTCGGGGTGCACCACCATCGCCTCGCCGACCACGGCGCCCGCGCCCGAGATGAAGTTGAACACGCCCTTGGGGATCGAGGTCGCATTCACGATCTCGGCGAACATGAAGCAGGAGAGCGGCACGACCTCCGACGGCTTCAGCACCACCGTGCAGCCGGCCGCGAGTGCAGGCCCGACCTTCGCGACGATCTGGTGCAGCGGGTAGTTCCAAGGCGTGATCGCCGCGACCACGCCGACCGGCTCCTTCACCACCAGCGAGTTGCCGATCCGCTCCTCGAACGCGTGCCCGGCCAGCAGGTCCGCGTAGAACTGGATGGTGTTGGCCGGGAAGTCGACCATGAACTGCTCGGTCATCGGGCGCGGCGCGCCGAGCTCGCCGATGATCACGTGCGCGAGCTCCGCCTTGCGCTTGCGGATGCCCTCGGCGATCTCGCGCAGCACCTGCGCGCGCCGCGCCGGCTCGGAGAGCGCCCAGCCCTCGCGTGCGCGCTTCGCGGCGGCGACCGCGCGGTCGACGTCGGCGGGGCTGCCGTCCGGGATACGGCCCATGACCTCGCCGGTCGAGGCGTTGTGGACGTCGAAGTGGCCGCGGCCGGCGGGGGCGACCCACTCCCCGTCGATCAGGAACTTGTCGAACACGATCACGGCGCCGCTCCTCACCTGCTGTCCGATCGCGCGATAATACCCGCACAGGAGGACGAACATGAAGATCCGTCGCGTGGTCACCGGTCACGACCGCTCGGGCAAGGCCGTGTTCGCGTCCGACACGCAGGTCGACGCGCTCACGCCCGCCCTGCTTCCCGGTTCGGAGTTCCACCGCTTGTGGGGCGGCAACCGCGCGCCGTCGTTTCCGGACGACGGCTCGCCGCCGGACCAGGATCCGTACTTCCCGCCCGTGGGCGGCTTCCGCTTCGGCATGTTCACGCTGCCGCCCGATTCGAGCGCGCGCCCGCGGCCGGCGGTCGCGGACCTGCCGGCGGCGGTGACCGAGCTCGAGGCCGCGCTGCCGGGACTCGCGAGCTTCATGGAGGCCGACGCGCCGGGCATGCACACCACGGCGACGATCGATTTCGAGGTCGTGCTCGAGGGCGAGGTCTGGCTCGAGCTCGACGACGGCGCGGTCGCGCACCTCCGCGCGGGCGATACCGTGGTGCAGAACGGCACGCGCCACGCGTGGCACAATCGCGGCAGCAAGCCCGCGCGGCTCGCCGTGTTCATCGTCGGCGCGCACCACGCGAAGTTCCCGGGCAGCTGAAGGAGTTCCCCGATGCGTTTCAGCGTCTGGCCCGCGCCCACCCAGAGCTTCGCCGACGTGCTCGAGATCGCGCGCCACGCCGAGGCGATCGGCTTCGACGGCCTCTGGTACGCGGACCACTTCATGCCCGACGGCGAGGCCACGCGCGTGCCCTACACCGAGTCGTGGACGACTCTGGCCGGGATCGCGGCGGCGGTGCCGCGCATCCGGATCGGGCCGCTCGTGACCGGCAACACCTACCGCCACCCGGCCGTGCTCGCGAAGATGGCGGCGACCGTCGACCACATCTCGGGCGGGCGTCTGGTTCTCGGGCTCGGCGCGGGCTGGCAGGAGAACGAGCACCGCCAGTACGGCATCCCGTTCTACACCGTGAAGGAGCGGCTCGAGCGGCTGGCCGAGGCGGCCGAGCTGATCAAGGCCCTGTTCGCGAACGAGACCACCACCTGGAAGGGCAAGCACTATGCGCTCGAGAACGCGGTGCTCGAGCCCAAGCCGGTGCAGAAGCCGCTGCCGCTCCTGATCGGCGGCGGCGGCGAGAAGGTGACCCTGCGCATCGCCGCTCGCTTCGCCAACGAGTGGAACGTGTGGGGCGACGTCGCGACCCTGCGCCGCAAGATGGCGATCCTCGACGGCTACTGCGCCGAGCTCGGGCGCGACCCGCGCGCGATCCAGCGCTCGGCCGTCGCCCTCCTGTTCCTGACCGACGACCGCGCGCAGGCCGAGAAGCTGCGCAGCCGCCCGCTCGCGCGCCCGGCGATCATCGGCAACCCCGACGAGGTGCGCGAGATCGTGCGCGCCTACCGCGAAGCGGGCGTGGACGAGCTGGTCGTGCCAGACTTCACGCTCGGCCCGCGCGACCCGAAGCTCGTCACGCTCGAGCGCTTCATTCGGGAGGTGGGCTCGCCCCTTCGTTAGCGGGCGGCTGCGCCTTCGGTGCTCCGCCGCCGCCCTTGCGCTTCTGCCAGCGCTCGCGGCGCTCCTGCTTCATCTGCTCGCACTTCGCAGGGTCCTCGGCGCAGGCCTTCTTGAACTCCGCGCGGCGCTGCTCGCGCTTCGCCCGCTGCTCCTCGCACTTGGCGGGGTTCTCCTGGCAGAACGCTTCGCGCTCTGCGCGCTTCTGCTTCATGCGCGCGCGCTGCTCCTCGCACTTCGCCGGGTTCTCCTTGCAGAACGCCTCGCGCTGCGCGCGCTTCTCCTGACACTTCTCGGGGTTGTCCTTGCAGAACGCGCGCAGCTCGTGGCCCGGGCCTGGGCCCGGCGTGGCGGCGTCCTCGGCGCGCGCGGGTGCGGCGACGAGCAGAAGCGCCGCGAGCGGCGCGAAAAGGAAGGCGATCCGGGTCGGTCTCATGGTGTCTCCTCGGGCTGTCCCGAAGATACAACCGCCCGGCCGCGCCGGCGTTGCGGTGGCCCGAGGGCGGGCCTCAGCCGGGCAGGATCGCCTTCCAGAAGTCGGCCATGGCGAGTCCGGGCCGTCGGCCTTGGCCACGTCGAAGCGCAGGTAGGAGGGATCCGCGCCGCCGCGCACGCCCATCAGCGGGACGACCGGCGCGCCCGCGAAGGCCGAGGCGTCGAGGTTCAGGACCACCGGCTCGTCGTACATCGAGTCGACCACGGCGGCGCGGAACAGGATCTTCCACTCGCCGCCGCGCCGCTCGAAGCTGTCGAGGTACCGGCAGTTCGACTTGTTGTCGACGAGCGATCCGTTCGGACGCGCGAGCCGGTGCGTGACGTGCACGTACGACTCCGCGCAGGCGCGGTCGCCGTCGACCTCGATCAGCACGTTGCCGAGCTGGTGGGTGGTGGAGAGCGCGTGCTCGAGCACCGGGATCACGTAGTCGACGAACGCGTGCGCGTTGCCCACGAAGAAGCCGTGGTGGTCGCGGGCGTCGGGCCAGTAGCAAGACTCGAGGAGCTCGCGGTCGCAGCGGTCCACCGCGCGGCAGTAGCGGTACATCACGTCGCGGATCTCGTCCTTGTCGACCAGGAGCTGCAGCTTGCGTTCGAGCGCGGGGTTCATGCGGAGGCTCCCTTCACGATGCGGTTGCGCAGCACGCCGATGCCCTCGACCTCGAGCTCGACGACGTCGCCGGGCGAGAGGAAGCGCCCCTGCTCGAGCCCGCAGCCGGTGCCGACCGTGCCGGAGCAGATCAGCTCGCCGGGGTGGAGCGTGGCCGAGCGCGAGACGTGCGCGATGCAGTCCTCGAAGCGGTGGTGCATGGCGCCGGACTGGCCGCGCGACCACTCCTCGCCGTTCACGCGCGCGACCATGGTCAGCGCGTAGGGGTCGAGCGCGTCGGCGGTGACGATGCACGGCCCGAGCACGTTGCCGCCGTCGAAGTCCTTGCCCTTGCCCGGGCCGAGGTTCGCGGCCATCTCCTTCATCTGCGTGTCGCGCGCGGAGAAGTCGTTGAAGATCGTGTAGCCGAACACGTGCTCGAGCGCGCGCTCGCGCGGGATGTCCGACCCGGCGCGTCCGATCACGGCCGCGAACTCGAGCTCGTAGTCCATGAGCTGCGCGTAGTGCGGCCAGACCACGTCGCTGTCCGGCCCGACCACGGCGAGCGCGTTGCAGGTGTAGTAGGCGGGAATCTCGTACCAGACCTTCGGGATCGGCGGCGGCGTGGCCCCGGCCGGCGTCGCGCGCTTCAGGCAGTTCGCGAGGTGCTCCTCGAAGCACATGAAGTCGCGCATCTGCACCGGGCGCGGCAGCGGCGCGAGCAGGCGGACGTCGCGGCGCGCGTGCGAGGGACCGCGTCCCGCCTCGGCGCGCTCCAGCGCGAGCCGCGCGCGCTCGAGACCGCGCTCGCCCAGCTCGATCAGCGCCTGCAACGACGCGAGCGACGGCTCGGCGGCGGACAGGTCGGCGACGCGCGCGTCGCCGGCGAAGAGCGCTCCCGCGCGCGGCTCGCCGGACGCGCGCTCGAACGTGACCAGCCTCATCGCGCCTCCTCCGGTACCCGATCGTACTTTCTGGTACCCTACGCCCGCGATGCCGGAACGGTCAAGCCGACAGCTCGAGCTGCTCGACGCGCTCGAGGCCGTCTACCTGCGCGAGGGCTTCCGCGCGCTCGGCGTGGGCGAGCTGGCCACGCGCCTCGCCTGCTCCCGGCGCACGCTCTACGAGCTCGCCCCGTCCAAGGACGCCCTGTTCCTGCGCGTGCTCGACCGCTTCCTGGCGCGCATCCGCGCGCTCGGCCAGGACCGCGTCGCCAAGACCTCCGATCCGCGCGAGCAGGTCGAGGCGCTGCTCGAGCCCGGCATCCGCGAGACGCGCGGCGCGTCGGCGGCGTTCACGGCCGACGTCGACGCGTTCCCGGCCGCGCGCCGCCTGCTCGACCGCCACCAGCGCGAGCGCATGGCGCTGCTGCGCGAGGTGGTGGAGCGCGGCGTGCGCGAGGGCGTGTTCCGCGGCGTGCACGCGGAGCTGGTGGCCGAGGTCATGCTCGCGGCCGTGCAACGCGTGCGCGATCCCGCGCTGCTGCGCCGCGCGGGCCTGTCGATGGCCGACGCGTTCGAGGAGTGCAGCCGCCTGATCCGGCACGGGCTGCTGCACCCCGACTCCGGGCGACGCTAGGCAGCCTCGACCCGCACGCGATTCTACAAACGCGACGCGATGCGCGCGTGTGAACGCCGCGCAGATGCTCGGGTCCGGGCACGGCGCTTGCTCGACTCGAGGACATGTACGCGTGGGCACTCGCTCTGATTGCGCTGGCACTGGTGGCTGGCGTCTTCGCCTGCTCGGTGATGGCCGCCACGGCCGAGATCGAGTCGCGGACGCTCGCGATCGGCTTCCTGGTGTTCTTCGTGGCCAGCCTGGCCGCGAGCGCCGGGCTGCTGCCGATCCCGTCGCTCGACGAGCCGCTCGGCTCTACGCAGAGCGCGTACCTCACGAACACGAACACGAACACGAACCCGACAGGAGAAGAGCGATGAAGAACGCAGCGAAGCGCGTGAGCGGAACGGCGAAGGAGCTGGGCGGCAAGCTCGCCCGCAAGGCCGGCCGCGCGATCGGCAGCGAGCGGCTCGAGGCCGAAGGACGCGCCAAGGAGCTCGAGGGCCGCGCGCAGAAGGAACGCGCGAAGGCAGGCGAGCGCTTGAAGGGGTACGCCGAGGAGGCCGGTGGCGAGCTGAAGCGCCGCGCCGGGAAGCTGCTCGACGACGAGGAGATGGAGGTGAAGGGCGCGCTGAAGAAGGCGAAGGGCCGCGTGCGCAGGGAGGCCAATCGCTGATGGCGCGCTGCGAAGTGTGCGGAAACAGCTACGCGCGCGCCTTCCGGGTCATCCTCGCGGACGGCACGGAGGGAACCTTCGACTGCTTGGAGTGCGCGATCGATCGCATCGCGCCGCTCTGCAAGCACTGCGGCTGCCGCGTGATCGGACACGGGGTCGAGGCTGCGGGGGTGATCTTCTGCAGCAACCACTGTCTGCGCGCGTCGACCAGCGATGCGGTGGACGAGGCGTCGAGGGAGTCGTTCCCGGCGAGCGACCCGCCCGCGTATCCGCCCTCGGCGAGAGCACGGCCATGAAACGCGTGACCGCGATCTGCGGTACGGGAGAGGACGCGAAGCGCGCGCTCACGGAGCTGGTCGAAGCGCACTTTCCGAGCGGCGAGGTCAGCATCCTGCGCGTGACGGAGCACGACCTCGAGGACGTCCCGGTGGTGCAGCGCACCGCCATCCCGATCACCTGGCCGGTGGGCGTCGCGACCGGAGCGACAATGGGCACCGCGCTGTTCCTGAGCGGCGTGCTGCCCGGGATCGGCATCCTCGCGGTCGGCCCGATCGTCGCGGCGCTCGAGGGCCTCGCGCTCGGTGGCGCCGCGGGCTCGCTGCTCGGCGTGCTCGCCGGGCTCGGCTGGTGGAAGGTCGACGCCGACATCCCGCTCGGGGACCTCGAACGCGGCCGGCTCCTGGTCGGCATCTCCGTGCTCGAGTCGCGCGTGCAGGATGCGGTCGGCGCGCTCGAACGCGCCCGCGCGGAGCGCATCACCGTCTCGTGACCGGCTTGCCGAACGGCGCGTAGGGGTCCCCGGGGATCTCGATCAGCTCGACGAGCAGGCCGTCGGGGTCGGTGACGAAGACGAGCTTCGAGCCGTACGCCGGGTGATCGACGCGCGTCTCGTCGAGCACGCGCACGCCCGCTCTCCTTAGCGCGTCGAGCGTGGCGTCGAGGTCGTCGACGCGCAGCATCAGCGCGACCATGCCGGCCTCGTTCATGTCGCGCACCCGGCCGGCGTCCTTGATCTTCGGCTCGCGCAGCGCGAACAGCGCGAGCCGCACGCCGTCGCGCTCGACGAACACGGTGCGCTGGTCGACGCCCGGCAGGCGCAGCAGCTTCGCCGAGAGCGCGTCGTCCACCTGCACCTCGCTGAGCGGGCGGAAGCCGAGCAGGTCGCAGTAGAAGGCGAGCGCCCTGTCCATGTCGGAGACGCACACGCCGATGTGGCCGACGCGCAGGACACTCATGCAAACAACCCCTCGAGCTCGCGCTTGACCACTTTGCCCATGGCGTTGCGCGGCAGCGCGGACACGAACGCGATCTGCTCGGGCAGCTTGTAGCGGGCGAGCCGCTCGCGCGCGAAGGCGGTGAGTTCGTCGGCGGACGCGCTCTCGCCCGCTCGAAGCTGCACGGCCGCGGCCACACGCTGGCCGAGGCGCGCGTCGGGCCGCCCGAGCACGGCCGCGGCCGCGACCGCCGGGTGCTCGGCGAGCACGCGCTCGACCTCGGCCGGGTAGACGTTCGCGCCCCCGCGCAGGATCAGTTCGTTCCGCCGGCCGCGGATGTAGAGGTCGCCGCTCGGGTCGAGGAAGCCGAGATCGCCCGAGTGGTACACGCCGTTGCGCAGCGCCTGCGCGGTCTCCGCAGGCTTGTTCCAGTAACCGAGCATGGGCGTGTACACGCCGGCCCACGGACCGCTCGTGCGCGGCGCGACGCAGATCTCGCCGATCTCGCCGGCCGGCACGGGCTCGTCCTTCTCGTCGAGCACGAGGATCTCGACCTGCGGCACGGCCTTGCCGCACAGGCCCGGCGCCGGCGCGGCGCGGCCGTCGGTGCGCGTCACCGCGGTGGGCGCCTCGGTCATGCCGTAGCCGATCACCACGTCGGCGCCGAAGCGCTCGCGGTACAGGCGCCGGAACTCCTCGGGACACTCCGCGCCGCCGACCTCGGGCTGCACGAGCGACGCGAGGTCCTCCCGCGTGACGCTCGCGTGTGTCAGCAGGTCGTGGAACACGGTCGGCACGGCGGCGAAATGGCCCACGCGCTCGCGCCGCACCCACTCCGCGAGCCCCTCCGCATCGATCCGGTCGATGCACACGCAGGCGCTGCCGTCCTGGAACGCGACCAGCGGCGCGAGCACGACCAGGTTCAGGATCGTGAGCGGCAGCACCACGCCCTGGCGCACGTCGGGGCCGTACGCGCCGGTCGCGGCCGCGACCCGCCCGGGCAGCAACAGGTTGTGGTGGCTGTGCACGGCGCCCTTGGGAAAGCCGGTCGTGCCGCTGGTGTAGGCGATCGCGGCGGGAGCGTGTGGATCGACCGCGACCTCCGGGCGTTCCGCGTCCGGCCCGTCACGCCCGACGCTGCCCGGTGTCACGGGCACGACGCGCGCCGCGCTCTCGACCTGGCCCGCGAGGTCCGGCGCGACCAGGTACACGCAGGCGCCGGAATCCGCGAGCACGTACTCCTTCTCGGGCTTCGCGAGCGGGCGGTTCACGCCGACCCAGAGCGCGCCGAGCCGCGCCGTGGCCAGGAACGCGATCACGAGATCCACGTCGTTCGGCAGGCACGCGGCCACGCGCTCGCCCTGCCCTACGCCCAGCCGCGCCAGCTCGCGCGCGGCCCGGTTCACCGCGCGGTCGAGCTCGGCGTACGTGAAGCGGCCCGAGCGCCCGACCAGCGCCTCGCGCGCGGGCGTCTCGGCGACGAAGCGATCGAGCACGCGCGCGACCGTGATCACCCGGTCAGGGCCTCATGTACCAGCCGCCCGAGACGTTCAGCGCCTCGCCGGTGATGAAGCCGGAGCGCTTGTCCGAGGCCAGGAACATCACCGCTTCGACGATCTCCTCGGAGCGCCCGTAGCGGCGCAGCGGCGTGGCCGCGATCAGCGGCTGGAAGTCGGCGTCGAACTTCTCGACGAAGCGCGACCAGATCAGGCCGGGCGCGATCGCGTTGCAGCGCACGCCGTGAGGCCCGACCTCGTGCGCGATGTTGCGCGTGAGCGCGAACATGGCGGCCTTCGCGGCCGCGTAGGCGGGCTCGCCGTCCTTCTCGTTGGGATTTCCGATCCAGCCCGCGACCGACGAGATGTTCACGATGCTGCCGCGCCGGCGCTCGACCATGCCGGGCAGCACCTTCCGGGCCAGGTAGAAGTTCGCGGACAGCGACACGTCGATCGTGCGGTCCCAGTCCGCCATGTCGTACTCGACGATCTTGCCGAGCTTGTTCTCGGCCGCGTTGCAGACCAGCACGTCGACGCCGCCGAGCTCGCGCTCGGCCTCGGCGATCATCGCGTCGACCTTCCCGCGGTCCGCGACGTCGAGGTGGAAGGCGAGCACCTTCGCGCCGGTCTCCTTGCGGATGCGCTCGGCCATTTCCCGGTTGCGGCGCTCGTGCAGGTCGCAGATCACCACGTTCGCGCCTTCCTGCGCGAAGCGAAGCGCCGTCGGCCCGCCGATGCACGAGCCGCCGCCGCCCGTCACGAGCGCGACCGCGCCCTCGAACTCGCCCGCCACTCGTCAGACCTTCTCGCCGACCAGGCCGCGGCCGTTGTCGCGCATGATTCGGCGCAGGTCCGCGGGCGCGAACTGCTGCTGCAGGTGCGCGACGAACTCGTCGGGGTGCGGCACGCACTCCGCGTGCGGGTAGTCCGAGCCGAACACCACGCGCTCGGCGCCGATCAGGTCGGCGAGCGCCTTGTGGTCCTCTTCGTGGTACGGGTTCACGAACACGTGCTGCTTGAAGATCTCGCTGGCGCGCCCGGTCACGCGCCCGCCGGGCCAGGGACCGTTGCGGCCCATGCCCTTCATCTTGTCCATCACCTTCATCAGGTAGGGGACCCAGAGCGACCCGTTCTCGACCGACAGCACCTTCACGTCCGGATAGCGGCCGAAGAAGTTCGCCATGATCAGGTTGCAGATCGAGTCCATGATCGGCCGGTCGCCGTACATGCACACCCACTGGAACGCGGACTGGTGGTGCGAGGCGGGGTTCGCCTCCTCGCCCCAGTGCACGGACATCATCTCGTTGTAGCCCGCTTCGCCGACGTGGTACGCGACCGTGAGCTTCGCCTCGTTCGCGAGCGACCAGACGCGGTCGAAGATCGGATCGGCCGGCGAGCGCCCGCCGGCGGGGCCGGTGCGCAGGTTGATGATGCGCGCGTCCTGCGCGAGCGCCCACTCCAGGTCGCGCAGCGCCTCGTCGGGATCGAGCAGCGACAGGATCGGCGAGGCGAAGATCCGCCCGCGCCAGGCGAAGCCCCAGGTCTCGTGCAGCCAGCGGTTGAACGCGCGCAGGTTCGCGTAGCTCTCGGCCACGTCGTCCTTCAGGAAGTGCTCGACGCACACGCCGAGCGTGGGGAAGAGCAGCGCGGACTCGACGCCCTGCTCGTCCATGCGCGCGAGCCGCGCCTCGCGGTTGGTGAACGCGGGGTCCATCGGGATCTCGACCGAGTCCGGCTCGACCAGGCGCTCGCTGCCGAGCGACTTCAGGAACTCGCGCAGCGAGCCGGGCCGCAGCGTGCGCTCGAAGCTCGAGAAGGTGTCGTCGAGGAAGTGGAACTCGCGCTCCCCGATCATGATCTGCTCGCCGCCCTCGACCTTCACCGCGCGCACCGCGCGCTCGCGGAAGCGCGGCTCGATGTAGCGCGTGAAGGCGTCGCGCGGCTCGTAGTAGTGGTTGTCGCCGTCGAAGATGCCGAAGCCGAGCTTGTTCATGCGTACTTCTTCAGGAAGTCCGCGAGCGGTCCGTTCACGGACTTCGCGTGGGTGACGTTCGGCGCGTGCGCGGCTCCGCGCACCACCACCAGTCCTTTGCAATCGGGCAGGTTGTCGCGCAGGCCCCGAGCGGTCTCGAGATCGAACGCCCGGTCCGCGGAGCCTTGGAACACGAGCGACGGACAGTGGATCTCTTTCAGCTTGCCCATGAAATCGTCGCGGCCGAGCACGGTCTCCCACGGGTGTGCCGACTCGCAGGGGGGCTTCGACTGCCACTTCGCGATCCAGACGTCGGAGCCCTTGTACTTGGGGCCGAACAGGAGCGCCGCCATGTTGGTCGCGATCTCGCCGACCGGGCCCTGCGAGAGCCAGGCGTCCGCGATCTCGCGGTAGCCGGCCAGCACCTCGGGCGGGAACAGCGCAGCGGCGGTGTCGATCAATACCAGCGCCTTCACGCGCTCCGGGTACCGGACGGCCGCGCGCATGGACAGGAACCCGCCCTGCGACATGCCGACCAGCGTCGCTTTCTGGATGCCGAGCGCATCGAGGATGCCGATCGCGTCCGAGGCCGAATCGTAGTAGTCGAACGGGCCGAGGCAGTCGCTCATGCCGTGGCCGCGCTCGTCCCAGGTGATGCAGCGGAACTGCTTGGACAGCTCGTCGACCTGCGCCTTCCACATCGAGTGGTCGAGCAGGAAGCCGTGGCTGAACAGCACGGCCGGACGGTTCCCGCCCGAGTCCTCGAAGTACAGGTCGTGGCGGTTCACGTTCGCGAAGGGCATCAGCGGAACTCCGGCATGATCTTGGTGGCGAACAGCTCGAGCTGTCGGTCCTGCACGTGGCGCGGCGTGGTGCCCTGGTAGAAGAAGTTCCAGGACAGCCACTCGAGATTCCCGTTGCCGTGGCACTTCACGAGCT
>Ga0187892_10008430_pt1 | contig 14112 bp, 6 predicted proteins | sample MA1701073metaG_FD_139345 | JGI IMG/M metagenome (GOLD analysis project Ga0187892, IMG submission 139345) | Bio-ooze microbial communities from a basaltic lava cave in the Kipuka Kanohina Cave System on the Island of Hawaii, USA - MA170107-3 metaG ...
CACTGCGAAGTACGCGCGGCCATCTAAAAAGACCTCTCGCTCGGCGCCCGTACCGATCACCCGAAGGCGACTGGAGGGAGCCAGGCGGGCCACGGACCCATCGCCGAACGACACGGTGGCGGTTTCGGTCGAGGCGGTGACAAACTCGCCCGCCCCGAAGGTGAACTTGGGCGCCGGCGTCGGCAGGTCCCGAAATGGCCGGTAGACGAGGAGGATGGTTGCGGCGGCGGCCGCGGCCGTCAGACCGGCACCTACGAGCCACCGCCGGGCCATACCACGCTCCGGTTGGACCGGCGCAGGAAGCCCAACCACAGCCGCCTGGTGTTGTTCCGCCATCTGGATCAAGTCGGCGGCGTGAGGCACCGGGGTGAGGTCGTCGCCCGCCCGAGCTCTCGCTGCCTGCAGCAGCCGTACCAGCTGCCGGAAGTATTCCTCGTTGGCCGGAGAGGCGCGGCGCCAGGCAACGAGGCGGGCTTCTTCCTCAGTAGGCACGTCGCCCTGGAACCATCGGCAAATCAGCTCATCGATCTCCATGAGTTAGGAACGCGGTCTGAGGGCGAACCTACTCATGACAGAAGGGGCGAGCAGCCGTGCTCCCCGACCATCGGAACGCCGCTCACTCCTCAGCCCTCGCGCGATCGTCCTCGTCCGTCGCTCCTCATCGCTTGCCCCTCGCTCCTCGGCCCCGACAACGCGGGGAAGAATGCCCGGAGCGCAATCCTCAGGTCCGCGAGCGCCGCCTGGAGATAGTTTGCAACAGTTTGCGGCCGGATGGCGAGAATGTCGGAGATCTCGCGATACGAAAGCTCTTCGATGTGGAAGAGCGTAAAGACCTCCCGCCGCCGGGGCGAGAGATGCTTGATCGCCTGGTCCATCGCCCTGGCCAGTTCCGCATCTTCGACATCGCGCAGCGGAGTCCGGCCGGCTGACGTCTCGAGGTCCGCTTGAGCCGCTGCCCAGCGAGCCCGAACCATCGCCCGCCGGTGCTCGCTGATGCAGAGGTTTCGGACCGTTCGAAAGATCCAGACCCGCACAGGGCCGCTCGGCTTCCAGACAGCCCGCCGCTGCCACAGCCGGATGAAAGCCTCTTGAACGACATCGTGAGCCGATTCCCGATCGCCAAGCAGATGCTCGGCATATGAATGGGCTCCGCGCCAATAGAGAGAAAGAAGTCGATCAAATGCCTCTGCATCGCCGCGCTGGATGTGGACCATGAGCCCGGCAGCGTCGAGGTCGTCTTGCCTCAGCGGGGTGGCGCCATTGTGGGGGGAGGAACGGGGGCCGGTCATTTGGGTCGGCGGGTGCCTCGCTTGAAACCGGAACGCGCCTAGCGAAACGTGGACCGGCGCGCTAGGGCCCCAGCGAGCCGCCACTTACGAGCATGATCCGATATACTAGCAGCAACGCCTTTAAGCCGAGAACCTACTCATGACGCCGGTCGGGAAAGGGGCTTCCCGCCAACAGGATCGAATCCCTTGGAGCTCAGGAGCTTGTTAATGGTGGCCAGATCGCGTCGAGCCACGCGCGCAGCCGCCGGAGTTGCCCGTCGAGCTCCCACGAGTAAAGGAGGCGCATTCCTTGCTGACGTTCAGGCGGTGCGCCTTCTCACCGAAACGCTCGCGTTTACTCAGCGTTCGCCGCCGCCGCGCCTAACCCAGGCCACGGCTTGGGAAGAAATAGAGAACAGGGCGACACTCACCCTTATGAGGCCCGGCGATCTCCGCATCCGCATCGATCTCCGCCGGCGTGGAATTGGGAACTGGGTATTGGGAACTGGGAACTGGGAACTGGGGACCCGAAAACGGAAGCGTGGTCGCTGGCTCGACCGAGTCGACACGGGAACTTGCCTCCCAAGGAGGATGTCGTTCGCCAATTCCCAATTCCCAAGCTTGCCGAGAGTGGCCTAGCTATCCGCTCCGCTCCGCCGTTGAGCCAGGTCCGCTTCGGCAGAGCCGATGGCTTGATCGAGGAGGTCGACGATCATGGCCAGCTCGTCCCGACTCGCGACCAGCGGGGGCGAAAGCAGGAGATGCTCGCCTAGAATGCCATCGCGAGTGCCTCGACCGGCTTGAAGGACCAATCCGCGCTTCCAGGAACCCGCTCCACCACGATGTTCCTGAGTTTCGTGCGGGGCCGCTCTTCCCGATCATTGGGTGTTACGCCGTGATGGCCTCGAGCTCTGATACGCTTCCCAGAAGAACGGATCCAGCGGCTGCGGCTTCGGCCAGACCTCGGCCATCGTCTCGCCGAGCCACACGACTCCGTTCTTCATCACGTACTCGATTCGCTCCGTGTTGCGGATGTCCTCAATTGGGTTCGCGTTCAACACGACGAGATCCGCCAGCTTTCCCACCTCCAACGACCCGATATCCCGCTGCAGGCCTAACGCTTCGGCGGGTAGCACCGTCCCGGTCCTGAGGACCTCCATGGGTGACAGTCCACCCAACGCGAGGGCCCATATCTCCCAGTGGGCTCCGAGCCCGGGCCGATTGCCGTGGGAGCCTAGCGTGACCTTGCCTCCGGCACGCAGCAATGCGGCCGCCGAGCGTGCGATTTCAAGAAAGTGATATTCGTCCTCCGGGATCAAGGCCCGGCGTCTGGCCTTTGCATCGAGGAGGGCATGGGGCGTGAACCGGCGGAGCTTCTCGGCGTGGTGCAGCTCTGACTGTTGATAGAAGTAAGGCTCAGCCGATGGCCCGCCCCAGGAGACGATCAGTGTAGGGGTGTAGTACGTACCCGCCTTTGCAAGCAGCGAGATCACGTCCTTATAGAGTGGCGCAATGGGGATCGCGTGCTCCAGCCCGGTATGGCCGTCCATGACCATGGTGAGGTTGAATGGCATATCCGCGTCTTCGGGCGTCACCATGATCCCCTGCTCCCGAGCGGCCTGGAGGACCCACTGGCGCTGCTCCCGACGCGGCTGCATGTATTGCTTGATGTAGGTCGCGCCGAGCTCTCGGAGGCGACGGACCTGGTTGCGAGCGTCGTCGAGACTCTTCATCGGGCTGGAGAACGGCGTCTCATAGAGCCAGAGGATGTCTCCGGTGCTGAGGATCCGGGGGCCCAAGATCAGGCCGGTCTCCACCATCTCCGCGAGCGTGAAGGCCATCTGACTCCGAGCCGAAGGATCTCGACTGGTGGTCACGCCATAGGCGAGCTGAGCGATCGGATTCCAATTTCGCTCCGGGATGATCTCGGTGTTGTCGAATGGATAATGGGCGTGAAGGTCGATGAGCCCCGGAATGATGGTCTTGCCGCTCACGTCGATGACCGTCACGCCGAGGGGGGACTTGACCGTTCCGCTCTTCCCCAGCGCCGCGATCCGGTTCCGCTCGACCAGGATATCCCCGCGCTCGATGACACCGGAATCCGCCATCGTCAGGATGCGGGCACCTCGCAGCAACAGGCTCCCCGCGGGCGCAGCTCGAGGGAGCTGGAGGGAAATGGTGGTCTCCTCGGGGACGACAGCGACGTTAGGCGTGGACGCGCCGGCAAGCTTGCTTCGGTAGAAGCGCGATCCCCACCCCCAGGTGACCTCCCGGCCGCCGGCCGCCCAGTTCACGAAATAGCCGCCGGCTTGGCTTAGCTTGATGACGGGCAGCGAGCCGCCATTCAGGACGACATCGATCGGCTCCTTGCCCGAGGTCGGAAACGGCGTCAGATAGGAATTGAACTGCTCCGTGAACGCGACCCAGGTGCCATCAGGGGAGGGGATGATGTCATCCGCAAACTTGAAGCGCAAATGCCTCCGTTTATCGGTCCCGTCCAGCCGAACGGAGACTAGCTCAGTGTATTCCGGGCTGAACACCGCCTCAGGGCTTTCGGCAAAAAAGACTCGCTCGCCGGTCGAGTTAAACGATGGCCGGACATTTTGGCGGCGGCCGGTGCGGGGACGGATCGTAGCGATGAAACGCGCGGCTCCCTGGCTGCTAGCGTCGAGCCAGCGGATCTCGTGATAAAGGGTCTCACCTCCCGATCCCCCGCGGAATTCCTCCCCCGACCCCTGGAGGAGGACGAGCTTGCCTCCATCGGTCGACCACGCAAGGTGCTCGTAATGGGCCGGTCGGGCGGTGAGTCGCACCGGTGAGCCACCTTCGAGCGGCACCTTGTAAACGTGTGCTCCGACCGTATCCTCCCAATTCACGTAGGCTACCCATCGCCCGTCCGGTGAAGTTGCCGGCGAGTATTGAAGGCCACGCCCCGCCCCCAGCGGGTGCACTTGCTTGGTCGCCACCGCATATCGGTAACAACGCCCCGCGGCACTGAAAACAATCCAGCGGCCGTCCGGAGACGAGTGGGCCCAACGAAATAGCCTCAGCTCGATCGGCCCATCCTCGATCCGCGATGGTACGTAGATCTTCTCGGTCAACGTCTGTTCGAAGCGGGCCGTGAAAGGAATAACGGATGCCGCGCCGGTCGCGACGTCGATGCGGCGGAGCTTGCCGCGGGCAGCCACGATGATCGCGGTTCCATCGGGTGTGAAGGCAAATCCCGGTAACAGGTCGGCGGCACTTCCAGCGCCGCCGCTCTCCAGGCCTTCCTGGTCGTCGCGATCGAGCGGGCCGTAGAGAATGCGCTCGGCCCCCGTTTCCAGATCGCGCAAAATGAGCACCTCCTCGGCGTCGATCCGTCGCCCGAAAGCCAACCAGCGACCATCCCGGCTGACGGTCGGCCTGACGGCCCCACCAAATCCTGACGTGAGCGGTAGGATCTCCCCGGTCGCACGGTCGTAGCGCCGGATGACCGAGCCACCGGTCGCGAAGGCTCCGGTCGTGAAGTAGATCCAGCGTCCGTCTGGTGAGGGCGCGGGACCGTATGGGTTGCGCTCCTTCGGGACGAGCGAAACGCCTTGCCCGCCGGCCAAGTGTACGAGGTAGAGCTCGTGAAGCTCGAACAGCCCGTCGACCATCGTCATCAGGTCGTGACGTCGAGCCACGATGTACCGACCATCGTGGGTCCAAGCCGGTGAATTGAACTTTGCCGTGCGGTCGGCCGTGATGGGGGTGGCGTTGTTGCCGTCGGAACCGATGGTCCAGATGTTGTCCGACCCGGAGCGATCGGAAACGAAAGCAACCCGACGCCCATCCGGCGAGAAACGAGGCTGCATGTCGTACGCCGGCCCGCTCGTGATTCGCGTCGCCGACCCTCCGTTGATCGGAAGGGTATAGAGGTCTCCGAGCAAATCGAACACGATCGTGCGACCGTCAGGCGAGACATCGAGCGAGATCCAGGTACCCTCGTCGAGAGTGACGGCGAAGGGGACTGGCGGCCCGTGACTCTGCTCGATGGACCACCTGGTGGTGTCGGGCCTTGCTGGCGGAATCGGCGCCTGGGCCGCGCACGGCGACAGCGAAACCATCGCCAAGATCAGCGCAGCAATCCGCTCATGACGGCGATTCCTCATCATTTCAGTGGCGCACGAATCGCACGTCCGGGAGTAACGCCTTCCTGGACTACACCGTCACGAACGACGAATACGCCGTTCACCAGGACATGTCTGATCCCGTCGGACGGCAATGCGGGGCTCTCGTACGTCGCTCGGTCGATCACCCGGTCAGGATCGAACACCGTGATGTCCGCGTCGGCGCCGACCCGAAGCCGGCCCTTCCGCTTGAGCATCGGCACTCGCGCCTCCAGCCGGCGGGCCGGCATCAGGGTCATCTTGCGGACCGCTTCCATCCGCGAGATGAGCTTTTGCTCCCGAACGTACCGTCCCAGCACCCGGGCAAACGTGCCGGCGCCCCGGGGATGGCCCTTCCCGCCCTCCAAATGCCCATCGCTCACCACCGCCACGAAGGGCGACGCCAAACCGGCGCGAACGACCTCTTCCGGGATCATGTGGATCAGCACGCCGCCGCCGCTCGGGCGGTACCGGTCGAACGTTTCTTTCGTTAGGCGCTCGCCGGTGGCCACCCATTGGAGATCACTGTAGTCGACGCCGAGCACCTTCTGAAACTCGCCGTCGAAGTAGGTGTCCTGAATGTCGCCCATTGCCACCGTGTAGGGATGACATTCGGTGGTGACGTCGAGGCCTCTTTGCCGCGCTCCCGCGATCGTCTCCAGCGCGGCTGCGACGTCCCGGATGGCATTGCTGCAAATGTGACAGACGTGGAGCGCCGCCCCGGTTGCCGCGGAGGCTCCAATGACTTCGAGCAACGCCAGCATCGCGGTCGTTGGGGGCGCCGCGCCGATGTAACGGATGTCAGGAACCACGACCGCAGCGTGCTTTTTCGCCATGCGAAAAACCGCAAGGAGCTCTTGCTGCGATGCGCCCGGGGTGGTATTGAGATGCCAGCCCACGCCGAGCCCGCCTCGCTCCAATCCCCGCTCGAGCCGGCGCAACATTTCAGCCAGCTCAGCGGCCGTGGCAGGTCCGTACGTTGCCCGATCGCTCTGGAAGGTGGCGCCGGAGTCTTTAATGACGCTGCGCCGAATTGCACTGTAGCCGATCGTCGCGCCGGTATTGATCAGCCGTTTGCCGTCGCGCTCCTGGTACCAGCGATCCATGTCAGCTGGCCCCGTCTCGAGCTCGAGGGCCGTCGTCACGCCGTCGCGCGCCTGCGCTTGGTTGTTTTCGGTGTCCTGACCGTGTGCATGCAGATCGATGAATCCTGGAGCGACGACCAGGCCGCTCACGTCCACCGTCACCCGCGCCCGAATCCGCCCCACCGTGACGGCTGCGATCCGACCTTTACTGATTCCGACGTTGCGAATGGCGTCGAGACCGGTTTCGGGATCCATCACCCGACCGTTGACTAACGCTAGCTCATGAATGACTTCCCGGGCCGGTTGGGCCGTCGCGCCGGTGGCCAACGTAATCGACGTCCACACCACCGCGGCGATGTGGTGACAATGCTTCCCTGAGTGTGTCATCCTTCTTTCCAAATCAAGCCGCTAGTCCCTTGCCCGGTTTGTCCGCGCGGGTGTCGGATGCAGATAAGACGTGACGTTGCCGGCGATGATTGTGAATTCTGCCCGGGTCAGAGGCAGCAATTGCTCGAGTCGAGCCCATTCGCCGAGCGCGTCGGCAAGGTCCGATCCAAAGAGCACCCGTCTCAACCCGAGCTGCCGAATGCGGTTCGCGATTCGTTGTCGCAGCTCCAACGGCTGGCCGGCGAAGACGATCGAGGTAAGGTCGAAATAGAGGTTCTTGGTCAGCGGATCATTCCGAGCGATCGCGTCGGAGAAGACGGCGACGGCCTCATCGGTCGCGTCGTCGTATCCGCCCCAGCCGACTAGATGCGCGATCTGGATTGGAATATCGGGTGCCTCAGGGCGGATCTCGCGCAAGAACGTCTCGGCGTCTTGGCGGCCGTAGGGTTTTAGGCGGGGCCGCAGGTGCACCACGATTGCCAGGCGGGCTTCGTTGGCGGCCCGAAAAACTCTACGGAGTTGGTCTACATCCTCTCGCCTCCGCAAGTCGACCGTCGAGTTGGCCAAGTGCAGCTTGAGACCGCGGATCCCGGGCTGCCGGCCGCACCGCTGGATCTCTTCGACCGCGTAGGGCTTGAGCGGATTGAGGCTGCAGAACGCCGTGAGCCGGTTCGGATAACGGGCCACTTGGCTAGCGACCCAGTCGTTCTCCGCCCGAACCCTGGCGTGCTCATCCGCCAGCGAGAGGTCAGGGTCGGCTCCCGCCATGAGCGCCGAGCCGAACCAATACGCCACGGAAAGAACGAGGGCGCGCTGAACCCCAGCGGAGTCCGACTGCGCGACGAGCTGCTCCGCCGTGAACGGTGCCCCACTGCCTCGGGGGAGATCCTCCCGTAGGAATGAATCGATCAGCCAGCGACCGTCCGGTCCCCGGTGCATGGTTACCAGGATCTTTGCGAAATCGGTGGCCCTTGGGCCGCTGCTGTCTGCTAGCGAGCCGGTAATCGTTGCCACCGAGTCATACAACGCGAAGGAGTGGGCACGAACGTGGAGATCTTGGGGGTCGAAGTCAACCGCTGCTCGTCCGATAGCTCCCCGCCCGCGAATCCAGCCGGTCCGCAGAGCCAGGAAACCGTCCTGGGCAAAAAGCGCGGTCAACGAATCCGGATCACCGGACTTGGTGAATCGCTCGTAATCACGAACCACTCGGTCGAGGTCGCCAGGCAAATCCACGGACCGCAACGGACGTGGGACCCTGAGCCGTCCGGAGACCTCGCTCACCAGGTGGCCGTGATAGTTTCCCACTGGAGCGAGCCGGGGTCGCTGGCCGTGGAGCGCGGGTGCACCGATCCCTACGGAGATGAGGAAGAGAACTATCAGCATGTGAGGTCGCGAGGCCATGAAGGTTGCCGGGCGCGGTCAGCGTGGATGGTCAAGAGTTTGCACCGACTTCTGATACCCCTCCCAAAAGAACGGGCCTAGCGGGCGAGTCTCAGGCCAGACCTCCGTCATGTTATCCGCCGCCCACAGCACCCCGTCCTTCATCACGTATCGGATCAGCGCCGTGTTCCGGATGTTTTCGAGCGGGTTGGCATCCAGAACCACCAGGTCAGCGATCTTCTCCGCCTCCAGCGATCCGAGATCTCCCTGGAGTCCAAGGGCTTCTGCCGCCACCACCGTTGCGGCCCGCAGTACCTCCATTGGCGTAAGCCCACCTAACGCCAGCGCCCAGAGCTCCCAATGCGCGCCGAGCCCAGGCCGATTGCCGTGCGCACCGAGCGCGACCTTGCCACCGGCCCGAACCAGGGCCGCAGCCGACTGCGCAATTGTCATGAAGTGATATTCCTCATCCGGGATGAGGTCGCGTCGACGAGCCTTGGCATCGAGAACAGCGTGCGGCGTAAACCGACGTAGCTTTTGGTCAGCGTGAACATCTTCGCTCTCGTGGAAATAGGTCTCGGCGGTTGGTCCGTTGTAGCCGACGATCAGTGTAGGGGTGTAATACGTTCCGGTGCGCGCAAGCAGCGCAATGACGTCTTGGTACAACGGAGCGGTTGGAATCGCATGTTCCAGCCCGGTGTGGCCGTCCATTGCCATGCTCAGATCCAGGAACGTCGCGCCCCCACCCTCGGAGGTTACCATGATCTCTTCAGCTCTCGCAGCCTCGACAACCCATTGCCGTTGCTCTCGACGAGGCTGCATGTACTGCTTGACATAGGTTGCGCCTAGACGCTTCTGCCGCCGAATCTGCTCGCGGGCATCCGCGAGGCTGGTGACGGGACTCGAGAATGGTGTTTCGTAATACCACAACGGCGTACCAGTACTCAGCATCCGCGGACTTAACGTCCTTCCAGTCGCCGCCATCTCGGCAAGAGTGAAAGCTGTCTCGTTCCGAAACGAAGGATCTCGAAGGGTCGTCACACCGTAAGCGAGCTGTGCAATTAGCACCCAATTGCGCTCGGGCAGCAGTTCGATCGCGGCGCTTGTAGGGTAGTGTGCGTGAATGTCGATCAACCCCGGAATGATGGTCTTGCCTCTGAGGTCGACGATCTTGGCATCGGCGGGCACCTTCAATGTCCCGCTAGGCCCGATCGCCTTGATCCGATTCCGTTCGATCAGCAGATCGCCGCGTTCGATAGTACCGGCATCCGACATCGTAACAATCCGGGCGTCCCGCAACAGCAGCCTGCCGGCGGGAAGCGGAGGCGTGACGCGCAACGAAACATTGATTGCGTCGGGAAGGATCGAGTCTGGCCGCTGAAGAGCTTGCTGCAAAGGAACGCGATAAAACCGTGCGCCCCAGCCCCAGGTGACGGTTTTTCCGGAATGGGTCCAATTCACGAACGCGCCCGGTTCGCTGCCGAGCTTGATTTTGGGGAACTGCTTCCCCTGCAGGTCGACTTCGACGGGTTGCGCCCCAGCCTGAGGGAGGGGCGCGAGGTAGATGTGATATTGGTCGGTAAAAGCGATCCAGGCGCCATCAGGAGACGGGATGATCTCATCAGCGAGCTTGAGGCGTATATGACGCCGTTTGTCGGTCCCGTCGGTGCGAACTGACACGAGCTCGGTGTAAGGCGGCACGTACTCTGCGGGCGGACTCTCGGTGAAATAGATCCGTCTTCCCGCGGAATCGAATCGGGGTCGGACCAGTTGCCTGAGGGCTCCTCGCGGACGAAGCGTCGTCACGTGGTGGGCCGGGCCCTCGCGTCTTGCATCGATCCAACGAATCTCGTAATAGGCCGGCCGTTGGGTCCCCTCATCGCCTCCAAACCGCTGCAGCATGACGAGCTTCGCCCCGTCGCCTGACCAGGCCGGCTGCTCGTAGTGGCCCGGCTCAACCGTCAAGCGGGTAGTCGGGCCTCCTCCGATCGGCACCTTATAGATGTGTCCGCCGACTGTATCGCTCCAATTCACGTACGCGATCCACTGCTCGTCAGGCGACAGCGCGGGCAAGTACTGCAGCCCCTGACCCGACCCGATCGGCATCGTCCGCCCGGACTGCACGTCGTAGGCATAGCACCGGCCAGCGGCGCCGAACACCAGGGTTTTCCCATCCGAGGTCTGCTGAGCCCAGCGGATCATCCGAATATTGATCGGCCCGTCTTCGACTCGCGACTGGACGTAGACTTTTTCGGTGAGCGTTTGCTCGAACCGCGCCTTGAATGGGATTACCGCGGCCTCGCCAGTCGCCAGATCGATCCGGCGGAGCTTGCCGCGCGCTGCAAGTATGAGCGCCGTGCCATCGGGTGTGAACGCGAACCCAGGGAGCAGGTCGGCCGCAGCCGCGTCATCGCCGTACTCCTGCTCATCGCGATCGAGTGGGCCATAGAGCACGCGCTCCATGCCGGATTCGAGCTCGCGGACGACGAGTACCTCTTCCGCGTCGATCCGTCGCCCGAACCCGAGCCAACGCCCATCGCGGCTCACCGTGGGTCGCACGGCGCCGCCGTAGCCCGCTGTCAGTGGCGCTACCTCGCCGGTTAGGCGATCATAGCGCTGGATAACGGATCCACCGCTCCGAAAGTCACCGCTGGAGAAATAGATCCACCGTCCATCGGGAGACGGCGCCGGCCCTGCTGGGTTGGTCCGATCGGCAACCACCGCGTACCCTTTCCCCCCGGTGATGTGCAACACGTGAAGCTCGAACGAGGGATCCGCCTCGGGCTCCCTCGCGATGTTGACCAGATCACGACGCCGCGCCACGACATATTGGCCGTCAGGAGTCCACGCCGGCGACGCGAACTTCACCGCCCGCTCCGCCGTCACCGGCAGTGGCTGTGTACCGTCAACGCGGACTGTCCAAATGTTGTCCGAGCCGGAGCGATCGGAGATGAAGACGATTCGCATTCCATCCGGTGCAAATCGCGGCTGAATGTCGTACGCCGGCCCGTCAGTGATTCGGGTGGCAACTCCTCCGGCGATCGGGAGGGTGTAGAGATCGCCGAGCAGATCGAACACGATTCGCCGACCATCGGGGGAGACATCGACCGAGATCCAGGTGCCTTCCTCGAGCGTCACCGCGAAGGGAATCGCCGGACCGTGGATCTGTTCCACTGCCCACTCGCCGGCACGCTTCGCCTGCGCCTGGACCAATTCGGTAGTGCAGAGTGCTCCGTAGAGAAGTGCGGCCGCGATCGACCTCGATCCGGCAGGCCGTCCACCCATGCCCCTCATGGCGACCTGAGCCCGCCTCTTGCGGTCTCGTACTTCTCCCAAAAGAACGAGCCCAGTCGGCGCGGCGTGGGCCAGACCGTCGCCATCGTCTGGCCCTCCCACAGGATGCCGTTCTTCATCACGTACTCGATGTTTACCGTATTCCGAATGTTCTCCAACGGATTCGCGGTCAGCACCACGAGGTCCGCGAGCTTCCCAACCTCGAGCGAGCCGATATCCTGCTGAAGGCCTAACGCATTTGCCGGAAGCACCGTGCCGGTCTGGAGAACCTCGATTGGCGAGAGTCCGCCCAGCCCGAGAGCCCACAGCTCCCAGTGGACGCCGAGGCCGGGCAGATTGCTATGGGCGCCGAGCGTTACATTGCCGCCGGCCCGAAGGAGGGCAGCCGCAGACCGTGCGACCGCGAGAAAATGATACTCGTCCTCGGGAACCAAAGACCGGCGGCGCGCTTTCGCATCCAACACGGCATGGGGTGTAAACCGGCGCAGCTTGTGATCCGAATGCACATCCAACCGCTCGAGGAAATAGCTCTCCGCGGACGGCCCGCCCCAACTGATGATCAACGTCGGGGTGTAGTACGTGCCGGCTTTCGCGAGCAGTAAGATGACATCCTTATAGAGAGGCGCGATCCCAATCGAGTGCTCCAGGCCCGTGTGGCCGTCCATCGCCATGGTGAGGTCGAATCCCAGTTCCTGGTTTTCGGGTGTCACCATCAGGCCCTGCTCACGGGCCGCCTGCAGCACCCATTGCCGCTGCTCACGGCGCGGTAGCAGGTACTGCTTGATGTAAGTCGCGCCTAACTGTTTTAGCCGCCGGACCTGGTTGCGAGCGTCGTCGAGACTCTTGACGGGGCTCGAGTACGACGTCTCATAGCGCATCAGGTTGTCGCCGGCGCTGAATATCCGGGGCCCCAGCGTCAGACCGCTCTCGACCATCTCGGCCAGCGTGAAGATCAGTTGACTCCGAGCGGAGGGGTCTCGGCTCGTAGTGACCCCGTAGGCGAGCTGAGCGATCGGATTCCAGTTCTGCTCCGGAATGATCTCCGTGTTCTCGAAAAAGTAGTGGGCGTGAATGTCGATGAGCCCGGGAATGATCGTCTTCCCACGTACATCGATGACTTTCATTCCCGGGGCGACGCTCACAGCACCAGTCTTACCCATCGCCTTGATTCGATTCCGCTCGACGACGATATCACCACGCTCGATCACCCCCGCATCTGACATCGTCACGATCCGAGCACCTCGCAGCACCACGCTGCCAGCCGGTGCCGCGCGAGGTACCTCGAGGTGGATCTCCGTTTCCTCGAGTTGGATCGAATCGCTGGCGACTGCGCCAGTCGGGAGGGCCGTTCGGTAGAACCGAGGACCCCAGCTCCAGGTCACCTCTCGCCCGCCGCCCGCCCAGTTCACGAAATACCCACCGGTTCGGCTCAGCTTGGTCGGAGGCAACGACCCACCGTCCGGGCCGACCTCTATGGGTTCCTTGCGGGCGGGCGGAAGCGGCGCGACATAAACGTTGAATTGCTCGGTGAACGCGACCCGAGTGCCGTCAGGGGAGGGGATGATTTCGTCGGCATATTTGAATCGCAAATGCTTCCGTTTGTCGGTTCCATCGAGTCGCACTGAGACGAGATCGGTGTATGCGGGACTGACGACCGCCCTCGGGCTCTCGGCGAAATAGATCCGCTCGCCGGAGGCGTCGAACGACGGGCGTACATTCTGCCGGCGCAATGTGCGCGGAAGGATGGTCGCAACGAGCCTTGTGGGGCCTGGGCCATGGGCGTCGAGCCAGCGGACCTCGTGGTATGCCGTCTCCGGGCCGGATCGCCCGCGAAATTCCTCTCCGGACCCCTGCAGCAACACGAGCCTTAGTCCGTCGGCTGACCAGCTGAGGTGCTCGTAGTGTCCTGTACGTTGGGTCAGCCGCTCTGGCGGACCTCCTTCCGTCGGCACCCTGTAGACGTGGCCTCCAACGGTGTCCTCCCAATTCACGTAGGCGATCCAGCGCCCATCCGGGGATGTCGCTGGCGAGTACTGGAGCCCGGGACCCAACCCAACCGGACGCAATTGCCTTGTTGCCATCTCATAGCGGTAACAGCGCCCGGCGGCGCTGAAGATGATCCACTTGCCGTCCGGAGAAAGGTGGGTCCAGCGGAACAGCTTGAGCTTTACCGGCCCATCCTCGATCCGGGTCCGCGCGTAGATCTTTTCGGTCAGGGTCTGCTCGAATCGCGCGGTGAACGGTATGACGGCCGCCGCACCAGTTGCCACGTCTACGCGACGCAACTTGCCCCGCGCCGATAGGATCACTGCCTTGCCATCCGGCGTGAAAGCAAAACTCGGGAGTAGATCGGCTGCGCTTCCGGCCCCCCCTCCGTCGAAACCTTCCTGATCGTCCCGATCGATCGGCCCGTAAAGGATTCGCTCGGTCCCGGTTTGGAGATTACGCAGAACGAGTACCTCGTCCGCATCGATCCGGCGCCCAAAGGCCAACCAGCGTCCATCCCGACTGACGGTCGGCCGGACGGCTCCGCCATATCCGGACGTCAGAGGAAAGATCTCACCG
>Ga0187892_10008431_pt1 | contig 14112 bp, 14 predicted proteins | sample MA1701073metaG_FD_139345 | JGI IMG/M metagenome (GOLD analysis project Ga0187892, IMG submission 139345) | Bio-ooze microbial communities from a basaltic lava cave in the Kipuka Kanohina Cave System on the Island of Hawaii, USA - MA170107-3 metaG ...
GACGACCGCTTGCTATCCCGGCATTCGCCCGCCCTCCGGGCGGAGGAAAATAGATCAGCGCCTTCCAGGGACTGAAGTCCCTGGCAACGACCGCGCGCCCTACGGGCGAACGGCAGACACATCATCCTGCCTTTGGCGGGCGGCAAGACCGGACATGCACCCGACCTGCTGCGGCTGATTCAGCTCCTGAACGGCGTCAATACGACGCAAGCCTTCAACGGAGCCGGCGTGGCAAGCTGCCCGTAGTGGCGGTGGCCAAGACTCCTGGGAGGCCCGACTCGGTTTCGGATCGGCCGGAACCCGAGGCGGGCCTTCTCGCTGCGCCGGCGAGACCGAGCGCGCGACCGAGCTGGGAATGCGGCGACACGTGGCGGACGCGGTTCATCGAATGACCGCGGCAGGAACCTCGAGCAACGTCGCTTACCGTGTGAGGGCCACCGACATTCGGTGGTCCACGACCGGCTCGGACAAAAGAGCCGTTCGGAAACTCGGCGGCGTGCCTATCGAGAACCCCATCATGAGCCACGTGAACTCAGCTTGGGCGACACTCATCGCTTCCGTCCTGGTTTGTCCCGTATTGGCGGCCGATCAACGGCCGGCGCCACCAGCGGACCCGAATGTCGTTGCATTCCGGCGGGCCGTAGCCGCGCGAGGAGTGGCGGATGGCGGCCCCGCACGTGATCGAGCGGACCGGGTCCCGGGTGAGGTGCTCGTGTTGTACCGGCCGGGTGTTACCGCTGGCGAGCGGGCACAGTGTGCCGCCGCCATCGGCGCCCGGCCGACGCGCTGGTTCGAGCGCGTCCGCACCGAATCGCTGCGAACACCACCGGGTTGGACGGTCGAACGGACCGTGGCCGCACTGCGGGCCGATCCGCGCGTGCTGGCCGTCAGCCCGAACCACATCCGCCGCCCGAACTACGTTGGCCCGGCTCCGGCCGGGCACCTCACGCACGCCAACGACCCGGAATACGAACTCCAGTGGTATCTCAACAACCGCGGCACCAACCTGGCCGGCCGGGCGGATCTGGCCTACGGCCTGACCGACGGCATCATCGACGCCGACGTCGATGCGCCGCAGGCCTGGGAGCACACTGCCGACTGCTCCGACATCGTTGTGGCCATCTTCGACGCCGGCGTCGACATCGCCCATCCTGACTTCGGCGGGCCCTTCCCGGCCGGCAACATCTGGACCAACGTCAACGACGCCGCCGACGGTCTGGACAACGATGCCAACGGCATCATCGACGACGTGCACGGCGCCAACTTCTCCGGGTTCGAGATGCACTCGGAGCGGATCGAGGCGCGAACTGTGCGGGTGGAGGTATTCGCCGATCTCGACGCCGACGGGGACTTCGACGCCAATGAGCCGGTCTATCACGACGTTGACCTGAATCTCATGGTCAGCGCGGTTGACGTCCTGTTGGCTGGTGCGGCCGCACCTGCCGGCTCCGACCTTGCGGTCTTCCCCGCCTCGATCCGTCACACCGAGAACGTGGCCGCCAACCAGCGCTTCGATCCCGGAGAGAGTGTCTACGACGACGCCAACGGCAACAACATGGTCGACGCGGCCGAGCAGCCGGCGCTGGTGGGCGCGAATCAGGCCAATGGCTCGGCTTTGGTCGCGTTCCGCTTTCCAACGGTGGATGCCGACGACGACTTCGTGTTCGAGAAGGACCAGCCGATCTACACGGACCACAATGGCAACGCCATCGTCGACGCCAGCGACACGAAACTCGCGGGAGACGCTGCGCCCGCCGGTTCGCTCTTGTGGCCCTTGCCGCCCAACATCAAGCACAGCGACGGCAACGACAATGAATACTACGATGCCGGCGAAGGCGTCTATGACGATGCCGACGGCGACAACCTGGTCGACGCGGGCGAGCACCAGTTCGGCGCCGCCGATGGCGCCGGAACGGCGCTGGTCGGTTTTCTGGTCGCCGACGGCGTCTACCGCACGGCGGACAGTATCTACTACGACGTCGATGCCGATCAGCGCGTCAGCCCGCCCGACGTACGCCTGTCCGGTCCAGCCTTGCCCAACGGCGCGGTGCTGGCCAACTTCCACGCCCTCGTCGTGCATGCCGACGACGTGGCCGCCAACGACGTCTACGACGGAGGTGAGGCAATCTACATCGACGTCCCCGGTGGCACGGCCGGCCAGGTCGATGCCGGTGACGTCCTGCTCGCCGGGGCGGCGCAGGCCAACACAACGCCGCTCCTGCCGTTCGTCGCACGGGCCAACGGCGACGTCAGCGACGTCATCGGACACGGCACCAACTGTGCCAGCGTCGTCGGCGCTTTCGGGAACAACTGCCTCGATGTGGCCGGCGTGTGCTGGCGCGTGCAACTCTTGCCGGTCAAGGTTGCCGACGTCCGCGGGGCCAGCACCGAGGCCTTCGTGGCCGGCGTGGATTACGTCCTCGGCTTGAAGGCGGCCACGCCCGGGCGGTACATCATCAACTTCTCGTATGGCGGTTATGCGTACAACGCCGTCGAGTCCGCCGTGGTTGCGCTGGCCGGCGCCGCGGACATCCTGTTCGTGTGCTCGGCCGGCAACGAGCGGCGCGACAATAATCCCGATGGCCAGCAGGGCGAGCCGATCTATCGCGACGCGGCCGTGGGCGGCATGCCCAACGGCAACGGCACGGTCGACGCGGCGGATATGCGCCTGTCGGCCTACGGTCCACCCAGCCGTCTGCTGGCCGCCGGCGCCGTCGCCGCCGCCGACGTCGACGCCGTCCAAACTTGGCCGCTCAAGCCGCTGGCCGCTTTCTCACACACAGAGTCCGTCAACGCCAACGGCGACTTCGACGATGGCGAACGCATCTACGTCGACGCCGACGCCGACGGGAAGGTCTCGGCCGGCGATGTGCGCCTGGCGTTTTTCGTGGCCGGCGGAAACCAGTACGGCCTCGACGTCGTCAATGCCGCAGACCCCGACGTCAACGACGGGCTGGTGCCATTCAACGCCAACGAGAAGTTCGTCGACCTTGACGACGGCCCGGTCGGCAACGTGGGCAGCACGCCCTGCATCTATCCGCACGACAACCTCATCTGCGTCGGCGCCAGTGACATCCGCGACAACCTGGCGAGATTTTCCAATTGGGGCACGCAGACCGTGCACTTGAACGCGCCCGGCGCTGACATCCGCATGTTGCGGCGGGCCGAGGACGGCGGCGGCACGGAGTTCGCTAATGGAACGTCGTTTGCAGCCCCGGTCGTCGCCGGACTGGCCGCGCACCTGTGGACGTTCGACGCCGAGTTGACCCCCCTGCTGATCCGCGGCGCACTGCTGTCGCCGGATGTCGGCGACCCGCGCTTCGGCCTGCGCGGCACGGCCATCGCCGGCATCGATCACGACATGCGCGCCCGCATGTTCAGCGGGGCCGACTTCGGCGACGCGCCCGACCCGCTGCTGGGCGTGGCCGGGCGGTATCCGACGCTGTTGCTCAACAACGGCGCGAACCACGAAGACATCGGCGAAGAATGGCTGGGCAGAGCGCCCGAACTCTACGGCGGCGTGGCAATCTTCAGCGATGTCAGCCCGGAAGTCGACGCCGACGGCACCGAAGACGTCGACGGCGTCGCCAACCTGATCGACAGCGACGCCCACGACGACGGCGTGGTGCTGGTGGGACCGTTCACATTCACGCCGCCCGGCGCTCCGGTTCCGAACACGGCCAGCGTCGAGGTCTACATCGATACTGCGAACAACCAGGAGATCGACCTGGACGGCGGCCGCTACGGCGGCGGCCACGATAGCGAATGTGGCGCGCACCGCCATGACGTGCTGGGCCTGCCCGATGACGACAAGTATGTCTGGGTCAACGGCTTCTTCGACTGGAACGGCGACGGCGATTGGGACGACCCGGACGAGCACGTGTTCACGCTGCGGGCCGACCCGTCGACCTGGCCGATCTCGGGCGGCGTCTACCACATCACGTTCGACATGCCGACCGCGCCATTCTTCTTCTCCGAAACCCACTACGCCCGTTTCCGCTTGGACTACGGCGAGAATCTCGGGCAGGGACTCGCGGCGCCTGGCAACCCGGTTGGGCCGAGCCTCGGGGGCGTCATCGACTACTGGAACGACCCGGGCCTGCCGGGCCTGCCGGGCGCTGCGGTCAAGAACCGCTACGAATCGGACGCGAGCCTCGATTTGTCGTACGGTCTGGCCCAGTTCGGCGAAGTCGAAGACTACGCGTTCGCCGTCGAAGTCCCTCCGCCGACCGCTGTTGGCATCGTCTCGGCCAATCCGCCACTCGACAACCCGTACGTGCCGGGTACGCAACCCTTCCGCGACGTGCTCGACACCGGTGTCGGCGCCACGCTGATCGCGGGCATCGGCGGCGCCGGTACGCTGGCGCAGGGTCCGATTCAATACAGCCCAATCACGGTCACGTTCAGCGCAGCTCCGTCGCCGCCGCCGGCGCCCGACAACATCACCGTCATTTGTACCGGCGGCGCGTGCCCGACCGTCACGGCGGTGAGCGGCAGCGGCCCTGGTCCGTACGAGGTGTACTTGAGCTCACCGATCCCGCCCGGCCACTGCACGACGCTGGTCTTCGCCGGCACCGCAGCCGGGCAAGCGCTGCGGTACCAATCCCAGCCCGGCAACGTCGGCATGGATTCGTTGACCAACACGCAGGATCTGCTCGCGCTGATCCAGGCACTCAATAACGGCGCGGCCAATCAGCCCGCTAACCTGGCGCGCTACAACGTCAACCGGCTCGGTGCCGTCAACACGCAGGATTTGCTGCGGATCATCCAGTTGCTCAACGGCGTCAACACAACCGAGTCGTTCAACGGCGACGGCGTGGCCGTTTGTCCATAGTGGCGGCCCGTTGATGCGCCCAGGGCCCGCCTCGGTTCCGGACTGGCCGGAATCCGAGGCGGGCCTTTTGCTTGGTGAGCGTTGGCCATCCGAGCCTGAAGTTCCCCCGCTTTTTCAAACCGAGTTGCGACATGAGTCTCGCTGTGGCAAGGACTTGCGCCGACCGTGCGCGCGGAGATGAGTTTGCCGGGCGCCACGCTCCGCGCGACGAACCGAGGCGTGCATCGGCACATCGGCCGGCGTAGAATCTGCCGGACGTCTGCGCCGGTAGCTCAGCTGGATAGAGCACGGGATTTCTAATCCCGCGGTCGGGGGTTCGAGTCCCTCCCGGCGCGATGCTGGAATAGCGGTGCAAGGCGGTGCACCACGCTGAGAATTGGCCTTGTTTTCTAGGGATTTCTGCGATCCACGAGCCGCCCGCGTCGAAGCTTCAAGAGTGCACACCGATGCACGCCGCGGCAAGGCAAATGCGCCCTGTTTCGCCATGCTGGCCGCCATGCTCTTTCCCGGCGATGGTTTATCCACCGCGTAAGTACCGGTCGCGAGCTGGCGCTCAGGCACGGGCGACGTGGCCAGGTCGGGTAGCGCGCTCAGCGCGTCGGCCTGCTCACCGATGACCGTGTGCGAGTAGCGGTCCATCGTCAGCGTGATGGTCGAGTGCCGCGCGAGCGACTGAGCCAACTTCGGATGAACCCCACCACGGGCCAGGTTGCTGATGAACGTATGCCGCAGGGCGTGGAAGTCGGCGAACTCTCCGGCGTCATTGCGGTACTCCAGAAAGTCCGACTTGCGCCGACGGCGCCGCTCGGCACAGTCGCCCGTTTCGCGGATCCATCTCGCCCGGGCCCGTCGCAGGTCCGTCCGCAGCATCTCGGCCGGCTTGCCAGGTAGTGTGGCAAACAGCCGAGCCTTAGACGTCAGCTCGCTGTCGCCGACCCAGCGGGCGAGCAGTTGCGCCGTCTCGGGCTTTAGCGGCAGGGTGTCATCACGGCGATGCTTCGAGTAGGCAGCCTTGACCGTGACGGTCGGCGGGTCGGCTTCCAACACCAACGACGCGCGGGTGAGCGAGCGGAGCTCGGATGCCCGCAATCCTGTCTCGGCCGCCAGTTGATACAACACGGCCCGATCCGAGCCGCTCATGCGTCGATAGTTCGGCGAGCTGGCCGCCGTCCGTAGCAGCCGGCGGAGCGCGTCGGCGTCGAGCGCGCGGCGATCATGCCGGCGATCGGTGTTCGCGTTGCCGCCTTGCAGATAGTCGAGCGGGCTGTCCGGGGCGCGGCCATCCCGGACCATCCAGCGGGCGAAGCTCTTGACCGCCTGCAGGTAGTAATTGGACGTAGCCATCGACAGACCTTCGCCGCGCAGCTCAGCCAGAAAAGTCTGCACACGATTGGCGGCCAGGTCGGGCCAGTAGCTGAAACGGCAGCCTTGCAGGATGCGCTCCGTGCGGGCGAGCTGCTTGTCGGCGTGAGCTGCTGTATTGTCCTTGGCGGTCAACGCAGCGTGCCGATCGGTCAAGTGCTCCGCCAACGGGCGCTTGCGATGCTCAGAAAACCGATCGATCAAGCCGGCCTGGCGCTGAGCTGCTCGACGTTCCAGTTCGGCCCCGAGCTGCGCGGTCGCCTTGCGATCGGTGTAGCCGGGTACCTTGCGCCAGCGGTCGCCGTCGTGATACTCGACGTACCACTTGCGCAGTTCCCTGGTGACCTTGCGGCCATTGCGAAGCGTCCTCGAATACGTGTGCCTGAATACGCGCGCCATCGTGCACCTAACTTTCAGGTCGGCATCGTCACACCGCGCCGGATCGCGGCCCTGCGAATTCGCTCCATCGCTGCCAACGACGCATCGCTGGGCCGCACCGTGCCGCGCTCCCAACGCGAGACCGACATCTTGTCCACGCCGATCTGCTCGCCGAACTCGGCCTGCGTCAGCCCGAGGCCTTCCCGCAGCGACGTGATGTAGCCGGGGCTGGGGGGCCGCTCCAAAGCCGACATGGCCAGGGCCCGCAGTCGATCGAGCAGCCGCACCGCCGGCGGCAGAAAAGCCGTCTCGCCCGAGCGGTCCTTGATCACCCAGCGGCCGGGCACCTCGACGAACAGGATCCGCCCGTCGGGCAGCTTCATGGTGTATGGATGATCAGGATGCGAGAGGTGGGCCGGCCGCGGCTTGCCGCCATACCGCCGGTTGGCTCGGGTTGTCGTTGCAGCGGTCGTCATCGTCGTCCTCAATAGATAGTGATGAACACCGTCACGTGGCCGCGGTCGTCCGTATCGAGTACGCACACGAATTCGAGCGCCACGCCATCGGCCGCCGTGCCGCTCAACACCCACTTGGGCCGGTCGAACTCGTCCAAGCCCTGGCCGCGCACGCCGGTCGGTGCGTCGGCGATCGCCAGCACGTCCGGCCAGAACAGGCCTCGCTCGCTCATCCGGTCGACGAAGTGCTGGAGCGGAATGCAGCGGTCGGCCGCTACGCACTCCCGGATGATCGCCAGCGCCCGGCGGGCCTTCGCGTCCATGCTGTCAGCAGTATACATGCGTGTAGAACGCAGTCAAGTTCAACCGCCAGGTGCGGTGCAGGTTTGTTCCCAGTCTACGAAACCGGCGCCTACGAAACCCCGCTCCACGGCCGCGCCAGTGGGGGTTTTGTAGACAGTGGTTTCGTAGACAGAAGAAACTGTTCACTCGGACGGCCGCCAGCGGGTCCGGCTGGCGTGACTTCCAGCACGCCGAACCCGGCCTCTACCAATCGCTGCAACTCGGTTCTTGCCGCGCCCACACTGCCGTAGGCGCGACTTCGCTGGCAAAGCTCCCTCGGCGTGACACTGCCGCCGCGGGCGGCGATCCATTCCACGAGGCTGCGATCGTCGCGCTGGTCGTTGCTTTCTAAGAATAGCCCGTAGACTCGCCTCGCTTCGAGACGGTACCAATCCACGAGCTGGATGGCCGCCTCGATGCTTTCGACGTCGACGGCTTCGCTGTCGCCGAGCGTCGGCATGTCAGCCGCCCATCGAATGAAGTGAATGACGAGGGCCAGCCTCGCGACGTACGCCTCTAGCTTCGACCAGGCAGCACGAAGTCCACCCGTGAGGGCCGCTTGCTCAGCCCCGTGACGGTTAACGAAGCGGATGAAAACCGCTCGCGCTTGAGCATCAAGGGGAACGTTCACCGGGTAAGGATCAGAATCCTCGGCAATGTTCGGATGCAGCTCCAGCAGCCGATCGACGAGCCGTGCGATTGTCGCTTCCAGGGACTGCGGTATGGCGGCATCCGTCCACGTCCGCGGTTTGGCCGGCGGCATCGCCAATAGCAGCCGCGCCGCCAGCCCGTTCTCGACGTGCTCCGATCCGAGAGCCTTGCGTAGCACTTCCGGCTGGATGGCCCCAGTCACGCACACGAACGCTCGGGGCACATAGATCACGCCATCGGCCTTTCGGTCAACCAGCACCGGTTCGGCGCGGAACATTTCCAGCCAGTTCGCCGCATCACCTCCTTTGCCGCCTGCTTTGTACTGGTCGAAACCTCGCAGCCATCCGCTTAGTTCATCACGCGCGACCAGCAGACCACGCGGATTCTCGTTCAGGCGCACGGCGAGCGCCTCACACGTGGTGTCGCCGACCAGGTAGCGGACCGCCGTCGGCCGCTCAGGCTTCGCCGGCGGATCTCCGAAGCCTCGCCGCTTCCAACGAGCTTTCTCGGATTCGTAGTTCGCCAGTTCCGCTTCGTAGGCTTCGGCAATCTGCTTGTGGGCACGCAGTCGCTCGGATTGCTTTTTGCGAATTGGTCGCAGAGCCAGGTCGAAGGCGGGCGACTTGAGCGTGCCGCTGTCTGCCACGACGATGGGCCACAGCACTGCGGGTTCGGTCCAACCTTCCTTCAGCGCGACACGGCGAGTGTTGCCGATCGTCGCTGCGATCATCGCCATGACCGGCTGGACGATCATGACCGGATCGCAGCCGATGGCCTCCGACCCGACGGCTACGAACTCGCGAACAGGTTCAGGCAGAGCATCCACCGGGTATGGTTCGAAATTCTCGCTCGCATCCAGCGGTGGCGCGGGGGCGTGTGGCACGGGCGGCGCAGCTCGTGGCACCGCTGGCCTGACGAACGGGATTGGATCAAGTGGAAGAGGCCTCATACCTCCTCCTGCGAGGCCAGCACTCGGAGCGCCTTAATACTTGGAAGCGATAAGGCCTGCGGAACGCAACGCCCGCAAGTATCCGCAATGGCGAAAGCCCGCGTAGACGATCGGCCGAGGGCGATCAGTTCGAAGCCGCGCTCCTCGTAGGCGTGCACCTCCGCAAGCGGCGCACGCGAACGGAGCGGACAGCCATCGGGCAGGCGGCGTACCAGATTGGTGTTCCAGAGCTTGCAGCGCGGAAACGCTCCCCGGAATTGCAAATCCCGATGGTTTGGTATACGTTCGGTCGTGCGCACGCTCTGCCTCCCAGGGGTTCGAGCTTTACGGCGGCCGGGAGTCGCGTCCCGACCGCCGGCGTTTTATCACCGCGCCCGCCGCACGGCGGGCGGTTCCGTGTTCGGTCGTTGCTGACTCTCCCACGTGGTTCGATCGGGCGCGCCGGCTGCGAGCCAGCCCTCGATTTCGCGAACAGACCAGCGCACCGCGTGGCCGAAGCGCACCGGCCGCGGGAGCTTGCCGGCGGCGTCCATCTGCCGAACTGTCCGCACACACAGCCCCAGCAGCTCAGCCAGGCGAGCGGCGTCGACGGCGAGGGCCTGCTGCTGCGCCTCGGGTTGGTGGCTCACGAGCATTGCCTGACCGCCTTCCTGATCGGCGAATCGCGCGCGACCCGAACGTGTATACCGAGACTCTGGAGCGACGCGATCCGGAGCTTCTGATCGACGAGGTCACGGCGGCGGATCGCATCGACCAGCGCGATGAACTCTACTACCGCATCTTGAATTCGTGATTGGCCCACTATTCTTGGGCGAGTGTCGGCCAGGTGTCGGGCGGATTGTTGTGAGAATGCCTTGTTTGACAGGCTTTGGCGGTTTCAGGTGTCGTCTGAAGTGTCGGGCGACACCTGTCGAGGTCGTCGTCCACGGCGACGATCGTTGCTGCGCTGCTGCAACGCGTCGCGGGCCATTTTGTACCTCGGCCACGAGTACAGCGTTGTGCGGGCCACGCCGGCCGCCTTCGCGATTTTCGTGTCCGTCCACTCTGGATGATCAGCGAGTAGCCCGAGGGCCATCGCTTCGCGGCTGGGACGCGGAGCTAGCTGGCCCGCAATCTCACCGTCGGCAGCGACGAAACGCGCGTCGACGACCGGCGAGGATCCCTGGGCAAGGTTGGATTTGATGAACTCGCGAGCGCGGGCGTACTCTTGTTCCATCTTCGCTTCGACGTACTGCAATGGGGTTCCAGCCGACAGAAAGCATTGCAGTCGCGCGTCGGCGTCGCGGAGCAGGCGCTGCATCTTGCGCGCGTCACGGAGCCACGTTCGGATGGAGCGGTCTTCGGGTACATGCTGCACCAGCTCGCTTGACCAGGCGCCCACGGTGACTGCAGCGGCACCATGCGCAGCCGTGTGCGCGCTCGGTGCGAATTCGCCGAAGAGCGGGATCGGGCTGTCAGCAACCGTCACGAACATTCGACCGAGCTTGGTCTCGCGGAGCAGTCGGTTCGCTAGGAGCAGCGCTTCGAGCGCGGCGTCTGCATGCTCGGCGATCGCGGGGATGGCGCCGTCCAGTCTGTCAGCGAGTCGTGGCGCTGAACGACAACCGGAAGCGTGCTTATGCGCCGAAGAGATCGCCGATCGGAGGCTTTCGGACTCGTGGAGCGCTCCTAGGGTGAACTCGTGCAACTCCTCGAGAAGCTGCAGCTCCTCGGGCTCCGCTGCTGCCTCAGCTTCGTCGGCGGCCCGAGCGCGCCAGTAGTCGTCGCCACGGTCGGTTTTATTTCGTTGGCTCACTAGTCTGCAGAGGGTGTCGAATTGCGGGAGGGGTTCTCTGGACCTGAGGAGTTCAGCTTTGATCGGCATGTTTGCGGACGGTCCGTCGAGGTCTGCGTGTTTCGCAAGCGCTCGCAGACCGGGAACGAACCTCCACCACGGTACGCGTTCCGAGTGATTGACCCGCAGTCGAAGGAGCGCCAGGCGTGTTGATGGGCGACCGTGAGGCTCGTCGCGCGCATGACTGCCGAGAACGAGCATCTTCGCGATTGCGTAATCAGCGGCGCGGGTGTCTTGTGGCATGTCCTTACCCGTTTCTGACCGTTGGCCCGGACGGCGCTGCGGCAACGGGTAAGGTCAATCCGCAACACCGTCCGGGGCGCGGCACGTGGCATACGTGTCGCCCGGTCAGACTACGATCATGCGCGCTGCCGCGGCCGGCGGCAACTTGCGCGCGCTATTCCGCGTGCCGGGCGTAGCGCCGGCGACGTCGGTCCTGCCACTTCTGGCCAATCAGCTCGCTCGCAGCGGGCTTGGCCGCGGCGATCGGCTCGGCCTGGGCCTGGAGCGCCCGGGCGCGAGCGGCTTCCCGGTTGGCCTCGCGGCGCAGCCGATCGCGGCCGCGCTCGACGAACACTCGCACGATGTGGCCCAAGGCGAAGCGATCGTCGTAGCTGAGCTCGGGCAACTCCGCAGCCAGCGTCTCGACCAGTTCGGCGACGCGTACCTTCGCCGCAGCGTTCATCGCGTCACCGTCCGATCGCACAGCGGCTTGCCGCGCAGTCGCTTGGGCAAGCCGACGACGCGAAACGTCGGCGCGAACATCGCGGCGTCGCGGGCGCGGCGGACCATATGGGCGACGGCCAGGACGACGTCGCAGCGGTCGGACTCCGGCAGCTCGGGGAACAGGTCGAGCAGTACGGCCGTGAGCTGGGCACGGCGCAATTCTAGATCAGGCGTCATGTTGCACCGCCTTTCCCGTGTCGTCGTCGGTGAAACCGATGCGCTGCATGACCTTGCGAAACTGCCGGTCGTAGTCGCGCTGCGTGCACCACTCGCCGAATTGCCAGACAGCCTTGGCCCGCTCTTCCCCCTTGAGCGCGAGCAGTTGGCACATGGCAACCGCCAGGTAGAAGCGCGGGCAGCCCTCGCCGGCGAACTTTTCAATCTCGATGGCCAGCTCGGCGATGTGGTTTTGCGTGCCGAAAAGCTCCTTGAACTTCCGCCAGGCGGTCGGGCGGGTATAGACGCGGTTGTTGTCGTTGTCACGCATCGGACACCGCCTTTCCCGCATCGGCGTCGCTGTTGGCACCGCCGAGGAACGGATCGTTTGCGTTGAACACTACGCCCGTCAGCGCTTCGATCGCTGGGACGAGTTCGTCGTGACCGGCGAGCTTCAGCAGGCAAGCCAGGTCGATCGCCGTGCGGCCGCTGCGGTCCACGCCGCTGGAGACGATGTCCTCGCATGATCCGCGCTCGTGGTCGAGGACCGTCAGTCGCACAAACCGGACGATCGTGCCCATGACGTCGCGCTGTCCGTCGGGGCCGAGTTCGGCGAACCGCGACCAGACACGGTCGCGCAGGGTGATTTCGGATGTCATGCCGACACCGCCTTTCCGTCGCCGGCCTCGCCTTCGTCGAAGCCGATGCGCCGCATCGCGTCGAGGAAGTCCCGATCAGACACGACAGGTTTCTTGGCTGGGGACTTGCGTGTGCGATGCGGGCGGTGAAGCTGCAGAAAGCTACGGAGCGCACCGGGCAATTGCTTGGCCTCGACCACGCCCAAGCGACAGGCTCGTCGATCGTCTCCATATGAGTCTGGGATTTCCCTCCGGATGCACGGCGTGTGCACGATGGTTGAGATGTGCTCGCTGATGTCCCCGTCGCACTTGGGACAGCGGCTGTACGGCGCGATGTCGAAGTCAGGCTTCGGCATGGTGACCTCCTGCCGGCCGGGTGACGGCCGGACGAATCCCCGCGCAGCCTGACGCGATCTGGCTTATCCGCCCACAGGGAGCGGCACGGCCCTCGCGGGTACCGACAGGTCGCGCCAGGTTGCTCGGGTGATTACAACTCGGGGTCAACGGTAGGACTCCTGTGATTCATAAGCGCCGGCCAGCCTACCGCGGCCGGGGGGCGATGCAACGAAAATCCGCCCTATGCATGAAAACGGTTTATTCAGGTGTGGCAGCCACGGCCGGCGGGCCGGGAAGCGGCCACAGAGGCAGTCCTGAGTGCTGAGTCCTGAGTCCTGAGTCGGCAACCGGACCCCGACCGCGGTCCGTCGCGGCCGGGGTCCATGAACCGGTCCACGGGTGACGATGGCGATTATGCCTGCGCTGCCCGGGGCTCGCTACGGTCAGCGTTGGCTGACTCCAGCCGCGTAAGGTAGGTCCGGACGAGGGCGGGGTTCTGGCGGCAACGCCGAAACCAGTGCCGGATTCTGCTGCGGTTGACGCCCAGCAGCTTGGCCAAGTTCTTGGTGAGATGGCGCTGGTTCATGGCCACTTCGAGCCTGTCGTGCTCGGCGCGGAGCTGGGCGAGTCGCAACTCCTCGCCGGGCAGGTAATGGCCGCGCTTGTGGGCCTCGACGATCAGTTCGCGGATGCGGCCGGCCACCAGGTCGCGCGTTTTCTTGATCGTGACGGCGCTGCCGTCCTTGTCGTAGCCGTGGCTGAGCAAGTAATGGGCGGCCTGCAGCAGGCGCTGCAGCTCGCTGGTTGCTGGCGGGTAGTCCAGGACGTGCTCGTAGGCGTGGTCGAAGCACTCATTGACGTAGCGGCGCGGGTCTCGTTCGTAGAGGCTCGGCTGCTGCTCACCGCACATGGAGCAAACGAAGCCGGCGGGGTCCGGCGGCCGCACAGCCGACCACAACACCAGCTTCGCCGGCTTATTCTTGCGTGGCACAGTTCGTTCATCGTAGCCGCTAAAACAGGACCTGCGACGCGCCGAACTGCACGCCCTCGAACACCTTAATGTCGGCATCGCCGAGCAGGCGCTCGGGTAGACGCCGGCGGCGCCGTTGCCGGGAGCGGCGCTCGTTTCGATCCATGTTGCGGATGTAGGTCTCCCACTGAGCCAGCGTTCGTTCGCACGGGGCGTGCGGCATGGGGCATCCCTCCTTCTCCTGCGTTTCTTCTTACGCTTCGCCGCGCAGGAACTTGGCGAGCGGGTCGTTCTGGTCGTCTGGCTGAATGCTGAGGCCTGCCCGTGCTGAGGGAGACAGACCGAAGCGATCGCCCAGCTTGATGACGTAATCGAGGGCCTTGAATCCGGCGGTGACCTGGGGCGCGATGGCCAGGAATCGCACTTCGCCCTTGTCGTTGCGGATGGTGACGGTGCTTCCGTGCTCGTCTGCCCAAGCGAC
>Ga0187892_10008433_pt1 | contig 14111 bp, 13 predicted proteins | sample MA1701073metaG_FD_139345 | JGI IMG/M metagenome (GOLD analysis project Ga0187892, IMG submission 139345) | Bio-ooze microbial communities from a basaltic lava cave in the Kipuka Kanohina Cave System on the Island of Hawaii, USA - MA170107-3 metaG ...
AAATGACGTCCCGGAGGATCCACCCCGCCGTCCTGATCACGGGCATCGTCGCGGCGGTATTCCTGCTGGGGGTGATGCTCGTGGCGTACGTCTCGATGCGGAATCGGGCCGACCACGAAATCTGCGGCGCGAACCTTCTGGTCATCTACCGGTCGATCTGCACGGGGGACCTCCTCGATTCGCCCCGGTGGGACGCCGCCCCGACGGGCCGCTACTTCCTCGCCAACCCGAAGGCCTGGCCCACGCGCCAGCATCTGCCCATGGACCTGTCCTGCCCCGTCCGGAACGTCCCCGGCGACCTCGACTACCGCGGCCCGGCGGTCTCGCTCCGGAAGCTGAAGAACGAGGACCCGATCTGCGCAGACCGAGTCGGCAACCACGGCGCCGGCAAGGGAGGCAACGTCCTGCTCAGGACAGGCGCGGTCCACGCCTGCGACGAGAAGGACGCCCTCTGGCTCCGCGCCGCCGAAACCACCTCCGACTAGCCGCGAATGTCCGATGTCGGATGCCCGATAAAGATCCGAATACGAAGACCTCGGCCTTCGTTTGTTGCGGGTATCCGGCATCCGGCATCTGACATCTGACATCTGACATCTGGCTTCGGGCTTCGGGCATCTGAAATCTGGAATCTGGAATCGGGAATCTGGGCTATACTCCCTCGGGTCCATGCACAAGGTCATCGCCTTCTGCGACGAAGAAAAAGGCTGTCCCCTCTACAAGAAAGACTCTCGCCTCGAGTTCGCTCTGCCGACGGTCATCGGCATGGAGGGCGTGCCGATCTGCGCGGTCGCCGTGGCGGCGCTCGAGAAGCCGGCCGAGAAGATCGCCTCGGGGCAGGCGAACACCGCGTACGCGCATACGTTCTGCGGCGGGTGTCCCGCGGGCAAGGCCTGGTGGAGCTTCGACCCTCTCAAGAAGGAGACCGGCACGACCCTTTCGCCCGCGGCCTCCCAGTTCATCCTCCAGAGCATCCAGAAGATGAAGCTCTTCGCCGGGGTCCACGAGGCGAAGCTCGCGCGCGTCGTCCGGCTGATCAAGGGCACCCGCGTGCCCGCCGGGCGGTCGATCATCACGCGCGGCGTCCCCGGCGAGGCGTTCTACGTCGTCCTGGAAGGCGAGTGCGAGGTCGTGCAGCAGGACGAGGGGGGCGTGGAGAGCGTCCTGGCCGTCCTCCCCCCCGGCGAGTGCTTCGGAGAGATGTCGCTCATCACCGGGGAGCCCGCCTCGGCCACCGTGCGCGCCAAGGACGACGCCACGGTGCTCGTCATCACGAAAGAGAACTTCAACGCGATGCTCGCCATCGCGCCCGAGGTGGCCATGACGCTCGCCCGGATCCTCGCCCACCGGCTGGCGAAGACCGGCCGGCAGGTCGTGGAGGAGCTCAAGAAAGGCCTGATCGGTCGCCTCGACCTCATCCCCCCGGCCGAGCTCATCCAGGCCATGAACGTCAACAGCCAGACCGGCATGCTCATCGTCCAGAACGCCGACAAGAGCCTCACGATCTACATGCACGACGGCCAGATCCACGAAGTCCAGATGGGGGACAAATCCGGCGAGGAGGCGTTCTTCGAGTTCCTGAGCTGGGCCAAGGGCCAGTTCCGCTTCGAGCCCGTGCGCAAAGAGCAGCCCCTGCGGCAGGTGCGGACGGACACGATGGGCCTGCTCCTCGAGGGCATGCGCCGCGTCGACGAGTTCAAGCAGACGGGGATGTGGAAAAAGTCGTAGCGGGCGCACGCCACGATCAGGGTGGAGGCGCCGAGGCAACGCACGCCGCCGTGAGAGGTTAAGAAATCGTCTCGTCTCTTGGGGTTCGGACGATTTCTTGAAGTTCTTCCTTTGGTTCTTCGAATCGTCCGAGCCCCAACGAACGAGACGATCTCAAGGGGTTAGCAGACCGCGTGAGTCATTTCAGACCACCCTGAACATGGCTTGGCGTCGTAAGCGGGGGGGGGAATCTCTGGCGCGGCGGGCGCCGGCCGCGGTACGATCGCCCCGGTGAAATCCGCGCTCCTCGCCCTGTCGCTCCTGGCCGCTCAGGAAGAACCCAATCCTCTCGCGGGCGCGATCGATTTCCACTGCCATTCCGGGCCGGACGCGCTGCCACGCTCGCTGAACGACCTGGAGCTCGTGCGGCTGGCCAAACGCTCGGGGCTCCGCGGTCTCGTCCTCAAGAACCACTTCACGATGACCGCCGACCGCGCCGCGCTGGCAATGCAGGAGGTCGGCGGCGGCATCGAGGTTTTCGGCGGCATCGCCCTCAACCGCGCGGTCGGGGGACTTAACGCCGAGGCGGTCCGGAAGATGGCGCAGTTCGAGGGCCGACGCGGAAAGGTCGTCTGGCTTCCGACTTTCGACGCCGAGAATCACGTCAAGCACGCCAAGGAGAGCCGCCCCTTCGTCTCCGTCGTCAGGGACGGCGCGCCGGTCCCAGAGCTGACGGAGGTGTTTAAACTGATCGCCGAACACGATCTCGTCCTCCAGACCGGCCACGCTTCGGTCGCCGAGTGCGCGGTCCTCATCGAGGCGGCGAAGAAGGCGGGCGTGAAACGGATCCTGATCACCCACGCGATGGCCGACCCCATCAACGCCGGGGAGGCGGACCTCAAGCGGTTCGCCGGGATGGGGGCGCTCATGGAGTGCGTCTGGGCAACGCACCTCGCCGGCCCGCACGCGCCCTCCCCTTCCGGCCGCGCCCAGACGCGGGTGACGGTGGCGGACTACGCAAAGGCGATCAAGGCCGTCGGGGCGGAGCACTTCGTCCTCTCGTCCGACCTGGGCCAGCAGCTCAACCCGGTCCACCCCGACGGCCTGCGCGCGTTCATCCTCGGCCTGAAGGCGGAGGGGTTGACCGAGCGCGAGGTGGACCTCGTGGCGCGCAAGAACGCCGCCCGTCTCCTGGGGCTGGACCGCTAAGTGTGTCACCGTGAAAAAGTAAAGAACTGATTCACCACAAAGGCACGAAGACCACGAAGGAAGAGCCGAAGAGCATCTCCGCAGCGGGTTCCTTTGTGCGCTTTGTGTCTCTGTGGTGAAACCCGTCTTTAGGAATTCAGTTGGTCTGACTTAGAACTGGAACAAAACTCGGCCGTTCACCCGTAAAAGGTGCACACAAATTGTCACTCCGGCGCGGATCGGCCGACAGTGCATAGCCCATGCGTGGCCCATCATTTGCGATGACCTCAAACGGTGCGCGCCCCGGAGATGGCCGGGGCGCCCACGCGGGGAATCCCCGGCGAGGGTACGGTCATGACCACGACTCATAGGACGGTCGAGCGGGAGACGGCCGCGGCGAGGGCGCCGCTCGTCCGCCGGGGGATGTCCGAATGCCGGCTCTGCGCGTTTCGGTGCGGCGTCGACCGCCGATCCGGCCCGGCCGGCACCTGCCGCTCGGATGCCGTCTCCCGCATCTTCTACGAAGGCATCGAGTGGGCGGGCGAGGACGGCCTTGTCCCCACCTACGTCGTGAGCCTGAGCGGGTGCAACCTGAGCTGCTCGTTCTGCCTCACGGGCGATTCGAGTCAGGACGGACGCGCGGGCATTCCCCTCGACCCCGATGCCCTGGCGGCCCGCATCTGCGCCCGGACACCCCAACTCCGAAGCGTTACCCTCCTCGGCGGCGAGCCGTCGATCCACCTGGACGGCGCCCTGGAGATCGCCGCTCGCGTGCCCCGAAGCCTCCCGTTCGTCTGGAAGACCAATGCCTACGCCTCGCCGGAAGCGCTCGCCCTCCTCGAGGGAGTGCCCGACGTGGTCCTCGCGGACTACAAGTTCGGCAACGATCTCTGCGCCGGCCGGCTGGCGCGCGTGCCCCGGTACACGGAAGTCGTGAGAGCCAACCTCCTCTGGGCGCACCGCCTCTCCCGGCTCGTCGTGCGGCACCTCCTCATGCCGGGACATGTCGAGTGCTGCTTCGCCGGTGTGGCGGCCTGGCTGGTGAACGAGCTTCCGGAGGCCCCCCTTAGCCTCATGACCGGGTACCTCCCCGTCCACCGCGCCGCGACGGATGCCGTCCTGGGACGGACGAACCGCGGGGACGAATGCCGGCGCGCGCTTGAGATCGTTCGATCCCGCGGGCTGCGGACCGTCCCGTGGACCCTGGCTCCTTCCGTCGGCCCCCCAACTGCGCCGGTCGAGGGAAGGCCCGACGAGATCTGGATCGACCGCGAGGGAAGGATCTGCGTGGACTCCGCTTCGCGCGAACTGGTCGCCGCCTTGAGACGCCTGGGCGAGGGGTTCGCCCCGAACGTGTAGGAGACGACGCTTGAAAAGGACGCGAACCGCGCTCGAGGAAATCGAGGTCCTGATCCGCGCGAGGTATCCCCTCCTGTACATCGTCTCGTGGGAGGAACAGCGCGTCCAGGACTGGCTGGTCGAAGTCGCCCGGAAGCGCAACAAGCGCGTCTTCGAGTGGTCCTTCACCACCGGAATCGTTCCCGCCGGGACGTCCGTGCAATCCCAGCGCCCGCGCACCTCCGCCACCAAGGACCCGGTGGCGGCGCTCGACCACGTGATCGACCAGGTGGAGCCCGCGATCTACCTGTTCAAGGACCTTCACCCCTTCCTGACCCGAAACAACTTCGCGGCGATCCGGAAGCTGAAGGAAATCGGGACGCAGCTCAAGAACAGCACCAAGACGATCGTCCTCGTCTCCCCGACGATGGAGCTCCCTCCCGAGCTGGAGAAGGAAGTGACGGTGATCGACTTTCCCCTGCCCGAAGCGCGGGACATCTCGGCGCTCCTGGATCGCATCCTCCAGGACGTGAAACACCAGCCGGGCGTCAGGGTCGACCTCCCGCCCCAGTCTCGGGAACGGCTTCAGAAGGCGGCGCTCGGCCTGACGCTGTCCGAGGCCGAGAACGTCTTCGCCAAGATCCTGGTGACCGGGGGAAGGCTGGGCGAGGAGGATCTCGAGGCCGTTTTTTCAGAGAAGCGGCAGATCATCCGGAAGAACGGGCTCCTGGACTATTGCGAGACCGACGCCCGCTTCGAGCGGGTCGGCGGCCTGCACTCCCTGAAGGAATGGCTCCGGAAGCGCGCCCTCGCGTTCGCGGACAAGGCGAGAGACTTCGGGCTCCCTCCCCCCAAGGGGCTCTTCCTGCTCGGCGTCCAGGGATGTGGGAAGAGCCTCTGCGCGAAGGCGGTGTCCCGGTTGTGGGGGATGCCGCTCCTCAGGCTCGACGTCGGGCGGATGTTCGGAAGCCTCGTCGGCTCCTCGGAAGAGAACATGCGCCGGGCAATCCAGGTCGCCGAATCGATCGCGCCCGTCGTGCTGTGGGTCGACGAGATCGAGAAGGCCATGGCCGGCGCCCGGTCTTCCGGAAGCACCGACTCCGGCACCGCGGCGCGCGTCTTCGGCACCTTCCTGACCTGGATGTCCGAGAAGACGTCCAGCGTCTTCGTCATCGCCACCGCGAACGGCATCAGCGAGCTCCCGCCCGAGCTCCTCCGGAAAGGGCGCTTCGACGAGATCTTCTTCGTGGACCTCCCCGACGAAGAAGAACGTCGCGAGATCTTCCGGATCCACCTGACCCTCCGCAAGCGCGATCCCTCCGAATTCGACCTCGACGGGCTGTCCCGCGAGGCCTCCGGATTCAGCGGGGCGGAAATCGAGGAAGCGATCGTGTCGGCGCTCTACGATGCGTTCTCCGACGACGTGCCGCTTTCGAGCGCGCACGTGCAAAAGGCGCTCCGCGAGACCGTCCCCCTCTCCCGCACGATGGAGGGCGACCTGAATCGCCTCCGCACGTGGGCGGAAGGCAGGGCCCGCCAGGCGACGCCGAGAGATCGCGCCGTGATCGAGCCCCGTCGACGCATCGAAATGGAGGAAACCGCATGAGTGCCGTAGTCGTCGTCCTCGCTCCAATCGTCGTAGCCTCCTGGCCGGTCCTGGCGTCCGCCGTCGTCGCGGCGGCGGCCGCCGCAGGCTTCCGCGTGGCGAAAAGGGAGGCCCCGCGCGCAACCCAGGTCGCGAAGCGTTCGATCGAGCTATCGATCAAGAATGCGGAGGTCGTGGAGGACTCGCTTTCGCCCGATCAGGAGCTGGCCGTCGAGCGTGACGGCGTTCGGGTGATCTTCTCCCGCGACGCGCGCGGCCGCTTCCGCACGTGCGTGGAAGGGGATTTCTCCGACGAGCGGCTCCGCGCCATCGGCGCGGATCTGTCCGGGCGGGTCATCCAGCAGTACGTCTACCGCCGGCTCTCGCGGGAGCTGGAACAGGCGGGCTTCACGACGGTCGCCGAGGAACGGGCCCCCGGCGGCGCCCTCCGCCTCCACGTCCGGCGCTATCAGGAGTGAGCCATGGAACCGCATGACCTCGAAATCGAAATCGGAAAGGACGGGCGCGTCCGGGTCAGGACGGCGGGCGCGAAGGGAAAGAGCTGCCTGGAGTACATCCGCTTCGTGGAGCGCATCGTCGGAGCGGCCGGGGGCGGGAGCTGACGGCGGAATACTACGAGCCGGACTCGAAGGTGGAGATCGATGGGGCTCTGGAACGGCGGCAGAGTCTGCGGCGCGTGGAGTAGCGGATGAAATGCCCGAAGTGCGGTCTCGCCCGTCCGCTGGACGATCGGCTCTGCCGCCGGTGCAAGTACGTTTTCGACGAGGACCGGTTCGTGAGCCTGACGCCGCCGCGCGCCTCCGACCGGACGATGCTCCAGCGGGTCGTCAACCTTGAGAGATTTCGGCGGCCATTCGAGTGCCTTCAGGGAATCCGGACGGCCCCGTGGGTCCCGGTCCTCGCGTCGCTGGTCCCGGGGTTGGGTCACGCCCTTCTCGGTCGGCCGTGGAAAGGGATCTTCTACCTTGTCTTGGTGGCGCTCATCGGCGGCTTGAGCGTCCACTTCTTCTCCGGGACGTACGGCCAGATGCTCTTCGGCCTGGCCGTGTCCGCCCACGCCAGCTGCGTCCTGGACGCCAGCCCCTGGGGCCGATCCCCCCGGGCGACGCCGCGGATCCTGGCGATGGCGGCCATCCTGACAGGCCTGCTCTTCCTCTACTGGCCGCTCCTGCAGACCTTGGCGAACTTGTTCGTGAGCCCGGAGCGGAGGCAGGGGGACACGGACGGGGGTCCGCCGATTCAGGCGCTTGGCGGCGAGCAAATTGCTGTAATGGCCATTCTCTTTGCTGCGTCGACCGCAATCTCGACGTGGGTGAGCCGGCGGCTGTCGTCCGGGGAATCGTAAGGGGGGACGCGTGGGACGCTTCTCGAACCTTGAATACGACGGTCATGACCCGCTTCGCGAGGCGCGTCCCGCTTTTGTGCAAGAGACCCGGGACGAGGGGTATTACCTGGAAGCCGCTGACGGCGAGTATCGGGCGGCCCGTTTCGATCGGGCGCTCCGGTATTATTCGCGGGCGCTGGAGTACAACGCGAACGTCCACGCCGCCTGGGTCGGTCAGGTCCAGATGCTGATCGAGCTCGGGGAATTCGTGGAGGCGAAGCTCTGGGCGGACAAGGCGCTGGAGGTCCACCGGGACCACCCGGAGATCCTCTCGGCCAAGGCCGTCGCCTGGGCGCGCCTTGGAGACACCCGGCGCGCGGTCGCGCTGTCGGACGCGGCGCTGTCCCAGCGCGGGGCCACGCCGACGGTCTGGCTGGCCCGTGGGGAGGCGCTCCTGGCGGACGGTCAGGCCAACGACGAGCACTGTCTCGAGAAGGCCGCGGCGGAGGCCCTGCAGAACTGGTTCATGCAGCTCCGGATCGCGCGGGTGCTCCAGGCCTACCGGCGCTTTGCACGAGCGATGAGCTGGGTGACGAAGGCTCTGAAGCAGGAGCCCGGGGCGCCGTTCGTTCACCACACCCTCGGAGACTGCCAGGATGCGCTGGGCTTCGGCACGAGCGCCGCGAGATCGTACCGCCGTGCGCTCGCGCTCGACGGGGCGTTCAGCCTTTCCCGCGCCGCGCTGGACCGTCTCGAGGGCCGGGGGCTTCTCGGCAGGGTATGGTGCGCGGTCGCGGGAGCGTTTCGGTGGGGGGTGGAGGCGTGACCCTGTCCGAGCTCTTGCGGACGGCCCGGGCGAAGAACGCCTCGGACCTTCATCTCATCGCGGGACTCTCGCCCGCGCTGCGGGTGAACGGGGAGATCATCCTGCTGAACCTCCCGCCGCTGGAGGCGCCCGAGTTGCGCCGCATGGTCGCCGACATGCTGAACGACGAACAGAAGAAGCACTTCGAGAGGGAGCGGGAGCTCTGTTTCTCGCTCATCGACGCGGCGCGCGCCCGCGCCCGCGTCACCGTCTACTTCCACGCGGGCAACCCGGAGGTCTCGGTCCGCCTGTGCACGTTCGAAATCCCGGATTCGTTCACGCTGGGGCTGCCCTCGATCATCGACGACCTCGCGCGCAAGCCGAACGGCCTGGTGCTGATCGCCGGGGCCACGGGGGCGGGAAAGACCACGACGCTCAACTACATGGTCGACCTCATCAACCGGGAGCGGCGGTGCAAGATCGTCACGATCGAGGACCCGGTCGAGTACGTGCACCGCCCGCAGAAGGCGCTGATCGTCCAGCAGGAGGTCCACACCGATACGCTCTCGTTTTCCCGCGCGCTCGTCCACGTGCTCCGGCAGAATCCCGACGTGATCGTGATCGGCGAGATGCGCGAGCTCGAGGCGATCGCGACGGCGCTGACGGCCGCGGAAACCGGCCACCTGGTGCTGGCGACGCTTCACACGCCCAACACGATGCAGACCGTGGAGCGGATCACGGCGGTCTTTCCCGGCGACCAGCAAAAGCAGATCATCCTCCAGCTGGCCAACTCGCTCCAGGCGGTCATCACGCAGGATCTCATCCCTCGGGCGGACCGGAGGGGGCGGGCGCTGGCCTACGAGGTGATGGTGGCCAACGCGGCCGTCCGGAACACGATCCGGGAGAACAACCTGCACCAGCTCTACAACCAGGTGGAGACCGGCCGGAAGGACGGGATGAACACCCTGGACCAGTGCCTGCAGGACCTGTATCAGCGGGCCGTTATCACGTACGACGCGGCGCTGTCGCGGGCCCGCAGCCCGGATCGCTTCGCGCGGCGCGCCGACATCCAGGTGTCCCGCGACGCTTCGCTCCCCTGCCCGCGCCGGTAGGGGTCAGTTCTTCACCGGCATGACGATGAAGGTGGTCGGCCCCGCCGGGTGCGGCAGCGGGGTTACGCGGAAGCAGTTGGTGATCGCTCTCACGCCCGCCCACGCCAGGCGCGCGACGTCCGGCAGCAGGACCGCGGCCGCGACCAGGCCCGCCGCCCACCAGGCCGCCCGGTCTCCCATGAAGTGGCGCAGCGGGACGATCGCCAGCGGCGCCAGGCAGACGCCCAGCCGGCGCCCTTCCCGCTCGAGGAAGAGCGCCTTCCACCCGCCGAACCGGGACGTCTCGATCTCCGGCAGGTACTTGTCCACGATGACCAGGAGGGTGTTGACCTGCAGGAACGCGAGCGAGAGCATCACGAAGCGCAGCGAGACCGCGTCGAGCACGCACGCCATCGCGGCCGTGAGAAGCGCGCCCAGCATGACCGGGTCGCGCCAGAAATACCCGTGCCGCAGCTGCTCCGACGCTTCGGCGGGCTCGCCCGCCAGGAGCCACCGGCACAGCCTCACGTCGGGGAGGAAGCACACCGCGGCCGCCAGGATGGCCAGGGGCTTGAGCACTTCGGGGCCGTTGAACTGGCGGACGAGGAGGAGCGCGCCCACCAGGGTGCAGGCCGCCAGGTTCACGAAGTCCATCGCCAGGCTCGAGGCGAAGACGCTCGCGTGCACCCCGCGCCCCCAGCGCGAGGACCAGCCCTGCTCCATGGCCCGCGCCGCCATGGCCACGGCCGACAACTGCGTCACCGCTACCACGAGGAGGGTCAACGCGAACGGCGCCCGCGGGAGGAAGAAGAGGACGGCCGTGGCGCACAGGCACGCGAACCGGATGGGGTCTTCAATGATGTACCGATGCCGGTGGATCCGGCCCGGGTCCGCGACGCGCGATCCCCCCATGGTCAGGCCTCCCTGGTTTCCCTACATCATTATACGACGCCCCCTTCGACTGCAATATTGCAATCAACCCAACACGCACTGGGAGCCTGGCCCCTCCGAGGGACCTTCACGCGACAAGATCTACCTTCTTGAAATCGTCCGAACCCCCACGGACTGAGAGCTCGGCCCCTCGGGGGTTGGCTCACGTGACGAGGTCTCACCTCGGAATCGTCTCGTGGTTCGGGGTTCGGACGATTCCGAAAGAATCTTCTTGAAATCGTCCGAACCCCAAATGGCGAGACGATTTCAAGAACTTCGGCTCTATTGACTCCTAATTCAGGACGGGGCTAGAATGCGGCCATGCGGATCTCCCTCGAGGTGTTCGGGATCCCTTCCGAAGCCGCCGGCGGGATGCGCCGCACCGTCTACGAGTCCTACGAACGGTTCCTCCACCGCAATGGCGGCAGCGGCCCCTGCACCACTCTGGGCGTCCGCGGCGGCACGTGCCCCCTGACGGGCCGGAGCTACCTTCACGTCCGGGTCGAATCTCCTCGCGCCGTGGAACTCGAGGCGATCCAGCGCTTCTCCGACTCGATCTACGCCGCCCACCCCCTCCGCGAGGACGAAGCGGTCCGCTCCAACCGCGGCGTCCACATCGAAGATTCGTCCCGCGCCGCCGCCGAAGTCGACGCTCTCGATACCGCCGACCTCCGGGACGAGGAACTGTCCTGCTGGATCTGCAGCCGGTTCGACGGGGAGGAGTACCTCGACCACGAGTCGGGCGCCGCCGCGATTCTCGAGGTGAAGTGCGAGGATCCGTCCCGCATTCCCCTGTGCACCGTGTGCCTCAAACTGCTGCACGACCGCCGGCTCATCGAGTAGCGGCCGGGGAGTGACATGCCGCGCCTCACGGTGACCGGCCCGGACGGCCAGGAGTACCCTTTCGAGTTCGAGAATGGCGTCATCTCCATCGGGCGCGCGGAGTCCAACTCGATCGTCGTCGAGGACGACGCCTGCGAGCCCGAGCACTGCGTCATCGAACCCCAGCCCGACGGACGCTACAAGCTGATCGACCTGGAGACCAAGGCGGGCCTCGAGGTCAACGGCAAGAAGGTCAACGTCCACTTCCTCGAAAACAAGGACCGGATCTACCTGGGCGACGTGTCGATCCTGTTCGAGGCCGAGGCGCCGCCGCCCCCTCCCGCGCCGCGGTTCCGCGTGTCCCGCCGCCGGGGGCGGGTCCTCATGCGCCGGCTCGCGCCGCCCTCCGCGCCGCGCCCTACGTCCCCCGAAGGCCTCCCCGACGAGCCCCGGGAGGAGGTGCCCTACGAGGCGATGGAGCTCGAGCGCGAGAACCTCTACCGGATGCTCGAGATCAACAAGATCCTCACGTCCGAGCACCACCTGAAGAAACTCCTCGAGCTCATCATGGACTCCGTCATCGAGCTCACCGGGGCGGAGCGCGGCTTCCTCATCCTCAAGGAGCACGAGAACCTCGTCATCAAGGTCGCCCGCAACTTCGACCGCGAGTCCATCAGGAAGCCCGAGTTCAAGGTCAGCCACTCCGTCGCCGAGGAAGTCATCCGCACGGCGAAGCCGCTCCTCTCCGCCGACGCGATCAGCGACCCCAGCCTCGCCGCCGTCAGCATCGCCGAGCTCAAGCTCCGGTCCCTCCTCTGCATCCCCCTCCGGGCGCGCGACCAGACCGTCGGCTGCGTCTACATCGACAACCGCTTCGAGACGGGCATCTTCCGCGAGGACGAGCTTCCGCTCCTCGAGGGCTTCGCGGACCAGGCGGCCATCGCGATCGAGAACGCGCGCCTCTTCGAGGAGAACCTCCAGAAGCAGGATGAGCTCAAGCATTCGAAGGAGGAGATCGAGCGCCTCAACGCCCAGCTCAAGGAAAAAGTCGAGAAGCAGTACGTCGAGCTCTCGAAAGTGAAGCAGGACCTGATCTCGCGGCAGAAGGACGTCCCTCTCAAGCACGACTTCAGCCAGATCATCGGGAACTCGCGCGCCATCAAGGACGTCTTCTCCGTCCTGGACAAGGTCATCGACACCGACGAGTCGATCTTCGTGCATGGGGAGAGCGGGACGGGCAAGGAGCTCGTCGCGCGCGCGATCCACTTCAATTCGGCGCGGGCCAAGCACGGGAAGTTCGTGAGCGAGAACTGCTCCGCGATCCCCGACACGCTCCTCGAGAGCGAGCTGTTCGGCCACGAGAAAGGCGCTTTCACGGGCGCCGTGGCCTCGAAAGAGGGGCTCTTCGAGCTCGCCCACAAGGGCACGCTCTTCCTGGACGAGATCGGCGACATGTCGGTCGACATGCAGAAGAAGCTGCTCCGCGCCATCCAGGAGGGCGAGATCCGCCGGGTCGGGGGCAAGGACGTCATCAAGGTCGACGTGCGCCTGATCAGCGCCTCCAACAAGGACCTCGCCGAGCTCATCAAGACCCACGAGTTCCGCGAGGACCTCTTCTACCGGCTCAACGTGGTCAAGATCACCCTCCCGCCCCTCCGGAGCCGGAAGGAGGACGTCCCGCTGCTCGTGGAGCATTTCCTCGACAAGATCTCGCGCGAGCAGAACATTCCCAAGAAGAAGGTCGACGAGGTGGCCTTCTGGTACCTCCAGAACCACTCCTGGCCCGGCAACGTGCGCGAGCTGGAAAACGAGATCCGCCGCGCCGTCGCCCTTTCGGACGACGTCATCGCCGTTGACCACCTCAAGGAGGAGATCCGCTCGCGGGACCTCTTCAAGCCCGACATCCGGATCCCCGCCTCCGGGCAGCTCAAGGACATCGTCCGCGAGGCGATCGAGGACGTGGAACGCCGCGTGATCGCCAAGGTCCTCGACGAATGCGGCTGGAAGAAGACCGAAGCGGCCCAGCGCCTCGGCATCTCGCGCCCGACCCTGGATGCAAAAATTGAAACGTACAAACTCTCGAGAGGAAATTCAGCCTGAGCCTCGACCCGAACCTGGCCTTGCGAAGCGAGACCTCCCCCTGAAATCGTCTCGTCGTTTGGGGTTCGGACGATTTCAGGAAGTCCAGAGAGAAACCTGAGCGAGCCATGGCCGACCGCGCCGGCTTTGGTCAATGTGGAAGACCGCGGGACGAACTGTGGCGGAAAAGAGTTGTTAAGGTAGATCTTTGACGTGGATTCGCGCACGCTCGGGCGGCGTTCCTTTTCTCTTCTTTTCTTCTTGAAATCGTCCGAACCCCAAGTCACGAGACGATTTCAAGGGCAGGTCTCGGCAGTCCCTTAATTCCTGTAACACCGTTCCGTTTTGTACACCCAACTTGAAGATGGTGCTCAGTAACCACGAACTCCGTCAGCTGGTGGAGCAGGCCCGGCAGGGGCATACCGCGGCCTTCCGCACCCTCGTCGAGGCGTACGAGCGGTCGCTCTACGCCCTGGCGCTCCAGAAGGTGGGCCACCCCGAAGACGCGCAGGACGTCGTCCAAGACGCCCTTCTGGAGGCCTTCCGCACCCTCGACCGACTTGAAGACCCCGAGTGCTTCCCGGGCTGGGTCCGGAAGATCACGCTGAGCTACTCCTACCAGCGCCTCCGGCGCCGCTGGCACACGCCCGAACACCTGGCGGGCGCCGGGCGGAACTCGCCTCTCGAGGAGATCGCCGCCGAGCCCCAGGAGTCCATCGATCCGGCGGAACTCTCGGCCCTCGTCCTCCGCGCCATCTCGAGCGTCCCGGAAGCCTACCAGCTCCCGCTCATGCTCCGCTACCTGGAAAAACTCGCCCCGCAGAAAATCGCCGAAGAGTTGGGCATGAAGCCCGGCACCGTTCGCGTCATGCTCCACCGGGCCTCCAAGCTCCTGCGCGTCCACCTCGAAGAACTCCTCCGGAAGCGGGAGGGCCGGCCGTGAAGTGCCCCAGGCTCGACAGCGCGCTGGCCGCCGTCCATGCCGGAGAACCGGTCTCCCCCGATTGCCCCGAGTGCGCCCGGGCCGTCGCCGACGAGCAGCGATTCGCCCGGCTGGTCGAGCGCGGGCTCGCCGCCGTACGACCCCTTTCCCCCATCGCCCCTCAGATCGAGGAACTCATCCGCGCGGAACGCAAGGTCCGGCGCCCCGTGGCCCGCGCGCCCCGGCGCGGGGTCGCCGTCGTCCTGAGCGCCGCCGCCGCGGCCGCGGCGGCCCTCGCCCTT
>Ga0187892_10008434_pt1 | contig 14106 bp, 9 predicted proteins | sample MA1701073metaG_FD_139345 | JGI IMG/M metagenome (GOLD analysis project Ga0187892, IMG submission 139345) | Bio-ooze microbial communities from a basaltic lava cave in the Kipuka Kanohina Cave System on the Island of Hawaii, USA - MA170107-3 metaG ...
CGGCGAACGCGGCCGCCGTGGGATAGCGCCTCCCTCGATCCTTCTCCATCGCCTTCAGCGCGATAGTGATCAACTCCGGCGGCCCGGGAGGTCTTCGGGGCTCCTCCCTCAGCAGGCGTCCGACAATCTCGTGGACCGAGGACCCGGAGAAAGGGACCTCGCCGGCAAGGACCTCGTAGAGGATGACCCCCAGGGCGTAGACGTCGGCCTTGCCGTCCACGTCGTGCACCCTGCCCGCCGCCTGCTCCGGGGACATGTAGAGGGGGGTTCCGAGGAGAGCGCCCGTGTGCGAAAGCTCACTGTGGGCCCGGAGGTCCCGTGAGAGGCCGAAATCTAGAACACGTGGGTTGCCTTGATCGTCGACCAGGATATTCGGCGGTTTGAGATCCCGATGGACCACGCCCGCCTCGTGCGCGTAGTGGACCGCGCGGGCAACCTTCTCCAGGACCGTCACGCGCTCGCGGAGGTCGCCTTTCACCTTGTCGAAGGGCCGGCCCGACACCAGCTCCATGGTGTAGTAGAGTGCGTCCCCCTCGCGGCCGACATCGTAGACGGTAACGATCCCCGGGTGCTTAAGCCGGGCGGCGTTCCGCCCCTCGCGCTGGAACCGCTCGATCAAAGTGCTGCTGAAGGTCTGCGCGGTCTTCAGCAACTTCAAGGCGACCTCGCGGTCCAGCTCCTCGTCTCGAGCGCGGAAGACGATTCCCGTTGCCCCTTCGCCCAGGATTTCCGTCAGCCGATAACGTCCGAGGCAGCGCCTGCCCAGGAGGGCGCCGTGATGCGCTGTGGGTTTGAAGTGACCCGCGCCTGGAGCCCGTGATTCCGCTTCAAAATCCAGCAAGGAGGTCTCGCCGCCCTCTAGGAGACGGACTTCCAGAATGTCCAGAATCGCCTCGACCTGGGACGGATCAAGGAAGCTCTTTCGGAGGAGGACCTCGCTCAACGGGCGGCCGGCCCGGGTCTGAAGAGCTTCGTCAAGCTGACCGCGCGTGACGAGACCCTTTTCGACGGCTATGGTGCCGAAGAGAGCGTCCAGTCCTGCCGGTTCGTTCCTGAGCGTTTCCGCAAGGTATCGCCGGAGCTTTCGGAAGCCCTCGCCCGCGCCGCCTAACCGTTCAGAAGCTCCCATAGCTCGCCATCGACCTCACGCTCGCCGGCGACGTACTCCCTGACGCCGTCCCTCAGAATCCCAAGCAGAGCTTTGCGACAGTATCGGAGATAATTACCTACGTCCGTCTCTCGAATGCCCAGCCGTCGAGCGACCTCGCGGTAGGTGGTCGAGCCTTCGACCGCCCCCCTTGTGGCTGCGAGGCTCGCCGGAAGAGTCGCCTCGTCTCCGAAGTAGGAACGGAAGACTTCAAAATAGACGGACTTGCCCTCGCGCGCCAAGGATTCCTGGAGCTTTAGCATCGAAGAGCTCAGCAGCATTTCGAGCCAGTGACGGTCATAGGCCTCCTCCGGGGACTCGCCGGGCGCCGTCGGAGCTAACCGATCGAGTTCCCCTTGCACCGCGTCCAGACTGAACACCGGTTTCTCCGGCCGTCGGACGGCAGCGGCCCGCTCCGCATCGATGAGGAAATACCGGAGCGCCTGCTTCAGATACCCGCGGAAGCTGCCCTGGTGCGGCTGGAAGCCGGCCATGAACCTCCTTTCCAAGAGATGGGCAAAGAAGGCCTGGGTAAGGTCTTTGGCTTCCTCAGCAGATTTGCGCCAGGCCCTGCGGATAAACGCGTAGACGGGCTTCCAGTAAAGCCTCGAAAGATGGTTCAGCCGCTCACGCTGCTCCGGATTCGAGGGATCACCCGACGCCAGAACGTTTGACCAGATCGTGGTTGGGAACGGCCGCTCGGGGCCACCCGTTTCGGTGTCCATGACGCTCACGCCTCTCATTATACCCCGCGACGCCTCGGCCCTTGCTCGAAGTCCAGGCTGGAACTCCGGGAGGCGGAATGGGAGCCCGCGCTCCCGCGCTTCACAAAGGGCCCGAACGGACGCGGCCACGTGCGACAGGATTTCCTTACAGGATCTTCTATCCCATCCGGTAGGTACCTCAACGACGCTGTCGGAGGCAATCCCATCCGGTGGGTGCCGACGGGGATGGATTGAAGGAGGTCATTCCCATGAAGGGATCGAGCGTGGGATTCGTTGTCGCGGCTGTGGCGGGGGCCGCCGTATGCGGCATCGTGCCCGAAGCGTCGCCCTGGCTTTCTGTTCCCGCGCTCTCGCCGGCACAGTCAAGTACCCCCCTCGGGGCGCTGGCGGCTCAAATGCAGCCGGGAACGTGGGCAGAGCTCAACACCACCGGTCTTGACGCTCTTCTCCCCCAGCCGAACATTCTGAACTACAGCGATGAGGGCGTGTGGGATCCAGTAGCCCGGGAGTACTACGTCTACGGCGCTTGCTTCCAGCTCGCTTCCTGCGGCGCAGGCGGCCAGATCTTCGGCAAATACAGTGCCAGCACCAACGCTTGGCTCCGCCTGCCCGACCCTCCGTTTTCGATCACCGGCCACCTGTACGACCACTTCGCCATCAATCCCAGCGCCAGGATGCTGTATTATCGCCGATACGGCACTCCCGAGCTCCATCAATACAATATTCAGACGGGCGCCTGGAACCGGCTTCCCGACATCCCTTCAGACGTGGCGCGCGGCGTCAATTGCTGCGGCGCCCTCGAATACTTCCCGGAAATGAACGGGTTGGTCTACTTTGAAGGCGACCTGGGCGACCTCGGACTCTTCAGTTTTACGACCAACCAGTGGGTCAGCCTGGCCCGAAGCCTGACGGGATTCGGCTGGATTCATCATTTCAGCGAATACAGCGCCAAGCACAAGGTGGTGATCTTCGGAGGCGGCGAAGGCGGTGTGGACTCGCGCACGGTCTATCGGCTTGATGCCACCGGCACCGTGACGCGCATGCAGGAAGCCCCGGTGCCTTTGGCGATCCATCAGTCCATCATCACCACCGATCCGGTCAGCGGAAACTTCCTCGTGTTTGCCAATGACAAGCAAGCGTATGAATACGATCCCACCGGCGCCTGGACTCGGTTGAGCATCCCCACCGCCCCGTTTTTCCTGATTCCCACGGACCCGGCCGTCACGGAAGTCTACGCCGCCCCGGTCTCGAACCATGGCGTGACCATGTTCGTCAAATACGACGCGGCGGTCAGCCCCCCGCATCACGTGTACCTCTACAAGCACTTCACGGGCGGCCCCCCGCCTCCATCGGATGCGCAGCCTCCCACGGTCCCCTCGAACCTCACCGCCTCGACGGTCTCGTCCTCCCGGATCATTCTGTCCTGGACCTCTTCGACGGACAACGTGGCGGTGGCCGGTTACCGCGTCTTCCGGGACGGAACCCTGGCGGGGACGACCTCGAGGAACGCCTATTCGGACACGGGTCTATCGGCGTCGACGACCTACACCTACACGGCGGCCGCGTTCGATGCAGCAGGGAACGTGTCGGCTCTGTCCTCCCCCGCCTCCGAGGATACAGGCACGACGCCGGTGGACGGCGACGGAGATGGGTTGCCGGACGCGTGGGAGGGATTTCATTTCGGGGACCTTGCCCAGACGGCGAGCGGCGATCCGGACGGCGACGGATTCAGTAACCTGCAGGAGTATCAGGCCGGTTCGGACCCGACGGGCGGAACCTCCGTGCCGGCGGGCCAAGGCGGCGGTGGAGGCGACCGGCGGGCGTGCGGCGCGACGGGCATTGAAGCGGTCCTGGTACTCGGCATGGCGCTCGGCCTTCGACGGAAGGCGCGCGCCACCTTGTTTCTCTTGATGCTTGCCCTTCCCCTGGCGGCGCAGCAGGCCAAGCCCAAAGCGCCTGCCGGGGCGCACCCCCATACAGACCAGGCCAAGGTCGATGCCGCGATCCGGAAGGGCGTAGCCTATTTGAACACTCGGCTCGGGGACCTTCCCTACGACAATGGCTGCTGCGCCGACGAGCTCGTCCTGTGGACGTTCGTTCACGCCGGCGTGCCTGAGTCCGACCCCGACTTTCGAAAGCTCTTCGAGAAAATGATGGCTGAACCGATCCTTAGGACCTACTGCACTTCCCTGCAGGCAATGATCCTCGAGGAGCTCGATCGCGTAAAGTACCAGCCCCGGATCGCCCAGTGCGCCCAGTTCCTTGTGGACAACCAGGCTCGGAACGGCCAATGGTCCTACGGCGAGCCCACTCCCTTCCTTCAGGACGTGCCTACGGGCGCCCCGAAAGGGGACGTCGCCACCGGCAGGGCAAGGTCAAGGGTGAAAGATTTCGATCCGGCGCCCGTGGGCCCGCGGCACAAACCGGTCGTCCGGTCGACGGTCACGATCAAGCAGATGCGGGTTCAGGGGGACGAAGGGGACAATTCCAACACCCAGTACGCCGCGCTGGGGCTGCGGGCGTGCCACGACGCGGGAGTCGTCATCCCCTCCGAAGTCGCGCACCTGGCCCGGAAATGGTGGCGCGACGCGCAGGAGGACGACGGGAGCTGGAACTACCTCCGGAAGGGGGGTGGGGGGGGTAACTTTGCATGGTTCGGGGCTCTCTCCGAATAGCGGACATGGAGTGCGAAGTCCGTAGAGCGACCGGCGGCCGGAAAAGAAGTTCCTTCCAAGAAGGTGAGCGAATGAAACGCATCCTGATTGTCGACGACGATCCCGAGATCGTGGGCAGTCTCGCCATGCTTCTCGCGGAAAAGTATGAAGTGGGTTTGGCCTCGGACGGCCTGACGGCGCTCCAGAGGATGAAGAGCGGAGATTACGACATCATCCTGCTCGACCTCCTCATGCCGGGCCTTGACGGGGCAGGATTGCTGCGGGAATTGTCTACCCGCAGCGACACGATCCCGGTCATCCTCCTGTCCGCCGCCCGGGATCTCGAGGTTCGGGCGCGAGATCTCAAGATCAGCCATTACATCGCGAAACCGTTCCACATTGACGCGCTGGAAGCCCAGATCGAGCGCCTGATCGGACCCGCTCCCCGGCAAGTGCGACCGTAGGAAGGCGGTAACCGATGGGCGACTCCGACTCGCGGGCTCTCCACCCGGAAACGGGGCAAGAGCGGGCTCCGCGTCGCTCCGCAACATCAGCTCGCTCAGGACAAGCATGAGCCCGCCGTAAAAGTGGCGGGGCGAGCGGGCCAGAAAGAACCTCGCTCGATCGCTCGGTCGATGGAAGGCGAGCCGCAGATGAACGGATCTGCCGGCGAGCTGCCGATCGAATCGCCCTCCCCCTCAGAGAAGGGTCGCCGCCGCTAGACCGCGTCCTGCTCGACCTCGGCGGCCAGCGATTCGTAGAGCCGGTACAGGTGGTTGCCCACGTTCTCGTACGCGTTGACGAGGTCCGTGTTGTTGAGGCGCAGCGCGATCCCGCGCTGCGATTCGCCGCGGTCGGCGAGCAGACCCTGGCGCGTCTCCGCCTCCATGGCATTGAGGCGGATCTCCCGGGCGCGCGCGGCGTCCAGGTCGGAGACCGCGCCGTTCCGGAACTGCGCCTCCAGCCCGTCTATCCCCTCGAGCACGAGCCCGTGAAGGGATTTCAAGGTCGCCGCGTCCGCCGCGGCCATCTGCCAGGTCTCGCCCGCGGGGGACAGCGCCATCGCGCGCTCCGTGCTCCGCTCCGCGTGGTACCACAGGTCTTCGACCGCGCGCTGGAGCTGCAGCGTGGTCAGCGCCGCCTGGCGCAACCGCCCCAGCTCCGGGTGGTCCCCGCCCGTCCGGACCGCCCCCCCGAAGAGCGCGTTCAGCTCCGACCACGCGTCCGCCAGCGCGTGCTCCCCTTCCACGCTCCGCGCGCGGTGCCCCGTCAGGCACACGTCGAGGATCGCCGCCAGGGCGCGCCGCTGCGACCCTACGACCCGCGAGAGGCCCTCGCGCAGCGCGCGCGCGCCCTCCTCGCCCGTGAGCGCCGGCGGGGCGCTCCCCCGCTCCGTCGGCGTCAGCTTCCGGAACGCCTTCAGCACGAGCGGCAGCAGCACCGCCAGCACCGCGGTCGCCGCCAGCTGCGACAGCGCGAAGCCCAGCACGAGATGCTTCCCCACGTGCGGGAGGAGGACTTTCTTCCCGTACGCCACCTCGTCGGGCCGGCCCGACACCAGGCGGTCGGCGACGAAGGCCCAGACGTCGACCGTCGCCGCCAGAAGCACCGTCCCGACCAGCGCCATCAGGAAATACAGCCGCGCCAGCCGGCGCGCCTCCGCCCCGAACGGCCAGGACACGACCGCCGTCCCGATCGACGCCCCGAAGCCCGTGCCGGCCAGGATGGCCAGCGCGCTCTGGAGGTCGAGCTGACCGCTGGCCTGTGTCAGCCCCAGCACCAGCGCGAAAACCGGCGCCGGCCCCTGCAGGATCGCCGACAGCAGCGCCCCCGCGCCGACGCAGACGATCAGCCCCGTGAACCGGTCGGCTTGAAACTGGTCGATGTAGGGAATGATCTCCGGGTCCGAGACCAGCGGCTCGAAACCGATGCGCAGGAGATTCAAGCCGTAGAAGAGGAGCCCGCATCCCAGCAGGATGTTGCCCAACGCCTTGCCGCGGCGGTCGCCCGCGAGGCTCAGCCACAGAACGCCGATGCTGACCAGCACCAGCCCCTCTCGCGCCGTGGAGGTCAACCCCAGGAGCGACGGCACCGCCGCCGCGCCCAGCTGCGCGCCCAGAAGCACGGCCGCCGCCGGCCCCGCGGTCAGAAGGTGCGACTCGATGAGTCCCACCACGAGCCCGGCCGCCGTCGTGGTGAACTGGGTGATCCCGCCCACCGCCACGCCCAGCCCCACCGCGGTCGGGGTCCGTCTCGCGATTCCGGCGATGACGCCCTGCCCTCGATGACCGGCGTACGCGCGGCTGCCGCTCGACATCGTCGTCAGCCCGAAGACCAGCAGCGCCAGACCGCCGATCACGTTCCGGAACAGCTTCTTCCGGTTCACGGCCTTGACCTTGACGTCGTAGGGCTTGCTGCGCGTGCCCCGGTCGTCGCCGTGCTGGAGGCGCAGCTTGTACTTTGCCGGCTTGGCTTCCTTGGGAATCCGGACGACGATCTCGTCCTTCTGGGCGTGGACGATCTCGAGCGGATACGCCTGAGTCCCTTCGACCGTCTGGGTGCTCAGCACCGCGCGCACGGGCGCCGCGTTGGGCGGATCGCCGCGCAGGAACCGCAGCTGCACCGCACTGCCCGGAGTCACGTCGCCGATCACGTCGACGATCTCGAGGTTGTCGTTGTCGGAGGGCGTGGCCGCCGTCGGCGGCGGCCTGGGCGCGCGCACCTCCTGCTCGGCCTCCTCGTCGCCGCTCAGGTAGTAGCCGCCGATGATGACCGCCGAGAGCGCCCACGCGATGACGAGCCGGACCCGGCGCGCGTGTTCCGACTTACCCATGGACGGCCTGCGACGCTTCCTCGAACTTACTGAAGACCATCCGCTCGGCGCGCACATCGGCCATCAGCTCGGTCAGCCATTCGGGCAGGTCGCCGCGCGCCTTTACCTCCAGGATCGCTTTCGCCTGCCGGCCCCGGGGATCTCCAAGGGTCTCCCGGACGAGCGCGGTCCGGCGCTGCCACAAGTCGGAGGGCGGCGCGAAAAAGCTCAAGTCCACGTCCATCGTCACGCGGAGATGGCCCTCCGCGTCCTGCCAGGGCAGGCGGCGATAGTTGACCAGACAGTCCGCCCGGAACGGCTCCCCGTACCGGCCGCAGTAGGCGGAGATCTCGCGCAGCACCGCCTCACCCTCGGCGCCGTAGCGCGGCCGCTGGAGGTCCACCATCTCCCGGGTGATCACGCCCTCGGCGAAGAAAGCGGGCACGTCGCGCTTGGGGAGCCCGATGCGCCGCTTGCCGGTCTTCGTGCCCTCCCTGAACTTCAGCTCCAGCCACAGGTTGGGCTGGTACTTGACGATCTGCCCCGGGTCGGTGGCCAGCTCCGCGAGCGACGGGTGGATGTCGTAGTACTCCTTCGCGCGCATCTTGAGGTTGTTCTCGTGGTCCGCGCGGGACGCCCGGAACTGGTGGCGCGAAGGCGTATCGAAGTAGATCGTCGTGACGAAGTGGCGGGGACGGGGCAGCCGGTTCGCCCCTTCGCCCGTAAAGCGATGGTGCGTCAGGCGGCGGCTCAGGGCGCCGGCGAAGGGCGCCACCTGCTCGGGCGCGACCAGGTACTTGACCTCGTCGCGCTCCGCCGTCATCCGGTCGTCGGCTTCGGACGCGTCCTCCGCCGCCGGCTTGCCCTGAGCGAAGTCGAAGGGCACCGCTCCGTCGTCCGGGGCATTCATGGTGCGATCCTGGGGTCGACCTTGTCCCTCAATCATACCCGTCCCCGGCCTGAATTTCCGTCAACTTTTCGGCGAGACGCTCACCGCCTGGCCCGTCCTCGCGGAGTCGTACGCCGCAAACACCAGGCGCATGGTCCGAAGGTTGTCGGCCGCGTCCGTCTCGGCCGGCGGGCCGCCCCGCAGCGCGCGAACCAGGTCCGCGTGGCAGGCCACCATGCTCGCCTGCGCCAGAGCGTACTTGGGGTGCGCCCACGCGTACTGCGGGGGCGGCACGCGCTCGGCGCGCGTCCCTTCGCGGGTCGTGAGGCGCACCTGGAAGGACGGGGCGACCTCGATCGATCCCCGGTCCCCCTCGACGAACATCAGCGTCTCCGGAAAACACTCGCGCTCCAACGGCGTCCCGGCGTAGGCCAAATTGACCGTGACCGTGACCCCGCCCATCGCGAAGACCGTCGTCGCCGCGTCTTCGCCCTTGATTTCCGGGTGGATTCGGGCCGTGCGGCAATAGACGCTCTGCGCCTCCCCGAAGTAGCAGCGGGCGAGGTCGAAAAGGTGGCACCCGAGGTCCGCCATGATGAACCGTTCCTCCAAGCGGAGACCCGGCTGGTTGGCGAAGACGTCGAACCCCGAGATCATGTCGAAGCGCGCCCGGAACGGCGTCCCGACCGCGCCTCCCGCGAGCAGCTCCTTGACGCGCCGGAGCGGCGCCTGCCAGCGCCAGTTCTCGTGGATCAGGAACGGGACGGCCGCCGCGCGGCACGCCGCCACGAGCCGCTCGCATTCCTCGAGGGTGCCCGCCATCGGCTTCTGACAGATCACCGGCACTTTCCGGTCCGCCGCCAGGAGCACGAGCGGGACGTGGCCTGAAACGTCGGCGACCACGTCCAGGAAGTCCGGGCGCTCCCGGTCGAGCATTTCCGCGGCGTCCGAGTACGTCTTGGGGACGGCGCGCGTCGAAGCCAGCTTCTCGGCTTTCGAGCGGTCCCGGTCGCACACCGCCACGCACTCGACGCCGGGCGCCTCGCGCCATGCCGCGAGCTGATACTGCGACCAGAACCCGGCGCCCACGACGGCGTAACGCAGCGGACGCATTCGTCACCCCTGCTTGCGGAGGAAGACGTCCACGTTTTCCTTCGTCACGGTGAACGTGCCCGTGTTGTAGTTCACCGGGATGGGCGAGATGCCCGCGCGCGGGTCGTTCGAAAACACCTTGACGGAGGCATGGACGTAGTCGTGGAGCACCTTGACCCCGTAGTAGGTGAACAACTCCCGCTTCTGGCCGATGCAGGCCGTCAAGATCCCCTCCCGGATCATGTGAAGGTGCTGATCCATGGTCTCCACGGAGGTGACGATGATCTTGCCGGCCTTGCCCGCCTCCTTGACCGCGAGCCCCATGCCGGGGCCGCTCTCGGAATCGAAGCCCGCCATGCCCACCAGATCCGAGTGCGCCTGGATGAGCCCGGCCGCCACGCGCGCCGCTTCCGCCACGTTCCCCTTGTCCTGCTGCGGCTCCAGCACGGTCAGGCCCGCCGGTTCCGCGACGGAGCGGAAGCCGACGAAGGCCTGCTGGTCGATCGACTGTTCAATAAGACCCAGCAGCGCCACCTTGCCGCGGCGCCCCTGCAACGCCTTCACCATCGCCTCGGCCTGCCGGATCCCGATCTCGGTCCAGTCGGTGCCGATGAAGGCGAGACGCTTGCTTCCCGGCACGTCGGCGTCCACGCACACGACCGGGATGCCCGAATCGACCGCGCGGTTGATCGACGGGATCAGCGCCGAGGGATCCCAGCCCACGACCATCATTCCGGTGGGCCGGCGGGCCGCGGTCAGCTCGACGGCGGCGACCAGTCCCGGGATGTCCACCGTGTTGGGCCCGGCTATCCTCACTTTGACGCCCAGGTCCCGGGCCGCCTGGTGCAGGGCGGGGTGGTCCCGGGACTGGAAGAGCCCCAGGTGGGCGTTGGCCGAAAGCCAGACGTACTCCTCGTCTCCCGAGGCCGCGGGTCCCCCCCCGGCCGAGGTCTTCCGGGCCGCCCGGCGCTCGGGACTGAGGTAGGTGGAGATCGCGGCGCCCGCCGCCATGCCCCCTCCCAGGACCAGGACGTCGCGTCGCGTCGGCTTCATGATTCCCTCGCTCTGTTCTGAACCGAGTCCAGGACGACCGCCAGGATGAGGATCACCCCGACCACGATGCTGTGCCAGTAGGGGTCCACGTCGGCCGTGAGCAGGGTGCTCTGGATGAGCGCGATGAAGAAGACCCCGATGAGGGCCCCGGCGATGCTGCCCTTTCCGCCCGAAAGGCTGGCGCCGCCGAGGATCACGGCCGTGATGACGCGCAGCTCCGTCCCCAGACCCGCGTTGGACACGGCGGTGCTGAACCGGGCGGCGAACATCAGGCCCGCCGCTCCGGCGATGAGCCCCGAAAGGGTGAAAGCCAGGACCTGCATCCGCTCGACGCGGATGCCGGACAGGCGGGCCGCCTTCTTGTTGCTGCCCACGTAGTAAAGCTGGCGGAAGAAACGGGTATGGCGGAGCAGGTAGTGGGCCGTCGCCGCCAGCCCCAGCATGAACCAGACCGGGAGCTGGAGCCCCAGCAGTTCCGTCTGTCCGAACACCGTGAAGGATCGCGGCAGGTTGACGATGCTCGGGCCGCCCACCAGGAGGGCGATGCCCGCGAAGATGCCGAGCGTTCCCAGGGTCGTGATCAGGGCGTTCACCCGGGCCCGGGCCACGAGCATCCCGTTCACCCACCCTCCGAGCGCCGCCGCGGCAAGCCCCGCCGCGACGGCCGGCAGGACGGGCCAGTTCTGCCTCATGAGCAGCCAGCCCGTCAGCACGCCGACCATGGAGATCATCGAGCCCACGGACAGGTCAAACACTCCCGCGATCATCAGGGCCATCATTCCCACCGCCACGATCCCGTCGGCCGCCAGGTTGTTCAGGATCCAGCGGAGGTTTTCCCACGCAAAGAACGAGGTCGGGTAGAGGATGGAAAACACGATGACGGTCAGATAGATGACCAGAAGCAGATCGATCTCGCGCGAGTAAGGTCGCGGTGTCGCCGAGGGCGCCGGAGACGATTCTCCCTTCACCGCCACAGCCGTACTTTCCATCTTCGGCTCCCTTAAGCCCTGTCGAAGAACCGGACTCAGAGACTCAGAGGCTCAGAGTCCCGCCCCATAACTCTTTAAGAAACGCGCCTCTGAGGCTCTGAGCCTCTGAGTCCTGTTCCTCCTCCAGTGTTCTCAGACGGGCCCTAACCCATCGACGCGTATTTCATCACAGCCGCCTCGGCCGCCCCTTTGGGCAGCTCCGCGGTGATCCGGCCCACGCGCATGACGAGGATCCGGTCGGAAACCGCCAGCACCTCCGGGAGGTCGGACGAGATCACCAGCACCGCCGCCCCCTTCCCGGCCAGCTCGTAGATCAAGCGGTGTATTTCGGACTTGGCCCCGACGTCGACGCCGCGCGTGGGCTCGTCCACGATCAGGACGCGCGGAGGCGCCACGAGCCATTTCGCCAGCACGATTTTCTGCTGGTTGCCGCCGCTCAAATTCTTGACCGGCTCCGACGGCCCCCGGCAGACGACCCGGAGGGCTCGGCACATGACCTCGGCCGTCGCTCTCTGCCCGCCGAGGCCGGACCAGCCCGAACCCGGACGCGCCAGGGCCGCGGCCGCGACGTTCTCCTCGACGCTCATCTCCGGAAACAGTCCGCCTTCCTTGCGGTCCTCCGGGAGGTAGCCGATTCCGGCCGCGATCGCGTCCGCCGGCGAGCGCAGCGTCACCCGGCGCCCCCCGACTTTCACCTCGCCGGTCGCGCCCGGCCGCGCGCCGAAGAGGGTGAGCGCCAGCTCGGTCCTCCCCGCGCCGACCAGCCCCGCGAGGCCGACGATCTCGCCGGCCCCCACGGAGAAACGGATGTCGCGCAGCCGCGGGCGGCGCCCGGGGGGATCGCTCAGGCCGGTGACCTCGAGGACCGGCCGCGGTTCGGACGCCGGCACATCCGTCCTCGGCTGGTGCGGGTTGACTTCGCGTCCGACCATTTTCGCGACCAGATCCGCCGGCTTGAGTTCGGAGCTCCTGAAGGTCCCCTGCCCCAGCCCGTCTTTGAGGACAGTGATGCGATCGGCCACCGCGAAGATCTCTTCCAGCCGGTGCGAGATGTAGACGACGCCGACGTCCTGCGCGCGCAACCGGCGGATGACGCCGAAAAGCAGGTCGGTCTCCGCCGGCGTCAACGCCGCCGTCGGCTCGTCGAAGAGGATCAGTTTCGGCCGCTGGGACAGGCCTTTGGCGATTTCGACCATCTGCTGCTGCGCAGAGGAAAGCCGCTCGACCGGCGTGTCCGTCGGGACCGACAGCCCGACCTCGTCGAGGATCTCCCGAGTCCTCAAGTCGAGCTCGCGCCGGTCGATCCTGCCCCATCGTGCCACGGGCTGCCGGGCGGCGAACACGTTCTCGGCCACACTGAGCGATCCAAAAAGGCTGCGCTCCTGGTACACCATCGCGATTCCCCGGTCCTGCGCCTCGCGCTCGTCCGAGAACACGATCCCCTCCGCGCCGTCGAAGTCGACCGTTCCGGAGTCTTGCCGGTAGACGCCCGCAAGAATCTGCATGAGGGTGCTCTTTCCGGCGCCGTTCTCGCCGACCACGGCGTGCACCTCTCCCCGGAAAACATCGAGATCGACTCCCTTGAGCGCGTGGACGCCGGGGAACCGCTTGTGGATTCCCCGGAGGACGAGGAGCGGCGCGTCATTCATGCGTCTCGACTCTCGCGTAGGCGTACGGACACAGAATCAGTTCCAGGCGGCCGTCTACCGTCCTCTCTTCGGGGCCGGCCTTCGTTCGGAACTCTTCCGGTTTTCGCCCGGCCTGCTCGAAATTCGTCTCGTCGAGCACCCGGACCCGGGCGCGCGCTCCGAGGCCGCCAATGCCGGTACGCACCGTCTCGTCGGTCAGGTTCGCCGCCAGCACGACTCCCTGAGAACCTTTGCGGAGCGCCAGGCCGTCCATGCGCAGCGGCTGAGTGGAAACCGCCGGCAAAACTTCCGGGGCGTCCAGCTCCGCGAGATCGGCAAGGACGTGGAAAAGAGGGAAGGCGACTCCGTCCTGCATTACTCCGAGAGGTCCTTCCGTCTCGAAAAAGGTGAGGATTGACGCCCCGCTTTCCGCCAGATACTTCGCGCTACCCAGCGTCCAGCCGGCTCCGAAGAGTGACTTCTGCCGCGGATCCTCGCGGGAAGGTACCCCTCCCGGCGCCGTCGCGTAGGGGTTGACTCGCCGCCGGAACGTGATCGGCGTCACGGCGATCGGCAGCGCGCCGCAGAACTGCCGCGCCGACCGTACGGTTTCCGCCTGGGCGGCGCAGGTTTCGACGAGCGACGCCTCGTCGAACGCGTGCTCCTGCGGGTGCACGGAGTAGCAGACGCCGTCGACCAGATCCGCCGGCGGCCGGCCCCGGTTCAATTCGCAAAAGTTGGACCGGCTTCCGGCGAAGAGGGGAACCTGCGCCCCGTACCCGGAAAGCATCCGCCGCGCTGAACGAATCCACCGCGCCGTCGTCGACCACTCCCCGCCGTGGAAGACGAGCCACCGCCGAATCTCCGTCCGCGTATCCCGAAGCCGATTCACGAGCTCCGTCAGCTCCTCCTCGGCACGGTCCGACACCGTCAGCGCCGCCTCGAGGCCGACCTCCAGCGAACGCGCCGCCGCGGACGCGCGGCGCAGGGAATCCCAGACCTCCGGCGATTGCAGATCCAGGTCGACCCGCAGGTGCGCGGGCCGGAGCATCCGCAGGAGGCCGGGCTGCCCATCCTTCGGGCTCAAGGAAAGGCCGATGTCCGGCCGCGGCCCTGC